>Ga0179593_1427167_pt1 | contig 19415 bp, 23 predicted proteins | sample CZODoug2_1_08_16_FD_185931 | JGI IMG/M metagenome (GOLD analysis project Ga0179593, IMG submission 185931) | Vadose zone soil fungal communities from Angelo Coast Range Reserve, California, USA - CZODoug2_1_08_16fungal (PacBio error correction) | ecosystem: Environmental > Terrestrial > Soil >...
GGCCCCGATTGATACGAGGAGGAGTTCGAACAGAGAAATCCCGACCGGGCATCAAAACGGATTCATAACCGGGTAGGGGTCCCAGAACACCCGACATGAAAGTAGGGTCGATAAGGGGGGGGGGGGGGGGGGGGGGGGAGGGGGTTGGGGTAGGGCATGGCGCGTGGGTGAAAAAAGTGCACTGCTTGACGACATCATATGTATCCTTTCGTGAAGCCTAAGTTGCAGAGACCGGAACTGTCAAAAATCTAAGGTCAAGGTAGGAAAAAAAAAGGGAAGTGCAAAAAGAGGAGGAAACAGGATAGCTGACGGACACGGGGTAGGTGGAAAATTGAAAAACAATCTCAGTCCTACCGTGCGCTTGCGTATCAGCCGGTATGAGAAGGCAAAAAACGAGGGTACTGATTAAAGTATGAAGAAGATGCGCTACGTTACTTCAGTGGGGAGGGGATGCTGTCTTTGGACCGATCTCAAAACCAACAGTCTTTAAACTTGGGGTCATCGTCCGCTGTGGAGAGCGCTATCCAAAAGTTTCACTACGAGGACAGGCAGAAAAAGGAAAAAAAGAGCAGGCGGAGTCGTTAGGACGGTAAAGAGGGTGAACCTCAGTCTCCAAATGACATTCCCGAAAGAGAGAGTGTTAGGGGTAGCTAAACCCCGTCAACGCTTTCGTCGAATGACACAATCGTATGAACAAGGGGACGAAAAGACCAGAGGGGATGTTCAAGAAGAGAATGAAAAGAAAAGGAAGAAAAGCCGGGCAAATACACACACAGACCCTGCGCTTCTGTGGATAGGAAATACGCTCTAAATCCATGCGAAGTCAGGAAAGAGAAGCTTAAAACTCCTGAAAGAAAAATCCAGCGACCAGTCAGACCTGGTGACAACCCGCCATAGGAAGGAAACTAAATTCCATCCTTCCTAAAAAAAAAAGAAGGTGTCGGCATAAAAACAAAACCCCAGGCGAAACAGAGTATATCTTAAAGACCCTGGACTTGCCTGCAGTTTTCAAAGATCACCTCATATTACGGGCTACGAGTATATTCGTGACTTTCAGACGGTCAAAAGAACATATCGTCAGGATGCATCAGGCATCAAAATTATCACAAAAATAATACTAAACCCTGGGACCCCCTGAAGTTATTCTACATATATCCGAAAAGAAGGGAAGAAGTAAAGAAAATTAAGGCAAGAAAACAGGGAATTGGCAGGCTATCCACAACATTCTCATACAACGACTACAACCAGATTACTATGCGAGCCCGGAATCTCCATCAATCGGTCTGGGTGTATTGGGTATCTACTTCGGGACCTGAACAAGGGACTTTTCAACTTTCAGCGGTCGGCCGTTCAAAGGCCAGTGCGAGCGGAAAAACCAGAGAATATGAAAAAGAAACATGAAAAACAACCGCAATCCTCTGGGAGAGCCCAGAGTAACAAATAATTGATCCTTCCAAGAAATCGATTACACAGGCGAGAAGACAGGAAGTACGAGGGCAGCGCAAGAAGGGCCAAAAAAACATGACAACAATAATAACTCAGGCACAGAGGAACTAGGCAGGAACAGATCTTCAGAATCCCGCAGCTTTATCACCTCACCGGGAAAGAAGGGGGCAAGTGGAATTAAAGCCCAGATGCACCGACAAGCAAAACGGAAAAACTCGAACCACCAACATCCCTCGACCAAGGTACAAGACGCACGGAACTACACATGCAAAAGAAGCTAAAACTCCTGGCCACATAGATAAAAACAAAAAGGGCAATAAGGGTAGACATCAGAAAAGCCTGCTCTTGTACATTCGATGGACCGGACTTCCGAATCGTCCACAGATGAAGGGAATAGACCAGCGGGGCGTACACCGAATAATCGGACGATAACCCCCCACAATCGCACAAACAGTAACCCAAATATTCTTACGTCTGAGGAACTGGTCAGCAAAAAGTCTGCAAGGGTACGCCCGAAAGGCTTGTACTGTAGTTCTAACTATTTTGGATGGGTAAGTGGGGGGAGCGCCTTGACCCCAAGCGCAATACGAAGACGATCCCAAACGCCGGCCAACAATCGGAACCGAGAAAAACCCACTGAGCTAAAAACCAAGTGTACCTAAATCAGAACCAATGCAAGCCACTACAATCGAATCGATGGGCTACGACACTACACCAAAACGTTCCTCGAAAGACCTCACTACAACAAACCGGAAGGAAAGACAGGGTCCCTACACATTTCTGACAAAGAAGAACGCTATAGTAGGTACAAAAAGGGGGTGGGAGTATTTTAAAGTGAGGAATAAGGGGGAAAGTGTGTCTAGTTACAAGGACGGGGAATTGGCTCATCAAACCTCAAACCGGCCACATAGGGGCCAAGGCAGGAGGGCAAAGAAAGGGAAAGAAAAGACAGCAAATACAAAAAACTCAACAACAAAAACGAAGGCATAAACGAGAGAAGTTAAATTACGGGACCTAACATCAGCCTTGTACCAGACCATTTTAAGGCCTTAGAAAATATCGTAGATACACACTGCAGACGTCTCTTAGACATACAAATGCCTACGGATGAATATAGAAAACTAACCACCCCTACAAAAAGAAGATAATTCGTACTACAACATACCCTTCCACCTGCCAGAAGTAACGAAAGCAATGAACGACTCAGTCGAGCAGCCTGCAGGTGCTTCGAAACGCTTTACCTACCAATTGGATATGGGGCCGTTGCTCTTCGCCCGTTTACCCCCCTTAGCGAAGAATCTACTTGACGGCGACGATCTCGAAGTGAGTACAAGTTCCACCACGGCTCGGACTTCCAAACAGACCCCGACCATCCCATCCGCAGCCCGCCACACGCAACCGATCCAGAAACAGAAAGCCATTTAATAAAGGGACAGAGGTCACCCCTAACACACCGCAGGGCGGACCGCGCGGCGGGGACAAACCCCGCCTCGGATCAACAAAGCCATTATATCTCTCTTTGGAATAGGGGCCGGGAGCAGTCGCCCAACCCACCGGAGGGGTTCTGATACCCCAAGGACGGTGACGAAGCGGCGTCAGGGGATTGTCAAAGACATCGAAAGGAGGATCTAATTCCCACACACGCGTTGCAGTTGGTGAGAGGGAAAGGGTAGCGAAATGCCAGTACTTCAGGGTCCTGGGGCGGGAGGTCCAAGGAGCGGCCTCTATGGTAACGGGTGTATAACATTCTGGTTCAGCAATTGTGGGTAGTTCTTGGAATTCTGGACATCTCTGTATGTTAGCGGGAAAAGGACTGCGGAGTGCGATCCGATACGGGTGAGTGGACTTCAGGGAAAAAGGGGCAACTCAGAGAGCCTTCAGGGAACTGGACGTAAATGTCCGGGCCCGAATTAGATCGAAAAGCGGATTTTATCTTTTTCGAAATGAAGGGGCTTATTGGAGGCCGTTACAAAGGGGGGGGGGGAGTCTTGAGGGGAGATAGGTCTTACAGTTTACCCTATCTGGAGGTCAATCATGGGGGATGCAGCTCCATAATATTGGAGAGGCCACGCCGGTCTACCCACCACCGTGTCGCGGTTTTGTCGTTATGGGGTGTCTGAGAAGGGGGGGAATTGAGGCGCGGAGCCGGCTTCTCTTTGGGTGATGGGGGCAAATTGCATTAACGGAAAAATGGGGGGTCTCGCCTTGGAATAAAAAAGCCCTCCGGTAGTATGCCGGGCTAGTTAAAAAAAAAGAGGCTTCTAATAATGGATAATCATAATGGCTGCTCAAGGGTCCTAAAGCTAAGTTCACCTTTATGGGCGCCTCAGAACTGGTGAAGAAGGGGCATAGCTCCGCCCCCTAAACACTCCCGTAAACACCGCACCCCCCCCCCCCGAGTCAAAGCTCCTGCGGCCAACCTTCCAATGGGGCAATCTCCCTCAACCAAATCACCAACACCCCACGGTCTCAACCCTCCCCGCGGCACCCTGCAAAGGAGATAGAAGTATTCACCAGGATGCTCATTATGGTGAGAAGTTGGTGCCGATTCAGGAGAGGGGGTCTGACCGAAATCTCCGGGCGTCATATGTTGTTTCCGGAGCGGAAGAAAAAAGGAAGTCTTGATACGCGTCTGGTTACTTATTTTCTGAATGGATTTGCCTTATACTCGGGGTCATTTTGGTGCTCCTTCAGCTGGGGGAAGGGGGTCGTTGTAAAGCCAATGAGGAGGAGGTAGATTGGATTGGGTGGTGGGTTTGGTTTTTTTTTGGGGGTAGTCGGGAGACCCCGGGGTGGGTGTGTGGTGGTGTTGTGGGTTGGGTTTTGGGTTTTGGCAGTAGGGTTTTAATTGTGGGGGGGGGGTAGTTTGGTGTTGAGGTTTTTGCAAGGGATTGGTTGTGAGTTAGGGGGTTGTGGTGTGGTTTTGAAATGAGGGTTAGGGGTAAATAGTGATGATTTTTCTTATGGGGGATTATGTAGGGTGGGTTTTATTGGTATTGATTTAGGGTGGTGGTATATGTTGTGGTTTTGGTTTTTGGGGGTTGGATGGGGTGGTTTAGATTTTTTAGATGGGGTTTTGTTGAGTGGGGGGTAGTGTGCCGAGGGGGCGTGTTGGGGTTGGTGTGTTGTTATTGGTTTAGAGTAGGGTTGGGGTAAAGCCCCCACCCCACCCAACACAAGGGATAAGGATAGGGGTCTGGTGGAACGTTGATTTTTAAGTTGTGGAGGTTGTAGGCTGGTGTGGTGGTGGTGAGGTGGTTGTTTATTGGGTATGTTCGCAGTAATTTAGTAGGTGGGATGTGAAGGAGGTGAATTTGGGGGGGATTATTGTAAGATAGATGAGGTGGTGACGTTTATCGTGGGGTGGAATGGTTTGGTTCTTGGGTGTATTGGATATTTTTGTAGGTTGTGTGGGTGATAAGTTGCACCAAGGGAATTATGGGATGATGTTGTGTGAGAGGGGTTGGTGGGTTGTTTGGCAGCCACCCAAGCCCCCCCCCCGGCGCCCCCCCCCACCCCCCGGCCAGACGGGTGGGCCCCCCCCCCCCCCCCCGCTACCCCCATAGGTGGGTGTTGGGGGGTATAGGAGGGGTTGTGTGGAAAGGGAGTGTTGAAAAGGAAAAGTGTGGTGGGCCATGTGTCCACTTGTCTGCGGGGCCTTTCTGCAAGTGGTCTTTTTCGGAGGTCCAACTAGAAAGGGAAAAAATTGGGCGACTACCGAATAATACGAGAGAATTTCGACGTCAAACCGGTAACTCCGTCCCAGCCTCAGACAGAAACAAGGTCCGGCAGAAAACCGTGGACGAAGGGTAGTCTTCGTTCTCTCACTACGAAAAGTTGGAATTTCTTTGCTAGGAGTGTGTCAAAGAATTCCTCAAGCATTTCCATGGTTTTGCCTGGCGGTGTGGAGGGACTGGGGGGTGAGCACTGTGCGAAACCGTCACATGTCCAGGAGGGGCGGGGGGGGGGGCTCAAAGGAAAGTGGGATAAATCTGAACATATTCCGTTTCCCCCGTTACATAGAGAAAACCACTCCCTGATCGGAGGGTTAACGCACGAAGCTCAGCAAGGGCTGCCAAGATAAATGAGAGGAGGTAAGAGAACGGAATTAATGTGCTTAGAGCAGAAATAAAAAAACAACAACACTATGTAGGGAGGGGAAAAGGTGAAAGCTGAAGTTGGCAAAAAGGGAAAAGGGTTATTTCCATCTTGTGTTCTGGGAGTCGTCGCAAGAAATAGGCTGTATCGAGAACGTGCACATGGTGATGACCGGTGATAGCGTAAGAAATGGACAACCTGGGGGATAGGGGAGGTAGTGCTTTCGATGATCCCCGCCTTGGAGACGCGCCTGAAAGGCCGGTAATTATTGGGCGTTGAGGTGGACGGGCCTAAAAAAACTCACTGATCGGGACACAAAATTTAAGCTTCTGCTATGAGGGGGGGTGAATGTTTACCCGCAAAGAAATTCGCAACCGATATAGAGAATGTGATGGGTTCCGTGTGAGGGATTAGCAGACCTAAAAGTAGTTCTCGCCGATGTACATCCCTCCGGGGAAGTGTGGTGTGCAAAAGGTGGTCGGGAACTGGGTCTTGAAAAAAAGAACGGTGGGATCGTCTAGCTCCTACGATCTCTACGACACTATTCTCCGACAAAAGAAAGCTGGAAGACAAGGGTCGGATCGGCGAAAGACAGTTGGGAAAGGTCGCCACCTATTTGTAAATCCTGCTTATTTTAACAACGCCCCGACCGAACCTCTGTCCTGAATGTACAAAGAGGGGCAATACAGAAGAAACAAGTAGTTATCCAGTAATCCGGGAGTGGGGAAGAAATATAGCACTGAGCCGCTCATAAAAATTGGCAGAGTCTTTTGGTCGCAAAGACGGATAGCGCTCATCTGACCCCCCCCACACAACACCGCTGCGATTCCAACGGGGGGAAGATAGTAGCTACACACAACCCACGAAATCCTCAAGAAGTTTCTGCCACTCAGCCGGCCTAGACCAAAGGGGCCGTCCCAACCCGGAACCTCTGACATAAGACAAACGGGTCGTTGAACAAAAATTAACCCAAAGGAAATCACCCCAGCGGCACTTGACCTACCCTACCATGCAAACCCTTCCCCCCCCATCCACTCTAGGCAAAAAACCACACCCACCCCGCAACAACGGCCCACCCCCAAGGGTTGTAGCCTGAATATTGGTCCGATGGTCTTGCGCGAGAGTCGGCCATTTATTTGGAGGGAATAGTCTGGGCAGTTACTCAAGCCCACATAAGACGACAGCCCTCTAGAAAACACTCTAAGGACAGCTGCGAAGGTTAGGTTATGAACTTTGTTGAGCGTATATAAGGTAGAAAGACAACCAAGGCAACGCCCATTTCACTAAACAGGACACCCCAGAACCCGGTCGTCACTCAACTGGACGCAGACAACATCCCCCCCCCAACCAACCTCGCCAGCCAGTACGAGCACACCCCAACACCGCCCAATCGGCGCCCTAGTGTGTGAAAGGGGCAGGGGGGCAGGATAGGTCGTGTTATGGCGTTGGGGAAGGGCCAGCGGCTTGCCTTCTTCCGCGCCCCACCCACCCGGCCGCATTCCACCAGCTCCCAAACTACGACAACCATACCCCGAAACGACCCACGCGACAGGCAGAGAAAAGATACAAGCACGATTACCAAAACGAAGGATAGGTTTGGGCAGGGGGGCTGAAGAATGATTGTGCGGTGGTCAGGGATTTAACGTGTTTTTTTGAGTCATCTGTGTGTGTGCTCGGAATAATCCGATCTGCAACCCTAAGGTCCCCGTCTTCCCCCGGAGATCTTCCTCGCCTTCGGAAGACGCCGACAAAACCAAGAGACAGTACCGGAGACACGCCCTCAAGTACGAATTCCACACAAACTGGGCCACGAGCTTTATCCCGCGCGCAGGGGCCGAGTTGCTAATGAAAATGGAGGGGGAGAGTTCGAGAGCGGCTTTAGAAATAGTCGCTGCGAAGGTTTAACCCGCAGCCGCGAACACACACCATCTCACGGGGAAAACCCCGACCCAAACCAAGTACGGCCACCAACCAAAAAAATCCACACAAAAACGCTACTAAACTGCGACACCCCCGAAAGACAAGACCCAACACACCCCCACACCCAAGACTCCCCCGCAACGCCCAGGCCACAAAACGAACTAACAACCGGATGATACGTGACGACAATCAGAAGACGGGGCCGCGCAGAGCTGAATATCGCTCCCTTCTAATCCGATTGGGAGAGGAAGGATTGTTGACAGAGGTAAAAACGGTTCTTCGGGCTTATTCCGGACCATGAATCTAGGGAATACCGGAAGGGACCTTCCAGAAGCGAGGAAAGATGCCAGAAGAAGTCACGGAAGATTGAAGAGCAGTCTGTTCTCTAGTGTTCGCTAGGGAGAACCACGACCAAACCTGTGTCGTGGGAGGCCAAACTTTGTGTTAGCGGGAAGGCAATTATGCTACCTTCCGAGTCAATGCGAAATGGGTGGGGATTAAGGGGGGGGTTAGGCGATGGACGTTTGTGTGGGTGTAGGGTGGGACGGTAATCGGGGGGACCGGGAATTAATTACGGAGGCGTTCATGACGTCGGGAAGGGCTCCAGGATCTGGAAAGGAGAGACACACCCTAAACAAGGGGGAGTGCAAGAATATGTCACGAACTTGGAGAAGATCTATCAACCACATCGGGGGGAAAGGGTGGGGATAAGGGCAAAGTATCCTCTAATGGAAAAGGCTGCGTTTATGTCTCCTGGGATGCTACGTGGATTAAAACCATTTAAAAACGTGTAACAGGGAAAATTAAGAAAGATGGACCTTGTCTATAACAAATATGCAATGGGCGCCGCAATAAAAAGCACCTGGATAGAAGGGCAGGCAGGTCCGGATCGATCGAGATCAGGCGTTGGTTGCGCAAAGTGGTCCGATAACTTCTGGGAATTTGAAGTACGACACGAATTCGAGAAAAACGTCTGGCGTGGGGAATTCGTGCCCCACGATTATTTACGTCACTTGGATCGGATGTCGTTCATCACGAAAAAAGCGATCTCCATGTGGTGTCAAGGCCGAAAAGGACACAAAGGAGTTGCCGTCACGGAAGGGGAGCAACCTGTCCGACACCAATGGATAGCCTGAGAGCTGAGCTCACTAAAACGAAACTCCCGGGGGGAAGACTGGCGGGGGGGGGGGCTCTGGAGTCTTTGTAGACGTCATGTCACTTTTGGTACCAGGTAAAAGTCTTTTTACAGGCAGGTCTTCTTTCATTGGTGGAGTGTAAGAACGGAGTTTCCAGAGGTTGTAGTGAAAAGTTTGGTGGGGGGGTTCCAACGTGATTCCATCTCGAGGGAAAAGGAGTGGCTTCCCTTTGCGTCTCCAGGGCTTAGACAAATTCTCAGTGATAATGATAACAGAGGTTGGGCCTCGGTGTACTGGTTTTTGTCGTACGTGGCAAGCCGGAAAGAATCGCTGGGAAGATTGCAATTGAATACGAACGTGGGAAACCCAGAGAGCGTCTTGTACTTGTGAAAATGAATCTATCTCTCAAGTCTGCCGGGGTGAAGCCGGTGTGGGACACAGGATTCCTGGCAGTATTACCGGTGAGGGACTCGTCTCAGCGAGAGGGAATGTTCTTACTCTTCGATGGGTCTCGCGCCTATAGCTGAAAAAGGGGGAGCCAGTCAAATGGAAACTGGGGGGGGCGAGGGGAAATCCTTACGAGAGTTGAGGCGTAAAATCTTCTGAGTTGTTTTGTGAAAAAATTAGGTAGCGGGAGTGTGGATTGCACGCGCGGGTGCGGGAAGGGTTAGGTATTCCTGCGACGTTTGAACCATTGGTTGTGGGACGTCGGGGGACGTAAATCGTTTAAAAGAGCGTTAATCCGGCGGCCTCAAAAATTGGAACCGTGCGCTAGTTCGAGGGAGTGCCTCACATGCATATTAGACTAGAAATGGGCGGATCTGGAGGCTTGGGGATAGGGGCCGGGAAACTGCTGCCGTGCGACATAGTGGGTTGGAAAGGAACTGGAAAATATGTGGGGGGGCGTTGGTAAGAGAATCGAACGAGGCAGTAGCTTGCCTCGACATCCCGACACTTACTAAAGAAGACACCCCCCCGCGCACACCGCCCCCCCGCGGAGGGCCTGCGGCGTGGCCCCACGGATCATCTGGCCTGCATTCTCAAGGAAGTAGGTAGGGTGAGGAAAGAGGAAACACGCCGGGGCGCGATAGAGGGCCTCGGTGGTGAGAGGCTCACGATTCGGTACACAAAATGCAAGTGTAGTTATATGTTCAGATAGGTTCCGATACGCTTGTCTAAGGAAAGAGACCTGGATTGGGCGGAAGGAGGTCGGAAAGGTCTTCTGATAGACTAGAGGGGTCGTAGTGACTGGTAGGAAAAAATTGTGAAAGAAACCGAAGAATGTGGTACTGGGTCGATGTCGAAGCTCACAGACATCGCGGAAAAACGACTGTTGGATAAGTGGGGGGGGGAATGCGGTTCGGACTGTAAGGCCAGTCCCTGGGTCGTGGGGGGGTCGGGGGCATTCTCTGGACGCTGTGAGCAGAAAGTAAAAATCTAAAACCAAAGAAGAAACGCTCGACTCACCGTCTGGGGCAAGTTCCACCGCGACATAAAAGAAAAGACTTCCTTCGTTTGGCTGGGGCAGACAAAGTAGGACATGACGCCTCACATAAGGATCGCCAGCGAAATCACGGGGGCGTGGGAGGTGCATGCATGCATTATATATGTTTTTGCATCAGCAAAGAGATAGGGCCTTAAATTTTAGCTGCTACGCTAAGATTGCATTCGTCAAGAACAGCTTCCCTGACGCGGGGGGTGAGGGAAGTGGGTAGGCGGGGCACAGCAAAAGATGCAGACACGTTTAGATTGTGACAAGGTACTACCTTCTCAAAAAAGGGGCCTTTCTCTGGAAACACGAAAACTGTACGAATCTCATCACTACAAGGGAGGAAACGGCCCTACGGCTTTTACCCGAAGGATTAGGGTGAGTATGAAAAAAAACTGCTTATGATAAGGAGATATCCATCAAGCTAGGAGAGGGTAAAACAAATAGTACGTCCGATTTTCCACTTGATGGTTTCCCTCAAATGGGCTTGGTGTATCGAGAAATGGTAGTGGTGCGAAGGGAGGGGGATGAAGGTAAGACTGTCAAAATAAAAGAAAAAATTCGGTCTCTGACGGGTGATCATGATCGCAGTAGCTCGGGAGAGGGGGACACCGGCCGTAGTAGAGAACGGTGTCAGAGTCTTTTGCGACGAGAACTTTACGCAAAAGGACATTCTGGTTGAGTCTGGTGGTGGGTGAACGTGGCAGAAGCCCCTACGTGGAGAAACAAATAGCGACCCGGTCAGGATCTAGCATATCCCTTTGTTTGAAAGGCAGTTAGGTGGCGACACACTATTGTGAAAGGGATGCCAGCCGCGGGTTGAAGATTCTCTTTGGAGCCCTTTAAAACTTACGTTTAATTCGCGGGGGTGTACGTCTTGTAGAAGAGAGGTAACCGCACTACGAAAGCCGAAAAGAAAAACGGAAAGCCAGGGCGACTCGGGAGCAATTGACCAAAGGGGAAGCACTCTTATCGGGTTGAAGAGAAACGCCCCATAATGTCAAAATACGTTAAAGTGACCGAAATCTGTTGTAGGAAAAGAAGGGCAGTAAATAAAAGGGGTCCGAAAAGTTAAGCACCTCAAGAGGTCCTCTTTGGCGCTCTGGGGGGATTGTCAAACGCTTCCGGAACAAACCCGACCCCCCCCACCCCAACCCCCGCACTCCTACCCTCGCCCCCTCCCAGGAAGAAGAGTATCTTCACACACACCGAAAGCGACCCCGGCACCGTACCCAGAGCGCCGATTGGGCGACCCAAAAATACCTGCTCCACACGCTCCTGCCCCCCACCCCCCCCCCCACAACAACGACCGCACTAACCCCCCCCCCCCGTCGCGCCCCGAGCGGGCAGGCCAACCCAGCACACATCCCCGCCCCCCTACTAAGCCCCGCCCCACCCCCACGAGCACTAAACAGAAAAACCACAAAGCACAAAACCAGGTACACAACCCAATGACAACCGCTACCACCCAACAGCACACAAAAAACAAGGAGCCGCCCCCCCCCCCACTGGCACCCCGCCGCGTGGGCACCCCCCATCTACAGCAAACAGTATACACAACCATATCAGCACCCCCCTAGACCCCCCCCCACACCCAAATGAACTTCCCAAGAGGAGGCCAAACCAGCACAACCCTAGCACCACACTAGACCGACACAGAGCGCAACTCACGCCCCAAACCCCCTCCCCCCTGCCCCCGTTGACCGCACCCCGCACCAACCAAACGGCGACTGATGGATACGGACAGTGGGTCAGTCACCATGGAAAGACTGTAAGTCTGACAATCACTATCAAACACAATATATAGCTACGACGAAAAGCATCATCAGCTCTTTATTATTTAGAGATAAAATGCTTTGGGGGGGTCATTGGGTGCGGGGGGGGGGAGGAGGCTTTAGGAAGCTTCAACGAGGCAAACAAAAGGGATCCCGACTAAAACCGATAAATAAATGACGAAAAATGAACGCGAAGTATCAATCCAGGAGAGAAGTGAGGATGCGAAAAGCAAGTGTGACCTTAATGTCTTGCAAATCCGTTTTAATAATAAACGCCTGGGAGAGATATGGATCGACGTCGTCCCAAGTAGCACGGCTGGAAGAAGAAGTCAGCCACAGATACGGCGAAGACTACCGTAAAGAAAATGAAAAAATGACCTCACTGTCCATGTCGAATGGGTAATGGAACGGGGCCGCATCTCGAAGGGGGGAAGAAGTGAGCAAAAAAAAGGAAGGTCTACCTACTTCTGAGCGACCGAAAGAGGTCATAGAGACAAGGGATAACCGAAAAACTCAGTCGGGAGATCGGGAGCAAGTAAAGACCGCTTTGGCTGTCACTATAAAAAAAGAAAATTGGGACGACGAAACGTAATGTCTTCGGGTAGGAACCGTCTAGGGGAGCGCACGCAGATTAAAAGCGGGAAAACTAACTTCGGAGTCGGAGACAGTTGCGCAACGCGATAGACTCGGCACTTTTAAAAGAGAGAGAACCGTGGTTTGGTATCACATATTGTAGTCGGTTTTTTTTTGTTTAGCGGTGGAATGTAGGCGGTTGAAACCAACTTCCCCAAATGTAGGGTGCCAAACTTGAAGTCTACTATGTATATGTAAGTCTGAGTTAGTTTCAGTGAGCAAATTTACATACGGATTGGAAGATGTTTGGTTTGAATGTTGTTTTTAAAATGCGGATCGGGGGTGTCGAGCCCTGCAGAGTCGTCACTTTACGATAGAAAAGCTTTCCGTGGGAACGCGTTAGCTGTCCCTTGTCCATCAGTAGACCAGTCTCGAAATGTATGTCAAGGGAGAAGGAATTGTGGGCGAGAAGGTGAGTAAAGAAATAACAGTAAAAACGAGGATGAGATCAAAAAAGAGATAGGATTACTGGTTGCTGCAACGATACTTCAGTTTGCGAGTCATTGAGGGAAAGGCGGGCATGGGTGCAAGGACTACGAAGGGAAAGTAAGGGGGGGGATGAGGCGCAGTATTGAGGGGGGGTCAGGTTCTTCCCGGCGTTAAGACAGGTCTACTAAAATAAAGAAAACGTATTCCTTCTCGGTCAACTTGAAAAGTGGTGAAGGTTTCAGATAATCAAGTGGGTGGTGTATAAAATTGAGGGCCTTCTGAAACTGTCTGAGGGTAGTGGAGCTGTCTGAACGTAAGGGAGCGTCGAGAACAGGGGGGGGGTCAGCAAACACGTCGTCGGGAGACCCGGGGGGCGCAGGGTTTAGGAGGTAGGTGTGGAAGAGGAGTGTATCTAAGGAGCTGGCTGGGAGAGTCAAGGAGAGAGAAGTTAGGGAATCTAGTTGTCAACCGGAAACGTAGAAACCACTTGGGGAGTATTGGCGGCGACGAAGAATACAAGGGGTGGTATTTCTTTGACATTGCGTGGGTGAAAAAATGGGGCTTTTTCGGAGAGGGGTGAAGAGCTTCAATCAGCTGGGTGGGTAATTAATAAGATAACTTGGTGCGTATAAGGGAAAAGCTCAGTTAGCTTACGGAGCGTGACAGAGAAAAAGACCTTCGGTGACGGTGTGTTTTCAAAGTGACAGCAACTGTAGTTGCGTACCGGATTGAAAAAACATTCCCCTAGAACATAAAGAGTCCGGGTTTTCATGGGGGTGAGAAAGAGCGTGTTCGGCAGTGATGCGGGCTGGTAAAGTATATACGTGAAATCTAAAGAGAGGGAGCGATAATATGGACTATCTCAGACCGGGCGATGATAGAATGGCATTTTGCAGAGCATCAGGGAATCGGGTCACGTGGGCCTTGCTAGTCTCTGAAAGTGTCAGTCATAGGTACGACGTAGGAATCTTAAGCTTAAAATTCTTGAGGGAATCGACGCGAGGTGTTTTGAGGGGAGGGAAGAGGAGCGGTGCCTGCCCGTATACGGCGAAACGCGGCCATGTGTCATCATATACGAAGAAGGGAGCAACACTACGCGATGGGATGAGGGGCTGAAGCGGCGGGTGGTGTGTCGGTAGTGGTCTAACGGAGGGTGGAGTGCCCCGCAGGGGAAAATGGAGTGAAATGAAATTGCCTGAAGCATTGTGGCATCTTCGGCAATGCACATCCAAGGAGCGCGTCGGCCAAAAAAAAGGGCGATATTCTCAATGGGGGGAGGAAAGGGCAGAAACTCTCGAGTGAATGCAATGCGCCGCCTGAGGGGAGTAACTCTACCAGACGCAGAGGATGGGGTGAGAAAAGGGGGGGGAATGCGTGGGAAAGGGGCCCGAGCAGCTTACGAAAAGCTTCGACTGACCTTTCATACACCGCAAGAAAAAGGTCTTCACCGGGAAAATGAGGGGAATCCGAACGAGGCAAAAAAGGGAACTCGAATCTCTTGGGGACATTCAACTAAAAGAAGAGACGACACGTCAAAAAAAGATATGGCGAGAAAGCGGGGACGAGAAAGAACAAAACGTGTGTAGCGGCGGCTTCAAAAAAGAACGCCTTGTAGGCTATGGACAGGAAAAAGATTGGGGGAAGGCAACCTGCATCTGTGTAAGAGGGGCAGGGTGCAAGGGTCATAAAAGGTTCGGAGCAAGCTGGTGATGGGAGAAAGGTAGAGAAGCACAGTGTCTGCCTTGGATGTAAAGCAGGGCTGTAGGAAGGTAAGAGCATAGCGGAATGGCATTCAATACATTGGGAAAGGGCCTCTCAAGAAAGGGAAGAAAGTAAACCTTAGAGTTCATCAAGTAAAAAGAAGCGGAACCCTTACGATCAATAGAACACGTGTGGAATCTCATGCGAAGGGAAAAGAAAGGTCAGTTTCATTTCATTTGCACTCACGCTTAGGCAAAGGAAAGTGCCCCCGAGGTGGCCGAGATTTATTCTGACGAACGTCAAAGTGGAGGGAAAATTCAAACTAAACTTACAATTCTCGGTGGGGGGAAGCAAACGGGGCAATTTTCTCTCGAGAGACACAGAAACGAGAAGAACCCTGTTGGAGTTTAAAATTAAAGAGAAAAGAACGAATCACGTTAGGACGCCCAAACCAGAAAAAGAAAAAATTAAATCTTTCACTTCAGAGGAAGGCTTTAAACGCGAAAAAGTTACTTTGCGGAATCTCTGAAGAACAAAAAGGAGGGAAAGAGATATCCGCAAAGCGTGAACGCGGTAAGCCGCTAAGGGAAGGTAGATTGGGGGGAAGGGATGACAGAAATTCCGCGAGATGGATGAGGGAGAAAAACCGGGCGCCGTTTGCGACGGGAGTAGATGAAAGGGGTCCAATCTGAGAAGAGTGATCGATATCCCTTTGCCGGTAGCGACACAGGGAGCAGAAAGCAGGAGGGTAGAAATCGGGGGAAAGGTCTGAACAGTCAGCACCCTAGGTCGATTCGGTGGGGGGGGGAGGGAGCTGAGTCCGAGAAGCGGACAAAAAGAAAATTTCCTGTGTAGAAATGAGAGGATCCCCGTGTATGTAAGCAATCAAACTGAATGGGGAGATAATGACGAAAAAAGGGGGATGATTCGCAGGTGGACAGAAAAAAGGAAAAGTCTTACTGTTGAGAGACTCGTCGTGGGTTGTATACCTGCCGACGTGAAGAAAGAAAAACAAAATACTTTAGAGGTCCCAACATTCTAAGTAAACGCTAAAAATCAGATGATTGCATTCCGCCAAAACCGAGGGGAAAAACGATGGGGGTCTCTCTACGAAGCCCGGGCCTGAACAAGAAAAATCGGTGCATGAAAAAATGAAACATAAAAGCACGGCGTGGTGGTGGGCAAAGAAAAGGAAAAAAAGCTACTAAATAAATCGGCATGATGAAACTCGGGGTTCGGTTTAAGAGTATGGAATAAATCTTAGGAGAAAAGACGAAGAAGGAATGCGTCGTGACTGACAAAGTCAACCAGGAGAAAATCCCTTGGTTTCCAATGATGCCCGTCAAATCACGGCCTGCAGATGAAGAGAAAAAAGGGGATTTAACGGTGGAACCTGACAGACATAGCTGAAATAAGGCTAAAGAAAGGGAACGCAATCCATCAACAAAAAGAAAGGGATTCTATTCGAGGCCGATAGCAAAACTCGAGCCCACGGGCTAAAAAATAAGGAGGCATTAAGAAATGAGGAATGCCCTGGCCTACGAAGGAAAAGAAGTTAGGACGGAGGGGGGTCCTAAGGCGAAACAATTCTCGGGTGAATAAAAGAGGACGGGCCTTCGGCGGCAAGACACGAAGAAAAATACCACCACCCCACGAGAAGACACGAGCAAACTGGTGGGGGTCTAGCACTCAGTGGGTAAGGCACAAGTTCTTGTCACTGACGGAAAAAAAAATCACTAGAGGGATGGGGAATCGCCTAAACAAGTGTACAGACTCGAGAGAGGAGAAAGTAAACTGAATCGAAGGGGTTTTAGAAGTATAGAAAAGGTCCAGGAATACAGGAATGCAAACTTGTCTGAATAAAATCAATTTTCAATAAATCGTTCAATGGGTAAACAGACTCCTCATTAGGACGATCTTTAGAGAAGAGAGCAGTCTTCCCCACGGCGATAAAAAGTAGTGCCGAGGTAAGAGAAGCAAGGAACAAATCACCGTAAACCGAACAAACGGTCTGAGACCAAAGGAATGGAAGCTCAACTCGACTCGGGGAATCCAGAACGGGACGGGGAAGCTAATTAGATATTCTACTGGAAAAAAATCGTCAATATTAGGACGAAGTCAGATGGGAATGCAAAACTACAAGATCATCTAACGCAACGCCAAAACAGTCGGGATATGATCGACCCCACGCTTAGTGAAAGCTCTTACCGATCCAAACCGACACTAAAGTCCTGAAAAAGGATCGGACTTTTCTGGGGGCCCCCGGCATATTCCGGGTCGGAGAGAGAGTGGAACCAATATGGTGGGACATATATGCGGGGGGAAGAGGGGTCCGGACCTCCAGATCTCGGCAAATAGCAAGCAAGTGGCCAGAGGCGAGGGTTATCCACAGAAGTAAGGGGAAGGGGACGATCAACGACCTAGATTCTGGAAGGGAGGGTGGCGACGAAGCCAATACACTTAAGAACCGTGTCGATGCCAATTGGAAACAATGCAAAGGAGCGACTATCCATGGCAAGGGAAACGACACCTTACCGTGCGTTGAGGTGAAGTTGGGGGAAGAGTGAGAAGCTAGGGCCCAGCCGTAGTGAGTTCGGGGGAAAGGCAAGCATCTACGCTGCCAAAAAAGAAACGGAAGGCCGTATTTATGGAACAAGAACGGCACCAGACTCTCAAAACACGAGGAGGATTAAAGAAAGTTGCAGTAGTGGCAAAGAGAGCCTTTCCGAGACGGCAGGTGACCAAAATACGAATATGATAAGAATGTTCGGATACCGGTAGAAGGACCTCAATTTATAGCAAGACTTACGGCGGGGGACACTTAAAAGTCAGAACACCGTTCTAAGGTACGACTCAAAGCCCAAACCAACCAAACCTCACCTGGAGCCTCGCTTGAGGTAAAGTCGCCCTTGCGGTATGGTATCTGAACATGAGTTAAAAATACATGTCTCTTCAGGTCTGAGGGGTATTTAAAGACGACTCCCTAACAGTCTAGCTCAGGAAGATTGATAGATGGAAGAGTCAGGAGAAAGGGGATACTCTAGGTCTGCTGGCCATGCTGAGTCGACCTCTGCAATTCGGAGAAACATACTACTAAGGGAGGGCCGCAAGGGGGGAAATAGCGCAAAAAATGGAAAGCACGGGCTCGAAAGAAAAAAAAAAAGACGTCCGACTTTCGTGTTTCCAGTGACTGTGGTGGAGTAGGGGATCGGTTGAATAGATCGCGGTTTGTCGCAGAAAGAACGAATGGTACCTTCGAGTTCGTGGAACGACAGAGTGGAAAGATTACCTGAGGCGGCGCAGAGGCTAAGGACTTTCACGGTGTGTGCGAAAAATTGATCAGATATCAGTAGGAAACCCATGGAGGACAAAGACCAGAGTAACCGGGGAGAGTCCTTGTGCAGTGGGGGGGTAGGAACATGGAAAGAGGGGTACGGGGGAGCTGTGGCTTGGGATCGTCGTATCAGAGGGAAGATATCGAGACGCGAAGAGGTAGAACTATCGAGGCCTCTCAGGTGTGCAAAAAGAGTAGAGCTTAAAACGCCGGGGGAAGGGGGGGGTGAGAAAAGGGGGTCCTTCCCAGGTGACAGGGAACGTTCGAGAAAAAGGGAAAAAAACGTGATACCGCATCGAGACTGTGTCAGTGTGTAGTCTTTCTAGAGGGGAAGGAAAGGATGCCGACAAAAGATGGGAAAAAGAGGCAATCTAAAAGATGCATAATTGCAAATAATCAAAGATAGGGGGTTCTGATCTATAGTCTTCTGTGTTTTTCACTTGGTTTCGGGGAGGGGGGGAAAATGCACAATCCTTCTTAAGGGGGGATAAAGCACGGTGCCGCTGAGTTTCGATACGATATAACAAAAAATCCCTCGGAGAATATCAGGAGGGATGGTCCGTAATGGGGGCGGCAGGCAGGAAGCAAGGGCTGAGGAAGTACTGGAGAGCTGCCGTCTTACGGGGGGTGAGGAAACCTGTTTCCTAAAAGGTGCGGGAAAAGGGACGATGAGATAAAGATGAAGACCGGTAGGGGAACTCGCAAAAAAAAAGTAACATAAGGGAGGAGAACACGGGCCTATAAAAACAGAAAAAGAGTGGGGAAGGTCAATACTAAATACTACCTAAAAAGGAAACAGGAGGGGAAATCGGAAGATCGGGCCGAGCGACGCTAATTAATATGAGCGCTCCGATTAGGGCCACAAGACGGGGGAAGAAGAGCACTTTTGGTCCAGCAATGGTGGTCCAACGGCATCGGTTGACTAGCACGGAAATTGCAAACAGTGCATCAAGACGATGAAACGCGTGAGATGGGCGTGATACCTGCAAAGGTCTTGACCGTTTTTCGTTTCTGAGTCAGCAGGACGGGATCGCTAATCAAGAAAAAAAGAGAAGGAACAGGCAAGAAGGGTGCAGGAGGAAAGCTCATCAGCCCCGACGGCATCACACGATGTCGAGCATTAAAGATAAGAAAAAAGGATAAGAAGACTCGTCATTTCAGGGATGAGGGGGGGGGTCGAGGGAGGTTCACCTACACTATTAACAAAGACGTGCAACATCGGAGAGTTCTGTAATGATAAAAGTCCGCCGGCTTTTCACGACTGAAACGGTGAGGCAATGGGGTTTCGAAAAGTAAGGAGTCTGCAAGATTCGCAAAACAAAGAATCACGATAACGGTTGGGAAGGGGACCACCAACCATGAATGCATGGAGAGGTCAACCGAGCGCGGATAAGCTCAACAGGACTTGCACAAAACTGGAAAAGGGGAGTTACCGCGACTATTAGCATGGTGAG
>Ga0179593_1284786_pt1 | contig 19413 bp, 25 predicted proteins | sample CZODoug2_1_08_16_FD_185931 | JGI IMG/M metagenome (GOLD analysis project Ga0179593, IMG submission 185931) | Vadose zone soil fungal communities from Angelo Coast Range Reserve, California, USA - CZODoug2_1_08_16fungal (PacBio error correction) | ecosystem: Environmental > Terrestrial > Soil >...
CATGGGTTCGAGAAAGGAAAGACCAGGGGCTGCAAAAGGATCGAATTGAGACAGGTTTCAAGCTCTGACCATAAAAAAAAAAGGGGGAAAAAGAGAAAGAAAGGGGGGTCAGTGAGCCGGTCTCAGTCAAGATCAAAAGGAAATCGCAGGCAAACGTATGTGTTGGCGAATGACTAATTGAATCGAAAGACAACAGGTACGAAACCCCTCACGAAAATAAGACTCCCCAGGAAGGAGACCTACAACCAGACCAAAACAAAGTCCATGGGGAGCAGGGACCAGGGGGTATCACACGCACGGACAAGACGTAAATCTTGACGCTATGAAGGGGCAAAAAAAAGAGAACGGTAACGAAAAGGAAAAAGCTGTGGGTCAACCGATCTTGCCACAAAGGCCTCAGATCTTCACCAATATAGTAGCGGACAGGAGTCGTGTCAGTAGGTGTTGTCCCCCGTCGTCGACGGCACTTAAATTGGGAGAAAAAGGCTGTCCTCCTAGGGGAAAAAGGAGCAAAAAAGGAAGGACTAAATAAAACGGCAAGAAAACAACAAAAATCTCCCAGTCTCACCCCTCCAACACCCACCCCGTCAGCAAAAACAAGCAAAAGCGGATAGGTTGGAGACAGGTTAGAGCCCCAAGGGTGAGGCCCAGCGTGTTCAAGCTCAGACGAAAAAAAAGGGGAGGCCCAAGGAGAAAAAAAAAAAAAAGGTTCGGGGTCCAGGGTCTTGGGATCTTACATTTCCTATGACCAAAAACCCTGGGGGCGTCCCCTCCCAGAAAGAGAAAAAAAAAGAAGGGATCGCAGAGACAAAAAAAAAGACGGGCACGACTAAACCTGGGACATTTCGTCAAAAATACCGTTGGACCGACTCCCAACTTCCCTAATGCTCCATGGGGAGATTCACGGGGGGGGGGGGGAGAAAAAAAAAAAGCCGAAGCCGATATTGGGAACCATCTTTTCTCGGCAAGGGTCTCGTTTTGGGGGGGGAAAAAACCGAATCAAAAAAAGGGGGATGCAGGGGGATGTGAAGGTCCAGGAAGGTCGGGGGGGGAATCGTCGCCGAAAGGGAAAAGAGTCAAACAACGGGGATCAGTGAAAACTGATCGGGTGCGGGGAAAGCGGGGGCAAGAGGGGAGGGGACGGCAGAAGGGCGGAACGTCAAAAAAAAGACTCGAAATTAAAATCCAACCAGGGCTAGAAAAAATCAGTTAATTTGAGGTGTTGCAAAATGGGGGGGGAAAAAGAAAAGGGGACGTTGGGGAATCGCGGGAGAGCGAGCATTGAAAAAGTCAGCCCAAACGAACATCGGCTGGGGATCTGTGGGAAAGAAAAAAATGAAGCAGAAAAATGAAACTAAGCGGGTTGGGCGGTGCTCTAATTCCCTTCCTGACCGTCAAACAAGCGGCGAGCGGAGAGGGGGGGGGGGAAAAACCGGCAAGACCCACACGGGAAAGGGCTGGGTGTTCAAGGAGCAAGGAACCACCAAAAGAAGTCAGCACGGTCCTAATCAAAAAGAGGTTCCAGTGGGATAGACAACAAAAAAACCCAACAAAGGATATGAAATATATATATATCGGTCAACTCAGTGATAGAGGGACGCAAAGGATTGTTTCGGAAGGGCTCAGCTGACAAACAAAAAGAAAAAGGGGTCAGGGTGAGGGTGGCCGGTGGGGACTCCACCATCAGAAGTGGGGTATCCGCTTGTTGTCGGCCGGAATCAGGGTCTAAAATCCACCAGGCGAAGAAAGAGGGGGTCCAACAACAGGCCCGGCACTGGACGGGAAAAATGACACGCCCATGCGCAGCGAATCCTGAGTAAACCCGAAACAGTTGAACGGAAGTGTTAAAAAGGCGCAAAAAACCGAAGGACAACGGAGTGGAGAGCAAAAGTCGTCTGGGATCACGAAATTTGATTTTTTCCCCCAAAAACCTGAACCGTCCGCAAACCGGCATAAAAAAAAAAAAACGGAAAGAGAACAGGGGTTGACGGGAAAAACCAGGACAGAGGCAGCCTCGCCAAGAAAACCCTCCACCCGAAAACCAGTCACATCCCTCGATTCCCCATTGTGCGGTGCTGAACAAGGGGATCAAATTGCAAAGAGACGAAGGGAGGGGTCGTTGGCAGGAAAAAAAGGGGAAAAATGGCAAAACGTCTGGCCGTTTGGGGGACGGCTTGGGGGAATCACGCCAGGGTCGTAAGTCGACCGGAATCTGAACTGGGGGGAGGAAGAGACGGCGGGCAAGCAAAAACGACTGAATGGGGTGGTCAGGAGGGGAAAATCGCGCTCCAAAAACGATGCCCGAAAAAACATTCTGACCGGCCAACCATGGGGTGCAGAGGGACAACGAAGGGGGAAAATACAGGAACCAGGGGGGGTCACCGAAAGACAGCCAACCCCTGCTTTTCGACGTTGTGTTCTGTGACCGGGGAACGATGGGTGTCCTTGACAGGGTTCATAAGTGTGGGAGACGGGGGAGAAAAGGGGCCAACTGGTCGAAGCCCAACGTACACCTCGAACCAACAACAAAAGACGGGAGACAAAAACAAAAACGTGAGGCTGCGACACCTGAAAATACTGAGGGAACAGGAGAAAAACGAACTTCTTTCAAACGGGGACTTGGAATTGGGCCTGTATTCGGTTCAGCCGTGAAAACGTCTTACGTCTACTTTTGGAAAAAAGAGATACGAAAGTCAGGGGCGGGGGGAAACTGGGGGCAAAATCGGGTACGGGGTCCCAAAGGGAATAGGAGAAGGGCTGGTGGGCAACTGATTTTCCAGGGGAAAAAGCCGGAGGTTTTCCGTTGTGCTTCCGTGGGAAGGGAAAAGGCAGCCACAGATTCCCAAAAAAAAAGGGGGGGACGGGGACCGATAAAAAATGAGAGGAACAGGGAGAAAAAAAGAGGGGGGGTTAGAAAGTTACCTATAGTGTACCCGCTAATGCCCAAAGAGCTCAATTAAGAGGAAAAAAAAAAAAACGACCCAGGGCTATCGAACGGAAAATGCCGGTCCTAACGAGACCAAGGAGAGTGGGGAAAAAAAAGTAGGAGCCCGCAAGGACATCTTTCAGGGGCAACCACGCTGAGGAATCGGTGGGGGGCTTAAACATCCCGAGGTCCAGCGTGACGCCCACCCCTCTGCCGCAAACAGAAGGGGTGGTGGGAAACGGGGGCGTGAAGGGAAAAAGGGGGAAAAGGGGTGGGGGTGAAAGGGTGTGATGGCCAACTCCGTTTGGCGAAAAAAGTCCAATGTCTAACAAATCAACAGTTTTGGTTGGCTTGTTAACGGGCCAAAAAGCAAGGAAACCCATCCGGCCACAAGGGAAGGGGGGGAAATGACGAAAAGCCGGCCATGGAGCGTCCTTTGCCAACCTCATCACTTGTAACGTCCAAAAAAAAACCAACCCAAAACGTATGGGGTGGGAAAAGAACCCGGGGGCAGAATTTGGGGGTAAAAACAACAAAGAGTACATATCTGGAGGGAACTGTGGACCAATAACGGGGACTGTCACAGGAACAAGGGGGAAACAAAAAAAGGAGAGGACTGTCCCAACCAGGTTTGGACGTTCTCAAGAGGGGCCGCACTCACCCTTCGGGTGACTCACATCAAAATAGAAGACAGAGACGCCATAGCCAAAGCCCTGCTTGCATGGGGGAAGAAGGAAAAAATATCCAAAGGAGTGGGCCCAAGGAGAAAAGGCAGCTCCATGGACAAAATCGGTCAACGTTGCCACTTCAATCGCCAGGAAAAAGTGTGAAGCGGAACCTTTAAACTCAAGAGGAAAACGCGAAAAAACCGAATCCCAGCGCAAAACATGAAAAACAGCGAGGCCCCTAAGGCTAAGCCACCATAATAAAAATCACGACGAAAGCAAGAAAAAACGGGCGGAAAGGGGGGGGCTTTCAGAGAAACCCGGACTGCAGGGAAGTTTCGACAGGGTAATCTCTTGTCGGGTTAGTAACGTGGGGAAGTAAAAAGACAGGGGGGGAAAAGCCGCGGTAGAAGGAGGGGCTCCGGGACGATAGATCCGCAAAAAACCGAGTGACAGCAACCCTGCAGATCCCCTTCTGAACACCAAAAGACTGAAAAAACTCAGGCAGTGAGAGGTAAAGGGAAAATTAAGAAAAAGACGGGGAGGGAACCACCAGCGGTGACTAATTGATACATATCGGGCCAAAAAAAAAACGAATTGACCCCACTGTCCCATAAACAAACTAAAGGGGAAAGGGGCCTAAAAGTTCGCCAAACCGGGAGAGGAAATGTCCTGGGTAGAAAAAAACCGAAGACAGTGGGGGGGGGGCCCATGGGGGGGAAGCCGCGATCCACATGCGCCTTACCAACGACCGGAAAATGGAGCGAAGGCCAGTGAGCCAAAAAAAGCGCCGCAAGAAAAGGGGGGGAACATTAATTGTGGGACCGAGATGGCAAATTTCCAGGCCGGAGAGACTCCCTGCATCGCCACGAAACAAATCAAATAATTAGGAGGTAGGGGTTTGCACAAGCGAAAGAAAACTCCATTACGAGAACAGGGAGAAAGGGGGCAAAAGGAAGAGGAAAACGGAACAAAGGAGACCGGCGTCCCGGACTGGAAACCGCGACCGTAAAAAGGCTACTTTCAACTCCTCCAAGATGGGGTGGAAAATTGAACGTGGTAAACCGTTTGCCGGGGGAATAAAAAGGAAAAAGTAGGCGGGCGGCGTTAGAACAAATCGGCCCTGAATAAGAAGTTGCCGGGAACATAAAAGACAAAAAAGGGAGCCCCACGCCGAAGCATTGAAGAAGGGAGATCCAGTGAAAAAAAAAAAAGAGATGGGGGAATCCACAAAACCGCTTGGGGGGAGTTGGGAAAATCAGGGAGGAAAAAGAAAGGTGAACAGTCAACGTCAAGGATCCCTTTGAAAAAAGGCAGTGGGGAGGGTGGAAGACAACTCGTTTTGTCACCAAGGACCAAGGAGACCATTTTCAAATCCCCTGCAGTGACAAAAAAAAAAATAAAGAGATCGCTGCCTCAGAAGTCAAAACGAAATCCCAAAAGTTCAATAGGGGAGCGTTAAAGATGCGAACAAAACTGAAAATGACAAAACGCCAGGCTGCCACAGGGTTCTCTACCAAACCGAGGAATTGGTCCTTATTTGCAAAGAACAAAAACAGGCATCAAACCAAAAGAACGTCGACGGGGGAAGGTCGGAGGAAAAAACGCCCGTAGGATCCAAAAAAAAACTGTCCTTATCAGGGGAACGAATGTGGGTCGGGGGTGGCAAAAGGGGGGATGGTCCGGGGGGGGAAATCTTTGGGGAAACTTAGGTTTGGGCAATGCCGCCAATACCAATGGGAGCTAGACACAACCAAACAGCCTGAGGGCACACGTAATAGTGTTGAAAGATGGCAAGAAACCTGTACCGAATGGGGAAGGGAAAATCCGCAAGTCACCTAGTATTACCTCGCGTCATGAAAAAGGGGGAGGCAGAGACTGCTCGGGGGATTCCGATCAGTGCCGAAAAAAGGGGATGGGGTTCTCAGGCAAACCGCGAGAAGTGCCAGCGAGGAGAACCTTTGTGGAAAGATCGACATTGGGGGGGGGGAAAACGGATACCAGGGGGGATCTGGAGCAACGGAAAAATTAAAGGTGAAACCAACGAAGAAAAAAGTCCATCATCTTAAAAAAACTAGGGGAGGGGGTATGTCACAAACTCTGGGACAGGGACACGCAGGGTGATGAGAAAGGGCAGGACGTGCGTCCCCCGGACACGTAAAAAGTGGGGGGCGAATGGGGCATGGTCAAAGGGAAAAGGAATGGCGCCGGAAAAAACAAACGCACACCAAATGAAAAAAATTATCACGAATAAAGCGGGGTTGATCACAGATGGAGGGCATCAAAGTGAAACAGTCAATTCGGACGGGGACCACGTGTGAAAAACCAGACCACAGGGGAGAACATGGCTAAAACGTGGAAAAAAAGGAAAAAATAGGGTAGGACCCGAGTACATAAGCCCGTGTTGGGGAAAAGGGAAAAAAAAATCCGGGAATGAGTTCTACCGGGGATGGAGGTGTGAAACGGTCCAAAAAAACGCAGCGTGTACAGACAGAGAGAGCAACAGGGGGTGGCGGCATCGGAACGAAAATTCAGTGGTATGCGGGACGCAAATAGAAAAGGGTCAACGAATGGAGGAAAAGGTTGGCCTGAAAGCAGGGGTTTGGAGAAACAAAGCCACTCGACAAGGGATAAAGCATGGCGACTACTTGAAGCCAGGGAAACTATTGACTTAAAAAAAACGCAAACGAAAAAGAAAAAAAACAAAAGAAACCTCCACGATCCAACCGGAGAAAGCCCACACAACCTTGACAGCCTAGGCATAGGGGGGGAAAAAGCCGTACAAAAAGGATTGCCCGACGAGTGGCACCAACTTCGGGGCTATAATGCGGATAAGAAGGGACTAGACAAAAAAAAAAGCGACAGTAAGACCACCACGGCTCAAAAAAAGTCCAAGACCGACCAGGGAAAATGGAAAAAAGTAAAAACAAAATAACAGTGAGGGGCGCGTCGCAAAGTAAAAAAAGCGGGACCGTAGGGGGAAAAGGGTTTTTGAAGCCGGAAGCAGTTTTCACAAGAGGGAGGAAATCGTTCATGCAAGAACGGAGGGAGGCAAAACAGAAAGAGCCAAACCGCATGAGAGAAAAGGACAGGGGGTCGGAGAAAGAAAAACAAGAAATTAAAAAAACCCCAGCGACTGAAGCACCGCGGGCACATCCCGGGTGTGGAATTTCCAGCGTGTTAGTAAAAAAATGGACCATAGAAAGAGAAAACATGGGGGGGGGGATGCCGGGTGGGAAAACGACACTTGGGCAGTCTGTTGATCAAAAAAAAAAAACATAGGGGGGTGACTGGACAGACCTAACAAGACAAAGACAAGTAGGTTCGCAAAAGGCCACATCACTTATTTATCCAATGGGTAGAAACAGCCCAAAAAAAACCAGTCCGACAAACCGACACCTGTAGGAGGGAACCAAAAAGAAAGAGGACAAAAGTAAGTTCAAAAACTTGAAAGAGTCTTGGGTCGACACTTTGTTTCCCCTAAGAAAGAAAAAAGACGGGGAAGAGGACCGGCAGTGACGGTCTCAATGTCCTTTTTACAAAACCGAGCAACAGGGGGGAAAAGTCGATTTTAGTCGCCAAAGGCGATAGTCCATCACTTCAGGGGAAGGGGGGTCCAAAAGGGTCGTCAGTCAGATGAATAGGAATTTCTATTGTCTAGGATAAGTCCTTCCACCCAAAAAGTGCGAGTGCACAAAAAAGGAAAACGGCAAAGTATCAGACGGGGTATTTAGGGTGGGGTTCGGCACTTTTGAACATTAAACCAAGTCATGGTTACAAAAAATAAGAAATGGGCAAAAAACGGAAAGGCGACAGAAGGCGGCCCTAGGGTGGTTAGAGGCGAAAGTTGGGGGGGGGCAAAAATTTTGAAGGAAACACCGGCCGGACCACCAAGCGGAAGGCGCAAAAAGATGAGAGTGGGTTTCTTCCACAGTTTTTTTCCCCAACCCCACGAAGGTCCACCCTGTTCTCGTGTTCAGCACGGAATAAGCAAAACAAGAAGGTTGGGGGGCGCCCGATTCTGCACATGTCTGATCAAAAAAAAACTGTAAAAGCAAAAAAAAGGGAAAGATCGAAAAAACCGGAATCCAGCTGAGCCCAACCTGAGTTTGTTTGGAGGAATCATCACAACAATCTAAACACTCCTGGCTTGACACGGTTGGAACCCGCAAATAAGAAGGCGAAAACTTGGGGCCAGGGTTCGCCGGATCTCAGAAAAAAGCCCACACGGCCTGACAGCCCACCTTGGGGAAAAAACCAACCTCGCTGTCAAACGGAAGGGGAACAACAAAACTGGTCCAGAGAGAAGCGGAGTGAAACCCCGATTAATCCCTGGTTGGAGGAAGCCCAAAAAAAGCCGGATTGATAACTTCGGGCTGGGGGCAGAGGGGGGGGGAGAAATTGCGTTGTCCCTTGAGCAGGGGTCCGGGGCAAGCCGAGGAAGGACCGATTCAGTGGGACACATGGTATATAGGGGGAAATGTCCCAAGGGACAGCCCAACTCGAAAGGAGCCATCCCGAAAAAAACATCCTGACCAAAGACGAACATGGGAGTGTTAAACAAAAAAGGAAGAAACAAGTGCGCGGCAAAAAGTCTCCGCAGGACGGGTGGCCGGAAAAAAAGGGAATGTAAGATCTGGCCTTGAAGAAGGTCAACGTGGAGGGGTTGTTTGGCATCAGAAAGCCGTCCGGGGGGTGTAGTCCGCCGATCTGCGGGAGAGGTACACCAAAAAACTGAGGGGTGGGAGGGAGGGAGGCACACGAGGTGTTGGGCAGGAGGCCACACAGACAGCTCAACACCGGAAAACTTACCTGCAAAAGAAACAGTGACCGGGCCATTCTTAAAAGGGGTGGAACGGTGGGCTAAAAAACATGGGGGAAAAAAAACGGAACTGGTAAAAAAAAAAGAAACCGAGCAAGGGGACGTTTATTTCTTGTGCTTAGGTTGTGGTTGGGAGGAAGGATGATAAGGGGGGACAGGCTTTTCCGCAGCTGGCAGAAGCCGCCCAAGGGGAAACAGCATTCTCAGCCCCAAGTCGACATCCAATACCAGGCAACAGACCGGCGGAGCAATCCCAAAAACGGCAATTCTGGCAAATGGTCCGTAGGTTTGGTGTGCAGAGGGAAGTAAGGGTCGTACGGCACTGGGGTAGACCTCCATTCATAATCATGATACGGGCTTCGTGAGATGACGGATGAACCTCGGAAAAAGGTTGGAAGGCTATCCGTTGACCGCGGAGGTGGAACGTCATCGGTTCGTTAGGGGTGTGCAAATCGCGTCAGCCAAGGAAACCACCATCAAAGAAAGAGTAAGAGACTGATAAAAACCCTAAAGGCAAAAGGGAAAAGGAAAGGGGGTAAAATGGCGCTAGCCACAGAGCTAAACAGCAGGATTCCTGCCGGGGGGGAGGAATCTCGAGCAGGGGAAGGCAGAAAGAGAGGGACCAACATTATCCCGGAGAATGGAAATCGCGTTCAGTTGTCACAAAAAGGCTGAGGTTGGGCCACAGGATCAAAACGTATTCGGTTGTCCCGTCACAGTCCACCAAAAAAAAAGAAGGCCAAAACCATCGGGGGTGTGGACGGGGTTCAGGGGGCAGATGACAGTGGGGGGCCACTCCGGGGAGGGGAAACGCAAAAAAAGTTTTGGACAAAAGAAGACTCCCACATTTGGGGGGGCGTTGGGGGTACGGCGCCAGACCCGAGGGGGGTAATTACCAAAGAAAAAAAACTGCCGCTAGTGCGAACAATAAAAAACTGGCTCATCAGGGGGGAGAAGGCCCAAAAGTGGGGAATTAACCAAAGTCAAAAAAAGATGGGGTACAAGGGAGGAACAAGGAAATCGGCAAATTGTTCGGTCTCACGTGTTGGAAAAACAAAAGGCGAGACTGAAAAAAAAAACTGTGGTACGCAGAAAAACGCGAACTAAACCTGGTTCGAAAAAAAGAAAAGGAAGAAAGCCCACTATCTCGGAGGAAAAGAGGGGGGAACGCCAGCGACATACGGACAGGACCGGGGCCACTTTGGAAAAAGAAATGCCTCGGGGGAACAATACTATCAACAGGAAACGGTGGCGCGGGTTGGCAATAGCGAGGGGGCAACCTTCATCTGCGAAAAACGGCAGTTCGGGTGCTGACAAGAAACACTACTCTTTCAAGCGAACCGAAACTCGCCAAAACATGAAACAGCCGAAAAAAGAATGCACCTAAGCGCATTGGTCATACCTAACTTACGGCGGCCCGAAAAACATAAAAACGGAAAGCGGTTGGAAAGAAAAAAGGGTCCAGGCTTCAGGTGGGTTGAGAAGAAAAGGGGACGGGGAGGGTTCAGGGACGTTTTACTCTTGAGGCAGGGGCGGAGGGAATCAATTTAGGGGGGGGGGACTCAAAAAAAAAACGGGTAACTCGTTCCTGCCCAGTAGGGGACCGGGAAGCAGAAAGAAAAACTATAGGTCCCCACAACCGAGCGCGGGAATCCTCTTAAAGGGCTTCCTGTAGTCAAAAGGTTAAAACACTTCCGAAAAGGCAGAAGAAGGAAGAGGGGGGATGCCGTGATACCCATAATCTTGCACGGAAAACCCAAAAATGACCTCCCACAGCTTAGGAAGCTGGGCTAGGGGAAGGTCCCAAAGGAAAAAAAACTAATCCAAAATCAGAACTGCCAATGGATCGGAAAGGGCAGAAAAGAAAGACACCGCCACCAGTCCACCAACTAAACCATTTCCGTGAGCAGTGCGGAGGGGGGGGGGGGAAAGTTCTCCCTCGAGAGGTCCAGGCCCGAAATCAAAAGGGAAAGGTTTTAAACATGAATAGGGCAATTAGGCGGGCAAAAACAATTTGCCAAAATGAAAGGGAAAAAAACTCATCTCAAAACAACAACGGAAAGTTAATCGAATATTTCTAGGGGGAAGAGCGGGGCTACCCCGTACCCCTGACAAAGGCAAGCTCATGGGAAGGACCCAAAGGAATTAAAAAAGCAGGCCCCGGCCGAACAAGAAGGGGGAACATGTCGGCCTGCCTGTGAAAAAAATTGTTTTTCCCAAGGCACGGGTGATAAAGGGAAGGCGATCCAAGTGAAAAACGCAATGAAAAAAAGAAGGTCAGAAAGGATCCTCCTATCACGGGCCCGCCAAAAAAGGGGACTGTATCCATTTAAAGGAGAGCCAGAGTGGGGGGGAATCGTGCCCGATAAAAAGGTACAAAAAGGGAGAAACTTCATCGGGACGAATAACCGGGCAAAAGTTGACCGGGGGAACGTCCGGAAAGCCTTGTCAGCAAGTGGGGTGGCGTGTTGGTCAAAAGGACCCAAAAGAAAAGATCAAACGCGTCTCATGCCACGGGCGACGGGGGGCCAAAAACATTAAAATCAAAGGAGTAAAAAAAGAAGCCTTAAAACCAGAACCGCGCAGCAACGCCTTTACGTACGAAAAAGTACAACAGAAAACTACAAAAAGTGAAAGGGTCCAAAAAACTACCACAAAGGGAAAGGGCTGGAGAGTCACCTTCCAAAAAACCAAAAGCACCACCACGAAGGAAACGTGGGGTGGGCTGAGGGTAATGGACCGGGATAGTCAAAGTTGATCCCTTCTGATCCAGTTGTCAAAAAGGGAAATGGTTGTGGAATTGGAGGTCGGGTAGAGGGGTTTGTAACTTGGGCAAACGGCGTGGGTAAGTCAGAGAAAATAAAAAACTTAGGATTGAAGCTTTGGAAGGCAAAAAGGGGCAGTATCAAACAGGGGCCCCCGTAAACGATGGGCTTGAAAGGGTCCTCAGGAGCACAGGGATAGCGTCAAGGGGGGGAAAAAAAAAGGCCAGTGAGGGGGAACGGCGGTACTGGTTCCCAGATCCGACAAGGAAAGTTGCAAGTAAAACCACGAAACAAAAGACCTGAAAGGGGGGGAAAAAACCAAAATTATCAGTAAAAAACAGGGGGGGTCACTGGTGTCATAGCACCGGTGGGGTCGTTGGATCACGACCATTGAAACAGGGGAAAAAAGAGAGATATAGAAGGCTGGGGGAACAAAAACTGAACGGGGGGGTTATGTTAACTACTGGGAAAAAAAAAATGAAACCAGTGTAAAAGGTCGGGGGAGGTCATAGTCGCGGAAATGAGGGACAAATTCCCTCGTCCGTATTTAAGAGAAGGGAAAAAAAAACTAGCTTCCTTACAAAACTGTCCAAGCAAAATGGGGGAGTCATCGGGGGCAGACAGGGGAACAAAAGCCACGTTTGCCGGGGATGAAAGAAATATGGAACAAAAGTTTACAGCTCCAACGAAAAAAAGTTTGTCAAACAATAAACTAGTTGACGGCCAGAAGGTGGGGCGACGATGTGGAAAAACCCCTTAAAAGGGGTCAAAGCGTTGGAAATTTCAAACACCTACCGTGGTTGAAAATTTTCAAGTGGAAGAAATGGGAACCCCCAACTTTTTGGGGGGTCACAGTCCGGGGTAACCGCAAAAACTTGAAGAATATGAGATGGTGAGGAAAAGCGCGCGAAATTCAGGAAAGCGGGGGGGAAGGAATAAGACGAAAGGGGTAAACTCAGGGAAAAGGGGGCGGAAGGTTCTTTCTCAAAAAGGTCACTGCAGAACAGGGGGCAGGACCAGGGTCGCAAGTCATACTTGGGAAAGGGAACGAACGAACAAATATGAAAGCAAATCAATAAAATATCAGACCGAAAAAAACACCAGTCCGATGTCCATAACCGTCCCGAAAAAAGGCCCCGAACGAAGGTCTTCCTCAATCTGAATTACGCGAACAAAGTTAGGGAAGGAAAGTCACTAAGGGAAAAAAAAACTACAGAGGGCCAAAGTCAAGAATTCCGCCAACCCGAAGAGGAAAATCTTGGACTCGGGGCATCGTGAAGCAGTGGTCGCCGCCCCGCTGGAGGGGGGGAACAGGCGGAATCGGTGCTGGGCGACCAGGCCACGCGCGGCAAAAACATGGGGAGGAAACTGTGTCCAAAAGTCAACCATCAAAGCATAGGTGGCCCGGAAAGGGACCCCCCATAACCAAAGAGAGAAAACCGGCGTGGTGGAAGAAGTGTAAATTTCCGAAGTCAAGGGGAAAAGTCATTAACACCTCCTTGCAGATACTAAGTTGAGACAGGGCGACCCAGGAAGGGGGGTGACACCGGGTCAGCCTGGTGTTGGGGATCCTAAAAATGTCCACACATGAACACAAAAAGTGGCGACAGCGCCGGGGGAGGAAGGATTGCATGGAGCCCATCCCAAAATTGAACGTAAAGAACCTAAAGTCGTTTCAAACCGAGAAACCCGTGACCAACAACGGCACCCAGAGATCGGCAAGTTTTAAAAAACAAAAAAGGAACAACCGGCAGGAATCTGGCAATAGCCTCCGGGCGCAAAAGGGAGAGGTTGTAAAGTCCGATCACAATTGGGGGGAAGTAGGGGGTTTGAGGCAGGGAGGGGGGGGATTCATCGTACTCGTTGTATCCTGTCAGAATGATATAGGAAACGGTTCCGAGGGCCGTGGGAGAACTGGGGGAAGGTCTGAAACTTCAAAACTCTGCGATCAACACCCGCCTTCTGATCAAACGGGTATTACGGGGGGGCAGACAGGGGGGTTGGAACATGAGCATCGAAAGGTACTGGAACAAAAAAAAAAAACGGATGTGCAGGCAACTGCGCAGGGGGTGGCCCAGAATGTGTGTTGTTAAACAAAGAGGGGAAATCTTTTGTGAAGGTCGCCTTGGGTCCACAGGCAGAAAAGGCCAAGCGGGATCGCCTAGGAAAAACTTTTGTTCAAAAGAGGATCCCAGACAAACCGGGTGAGCAGGTGTTGTGTGGACAGCGGGGGAAAAAAGAAGACAACCACAAAAGAAAGTGTAGCCAAAGGAAATCCCTGAGGTCTCGATATCTGGAAGCAGACAAAAACAAAAAGGGGAAAGAGAGAGAAACCTCAGGCTAAAAAAAAAAAATCCAGAGTCTTTGGGGGTGCCGTCCCCAACTGGGGACGACAGCTTACACAAAAAAGCGCTTGGGTCTGCGGTCCAAGGGGGGGAAAAAAACAGCTCAAAGTCTGAAAAAAAAGGGGTCCGGCCGGATCGCGAAGGAAACCAAAAACCCGAAAAATAGAAAAAGCATTTAAACAAACCAGAGAAGCAGTCTGTGAACATAAACGGAATCCGATCGCTTAGTAAAAAACCCCCGAAAAAGGGAAGCCGGGTCAGGGGGAAGAACAAAAGGGACAGCAAAACCAGTCGGATGATAAAACTTAGTGGGGGGAACCGGCACGGTGTGACCGGTAAAGACCGGTCAGGAGCCAGCCGCCGCCCTGGAAGAAAAAAAAGGCATCGTACGAAAAGTTGTGGACGCGAAGTCCCTGAAAACGAACCTGACCGAACTCTTTCAACAGATTACGGAAAGAAAAGACCCAAAAAAGGGGTGGGATCGGGAAAAAACCAAAACCCCCAATAATACTAAAGGGCGCCCCGGACACGACAATCTCAAAGGGGTTTGCAAGACACAGGGCTCGCTGGCCGGGACGGTCCTTGGGGGGGAAAAATCGGCCAGCGTCCGGTTGGAGGATCAAAAAAAAATTTCGCCCAAGGATTAAAACAAAACAACAGACCCATCAGCAGTCGGAGGGTCCAAAAAACCAGGACGTTTAATGGGGTTACACAGAGTCAAGACACATATGACTACAAAAAAAGACTCCAAGAGTCGTCCCCTGTGGACTCCATTGTCCCAGAAAAATAGGCAGCTTGACCACGACTGTAAAAAGACACCTTGGAAAAGACTAAAACCTTTAACACGCGTTGGGGAGTTCGGGGGGGGGCGGGCCTGCCTAAAAATGGGTTAATGGACAAAAGTGGGGGAAAAATCGTTGGGCGAGGAGGTGTGCCAAAAGGGTCTAAGACAAAACCTGAGGGGATACTAAAAAAAAAACAGTGGACAGAAGAAAAAAAGAAAGAAAAAGGGCAAGCTGAAGGAAAAAAGGCCTTCCTAAAAAACCGAAGGTCAACTTGGTGTTGAAAAAAAGCATGTGTCAACGGGAAGAGGTTAGGAAAGGGGCCGAACTGGGTGGGGGGGGGGGAGCAAAAACCGCATAAAAAAAACAACATGCGCGAACTTTCACGGTACGGCCTGTCACACATAGGGAACCTAGGGGGGCAAGGGATTGGGGCGGGATGGAAAAAGAAGGGAAGCGGAGGATATCCAGTGCTGGCTCTCAGGGAAAACACATGGAGCACAAGTGGACGGCAAAAGATGAAAAGGGGAAGGGGAAATGAGAAAAAAGGGGGATCACACAAAGACCTAGGTGTCCAAAGTCAAAGATCGTAGACTTAGACGCAGGGCGAAAAGCGAGGGGAAAAAGAGGCCGGGGTTCACTCGCCAGGATCTGGGTGGACAAGACATGAAAAGCGTGGACATATAATAACCAAAAGGAGTGCTGACGGGGTTTCCGGCAAAGAAAATCAGGGAGACCAGGGGGGCAGGGGGGCAAGGAATAGAACCCAACCTCGGGAAACCGGAAAAACCCGAGGTGTTTGGTGCAAAGGGGGTCGGGCCCAGTTTTCCTGTGAAGAAAGAAGGGGAGACCTCAAAGGGGAACCCGATGGGAAAGAAAAAGGAATCCACCTTTGGGGGGGTTGTACGTCAAGGAAAGGAAAACTGAAAGAGCACAAGTGACTGACTTCTAATCTCTTGAAAAAAAAGCCAAGAGCAACTGGGATCGCGGGACCCGCATAGGTGTACAGGGCCGGCGATTGGGGTGTGCCAAAAGATCAGAATGGAGACCGGTATGTTCCCAATGTTCGGCTTTCACACAAGAAATTCCAGGGGGGAGGTGGAACACCCAAAATGTAGAAGGCCAACCCTGTGGGACGACTACACCCTCCTGGGCCGCAAAGCACCGCTCCTGGGGGTGAAGCGGAACACATCCAAATCAGGGGGAGTCGGGAATGAAAAAAAGAGTATAAGAAATCCTAAGGAAGTGGGGGGACCGTCAGGCAATAGGACTCAGGTGGAAGAGGAAAATTCAAACAGATAAATCGGGGGGCGAGGTTGATTAAGCATGAAGCAGACCAGATGCACAGGGGAACTTGCCCCAAAGGAAGACCCCCGGGGGACAAACGGCGAAAAAAAAAACGCGCAAAAAAGGGACGCCCGAGAAACGAAGGCGAAAGAAACCCGGAACACGAGTACAAGAAAAAAGACCGGAGGGGGACGATCTGGGTTGGGCTTGAAACGAAGAAAATGCAAGGGATTTGTGAGAGGAACAGCAGAGAGGTTGCTTGAAGTCATTTTAAAGCGAGGACGGCGAGGAATGCAGGAAGGGGACTCTCGCGATCGCCGGGGGAAAGGAAAGGAAAAGTCAGCCTAACTGTTCCTCAGGCCCAACCCCCAAAACCTGTTTTCAAAAAAGGACCTCCCCAAAGAAGAACCGGAGGATCGGTGAACGAACCCCAACCAAGAGTTCGCAAAACGGAGGAAATCGGGATGAAGAAGGCGGCAGCGTCGGTCGGGGGAGAACAATATAAGACAGGCAAAAATTGCAGGGGAAAAAAAGGAGAGTCGGCAAACGTTCGACAAAGAGAATCAGGAATGTAGACCGGCCCGCCTGAAGAAGGGTGAAAGGGGATCGCCTAGATCAAAAAAAGCTGCAGGGCAAACACGGGGAAGGAAAAAGTCTGAAAAAGAAGTTTTTCTCGCTTCAGGGGGGAAAAGAAGGAACGACCAAGGTGCCCAAGGGTGCAAACGGACATGAAAGGGACTTGAATGTCACCAAAGGCTTCTGGGGGGCAACCAGCATCAGGGCAAAAACAAACAACACTATGAGAGAAGAGATTTTGGTGTCAAGAATTGGGGAAAGAGCCTCTGCACAAACTGGAAAAGGGGGAAGCTTTAATTTCAACTCGTCCTGCCCTGGCAAAGGAGGACAGGAAAAACTACAGGGCTGGCAAAAGGAACCGGGGGCCCCTCGGGGGGAAAAAAAAATACTACGGGGCTGTTCTTCAAACGGTGATCCCGGCAAACTTAATTGTGCGGCGGTGTCACTATGAGCGAAAAAAACCTCGGGTGGACGACAGAATCCCAGCGTACGATAAAGGGCCATCAGTTTTAATAAGTGGTTGAACGTAGTGGCCCGATATGGGGTATCACTCATACTAGTACGAGGCATTGGGATAAAAGATCTTTTGAAAAAAGTTGAACCCACCAGCCTGTATAGGGAACTTGGAGGGAAAACCAGGGGTGTTTGCAACCGGAAAAACAAGAGGAATCCGCTGTGAGTGTTTCTTGTCGGGGGGGAGGAGGGCCAACGTCGGACGAGAAAAAGAGAAACCGAATGCCGTAAAAAAAAGCCGAGAGTTTAAAAAAAACGACCGAACAAGGAACCAAAAAAGAAAAAACCTGCCCTGGTGCGCAGAACAAAAAAAAGGGAAAGGACAGTCCGGGACTGAAACGGCCAATGGTCGCAGACCGTCACGGGGGGGCAACTGGAATTGTGCGGAAGAAAGGGGGAAGAACTTGAACTTGCCCTTGACGCAGAAGGGGGTTAAGGGTGCATGGAGGGGTCGGGGTCAAGGTGTTGGGGTTGTTGTCACCGGGAAGGGAGACCGTGGGGGGGAACAATCAAATGTGGGGGCAAAAAAGCTGAGGTCAACGGTACCGAAGGTGCCGACCACGCACAAAGGGGAAGAGGGCCTGTCTTCCGTCGTGCCACGAGGAGCTCCAAGGGTCCAGGGGCACGGTGCAAGCGGCGAGAAGTAAATAAAAAATTATTCTGTCTAACGAAAGTCGGGGGAGGTGTGGAAGCACCGCAAAAAAACCAAAAAAAAGCAGCTTCCAGAATAACACGGTGATCTCAAAACAAAATTGTGGGTGGCAAAAACGGAATCCGTTGGGGAGCCCACCAGGTAAAATTGGACATAAACCAAAAAAGAGGGAGACTATCTGCTTGGTAATGGCAAAAAAAGGGCGGTACAAATACATGGAAAAATGCGGCGGCAAGAAGCGTTTCCGAAAGGGTTTTGAGTCGTCCCCGGACAAACAGGGGTCCGTTGGCATTCATGGGGGGGGGAAAGTAAAGAGCCAAAAAAGGGGGAAGTAAATTACACCAAATCAGTTGAAAATTAATGAAATCATCAACCCAGGTCAACATCATCGGCCCGGTACAAAAGGGGCACTAAAAAAGGGGGGAGGGGCCCACCCAAGGGGGCCGACGAAGGTGCACAATACCTTGCCTGAAACTAGCTGACATAAAGTGGATGAAAAGTGAAGATTCCAGACGCGGGGTCCTCCACTTTACCAGTGTCTTGGGGGAAAAAAGTCCCAAAAAGTTAAACTAAAATCGTTTTACTAGCAAAAACACACAATGGGAGGAGCGAGAGAAGTCATGATGCGGTGGGTTGTTTGGGGGGTCCCCGCTCTGTTCTCGCAAAGGGGTGGGAAACTCCGGCGGGGTACCTGTTCTGAAAAACACTTCAAAAGAAAGGGGCACTCTGTGACGGCAAAAAAACAGTTTGCATACTCCATGGGGGGGGCCTTTGACGAATTGAGAAAGAAAAACGGCAACACATGGTAACAACTCGGTAGGTTCCCCATTACACCAAAAAAAAGGGTTCATATGGGGGACAACCTACCCTTATGCCAGACGCAAAGGGGGGAAGTGCTGGCTCTGGGGAATTGAATGCTAAAAACAGGTGCCCGGCTCAGCTGTCCACACAAACGATTAACGGGCCAAAAATTCCCCAAGAAAAGTGCGGACAAGGAAAAGAAAGGCCCGAACAATCGTTTCCCGCAGGGTTTGAGACCCCACGTGGGCGGTGAAAGAACAGGGGAGGAAGACCATGGCCCTGGGCCAAAAAAAGGAGGGGGGGGGAGAAGCATGACGATGCACCACGGGGAGGGAAAACCATCGCAAAAGGGCGCCCCATTGCCAGCAACACCCCCCGACAAAGCAAAAATCACCCAGATGCCGAAAAAAGGTAACATGGGTCCCTTCCGGGTCCAAACAGGTCATTTGCATAGCAAATGGGCACGGTCAATTTTCAGGGGACAGAAGGTGGGGGATGCTAGGGGTTAGCGGCGATGGAATCATCCCTGACCCCCAACCAAGGAGGGGGGGGCGGAAAAGAACAAACCAAAGGCGAGGATCACAGAAGGGGAGGAACGCAGAGAAAGGTAAGAATCCACCCTGCTAGTGAACAAATGGACCGGCTTAAACCAAGGAAAAGGTGTTTCACATTGGGGTTGGAGGGGGGGAAAAGCGAAAAAGGGCATTCTGCACCAAGAAAAGAGGTCAACTGGTTGAAAAAAACCAGAAGCAACAAGGTTCGACAGAAGGGAAGGTGAAGGTCTGTTGGAGCATGAGGGGGCAATCACCTATCAGGGGGGGGAATTGCCAGGAGTCAACGTTGAAAAAAAAAAAGGAAGTGAAAGGAATCGGCAAATTTTCAGAAAAAAAGGGGGAGCTTGAAGAACGAAATACCGGCAAGTCGTCGACCGCCTCGAGTAAATAGCCGTTTAAATGAGTGGGAGCACCTGTGACATCAAACGGGCAAAAAACATGGGGCGGGGAACATAAAAATCACCCGGGATCCATGGAGGAGTGCGGCAAGGACACAAGCATTATGGGGTTGTGTACAATCAGGGGTCGATCGTTGGGAAGGTTGAAGAAGATCCCCGGGGCGAAAAGTCCCAAGGGGAGAAAATTGAGCTGGTTTCAACAAACCCGAATTCCATGGGGGGTGCACAGCTGGAAAAACGGACGCACAAAAAAAGACGTGGGGGAGGGGGACCAGCGGACCCGCCTATGGCAGGAAATAAAAAAATCTATCAAAAAAAAAAAAAAAA
>Ga0179593_1379092_pt1 | contig 19411 bp, 22 predicted proteins | sample CZODoug2_1_08_16_FD_185931 | JGI IMG/M metagenome (GOLD analysis project Ga0179593, IMG submission 185931) | Vadose zone soil fungal communities from Angelo Coast Range Reserve, California, USA - CZODoug2_1_08_16fungal (PacBio error correction) | ecosystem: Environmental > Terrestrial > Soil >...
ACTTTGTGCGGGGCGAAAAAAAGGGCCGCAGAGGAAACCCGCCAAGCGCAGCGATTATTTAAATGCGGATGCGTCCAGTAGATTAGTGAAAAAAAGGGAAAGGAAGGGGGGTAAGAAGCTAAAATTTCCACGCACGCGGAGAAAAAAAGTAGGTGGATTTGTCGGTGGAGAGAGTTGGTTTGTCCACATCAGGGGCCCTGGTAACGTTCAAGAAATGGGGAACAATAAAGAAACCCGAACTCATCTTGAAAAGACAAAAGAAGGGACAAAAACCATTCAGATCGCAGTCAATCCAGCTGCTCCGATTACTCTGAAAAATGCCACTATTCTTCCGTAGATCAGGAAGGGGGGGGGGGGGAAAAGCAAAATGAACGTACACGCGTGTGCCCGGTCCAGGCAAATACATTTGGAAATGGTCCGGAACGGGGAGGGGGGAGGAAAAACAAGGGGGCCACACAAGACGCTCAACCTGTTCGAGATGCGCGAAGCTGGTGTTCCAAGGTTTATAGGGAAATGAAAGGGACAACTAAAGATTTCCATAAAATCTTGTCAGAAAGGGGCAGATGAGTCAAAAACTTCGGTTAAGGCTTGGATCGCTCCGAACCTAGGGCTTCTTCAGGAAGGAGTGAAATCAGATGTTGGCCCGATGAGAAAAGGGACTACATTAACGTTAACTGGATGGGGGGGAAGTAAATGGCGGAGAAATGGATTTAAAACTCGGTCGGGACCTTGCAAAAATCTTGAATCCCCTAGAATAGGATGAATTCATCCAAAAAAAAAAAGCTCTCGAACGGCGGAATTGGGCGGCTTGAAGAAAGTGAAACACGCGGGGTTATGTCTTGAGAAAGCATCCGGAGGCAGAAAAAGAAAAATGTGATCGGAAAGGTGTGTCAGATAGCGGGGAAGCGAAAGAGGCACACAAACCGTAGCCTCCCAAGAGAGTTGGCCCAAAAAGACATCCGTTTTTTCAAAGGGTTTCGTGATTGAACAGAAAATCGCCAATCGCCGCCTCGGGCAACTACCAGGAGAAAGAGGGCCGTAGAGTGTCACGACGCTGTCCCAGGAAAGGGTGAACTTGCAAGAAAAATGAAAGGCCATGCCGCATCTACAACAACTGTTAAGAAAGGACTCAGATCAAAAAAACCTGGCACAAAAGCACACCTGGGCAGAAGGAAACGTAAATTCTTTGAATTCCAAGGGGCCGCCGAGGTCTGGTGTGCCTGGGGGTACTTCCACGGCGGGGCCCCACCATAATCATTCGACTGAAAGGGCCGTTACTCTGTCCAAGGAACAAGGGAAAACCCCCAAAACGAGGTGGCCGCTGGGAAATCTGGGGAAATATTACGTGAAGCTAAGGAATAAGCGGGGCCGCCTAACTAAAAGTTGGGGGAGGGGGTCGAACAAAAGGGTGGTTTAAACCTCTCAACGCACTCTCCTGTACTAATCTAGCAAGGATGAAATAAAAGGTTCGAAGAGTGTCCGCGAGAAGGCTCGAATAGTGCATCTCTCAGAGGTTGGTTCTTAAAATCTAGAACCATCTGGAAGGGGAATCCGATAGTCTAGGGATGTCGGGGCAAAACGTCTTGAAAATCCTCTCGAATCCACTTGCTCCCGCAAGGGATGCAACTCACCCGGAAAAAGAAAGTAACCTATTGCTCGAGTCGGACAAAGGTCGAACGGACCCTCCTACCAGGTCAGGAAATGATCACCCAGAAGGAAAAAGAGAGAAAAAGACTGGGAGTAGTCTTCCAGAGTGGGAGTCTCTATCAGAGTAACTCGGGAGTGGGGAAGAGCATCCATCGCACTCAATCGTGACAAAAAAGAAAAGCTACGCATTCTGCCGCTCAATGGGAATTGGGAAGGGTCGTCAATTTCAGGAACAGCACCACACAATGAATCAATCTGGGGAAACACATAAGAGAGATTATCTCTCTGTTGACATACATGTTCTCGGGGGGGCTCTCGAGCCCACGAATTGGAAAGGAAGAGAAAAGAGGGGGGGTTTGCTTGCAGGAATCGCTGGTTGGCACGGGCGAATGAAATCCCAAGTATCCGCAGACCAATTATTCCGAACTCCCTAAAGGAAGGGGAGGGCAATCTTTTGGGTCGAATTTGTGTTCCTGAAGCCCCTCATTCTTATGCGTCCGCATCCAGAGGGGGGTTCAAGAGCCTGCACGAAGTTGCCTAACATGGATAAAATCTAGTAACCTAACTATTTTTTGGGTGTACTTTTGGTAAAAGAGTAGAGAATGCTTAAATGTGTAATCAACCAATTATAGTGGGGGGAAAACTAAGCGCCGCGTTTTCTGGCCCTTTTATTGTAAGCAGAAAAACCTTCAAACATCTCCTTTCCTTGGAAATAATAAACTGCCCAATGGAATGGCAAGAGCGAAGAACGCACGGAAGCAGCAATGTCCAAGAGCAGGACTAACAGAACGGAAGGGAAATGGTTGTCAACCCTGTCATTGTCATCGCTTGGCAAAACACGAAAAAAGACTAAGAATCTCGGGTTTGAGGAAGAGTAAGCACTCTTGAGAAATGATGGAGGGGTTGTGGATCCCTCGCTCTAAAAAAAAGAAACGAGGAGGAGAAGATAATAGGGGAGAAAAAAAACCCCTCCAGCTTAAAAAGATGCGGAAGGCGAAAACAAGAGTTTGCGCGTTTTGTTCAAAGGGGGGTGGAAGAATGACAAGAATTGAAAAATAAGGAGGGGCCTGCGAAGAAAGATGGCTTACGAGTTTAGTTGACGTCATTGAAGTACGCATTGCCATTCAGCAGGGTTAGTGTCAGGAAAAAGGGTTTGGATGAGTTATCAAAGAAAGGGGATGAAAAACGCTTCTAGAGGGGACGTCTATTGGGTTCATATGAAAGGTAAAGAATATTAAAAAACGTCAACAAAATCGGTGGAGACGATGAGCATGTCGCAACAGCTCTTGGAAAAACCAAAAGGGGAACGCAGAAGATAGAATTATGCGTAAAAACTCGGATCCCCTGAGTACGGGCGGGGGGAGGAAAGGAGATAAGCGTGGCAAAAATCGTATCCTGGAGGAAGGAAGTCCTCAACCAAAGGATTAAACGCCAAACAAAAAAAAAAGGCTGGGTTTAGCAGTAAGAAAAAGAACGTAGGGTAATCTGAGAGCCGGAACAGGAAGTCCAACATATCTATAGTAATAGAAGGAGGGGGGGGGGGCCTATTGAAAGAATCCGGCGGATCGAGATTGATGGTGAGTTAATGGTTGCTGGCAACCACGTTTGACAAAAAGGGAGAGAGCTTCGCTCAGGTTCCGTTTTTGCCCGATGATGGATGGAGATAGTTCACTACACCCACGGTAAAGCGAGAAGGTGCGAGACCTGACGTGAGCAGGTAAGAAGAAATGCTCGAGAGGGGGACTGGGGGTTTGGAAAGTAAGAACCTGGGGTTACAATGAGGGCAGATAGCGAGCATCGGAGAAGCTTTAGTTGAAGGAAGTGAGTAGACATTTATGGTCAATGGGGAAATAGATTCAACTCATTTAAGGGAAAAGTCGCCTAGAATAGGCAGGGGAGTTAGAGAGGGGTTCCAAGAACAAAAAAAGGGTATAGGAAATAACAAGAAGATTCAAGGAAAGTAACCGTGAACGAGACGGTTTCACACGCTGCTAGGTAGTCCGAGTGCGGAGAGGGACCCAAAATGGGCCTGAACACGCAACAGGGAGGTCAATAAGGAGCGGAAGAGAAAGGAGAATAGTGAGAAGTCCTGTCGAGGTCGATTAACCCAGCGAGAAAAAAGGTTTGAATCCGGCGAGGTGGTAGATTGTGGAAAACGTACCAGTTCCCAGGGGAAGTGAAAGGGATTATTGGCGGGGGGGTGGAACGGGAACGACAAAGGGAACAGACTACAACAGAGGGAAACTAGCGTGCCACGCCGCCAGAGTGGCCTCCTTGCAATGGAAGAGGAAGGCAAGTGAGGAACAGGGGGGGGGGTTTTTCATATGCGTTCATTGGGGAGGGGAGTTCGAAAAGTTCCTGAAACAGAAGGGACGGGTAGGAGGAAAAAAAAGATGACGGGGGAAAAGGCGGGTTCTACCGTGTAGTTCCGCGAAGGGGCCGATTTGAGAGGTTGCAATAACGAAACACTTACTAGAAAAGAGAGGGAGATGGAACTTGGGGGTGAGAGAGAGTGTGGGAAAAAAGGGGGTGGAACAATAGCGGATATGACAAGTTGAGTAAGAAGCGAAGAAGGCGAGGAATACGGGTGAAAGGGGGGGGAGGTATGTGGGGGGAAGGAGAGGGGAGGAGACGGCGGAAGGGGGAGTTAAAAGAGGGGAGGGGGGGAAGGGGAGGGGAGGGGGGATGGGAGGGTGAGTAGCGAAGTAGGGGGGAGAGAGACAACGGGGAATGGGGTATTTAAAGAAAAGAAACGTGAGGGGGTGCTATAAGAAGAGGGAGGGGTAGGGTGAGGGGAAGAGGGGTAATGATAAAAAAAAGGGGGCAGAGGTAAAAAGAAGAAGGAGAGAGGTACTGGAAGATGGAGAAGGTATGGGGAGGGGGACGGGGGGGGGGGTGGGGAGGGGGAGAAAAAAATTAGGAGAGGAGGGGGCTAGGGCGGAAGTGCGGGTAAGTCTGACAGGAGACAGAGGGGGGGAGGGCTGAGTGGGGGTAAGGGGGGGGGTGGATAAAAGAGTGGGCACGAAAAGAAGGGAGGGGGGGGGTGAAGAAGGGGTGGGGGAGAGGGATAGAAGAGAGAAGTGGGTTGTAGCAAGCTAAGTGGTTGAGGGGGAGGGGAGGAGGGTAGAAGGGAGATGGTAGCTGAAGGGGGAAGGGGGGGGTAGGGGAGGGGAAGAGGGGGGTGGGGAGAGAGTAGGGGGCGGAGATAGATATAATAAAGGAGGATGAGGAGGAGAGTACGGGTGTGAATGGGGGGGAGGGGAAAGGAAGGGTAAGGTCGTGGAGAAGGAAAGAAAAGGGGGTAGGAAGGGGGATGAATGGGTAGGATGGAAGGGGGGGAAGGCGAGGGGATGGAATAATGAAGGGGAAAGAGGGAAGAAGGATAAAGGGGACAAGTGAGGGGAGTAAGAAGGGGGAGAAGCTTGGGGAAGAAACAGTTCCAAAGATGCGGGAGCGAATTTTGGGGTAAAGACTTGTAGATGGGGGGGAGTTAAGAAAGAACCCCCCCATTGAGATCACGACCTGGGGGGGGTGAAAGTTAAACCGAGTGGTTTCAAGTTATTAAAAGAAACCATAAGGGTGACCGACGTACGACTATTTCCGTTTGGCAGTATGATCAAGAAGAGTTAAATGAAATAAAAAAAATATGTGGGCACTCACCAAGGGAAGGAAAAGAAAAGTGTGAAGGGGGAAAGAAGAAAGGAAAGTCCACCAACGAAAAGTGTCGGTTCTCCAGAGAATGATTGGATGTAGAACGACTGTCAATAAGGAAGGGGTAAAAAGATGTGTACGGGAAGAAGAATGCGGTCATACGAAGCGTATTTGATCGATCTTGAACCGACGGAATCTGTAGTTTGGAAGAAACGAGAACAGTTTGCAGAATCTTCAGTGAGAGCCAGGGCTAAAAGGTTTATCAGGGGGTGGGGGGCCCTTGGGATTGGGGTGGTCCACCCAGTTGGGAAAGGTCCAGTTTTGCGGGAACGGGACGAAAAAGGGAGGACGTAACGAAGGGGGTTACAGCGGGTTTTCCCACACTTCTTCTCACTATCCGAAAATCAAGAGAATAGTGTACTTTTTCGCGCTACTACCCTCCGGAGACGAGGGGGAAAAATTTGGATGCGAAGGGAGGAGGGGGGGGGGGGTTTTGTTACCGCACATTTAGCGTGATAGGGGTGGCTATGCAGCAGCATGCTTGACGAACGGGCAAAACAACGGAAAGATCCAAGTGTCCTAAAAAGGTTGAGGGGGAAAAGCAGAAAATCAGCAGGCGGGAACTTCGACCGGCGTGCTAACATGGGGGAAATGACGATACTATATTGCTGGCATAGGGATTGGGAAAGGTAGAAAAAAAGGCTGAAAAGGGGCGAGTTAAAATATGACCAAGCATATCCGCACTGTCCCGACAGGAAGGTTGCTCAGAGCAAAAAAAAAACAAGGGAGGGGGAGGCCAGGATAATCAACAGAATTTTGATTATGCTGAGATGATCCGCTATCCAATCGCAAGCGGAACGCATCTGTCTCCTTTCAAGGGAGAGGAAAATAAAGAAAGAGGGATGAGGAAGACATGGGTACTACAAAGAAAACAAAAATTGTACGAAGCCGCCGCAGCCACGTGCAAGGCAAAAACTTCCTTTGGCGAACGTTGCTCGGGCGTTGGGGTGCCAGAATTTAAAAGGGCGTTGACAGAAGGGAGGTCCAATCGGGGGGGGGGGAAAAAAAATCAGATCAGATGCCCACTCAAAGCACAACAACGGTCGTACTTCGCAAAGCGGACCCGCTGCATCGGGGAAAGAAAAAAAGGCAAAGGAAAGTAAGGTTTGTCGAGGAGGAAAAAAGGGGGGGTGAAAATCTTAAAAGGGGAACACGGGGGGGCGAAGTCTCCTCCAACCCCCGGGACACCGTGAACGGAACCATGTCGGGTCCACCCATCAATTGTCACCACACGAGTCAACCAAGTCGCAGGAATAAAGCATTAGATGGCACACTTTGGAGATTCTGGTCTTTAAAAAAAGAACGGAGGAATACTCTTTAAGCCGTTCAGCTGAAATTAAAAACGGCCGGAGGACGGCTCTCCAGAAAACAGAGGGATGAGTCAAGGGAAAAGAGGGAATCAAATGAGGGGGAGGGATGGGAACGGGAAATACGGGCAAGTTCGAACTTAAGGTCTAAAATGAGGTGGATGACCCACTAGTCGTTCATTCCATCTTGAATACATCGAAGAATGATTGAAAAACCAAACACGAAAGAAGGAAGCAGGACGAAATATTGGCTGAAGAATTACAACGCGGTGGGCGCTTTTCCGAACGATCGCGGAATCCCTTCTGTGAATCGAAGGGGGGGGTCAGGAAAGATGACAAGATAAAAAAGAAAAACAAGGAAATGATACAAAGGGCAAATCGATTGTGCACACAAGTTCCATTGGCCTTTGTCTAAGTTAGGTTGACCCAGCCAGCGAATAGGCCCAGCAGAGGGACTAACACGTTAGAAATAGGTGGGAAGGGAAGGGGGGATCGGGAAAGCCGAAATTCAATGAAATGGCGAAAGGACCATTCCGCATCTTGCAAGTTGAAACCTGGCCGGCATAGCCATGGGCACAACGGGGCAACAGAGGTGGAGGGGAGGTTCATGAGAGGGGAAATTGACAAATTGCTCAGCGGTAACGGTCGTACGGTAAGTCCCGAACGGAGGGAAGGAAAGGAACAGGGTGAAGGAGGGGAAAGTGAATGACCGGACCTAACAGGATGACTCGCGGGAATTACAAAATGGGTGTGAAAGAGGGAACTGAAACTTTACCGGTATAAAAATCGGGGTTCCATCGAGGGACCGGAAGAAAATATTCGCGTGGGTTGGGAAAGTGGATGAATACTCTCCTCATGAGGAGAAGGGGAAAAGGAATTTGGAAGAAACCTGTTTCAGACTAATGTGCTCAGGAGGAAGATCAAATGGGAAAGAAGAAAGTTGACATATAGTCAGGAGTTTTAGGTTTAAAACGAAAAAGAGGGGAAAATGCCACTCCTCGCAACAGACGGTTTTCCGCGGCGGGGGGAAGATCACAAAAAATAACCCCACTGCAACAAAAAAAGAAACACGACAAACCCCCAAAGGGGGGGTGGGACAATCGGAGACTAAAAGAGAATAAAACTACCAACGTCTTCCTCCTGCTATTAGTCCCAGGAAGAAAAAAAAGAACCATCTAGAAAATCACAAAAGTAACAATTAAAAGAGGGGGAAACCTAATCCTCTTCGGGAAAATACTCGTAGTACCCAGACAGCTTTACGAAGCGATTTTTCTAGGGGCCTCAAAAGGGTTGATTTAAAAAGGGGGAAATCCAGACACTCGAGGGGAAAAAACGACCAGCGAAGTGTTCTCCAACCTGACGTCGTCGGGGGGAAATAACCAGGAAGAAAGGCAAAAAGGATCAGACCGACTATCAAGGGGACGGATAGGTAAGAAAACAAATAGGAAATCTAGCTGTTTGACTACTCGTCGCTCATAAAAGAGATGTGGAGGACAGAACAAACTCTTTTTTTTCGTTTCAGGGGGGGAAATGGGGGTTTGGGGGAGGGGAAAAGGATGACCGACAAGGAGACTAAACATAGCCAGATGAGCTAGCTGACCGGTAATGCAAGCTTCCGAGAGGGGGGTCAAGAAAATACGTAGGGAAAGGGGGATCTTAAAAGCCGGGGGGGGGGGTCAATGCGACGCTTCTCGCAGTGCGAACTAGTACACTAAGTTGTTGATATGTTGGTTTGAATTCCTGAGTATGAGGGGGGGAAGAGGGGGAACCAAAGGAAAAAATTGGAACCCGAGAGCCGTATCCCTCTTGAGTTGTAAAAAACACCTTCGCAAGAAGCTACCTGTGAGGGGAGAGAAAAAAAAGAAAAACTGCACAAATGAAGAGTGAGAAGCACAGAAGAGAGGAAAAAGAAAGAACAACTACTTTCGAGGCGTTTGTAACTCCCCAAAGCCGATGGTAAAAAAATCGGCTGGAAAGGAAAAGAAGGGTTCAACAAACAGGGGCCGGGTTAAAAAAAAAACGCCTCAAAGGTGGGGGTGTGAGGTTCTTCCTGCGTCGCTTCCATCTTAGAAAATGATGAGGGGGTTGCACCAGATATAGAACAACAAAGAAGGAGGGGAAGAGGAAAAGGATAAAAGGTTGGAAACCCCCACCATCCTGGTGAGCAAAGAAGATTTCTTGGGAAAACGTAAGAAACAAAGCGTTGCGGAATTCGAAAAAGTGAATGCTAAAGATGAAAGAAAAGGGTTAAAAAACGGCAGAACATGGTGAGGGTTAACTGACGAGACTCTGGGATTCATTCTGAAGGGACATATGGGGGACCCAAGGGAAGGGAAGGGGGGGGGATATTGTTCAAGATTATCGGGGATTTTGAGTATCAATAAACAGCGAGGTAACGGTTCGAGGGGTGGGTGCCGATGAAAATGTACATAAGATCATATTGGAAAAAAAACAACCTATTAAGGGGGGGGTAGAGATTTCGAACTGGAGCGCTTACATCGGAACCAAAAGGGATGCAAAAAGCATATGAAACGCTGCAAACCGCCCCGGCGACTAGAGGAGACGTTAGAAATGTCGATAAGGTTCTCGGGGAGGAAGGGGAGGGAGTAAGGAAGAAAGAAAATCAGTTCCGCGCGCGCCAAAAACCGCGGGGAGGATGACAAGGGTCGGGAGAGCCGAGAACAAGAAATAATCTCCGGAGGGGGGGAAAACCAAGTCTTTTAAAAGAGCAGGCAAGATCTAGGTGGGACTAAGGGGGGGGTGAGGGAGGGACGTGGAGGGGGGGCAAGAACTACGGGTTGCAAGGGCCATGAGAAAAACGTCTCGGTCGTTGGTGGGTCATAGAAGTGGGAGGAGTGGATATTTACGAAAAAGAGGGACGATTAAAAAGGAGTGGGAGAAAGAGGAAAAAGAATGTAAATCTCTTCAAGAGAATCTCGCGGGCTTTGTTATCATTGAAGGGACATGGAATTGACAGCGGGATGAGGGGGGGGCACCGGGGGAGGGAAGAGCAATAGGCGAGGGACGTTAGTAACAATATCTTGAGGACGGGAGTCCTTTTCCGAGCACGCCTATGCAGGAAAAACCATAGAAGGAGAGGGGGGAAAGTTACAAAGTTTCTAGGGGTTCCAAGAAAACCAAAACAGGGGAAAGAAAGATTTCAAGCTTAACAAGCCGCTGAAAGTACCTTATGAACCTTAGATTGGGAACGGATTAAAAATAGAGGAGTCATGGAGGAAGCAGATTGCGTGAGGGATAATCCCTCCAGCCAAAAGAACGCAACAAGGAAAAAAAAAAAAAGAACACAAAAAAATCACTCAAAAAACAACATGCACCAAGAACACCCTTTCGACCACGTCAACAAATAGTAAGAGGACACTGGTAGGACAGGGGGGGGGAGTCATGGAACTTCCGGACATTTACAGGGAAAAAAGAGAGAGAAAACCAACCTAGTTTGTGAACGCGAGGTTGATTGGAAGAAGGGGAACATGAAAGGGCGAATTGAAAAATTTATTGAGGGGGCAACTCCTAAGTGAGCCACTTAAAAAGTTTGGAAAGGGAGGAAATTGGAAAAAACAGGAAGAAAGATATTAACCTACTATGTGTGCCGAACCGGTGGGGCCTGAAGAAATTGATGAAGGTGGGAAGTGGGAAATGAATCGGTAGTCTCATTTCGAAGAGAGTCGGGAAACGTTCTGGCACGGAATGACGGAAGTTGGTCAAGGGTCCCGACTTCGAGATGGTCGTTTCATCAACGGAAAAGGTAACATTACGTAGAAATGGGGGGGGAAAACGAGCGGTCAGGGGGGGGAAGGAAGGGGGTGTTAAGCTGTTCGTGAAGTAACTCTACAAACATCAGATCACACTGACGTGAGATTGAAAGTTGTAAACGTGGGTGGGCAATTGACGGAAAGACAGGCAAAATATTTATCATTGAGAAGAGAATATTTAAGGGGGGGGGGGGGGGACCGAATTCGAGTGAAGGAAAATTAATGGAACGAGTGGGTCCAGATAAGGACCAAGAACAAGTGAAACACTTTGTCAAAAATGAATCGGGAGGGTAATCGGCAAATAAGGAACTATTAGTTCAAAAAGAAGGCCGGGTTCCATAGGTTAGAAAGGCTTCACTCGGAATTGCAGCTGTGGAAAGGATTACCTGATGGATGAAGGAGGGGTAGTGTGGGTTAACAAAAAAAGAGAAAAAAAATGGGCCTGAAGAGAAAGGAGAGAAGGCGAAAGTTTTTATCAAGGGTTGGGCTTTGATGGGTGGCGCCTTGTCCAGATCCAAGGAGTTGAGGACATTATAAGACTGGGACCGGGTTCTGGTTGAGCTTGGAACCCGTATACAGATAAAAAAGCGAAATCAATAAGAGGTGGGAGACGTACTCCAAGAAAAAAACAGAGGGGACGATGGGGGAAAAAGGGGGGCGAGTATCTTATGGGTTTGTACACATTAGTTATGGGGAGATGAAATAGGTAAATTTAACAACAGGAAGATGGAAAAAAAAATCCTACCCAAAAGAGTTCCGAAAAGGAGTACTCGCTGCAATCTCGGATCCAAGATTGACTTGAAAAAAAAAAAAACGAAGGGGAACTACTAAGGAAAGAATGTTCCGAAGAATGAAGGTATAAGATGAGCTAGTTGGAGGAGGTGAAAGGGGATGAAAAGGGGGGGAATCAATCGCAAAGTAAACCGCAAATTATTTTGATCTCTCAGAGGTAACCAGACATAAAACAAGGGGATTAGGGGGGGGAAAAAAAAGATCCCCAAATTTGCAGTTAAGAGCTTGATGTCTCAAAAGGGGGGAAAACGGAATAGACACGAGACAATCTTCACATCTTAGAAAAAGAAAAGGGCAAGGGGAGATGTCGAACGCACAGTGGTCGTCTCCGGGGAAGAAATCGTTTACGAAAGGAAGGGAAGACCCAGGGAGAGAAAGAGAATGAATCCGGGGGGCGGACGTTTGCTCGGCGGGGTTTTTTCAAAAGCGTTTTGCCAGTGGGGGGGGGGGGAAAGATTTCGGGAATCGAAAGAAGTCAGCCGTCCCACGAGAGTTTTCAAAACAAAAAAGGCATAGAGTCAGACGAGATAACAGATGACCTCCGCGGTTTATTACTCAAGAAAAAATTCCATTGGGCTTCCGATATGAGAAAGGGGGTGTTGTGAAGAACCAAAGATGAAATTTGAAACGGGACTAACTTTTTAGAACCTTTAAAACCTAAAATAATTGGAACCTTTGAAATCCATGTAGGTGGCGCCACAGTTGCCCACAAAGCAACAACATGTAGAAGGATACTAATCTGAAAGAGGGAGAAGGGAAGAGGAGGGGGAGGAAAAAAAAAAGGGGATTTCAGGGGAAAGAGTCAGGAAGCCTTTCAAGAGGAATGACCGATTGAATCAGGAGAAAAAGCTCTCGAAACACTAGGGAAATTGGGAAACTGCAGAAGGAGGGGAAAAAAGACAGAGTGGGGAGAGAGGGGGGAGGGGAGTAAGAACTCTATCGGGAACAGTGAAAACTTTATGGTTAGAGGGAAGGAAATGGGGGGGGGACGGTCACGTGATTTTGGCAAAACAGAGGGGGTTCTTTCAAAAGGAAAGATTTGGGAATAAAGCAGATGTTCCACCCCGGAAGATCTCCAGGACTGAATAGGTGGAGGGAGGGGAAAGTTAAACACAAAAGGGGGAATAAATTTCTTTCAAAAGGAAAGCCTGCCGTCTTAAAAAAAGGTATGTGATCGAATGGTGTTGTTCATAGTACGACAAGAAATTCACACACAGGAGCGAAATCAACCGAAAGTGGAAAAAAATGGCCAAATTGAGAAGTTGGGGATCTCCTGGGGGAGTGAGTGACCCCGGACAGATCCATGGCTGTAACGCCACGGGAAAAGGAAGGAAAAGAGTTTGCAACGGAAAGTCAAACAATTCAGGAAAACAGTGCGAAAGAAAGCTTAAAGTTGTGCCGGCTAACTGCAACAAGGTCGGGACTTTCAGAGAGTTATCAAAGGGGGCAAAGGGAGGGAAAAACTCGGGAGGGGGGGCAAGTTTCACGGAAGACGGGGGAGGTTGTAAAGGAGGGCGGTAAATTTGGTTGCGGGTTACGGTCGGGCCCCGCATTCGACATGGGGAGCGAAATTAAGAATTCAAAAAAAGGAGAACAAAGGAGAGCAGGAAAAACAGGGGGGTTGGGGGGGGGGGGGGGGTCAACCTAAGCTAGATGGGGAAATGACAGGAAGGAACTGCTCACATAGGTCGCGGCCCTAAGTAGATTGCCGTTTTTGGGGAGAAAAAAAAGGGTGGGGGGGGATCCGAACTCCAAGAGTCGACCCTAAGGAGAAAGAAGACTTTGAATAAGTTTGACTAAGGTTTCTCATAAGGTCCGCGCGCCAGGCGAATGAAGAGACGTAAAAGGTTTGGGGTTTTCGGGGGAAAATAGACGAAAAATCGGGACATGGCTATCGAGAAGGGGGGGAACTTAGGGGAGGACATTCGAGGGGGCAATCGAAAAAATTGGACATCCAGTGCTAAAAGGTCATGACGAAAAGGAAGGTGCTCCCGGGATGGTAGAAGAAGCTCAAGCTCACAAGTCACGCTCATCCTGAAACGGGCGACCCAATGAAATGATAAAAAAGAAGAAAAAGGAGACTAAGCATCTCAAGCCAAGGGGAAAAAAAGTGCAGGATGTCTCTATCCTTCCGCAAGATTTTCGTCCCAGAGGTTGTGAAAGTCGCCATCCACTCATAGGGACAAAAAAAGAAAGAGAGACAGTCAGGGGGGAGAAAAAGGACGGGAAAAAGTATGGGGGGGGGAATAAAAAAAGGAAAATCCTCACACTAATCTAACCAACGGATTTCTTTCATAGGAAACCCAGATAGAGTATCGGGAAAATAGGGTGTGCATAACAAAAAGGTTACCGGCTCTCGTAAAACTCGTCTTCCGCGCCAACATTTTGGTGGGGGAGGGGGGGGTTCTCTGGGAAAAGAGGGAGGGGGGGCTGGTAAAAAGGCAAATCATCCAGGAGCAAAACGATAATTACTGAGAAACTCCAAGATGTCGGCAGCTTTGGGTGGGGGGGACAGGAAAGAAGGAGAAAGGGTCTAGGAGGGGGAAGAGCAATTTGGGGTCAAAAAGAAAAAGCTTCGAACTCAGTGGCGAACTAGGAACAATAGGGGGGTTGGCGGGGGGTAAAGAGAATTATAGTTAGGGAAATGGGGAATCTTAAACATTCTAACATTGAACACTCTAAAAGCGGTTGGATAATCCAAAGGTTGGGATTACTCCCAAGTACTCCGACAGGCTCACTGGTCTTGAAGTACAAGACAAGGGGAAAAAAGGGGAAAAGAACAATATGCGTAGCAAACGGAAGGCAGAGAGGAACAAGCGTAAAGAAAAAGGGAATCTCGGGGGGAAAAAACCGGGTAGTGGACATAGCTGGGCGCACAGTGTCAAAGCAACAAGAACTGAAAAAACGCCAACTCGGGTTACACTGGGTTCCGGGGCTCACTACTTGGGAAAAAAAGAAAAAAGGAATTGGAGGGGGTGTAAAGAAGCGAGAGAAAAAAAAAACGGAGGGGGAAAATATATAATGGAAGACAAACCCCCCTCCATTTTCTCAAAACGTATCGAAAACAAAAGAGTGGGAGAGGTCTGGGTTGGTGAAAGGAAGGGTGGGGGGGAAAGAGTTCTCCAAATCTAGGGGGGAAAATAAATTGAGGTGAAAAGTCACGGAGAAAGTGAGGTCTCGCTGTGTCGATGTGCGGACAGTGCGGACGAAGGGGAAGGTTCCAGGGGGACAGGGGGGAAGGGGGGGTACCTGAAGAGGAGTTTCGGGGTCAGGGAAGGGGTTGATCACAGACCTGTTAGATCAAACTCGGGGGAACTTCGACTTGGGAAAATAAAAGTCCAGTCAGAAGAAGGGGTAAAAAAAGGTCCAACAAGAAGAGTGAAGAAAAACTTCCGAAAGGGACGCAGGGGAGGAGGGAGATTGACTCAAAAAAGGTGCGGCGACCTGAATCGTCATTAAGGAAAACCCGCGGAAGAACAGTGCAGAAGAAGAAGGCTTGGAGAATAATATCTGGCGTTTCGTATCCTTGGGGGGGAGTTTGGACTACAAATACACAAAGGAAGATTACTAGAAACCTCAAAAAAAGAGGGAATTACAGGAAACGTGTGGGATCTCTAGCATCTAACTGGATGGCAAATACTAGATAATAAGACTGGTATGTGGGTTTTCACTTATGGAAATATACTCCAGTAGAGGTTTCATTTTGTCGTATTTGGATGAATGTGACAAGTACGAGGTTGCAAAAAGGGAAATGATAGGCAGAAAAGGAACCCCTGTATTGGGTTGTCACGATGGTATGACGTTAACTAAAAAATCTTTTAAACGGAAGGAAATAGATTAAGATAGAGAGCGCCAATGTAATTCTTTAAAGAGGGGAGAGCAAGGGTTTACGGAGATGGTTAGCATTGAATGGGGAAATGGGGCAGTCTCGGATTGCGTTCGCCAAGCGCTCCAATAAGTCCGGGAAATGAGGGGTGGGGGGGAAAAAAGTAGGGGAGGGAGGGAAGAATTGAGTTCCTTTCGAGATGAAAAACAAGTGGGACTTGAAGATAGCAAAGGAGAAGCTATAGGAATGGAAAGGGGGGCGAGTGAATGGGAAGAAGAAAAAACACCTCCTAAATAGGCAGAACAATCGGGGACTCGGACCTTCACTTAGGACGGATTCACCGGAGGAATAGAGGAGGGAAAGAAATGGAGAGAAAAAAGTTGGTTCTGAAACAAAAAAGCGACAAGAGTTATTACCGCCCGAGGCCTTGGAGAAAAGAAAGGAAGTAGTAAAAGAGTGAAAATAGAAAAAAAAAGAATTTTTCCTAAAGGGGTAGAATTTTAAAAGGCTTAACGACAGTCCATTCGAATGTTGGGGGGGGGGGTGCAGAGCGAAGTAACCAGAAGGGAAAAAAAAGGGGATAAATGCGAGAACTTGGGGAAGAACATAAAAGATTAAGTGCAAAGAAAAAGGGGTAAGCAGTGCAAGTTGCACGAAATAAAAAAAAAAATTGATGACATTTTTTAAGGTAAGGCATGGAAAGCTGGGGAAGGTTGAAGCAGTAAGAAATCCTGTCTGAACTGAGGGGACAATACGTAGGGAAGAGGGACTCCGGTTTCTGGAAAAAGTCGATTTCGAGGGTCGGGGTTCAATAAAACCGAAGAAACGGACTGGGGAACTGGGGTAAAAACTGGTATGATACGGGGGAAGACGTTCAGCGGAAAAAGTAATAGAAAACACCCGGAAAAATAAGAAGGGATGACGCCTGAAGGAGGTGGTTGAGAAAGGTACCGCGGGGTTAGAGGAAACCAAGGTGAAAGCCGTGTACAGGGAAGAGGATGAAGGGGGTGGGAATCCATAGTAAGGAGGAGTCAAAAGAAGGTGGGGGAATGATACCTATGGGGGGACAATCAAAAATCCTAAATTACGGACTCTAAAAATCGTTCATGTTACGGACCATATTGGAAAAACGGACGACATCGCAAAACTGTAGGGGGGGAGTTCAAAAAAGAAATGAGGCCTGCCTAATTTTCCAGGGTTCGGGATGCGACGAATCCTCTGAACTAAGGATTTCCAGCTGGCTGAAACGATGGGAAAGCAGGTAGGGGGTTTAAGGGAAAAAGAAAAAAAAGGTTAAGTAAGAGGAGACACACTCTCCGGCGACAGTTGGGAGAGTTGTGGGAATGGGGGAGGGTGGACAAAAAGAAGGGGGGGAAAGTCCAAGGACAAAAGGAGGGGGGGGGCGGGGTACAAAGGATAAAGGTTGACGGTTCCATCTTTTTAAAAAACAGTAGTACCGATCCCCTTTAAAAAGCCCTACGGTTTTACGGACGGAGAACAGAGAGCAGCGGGACTAATGGGGGGGAGGGACGTAAGTAGTAATTGGGTGTTGTTACCATGGGGATGAGCTGGGCAATATTAGAGCTGACACAAGGCATGGTGTCTGAAAAGGGGAGGATAAAAAAAAAGAATACGTGGGAAAAAAAAACAAAAAGTAATGTGAAAAGCTGCTCTCAATCTGGCTGACGGACTTCAAAATGTAAACAGGAGGGAATTACTATAAAGGGGGGGGTAAAGAGGGGGGAGTGAAGGTAAATAAGGGAGCAAGAGGGGGAAAAAGGTAGATAGATAACAACAAAATCCCAGGCCTCACTTAAAGAAAAAGGATGTGGTGGATACGCGAAAAAACAACGTTGGAGGACTAGAGGAGATATCACACGAAAGGGGTCTTAAGGTAAGAGGGAGGCAGGGGAAAAAAAACGCAAGACTGTCTCGTAGATACGTTCCAAGTAGCTGGTCAGTGCCAAGATAGTTCTTCATCAGGGAAAGAGTGGGAAACTAAAAGTTGGGAAAAAAAGCAAAGGAAAATAAAAAAGGCTAGGAAAAGGGGCAAGGCGTGGTTTTACAGCTGGGAAGAACCAGGTGTCAGAAGTGATGAAATCGCAAACTCAATAGAAAAAAAATGAAAAAGAAAGTGGGAAAAAAAAAAAAAAGATAATCAGAAGGGAAAGAGTACCTCTGTGGCTAAAAGAAAAGAAAGATTAGAAAAAGGAAATAGGTCTCGATAATTGTAGAGATAGGGGGGGGACCAATAGTCACCTGAGAAAACAGGGGGCTAAATGGGTAAACTCAAGGAAAAGAAAGATGGGGTCCGTTCCAGAAACTAGGTGTCTTTCCCACACCAAGCAAAAATGGAAAAACACGCTCACGGGCAAAAGGGTAACGGGAAGGGGAGCATGATACAAAATGGTTTTCTCGGAAAAGAGGCTGGCTTTACACCATCAAAAAGATTCAGAAGAAAATCGGCAGAAAAGGGTCAAATGAGGAAAGGGGAAGGGGTCTTTTAATCAAGTCAGGGAGGTGAGGAATAACCTCAGAAGGGAGGAGGGTAGAAACCAATGTTTCGAAGGGGGAACTACCGGGAGTTGAAAGGAACTTGATGGGTTCTAAGGGCAGAATGGAGGGGGATGACCCGGTAGGGGGTAAAGAGGATAGTTAGTCCATCTTGATCCCGAGAAAAAAGAGTGGTCCACCAAAGCCTGGAAAAGAGAAGTTGCGGTCAGGTGGAAGATGGGAAAATCGGTGGAAAGTGCTGAGAGAGACTGCAACTCGGGTAATTATTTGAGCTGGGGGGTAGTCATCTTCAATAGAAACTTCACACAAAGGGGTAAAGAAAGGAAAAAGACTAGTTGGGGCCAAAAAAGGAAAGGAAGGGGGGGAGGAGCCTGGTCAGGAAATTGACCGACCATCTCCAAAAGCGGCGCAAGAGGGGAGAAAAGGGGAAACAAGGTATTGACGGTCAGCTGGGGGCCCGCACTTCCGAAGTGCTTCTTCCAAGTGTGCTCACAGGCTTCCCTGCACATCGAAACAAAAATCGCAAGAGGTTTGCCTAATAAGGAAAGGGAACAGTTCGGGGACACTCTTGGGGCTTTAATGGATAAATCTTTGAAGTTTGCCACTGTGTCGCGGCGGGGACGGTTGGCAAGTGGGGGGGGGGCCGGAAGAGGGGGGGAAAAGGGAAAAAGAAAAATGAAGGCGACAAATGTAACGGGGAAAAGTTAACGGGCCTTCCCTACCATGAGAAAAAAGATTAAAACAGGTAGAGCTGGAACAGACGGGAAAAGAATTAAGGCATACATATTCCAAGGAGCTTCAGAAACGCTGGAACGTTGGTTTTCTCAAAGGGGGTGGGGCACAAAACTCCAGACAATGGAAAAAATAGCACGTTGGAATCCAGGTCAAGTCTGGGGAGCAGGGGAGTTCAAAAAAAAGCGTGCTGGGAGGAAATCCAGGCCGTAAGGTTGGGGGGATTGTGGAACAAAAAATCAAGGAAATGGAGATCTAGAGGGTCTGGGGAGGGGGTTCAAGTACCAGGGGAGTTTAAAGACGCGAAAAGGACTAAGATGAGACAGAAAGAGAAGCAGAAAAGGAAAGTAGGGCAACTGGGGAAGAACACCCAAATTCTCACCATCCCTCTCCGTCAAACGTGAAATTGGAACCATGAAAGAAGGCACCATAATAACCAAGAAAGAATCAAGTCCTGGAAAGAAATGCCAAATCCATGGCGATCCTTCGCGCGCTTTAAAGCCTGACAAAGTTTGAGGTGAAGGCATAAGGAAATAAGAAGGAAATCGGCCAAAACTAACCGCTGAGGGGAGAGGAGAGAAAAGGGGGTTAAATTGGAACGAGATTTAACCAACCAGGAAAAAATTCCAGAAAAGGTCAATCTCGCTACCGACTTTTCCGGAAAGCGTTCCAAAGGACCATAGGAGAGGAAGAACATCGGGGGGAAATCCAAGGGGGAGAGGGGGAGAGAGGATCCACAGGGAAGCTGTAAGGCCTAAGAAAAAGGTTTTTGGGCGGGTCCCGAAGATACGAGGGGTTTGGTCTTTAGGCATACAACATCAAAGGGGGGATCGAACAATGGCAAGAGTTAAAGCTGAACCTAGAAACAAGAAAGATAGTTGCGGAGGCTCTTTGGGAACAGCCTAATTATAGCTCAAGGGGAAAAAAGCATACCAAATGTTGGGGGGGAAAACGGGTCGGAAAGAGAACAGGGGACGAGAGAGAAAACAGCTAGGGGGGGGGTTAAGGTAAACCTGATATGCTGTAAGTGCATCGACAGGGGACAACGGCGGGAAGAACAGTGTGGAGGGAACCTGAAGGTTGGGACGATCCAAAGAAGCGACAATCAAAGA
>Ga0179593_1695198_pt1 | contig 19411 bp, 21 predicted proteins | sample CZODoug2_1_08_16_FD_185931 | JGI IMG/M metagenome (GOLD analysis project Ga0179593, IMG submission 185931) | Vadose zone soil fungal communities from Angelo Coast Range Reserve, California, USA - CZODoug2_1_08_16fungal (PacBio error correction) | ecosystem: Environmental > Terrestrial > Soil >...
TAGAACAAGGGCTGGAGGAAAGGTATTGTTGGGATCAATGATCGGAAACGGCCCAGAGCTACTGTTAGTGCAACAACGTCAAACTAATCTTAACTGTCCTCTATCAGGGGGGCCGGGGATCTAGATAGACCAGTTCTAAGAATTATAAATCAACTGTGGGGGAAAATTTTAAATCGGGTCGTGAACGCATACCCAGCGGGGGGTGCGGGGGGAAAAACGCCCGTAATGGGTAACCAAGAGGTAGGTTAAACGGGCATAAGTCCAACATCAAATTGCATAAGGAGGCGTGTCGTAAAAGATGGGAAAAGAGATGAGAGAAACCTGGAGCGCGGGGGCTTACAAAACAACTCCCACGTCAGGAATTTTATAAAACTCATTCGTTAGAGGTAAAAAGAGAGAAGCTCGGCAAAGACGCGTACGTTCCCCGATCAGGCATCACCGAGGGGGGCTAAAGGGGGAGCTTCAGTAGGAATCTGGCCATCAATGGGAAACCTAACCTCCATATGGGGTTTGTAACTCTTTCCAAGAAACACTTGAACAGGGTTATATGGGGGGAAAATTCGAATTTTCCGTCTTTAGCTAGTATATCTATACGACCAGTGCGCGTCTCATGTCTATTTCCAGCAGGTCAGTGTAAAAGCTCTGGGGCGGAGATTCAAAGAACTCTGAAAAATGAAACCCCCTAACTCATTGGGACTGGAGGGACTAACGCCGTCGATAGGGGATAAGGTGAGAAAGGTTTTTTCTCCCCTGGGAATGAGAAAAGAGCTGCTTGAAGTGGGCTTCGAGGCCTAGTGTCGTGGGGAAAGGACGGGGGGAATCTTGGGTGTTCCAAGGGAAAAAAACTGCACTACCAGCGGGAGGGAGAAAGTAGGAACTGGAAAAATGATAATTTGTGATGGAAGCAGGCCTGTCCTTGTCAATGGCTTGGGAAAGGATGGCCGGCTGTCCGGGTCTGGTGATTTATCAAAAAGCCTAAAGGACCAGGGGACCTTCAGCCCACTCGGTCTGAGTAAGGGCGGAAGAAGGATGTCTGTCGACCTCAGGGAAAACATCACTCTCCAGAAGGACAATCCCAGGTGCCTCTCCAGAACCTGCTTCGGAGCAAGGGGGGGAGGTGACCGGTGTCCTCTTGATCAAAAACCCTTTCGATAAGTTACTGGAGGGGGGTGCTTTCTGCGTCCGTTATCTTCATCTTTCCCTCGGTTCCGGAGGGTAATTAAGACTCTCGGAAAGGACAGCGACGATTCCAAGGAAGGCATCTGGCGATTCTTACGGGTTCTTGAAGGTCTAGAGGGCGTTTTCACAGGTCGGTCCTGCTGAGAAACTGTCGGAACCTTATTCAGGGGTGTAACTGCAAAGCATAGGCAAAGGGCTAAGCTGAACAAAAAAGTAGGGATAAAAGAGAGATTACAGAAATTCTTCTGGGAAAGGGCGAGACTGATCTGTGTCCGTAATCCTCACTCCCGTAAAGAAACTACCGGCTTGCTATGTTTCGTCCTACAGTCTCCTGCCGATTAGACGCCTTACCGGGACACTGAGAGTTGAAGGTGAAGCCAAAAATGGCGGCAGCATGCCGAGGTGGACGCTTGTGGGGGGGTGGGTGTGGGTGGGGGGGGGGTGTGTGGTTGGTGGGGGGGGGGAAGGACCGCTTGAATCGACAACATTGGACCATTCGGAAACGCCCTTCCTACATCCCGGAAAACAGAGGGGATAAGCCTTGAAATCCAGAAGAGGGGGATCCCAAGACTGCGAAATATAGGGTCAACTATAAAAAAAATGGGTAAAGCTCTTAGTAAAACCTAGTGTAAAGTTAAACATCCGCGTCAGCAGCCAGAATTCCCGGAATATTTACTCCGAGAAAAAGAAAATGCTCTCTTTCAAAAACGACAATTGCGGAATTCTCATGACAAAAGGGGTGAGTGAGATCTGCCTTGAACCGCGTGTCGACTGATGAAAAATCGAAGGCGAGGGAGGGGGGCGGGGCTTGAGCAGTCCTGACGGCTGAGAGACACGATCGGGTTTGGAAAGGGATAAAAGGGCCGGGGGGTCTTCTTCGGAACCGGAAGGGTGCGGAAGACCTGAAAAATGGATCTTTGCTGCATCTCGGGGAAAGCGCATAGGCAGACGGGGAGCTACTTGCGTCAACGAGGGTAGGCGGTCAGCGGTTCTAGAGGGTAACGGTGTCTTCAAAGGCTTTCCCATTATCAGGAGCGGAAAAAAAAGCGAAGAACCGAATAAGAAGAGGGAGGAAAAAGACGGGGACCTCCGGGAAAACTCGCTTACTGCTGACATCCTATTCATTCTTGGGGTTGGGGTTTCATTAGGGACTTGTGGATCTCATAAAAACAAGGAGTATGAAAAAAATTTCCCTACGCAGCGACGGGAGGATTAGTATTTCCGTCAGGAGATTACGGAAGGTAAGGTGTCCGAACTCGGAATTGGGCGGGCCCGGCGGGGGATTTCGAATAGGGAAGGGTCCAAGAATGATCACCGAACCCTCCCAAGAAGAAAAAAAAAAGGGTTTACTGAAGGAAGCTAGCTACCGTGCGCGTAACTAATGGGGGGGGACAACCAAGATCCATCTGAGGTGCTGTCCGCCCAAAAGAAAAAGAAAAATCACTTAAAAACTGGAAGAAGACCTGAAGGCACGGGAGGCGGATGAACAAAACAATCAAAAGTCGAAAAAAGGCTTAAGCGACACCCCGGAGCTAGGAAAAGCTCTCAAAAGTGCGTTAGTAAGAGGACAAGGAAATGAATTGATTTTGTGCCTTAAAAGAAACAAGGCTCAGGAGGGGAAAAAAGCTCTGCTCTGGGAAGGCGGTAGGGGCTCAAGCAAGCAATCGGTAGTTTTACAACCTACAAGGGCGAGGGGACGCTGCAATAAAATCTGGAAAAATTCGGAGTGGGCAGGCAACGGCAAAAAAAAATCTTATTTGGGAAATTCGCTCTAATTCCTAGTGCATTCTCCAGAGATCATCTGTCGGCGGGAAATTTGGAAGAAGGAAGTCACCTTAACTTATTTAGGAAAAAAATCTTCAGGAAGAGGAGATACTGGTTGAATTAGAAAGGTCGAGGGAAACAAAAAAAGAGCCAGCAGGTCCGTGATACTTTGGGCGGTCTCAACTTAGACAAGTGGAGTTCACTTTGATATAAAAAAAGCGGAAGCAGGCAGCAACGGGCTCTCCGCGCAGATAGAGGGAAGAAAGGGAAATGGATCTGTGTCAACGAAAGGGGGATCATTGTTAACTTAACTGGGGGTGTCCGCAGCGTAGGGGAGGAAACGAGGACGGAAACAATACGAGTCGCCGTAGGATCTTGCGGGGGCTCTTGAAAAAAAATGTCTCAAGTCAAAAAAAGAAAAAAAGACAAAGGAATTGGGATGTGAAAGGCCGCTCGGGAAAAGGAGCTCCCGCCAATTTCGGGAGAAAGAGGTTGGGATATTACACCATGGGGAGGGGAGGAAAAGTGTTTCCGAAATGGTTCAGTTACAAGGGGGTACGCTCCTGGTGGAAAAAGGGGCAAGTACGGTCGAAAAGACTATTCAAACAACTCTCCTTGAGGATGCTGAAAAAAGTTTCGCCTATTCTACTCAACGAAAAAACAAGAGGCGAAAGCCAAGTACAAGGAGGGTCCAAAAAAAAAAGGAGGGGTCGTATGTTTTAAAAACCCTAACCTAGGGGTAAGGTCCAAAGCCAACCCTAAGGAGTTAGAAGGGAAGAAGTCCATTGCCTTGGGAAAAAAGAGGACAATGAAGAAAACAAGGCTAAGAAGAAAAAAGATATCCTCGACAAGCTCTCGGAAAAAATCTTCGTCTAAACAGGACAAAAAAGCAGGGAAGGAGGGTACGGGAAAGCGAATCTGGGGTAAGACGAGTGAAAAAAAACACAAAGTGGGTAATGACTGGAAGAAAAGAACGGGAGAATGATACATCTCACGGGTGAGCGCTGTAAGGCGGGATCTCGTTGGAGGGAGAGCATTGATTACTAACGCCACCTAGCTGGTGCAGACGCCGACGGTGTGCAAGAGCCCAAAGAGGGAATGCTTCTACCCTTTCGGGGGGGACGCTGCGGACTCTTCAGGCAAGTTAGACGAAAAGGGAAGATACGGACTCGCTGTACAGTGACGCCATCTCTAGTTATTAAAAAAAGATAAGACAGTATAGAAAGTTAAGTTCGGCTGTTTTTTTTAGAAAAGACTTTCGGAATGAAATGGGATACGGGAAATGTGCTAATCAAAAGCTATCAAGTTTGAAACTGCTTCGCGGAAAAAAGTTGGAAGGATAATGTGCGTCAACGCATATCAGGAGGACGGAAAACGTCATGTTCTAGTGGAAGGGTTCAGGAAAAAAAAAAATGGGCGATGAGGGGTAGACGTTGGGGAAATAAGATGGTAAAGGACCTTGGCATATCGTAAAACAATACGGGAAAAAAAAGGCTAGGAAAGTTGCAAGATGTCAAGTGGGGCGGTGGGAAGAACTAAGTTGTGCAAAGACCATGAGCATGAGGAAAAAGACGTCCAATGCGGGATACAACAGGGGGGGGGTCTAGGGCAGTTTTGGTCTCGGGAAAAAAGAACAAACACCACTTAGGGGAAAGTAAACCCAGATGTTCAAAACTCAAAGGGTGAGTTTACTGCCAGCTCCTTGAGCTGGTTGAATCATTCCCTCAGGGCCATCTGACAAAGATCCACGTTCTGTCCCTCACCAGTCAAGAAATTCCATCTAAACGGAATCACAAGCATCTTTGGACCGTCTTTGGGTTGAGAGTCCCAGCATACGCCGAAGCTGATTCACTGGGGAAAATTAAGTGAAAAAAAAGCAGCGGCAAAACAGGGGGAAAGAAACTGGCCGTGGAAACCAAGACTTTTCAGATATTTAGTGAGAAGGCCTCCGACCCAAGAAAGAAAAAAAAAAACAGAAAGGGGTGAAAAATATGCCGCGGGATGGTAAAGGAAAAGGGGGGGGGCGAAAGTCGGAAAAGGCAGCACCGAGCAGGAAAAAAACAACGCTGCTAAGGGATACCCGAAGGGAAAGACGATTTAGTCGGCCTCAGGGCGACATCAGAGCAGATGGTGGCACTGTGAATAAGTCGTAAAGGCAGTAGAACATAATGCCACTTTGTGACCGCCTCCAACCCGATTTGCGGGGGTTCACTCTTTCAAACTGGGAAAAAAGACAAAGGTATGGGGCATGGTGGAGTCATTTACTGAATCCTAGACTACAGGAAAGTTCCCGGCTCTCTCCAGATGTGCTGTGTAGGGAAGGGGCGGGACGAGGTTTTGTCCCGGGGCTCTCTCTAACCAAGTTCAAAATCTGGCATCTCAGACATAACAAAGGGAGTGATATGTCTCAGGCCCTTGGTTCAAACGAACTCACATATGGGGGGGGGTACGAAGTTATTACATTCTTCTGGGAAAAAATTGGGCTGGGGGACTCGAAGGAATCGGGAAGGTATGCCGGATTCTGGCGGGCGGGGGTGTCCTTCTTGGGATCTGGATTTTGGTTTCTCCTCGGGGAGGTTTCGGGCCCTCTTTGCTGGAGATGAGGGTCAGCTTAGGGTCCGTGCGCCTTCGGGCAGTAGGAGTTTCTTCCAAAACGGGGGCCTGCGCCCTGGTCCCCTCATTCTGAAAGTAAAGGAAGCGAGACTGGAACTTTCGTGGTCAAGAAGTCGGGGCCTTTCCGGTGGACATCTCTCGTAAAAAGGGGCGCGCCACTTGTCCACAGAGGGGCCCCAGGGTCGTTTGGTTCGGCCGCCAAAAAAAATGAGCCTGGTTCTGTCAGAAAATGTTTATACGTCCACTTCTTTCCTTGACGCGGCTTTTGGGCGGGGGAACGCAGGGCGAGCGCAGGATTGAATTGGGAAGGACGGGGGGGATAACGTTCATGCAAAAAGAAACTGAAAGGAAACACAGTAGTAAGGAAGGTCGCCGAGACGTACGGTTCGAAGAAGGAAATCGTTCGTAGGTCGGACGCCGCCTGCGGAACCCTCTCGATTCAGGGTGTCACCGGAAAAACGGCCCATGTGCTCAAAAAAACGACATCCCTGACGGAATTAGAAAATAAAGAGCTCGGGGCGTATCAAGGACATTCATTCTTCGTTAATAAGAACCGTGCGTGATTCAAAACGTGGAGGAAGCGATCTGTGGCCTGGTGGAAGAACTCAGCGGAAAGGCCGAAGGGAGGTTGGGCGTCGATTGCTGAAAATCCTTGACTCCTGGCAAGAGAAGAAAGGGAAAGAGCGGGAACTTCAAAATCTGAGGCACGGTTGGGGTCTCTAAGTAAGTTGAAGTGGGCCTTTCTAAAAAAAGGCATAGGGAAAAAAAAGTGGGCCGCCTCACCTACTCCTTTACGAGAAAACAGGGGGATCTCGAAGGCAAAGCGCCCGGAAAAAGTCTACACTTTGCAAAAAAGCAGAAGATGCGGAAAAACCGGGGCCGTCGAATGGCGGGTTGAGGAAGCCCACATGGGAGATAACCTCGGGGAAGCCAAAAACCTTTCGTTTTCGGGAGGGCACTAAAAGGCGACTCTTGGGGTCCCATCGGGGGGGAGAAATAGAATCTTCCTTACATCCGAAGACGCTCGGCGGGACACGGGAAACGCGAAGGCAAAAGCAAGACACCTTAGGTTGAATGAGAGAGTGCCCGCAAATACCGTGGACGGAAGAAAAGAGGCGAAGCGGAGTGGGAGAGTCTCCTTTGCTTGGGGTCAGAACCGAGAGATCGAAATCGGTGAATTGTTAATCTCGCCCCATAAGGGGTAGTACGGATTTCAAAGTTATAACGGAGACGGGCCGTGGCGCAGTTTCTGGGCGGCAATAAAGGGAGCTTCTCGGGGGACTTGAGTACAAAAGGGGTATTCGTGCGAGGGTAGGTTGTAGAGAAGAGGGTGGGAAACTTCTAAGAACGAAGAACTGAAACAAAAAAAAAAAAGGGGGGGGGCACTCCCGGAACACGACGCGGGATCCCCAGGCCTGCACTGAAAGACTCAGACCGGATTCCTCAAGTCCTCGTCGAGGACCTATCGCTTTTTGCGTTCGTTGTAGTGATCGATCTCAACAGACAACGTACGATTCTTCAGAAGAGAAATGAGGGTCCCATCTACTAACTGGGACTGCTCGCTTACACAGTGGGTAAACTGGAAAAAAACTGATTGAGGGAAGAGGATTACTGGGGGGGTGTAAAAAAAAAAGCTATGGTGAAAAAAGAATTTCGGGGCACCGTGGTAAGATTCGTTAGAATAGGGTCAGGACCGAATGCATAAAGAACAACCCTGTAACGCGTCGGCCCCTAATAGACGTGGTACTTCAATTACCTCGAGGGAACTCAGGACAAAGGCGGACCCGGATAATCTAAGTTCAGGGGGTGAAACCGGAGGCTCAGGGGGGAGCCTTATTGAGAAAGCGGCAAGGAGGAGGGAGGGGAGTCAACCCCCAAGTCTGGGGTCGAGATAAAAGGGGAGGAAAAAGGGAAAAGGCTCTGAAAAACCTCACCACGAGAGAGAATTATTCAAATCGTAAGTTCGTGAGGCCAGATCGATAAGAAAAATAAGGGGTGGATTTGAAGAGGGCTGGGGGAAAAAGGCCAGGTTTATATGGGGAATTGGAAGGAGTAAAAAGGTCGGGGAACAGAAGCTCTTGTGAAAACTAAAAAAAACGGCGAGGGGAGTGGGGGATCCCTGTACACACGGGCCCTGGGGGAATGCGAAGCGGTAGGCAATTTTAAGATGCGTTCCCTCGCGTTCGGGGGGGGTCGGGAACGTTCTTTTTGATCGAAATCGGAAGGGGGGCGAAAGTTCAGGATCCTTTCTATTGGGTAAGTTTCTTCGTCAGAGGCAGTCTTCTAGAAGCGCACAGACAGTGGGAAAGGGAGGAAGGGAAGGACCGAGGAGTACTCCTTGATTGATTGATTCAATGAAGAGGGGTTACTTCAAGCCTTAAAAGCTTCGACTAAGTGATAGAAAACCTCTCCAGACCGTAGGCGAAAAACTGGGGGACGGGCGAAAAAAGTAGAGTATGAAGGAAAGGACCAAGAAAGGTAGAGTGGAGAAACAAATCACTCGAGAAAAGAGGGTTTCGAGGGCCCAAAGATAACGAAGCAAAAGGGAGTGTACGAGCGTATTAGCAACATCTGGAATCAGGGGGAGTAAGGCTCTGAAAAAACACCAGTAGAGGGAAGCAATAGCGGGGGTACTAAAAATCTAAGGGAGAGAGACTATAGACTTCATGGAAGGGGAAGAAAGGAAGGAGTGGTAAAGTTCTCTGAAATTAATCACCGGAGTAAAGGACGAGGTTTAATCGAGTCTTAATTACAGAGAAAAAGAAAGGAAAATTTCCCTGGCCGAAGGGTTGAGAAATGAAACAAAAACTTAAGATATGGGAGGGCACTCCGAGGGGACGCTTGTTAACAAAAAGAGAAAAATTATCTGAAGGACCTGGAAAAAGGGGAAGGAAAGGAGGGCTAAAAACATACGAACTCGTCAGAAAGAGGAAGAGATGCGAAGGCCACAGAGAAAGGAGAAGCAGGCAAGACGGGGAGAAAAGGAAAAAGAACAAAGGGGGGGGGAGAGCGGGAAGCCAAAGAGAGGCAAAAGAGGGGGGAGACTCAAAAAAAAAACCAAGACTAAAAAAAAAAAAGCCCAGATGCCAACTGCTAAATGCATCCTAATAAAAAGCTGGGAGCGGACAGCCCGAAGAAGAAAAAGGAAAAAATCTTAACCAAAGGGAAAGCAAAATACGGAAGAGAAAAAAAAGGGGTCGAGAAAAATCACCGGAGGTCGGGGGGGGCGAGCCGAAAGCGCTCGTAACAAGAGGAGGACGCGACAGAAAGAAGAACGCCACGGGAGACGCGTGGGGTCGTGTATTCTAGGACCAAGCCGTTAAAAAGCAATAATCGGGCAGGGAAAAAAGGAAGGGCAAAGAGTACCCAGAGCATAGGGGGGAAGGGACTTCGAGAGAAACGGGGGGGGAATTTCTTTCTCAAGGAGACTGTCCCGGGTTTGTTCTCGCGGGGGTCCCTCCAGGACGAGGAAAGAGGGCTAGAAATTGAGCAGAGTGCACTTAAACTGGAGCATAGGTCCTATCAAAAAGGTTCAGGCTGGAAAGGGTGGAGGGGAGAGTCTTTAAGAACGGTTCTAGGCGGGCATTTGCGGGACCCGACCGAGGGAAGAAAAAGTGTTAAACGTACTGGAAAGTGGCGGTTGAAGAAAGTTTTCGCAATGCCCTATCTGTAAAAGGGGGGAAACACGGGGGGAAGGGGGGAAAAAACTAACAGGAAAGAATTGAGACAGAATTTTCTACAGGGGGGGACATACCAGGAGAAAAGGGGACAAAGGATGAACTTGAGAACTAGAAAAAAAAAAAACGAGGAGACAGGGGAAAGATGGGGAAGGGAGCGTGGAGGTCTCCTACCATGGGAGGAGGGCATACAAAGAGGAAAGGAAAAGGGGGAAAAGACCAAGAATTGGGTAGGTTAAGGAAAGCACAAAAACAAAGTAGGGGGGGTTACACGAGGACCGCTTTATATGAGGATCCAAGTTGGGGGGGTGGTGGGGGGGCGAGGAGGGGGTGTGTGGTGCGGGCTTTTCTGGGGTGGATCATGAGGGAAGGAGAAGGGTGGGCGACAAGAAAGGGAACAAAACGTAAAATTGAAGACAAAAAAAAAATCTTAACCGGGGAAATCTAGCATCGGGTTGGAAGGACTTTTTTGGCTAAGTCAGAAAAGAGGACTTAGTAAAAAAACAACTGGTATTGTGGGGGAAAGTGGGGGGATAAGAAACGCAGAGCGTGACGAGGGAAAAGGGGGATGGGGGCAGGGTGAAAATGGGGGGGGAAAAATGGTTCTGGGGGGGGGTAAATGGCAACCAGAAATCCCTCATCAATGGAAAAGATAAAATTTACGAGAGGGTAAAATTCAAAGATATATGACTCTGGGGGAAACACGGAAGGCAAAAGCGAAACGGCCATCATTTTATATGAGCATGTGTATCTGGAAATAAAGAAGCTGGGGGCGGAAAGGAGACATCTTCAAGGCGAGAAAGCCCCAGTTGATGCGAGGGGAAAGGGCTGATCTTTCAAGGACCGTGGGTAAGTATCCGAAGTGGCGGTGGGGAGAGAAGATCTGGAAAGTCGCGCACGTAACATCATTTAGGGGGGAGCGAAAAAAATTTAAACTGCTTTGGGGGTAAATAATCAAGGCTCGGAGTAACTGGGAGATCTCGCGATGGGGGGGAGACGCTAAGCCTAAGGGGTTCACAGGCTGAAAGAAGGCACCAATTGCCATGGAGAAAAAAAAGAAAGAAAAGAAAGTTTTTTGGGGGGGCGAAGTTTGGTCTACTAGATATATGGAGACTTTAGAGGAAAGGTTTTATGTCCAGAGGGCTTTTACCGCGCTCTCGGAAACTGGTCAGGAGTGACTCCGCGCCGGGCTGGGGAGTGAAAGGATATGGGGGGGGGAGAGGGGCAGGGGCGCCGAAGAAGAAAGCCTACTCTTGGTTGGGGTAGGACCTCCGCCTTACGGCCGGATTGGAAAATGACTGGAATCTGGAAGTTTGAAGTATCCTCGGCGCCCAGTGGCCGAAAGATCGGAGGATTTCGAGGGGGGAAAAAAAAAGAGACCTTCTTGAGAGGGAGGAAGAAGGAGAACATTACTGGGAAGGTAACAAGACAGGGACCCGAGGTGACCTAAAGGGAGTGCCGGTGTAGGGGGAGCAAAGGATCTAAAGGTCCATGTATGGATGGCTTTTCGAGCGCGAGTGGGGTGACACAAGGGGACGGGAGGGGAAAAGCTTGAAGAAAGGAACGACATGGCCCTAGATTGCCCCTACTCAACCTCTAAGCTATCTGAAATGGTCGACGATTGCAAGATCCAGGGGACTCGGGCCAGGGGGGTGAAAGAGGGCCTAAGACGTGAATTTGAGGCTTATAGGGCCTCGGGGTAGTGGGTTCAGGTTCGGGGGCTCCCAGGTGACAGGGACCTGGAGAGTGGGAAAAGAAGGAGAGTGGAAAGATTCGCTCAAGGGGGCTGACTAATCAAAGGGGAAAAGGAAAAAAAGGAAGGGAGGCTTAGGTCAAGCCATCATCTGACTGAGGGAGCTTGACGCCTCCTTATAGAATCGCGAGCAGACATGATGGGGAGGGGAGGGAAGTGGTCCTCTCCAAGGGACTCCGGACAGGTCCCCTGGATCCCTTGAGTATAACGGCTTCCTTCCTGGCGGAGGCAGAGGGGCATTTACTTTTGCCGGGGGTAAAGGAAAGGGCATCTCACCTTGGGGGACAATTCTAAGTCTAAGAAAGGGGGAGGTTCTCCCCTCAAGACTGTAGAAAGGAGACTCCGGGCAGGACTTGACAAAATAGAAGTACCTTCTCAAAAACGAGGAAGGTCAGAGGTCTCCTCATGGAGGTACCTTAGGCCAAAATAACCCAGCGGGTTCAAATTCAGGATAAAAATTCAAGCTGATCCTCTTGCCTAGAAAAAACTCGGATTATTGAAAAGATAGGGAAAAGGAAAGGGAACTCTACCCCGGGAAAGAGGAGAATTCTTCATGAGAAAGCCCAGGGGTGGAGAGTTGATAAAGGAATGGGGAAGAGAAACGGGTTAGATTGTCGTGCCGTAAGCCCCGGTCTCAGGGGGGAAAAGGGGGACTTGGAAGGCAGTAAAGACTATTCTAGAGTTTGATATTTTGGGATGAGCGACATCAGAGAGGGGGACTTAGGTAGGGATTACTCGCAAAGGAAGGTGGGAGAATCCACTCAATTGCCTGGATTAAGAGACTTTTACTCTACCCGGGGGAAAAGCAATTTCCCTTTCTAGGGGGGGTATTAAAAAGCGTGAAAAAGAAAAATCAGAAGTCGGGTTGAAGAAGAGGAGGTGGGGGACTGAGGATAAAAAAAAGAATAGTCCAACTGGAAGCGCGAGAAGAAGGGACCAGTCCTCGGCGCTAAATAGCTTATGTAACGAAGGACCAGACTCTCAGCTGGGGGTATTCTTAATTGGAGAAGATAGACAAGACACCTCGGCGGAGGACAATATATAAAAAAAAAAACCTCCTTAGGCATTCTGTACGGGGCTTAAGGGAGTGCGGGGATTCATTCTTAGGGGTAGGGGTCCGCCTCTGGAGGGGGAGCAGACGCGTTGGAAAGGGGTGTATAAGGGTAGGACAGACAGGAGAAACTGAAACAAAGAGGCGCCTCTTCAGACACTAGCGTTGGGTACGTCAAGTCCAGAGGAAATATAACTCACCGGGCGCGAACCAGGACCCAGAGAACTGAAGGCCTTCAAACCCCGTCAAAAGGGGAGAACTAAGAAAATAAGAAAGAAAAGGAAGATTGTGGAAGAGAAAGTAAAACAACGAGGACGAGCGAGCATGTTCGGAAAAGCCGAGGGGGGGAAAAAAAGCAAAGAAAGTCTAGGGACTAAAAAGGGGGACTTTTCTGGGAGCAAGTCTAATAAAAGTGGATTGAGAAGGAATTCGCGGAATCATGAGAGGGGAGGTGGGGAAAATCAAGGATGAGACTGAGGGGAAAGGAGTAGGGGGGAAACTCTTGACCAGCGTTCAGGCTGCTGAAAAAGGGGAAAACCCCAGAAAGGTCTATGAAGAAAAGGGGAAGAATCTTGGGGACATGATTGAAGTGAGGGGGGGGTAGAAAGGAGGGAGGGTAGGTTTCCATTCTGAAAAAGTAGAAAACTTTTCTAGCAAAAAAGGAGGGACGGTCAGGGATGAATTGAGGAAAGGGGGGGTAGAACTAGTCTCATGTACACCCGGAGGACAGGAAGACGGAAGAAGCTCGAGGACTTGGGGACTTAGGAGAGGTTTCGACGATACAAACCTCTGGAAGAAGGTCTCTTAGGACTAGCCGGAAAGATAGGAACGGAGAGGACAGAGGAGGGAGACCGCACTCATCGGACGCAGCATCCTGTAGGTTGAATATTAAGAGAGAGGAGGAAAGAACGGCGGAACATTCAAGGAAGGGGGAGGGTCTCTTTTTGATGGGACAAAAAAAAAAAACTCTTGTTAAGACGGGGAACGCCTCCGCGAACGAAACCCGAGGAACAAGGCAGACCGGCCAGAAAGCTTCCGACTAAGGAGAACAGTAATCTGAAGGGGGCCTTGAGAGGAGAAAATCGGCGAGCAGCGAAAATCAGAGGAAAGTCAAAAAGCTCAATAAGGAAAAAAAAGGCCAATTCCAACTTGCACCTTATAAGTTGGCAGAAGGCAGTCACCCATTCTAGGGAGTAAAATGGCCTATAGGTGAATTACTAATTTTATAGGGACTTCCAATACAGAGACTATAGAGTTGGGTAAGTAAAGAAGTTGATAGAGGGGAAAGAGGCCTAATCAAGGAAGGAACCGATGAAGTTCTAGTCCAAAAGGTGTATAATAAAATACCTTAATAAGAATAGAAGAGAAAAATGAAAAAAAATTGAAGATGAAGGGGAAGCAAAGGGAAATTATTCTTCCTTGAGGACAAGAGTTACGAAATGCCCCTATAAAAATAAGGAAATAAGAGGGCGATTAGGATCAAAAGGCAAAAAGATGTCCTTCGAAAAATAAGAAAGAAAAAATAAAAAAATTAATGGGATAAGACCCAACTCTCCGCTTCTCGCTAACCTTTTCAGATCAAAAGGTCAGGGGGGGAAAGGTCGGGGGAGTGGAACGTGTCCTCTCCGGAACAAAACGCTGGGAGAGAAAAAAGTACGAGAAAGTCTCATCAGACGGGAGGGTCGGGGCTAGACTCTTTCTCTAACAGAGGGACTAAACGCCACCTACTGTTGTGGAAAAATAGATCTAATATGAAAAGACCGATTGAGTATTAGAAATGTCAGGTAACGAAAATTGTAAAGAAGGTACTCTCCTTCTAATTTGAGAGGGGGAGGGTAAGACGGGAGGAGACTTTCTCGGCAGGGGATGGAGGAAGGGAAAGGAAAGGTAAAAGTAGGGTCCTGAGAACCATAAAGGGAATTTCTGCCATGGGGATAGAGGGGCAGGGGGTAAGAGTTTTCAGATCTCAAAAAAAATAGGACCATTATGTGAAAAATGCGGAGGAAGGAAGAGGGAATTAGAAAAAGTGCAAAAAGGGGGAAACTTCCTTGGGAACATTCCTGGAAAAGCTGGGGCTCCAGTCACGGAGCGGGAGTGAAACAGGGGAAAAGAAACCCCCGGTGGAATCAAAAATTTCTCTCTTGATTCAAAAAAGTCCTGGGAACAGTGAAAAGTGGCCTTGGTAAAGGGTTACTTTGGGGGGCGGGGGAAAAGAACAGATTAGGGGAATGGCTAGTATGAGCGGAAAAAGGGAAAAAAGGAGATCAAAACGAAGAGGTAAGAGACATTGTGTTTCCCGAGCACACAACAAGGAGGAGGGGGGAGTAAGATGGAAAGAGGGGCATGAAAAGTGGGTTGGGAAAGCCGTGCCATGGAGGGATTTCCACTGTGGGGAACCAAAAGACGAAATTGGTCACCAGACTCAAGTTAGTTTTCAAGGAAGGAAACAATCTTGAAACAGGGCCTAGAATCGAAGGGGGGTGGGCTAATACTCTGGGAAAGAAATAGCGGATCCTTGGAAGGGTGGTAGAAAAAGAAGTAAAGCCTGCCGAAGACTTTGAGAAACAGTCTGGGGGGGGGGGGGAAAGTAAGGTCTTTACCAATTAAAAGTGGTAGTCTAAATCCTTGAAAACCAGGAGAATTCAAAAAAAATCCTTTCTCTGGAGTCTAAGGGAGATAGAAGGCGAACGTCCTCAGAATAGAAAGTTCAATGACAGCCTCAGAAATCAATGGGGATCTCGTAAAAAGAATTTAGTTGGGGTAAGAAGGCTCGAATGAAAAAACTAGCAAGCACTTGGGCCAGGTAAAAGAGTCTAGGGTTAGCTCTAGGGGGAAAAGAAACATAATGGGAAGCCGGAAAAAATTCGGGGGGGGGAACAGAGACGGATTCTCTTTGAGAGATAGTTTTCGGGCTAATTGGGAAGATGGATAGAACACTTCCTTCAAGAGCAGGAGTCGGGGTGGGAACGGTAATCGCTGTTGGGGGAGAGGGAGCCCCCGATAGGGAAGGATAAACGCTACCGCATTTGGGGGGACAGGGAGAAAATCTAAGAAGAAGGGTCAATACGTGGGATAGACCTTTATGAACTAGGGGGGAACTGCGCCTTTTGATTTTGGGGGGTAAAAAAATGAAGGCGTGGGGTCTTACTTATGAGCCTAGAGGAACTTTTCGGGGCCGTCGGGGGGGAGACGTGGGGGGGCCTCGGGGTGGGAGCTACTACGGGAAGTTAAAAAATTTGGAGGGACGAGGAATCGGAATTGTATTGGCTTTCGCAAGGGGGGGGAGGCTAGCTTGATGTTCAAAAAGGGGAAAGAGGAAAATCGTGCAAAGGGGCCGCAGACGATCTTCAGGTAGGTAAGGGAGAGATTACAAATGGAAGGAGGAAATGGTGACCTTGCCTCCAGCCAAAGAAGAACAGGTCGAGAAAGAAATTGGGAAGGACCAAAAAGGGGAAAATGAGGCCAGACCTCTCAAGATTGCCGTAAATCTGGCGAAAAAAGAATCAAACAGGGGGGAATGTAGGGACGAGGGGGAGCTCTCGATTGAAAGCGTCCTGGAAGGGGACAGGTCCGGGAGGGCTCGCCGATAAGTGGAACAGGAAAAGCGCAGCGAAGGAGAACAGCTCAGGAGGGGTTAGAGGGAATCTTTCTTGGGGGGAGTCTTCAGAAGCGAAGGACGCGCTTCATTTCCTCGTTCACAAGATAGGTCGGAGGGAAAAAGAACCATCCCTTTAGCAGTCTAGCTTGCGAGTACAAGAAGAAAGACAGGGATCAGGATCAATGGGCGTTCCTTCAAAGCACGCGCCAAGAATTACTAGAGGAACGTCCGGGAAAGTGTAGGGGGAGGGAGAAGCGCCAAAGTCCTCTGCAAAGCTGGGCAAAGGGAAGTTGAAGGACTAAAACGGAAGGTGACAGTTGCGGAGCCATAATAAAACGAAAAAAGGGGACCATTTACTACTCGTTCGGGACACCTTGGAGGGGAAAAGAGGAAACTAGGGGGCCCGGCAACGGCCTTGAAAAAAAAAAACACGAAATTAACAAGTCAAAGGGGGGGGGGCCTCAGGAGGGGAGAAAAAGGAAGGGAACGTTCTACATCCTTGGAGAAGGAGTGAAATCGAAGAGCATATCCGGGGAGGGGTAAACTGGAAATCCTAGAAGCTTTGGAATGAAAAAGGCAGTCGGAAGAACGAGACCCTCTTCTTCGGTTCAAAAGCTCAAATTTATAATCACAAGGGGAATTCGAGGCGGAACGGAGAATGTGGAAAAGAAGGGACGCGACGAGCAGCGTTGGGGACTGGAGGGAGAAGGGATTGGAAAGAAAGATGAGAGACGATAGGGTGGGTTTTTGGAAAAGAACTTGCCCATCATTAACTTGACGGGGAAAAAAAAGTAAAGAAAAAGAAAAGAAGGTCTTGGCGGGGCCTAGGCTTGGCTGAAAAAAGAGTTTACAGGAGGAGATTCTACGTCTAGGGACCTTTAAGAAGAACGGGGGGGGTTCGCGGAAGGAGGCGGTTAGAAAGGGGTGAGCGGGGGTGGCGTGACAGGGAGAAACAGAGCTTTCCAACGAGGAGGGGTAAACATCCAATTCGGACAAAAGCCTCGAGCTAGCTAAAGGATGACAAAAAAGAAGAGAGAATCCGAGGAAAAAAGGGTGGGGGAGTGGCGTATTTATATCGGCGGGAAAAGAAGAGGGAGGAAAATGTATATGCAGAAAGCCAGAAAGTTGAGGACTTCTTGAAGGACTAGGATGAGGCTGTGGAGAGAGGAAAAGGGGGGGGGAGGTGAAGTTAAAAAGGGAGTTGGGGCCTCCTGAGAGAAGTTTCTTTAGGGGAAAAGAAGAGACCCTCTGAACGCTGCGAAGGAAAAATAAGAAGCGGGAAGGAATCTACTATAATGAAGAAGTTGAGCTTCAAGAGAAGACATCGTGAAAGGGCGAAAAACCCGGCCAGAAAGGGGCCTGAAAAGGGGAAGAAATACAGTATTTAGGAAGAAAGCAAAAAAAAATCCAGAAGAAGGGTCTTAAAGAGGCAGAAAAAAATCCCTAACCCAGCCGTCGGATTTAAAAGGTTCAGCGGTCGGGGGGGAACTTCATGGGAGGAGGGCACAGTTATGCAAATTGGAGAGGCTCCCGTTAATCGGGAGGGGAATCAAGAAAAGGAGGGGAGGAGGGGGGTATGTAACCATGCCGATAGAGGATAGAAATTCAAAAGGGGGCACCGGAAAAGGGGGGGGAAGGGGAGAAGGCTGATGAGGAGGAAGTCTTTGAACTGGAAGAGGTTAGAAGAAGGTTCGGGGTAAGCGGAGGCAAGGAGAAAGGGTTCGACATGGGAGAGTATCCGGGAAGGTAGGGCTGCGCTTGAAAAGGGGCGCTCCAAATGGAGAAACGGAAATTTCACCTTTCCCTGGTACGTGGAAAATCAAGAAGCCTGCAGGAACGAATTGTCTAAGGTCCATTGGAAGGTGCCGGGGGGGGGAGTAAGAAACAACCGCTAAAGAAAGGGGGGAGGGTAGAGCAGTGACGGGTAGAAAAGGAATCGGGGAACAAGCTCTTGAAGACAGAAAGGGAAGGCGAGGAAATCAATTCGGTGGATTCGGCGAAAGGGGGACTTAGGAGGCCGCAATTTATGGAAAACTATTGGAGGTGAAAAAGCTGGGCATGGAGGGGAGGGGGAGGGGGGGGGGGGGGGGGGGATGTGGACGTGGGGGGGGGGGGGAGGGGGGTGGGGGGGGGAGGTGGAGTGGGGGCGGAAGGGGGGGTAGGGTGGGGAGGGGGGTGGGGGGGAGGGGGGAGGTAGGGATGAGGCGGGGGGGTGGAGAAGCGGGTTTAGGGTAGTGGGAGTGGGAGAAGAAAGAGAGGGAGGGGGGGGGGCTTACCGAGGAACTTAAAGGTAGAGGAGAAAGAGAGAAGGGGGAAAATTAAAGAGTACTAAGAATACAGAAAGGTAAAGAGGCCTGAGCTTACGTGCGCCGGGGGGAAAAGGGAAAGATTTCAAGGGGGCTATTCAAGGACTGAAACCTTCATGAATTCTATGGAACTAGGATCTCATCAAACCATGCTGAGTCAAAAATAAAAAAGTGAAATTCTAAAAAAAGTTGCACTCTTAGAAAAGAAAGACCATCTCTTGGAGTCATGGTCTCTTTAAAAAGGTTGAGACTTCCTGGCGAGCTGAAAGAAGGAGAAGGTCAGGGCGCATCCAGAGTCGAGAAGAAGGGTTAAAGAAAGGAAAACATATTCATAAAAAAGTCAACGGAAAGGAGAGTACAAGACATGAAGCCAGAGAGCAACAAGACTATTAAGGCAGAGCCATAAAAAGAGAAATGAGGATGCTGCTGACCCAAAAAAAAGGAAACCAAAAGAGAAGGAGACAACAATCCCAAGGGGGAAAGTAGGCCAAGAGCGATTCAGAAATCAACTTGGAAAAAGAAAAAAAGGGACTCCCGAGACTCCACCAATTAGAAGACTCTCTTCGAACTCTAAAAGGAGTAGAGAAAAAAGAACAAGTGTAGAGTGTTTTCTATCGGTAATCTGTGTCCTCGAGAAGGTAGGGAAAAAACGCTATTACGGTAGCAACAAGAGGGGAAGCGCTAAAGAAGGACTCTTCTGTCATGACGGGGATCTCGGAACAAGGGAAATAAGTCGAACCAAGACCTTATAGGAGGAGGAGAAGGACAAAGAACAATGGAGGCAGGTCGGCGACAAAATGGGGGGGGATGGGAAAGGGATTCAAAGAGCGGGGACTAGTGGTATCTCGGAAACAGTAAGAGGCGTAGAGAAGAGCTCCATTGCAAAAGCTCTGAGAAGGTCAAAAAGGCTACAGAAAGGGAACAGGGAGTTGGGGGAATTGACACTCTTTTCACAACTGGTCTCTATCTGGGCATTTGGAAACCGCGAGGGGAGTATGTGGGGAGAAAAGGTAGGAGGAAAAGTGGGGCTTTGGGGGGGATAATGTGAAAGGGGGAAAGAGCTGTTAAACTGACGGGGGGGGAAAAAAACAAAGAAAGCGGTTCGCAGGGGAACAAAGCTCTTCTCGGTCTACGAATGGGTAACAGAGAAAGAAAATAGGGGGCAGGCCTTAGAAAGTTCTAAAGCCCGAAAAAACGAGGATGGGGGGGAAGTTAAAAAAAGGAAAGGAACGGGGGAGGGGGGTAACAAGAACTTTAGCTGGACAGGAGACCATGTCGGGGGCCAAGCGAAAGGGAAAAGACAGAATCCCATTGGGGATCCTCTCCCTGTTGTCTCTCTCAACAAAAGGAGGAACAAGAAAGATATATTAAACCTGGGGAAGGGATAAAAGGGGGGGGGAGGGGAAAATAAAGTGGCAACTTCGGGTGCCTGCCTCGAGGGGAAAAAAAGCCAGGACCTCGGGAGGTTCA
>Ga0179593_1408327_pt1 | contig 19410 bp, 27 predicted proteins | sample CZODoug2_1_08_16_FD_185931 | JGI IMG/M metagenome (GOLD analysis project Ga0179593, IMG submission 185931) | Vadose zone soil fungal communities from Angelo Coast Range Reserve, California, USA - CZODoug2_1_08_16fungal (PacBio error correction) | ecosystem: Environmental > Terrestrial > Soil >...
AGGGCGTACGCACCTAGGGGGACAGGAAGGCCAACGGATACTGCACTCTTCAACGCAAAGGGAAATTGTCCTACAAGGGGACAAAATTACCTGAGCGGAGACGCAAGGGTTAGATCGAGATGATAGCGAGAGAAAAGAGGGAACAAACCCACACTATGATTTCGAAGCAAGTCAAGCCGAGATAAGCAGATTGGCGCGAGACGCGCAGTGGCGGCGTAAGAAACAAATCATGGACACCCTACGACAGCCACATAACGACCGTGCAACGAAGAGCATCACCACCACTTAACAGTCATCAAGAAGACGCAAAGGCGTCCCGCTATTCCATCAAATAAAGACTAGGTTCAAGAAGCATCGGAGCAATGTAGGGGGCTGGAAGGATAGGAGAGCCGGGGGGGGGTAGCCATTACAATCAGTAGGTCTAACGGCCATAAGCGACTTCCGAGCATTCATCTCAACAAAAACTTAGGAGGAGAGAGGATGCCGTTAGGCTGATTGCACAGACACGGGGGGAGTAAATAACCCACGGCGATGGCCTATCATGCATCCCCTGCGCTTGGAGGATAATTACAAGAGGAGGGAGCGCGATGGCATGACCAGAGGTTACGCCCTATGTATTGTTGGGGCAAAACCGAAAAGGCGCGTTGCGCTGCCTTATCTGGGGGTGAAAGGTTACTGCCCGGTTTCACACGTTGCCGAGAGGGATTTGGTGATCGAACATGCGTATTTGGCCCCCGAAAATCCGGGGGGATCCGGACGCTCGCAGACTGACGGAACAATCGAAAAAGGCGAAACATTCAGGTTTTGTAGGGAAACAAAGGGAAAGGCGAGCGAACGACCACTAAAAAACGAGAAAATGATAAAGTCAGGTGTACCGCGGGCTTGGGGGTCAAAAGAGGAAGAAAAAGACGTAGCGGGCTACTCCAAGGACGAAGAAAGGAACATCTTCCAAAGGAATGAGAGAAAGGCAAAAGGACCATGGTACGCTTCCTGCGCGGCGGGCCACGCCAGGCAAAGTTAATTGACCACGGCGAGGGACGTTGAATGGCCTAAACAGACAGATAATCCAACGGAGGGAAAAGAAAGAGTGAGATGGACGGATCGAGGGAAGTAACCTAAACAAACCGTAGACATATATGTACATTGGGGGGAAAAAAAAGTTAAGAAATGTTAGGGGGGAATATCGGAAAGTGGAGCAGGCGGAAAGAAAAAAAGAAGGGAGATGTTCGTTTGATCCTGCAATACAGGAAGAAGCAAAGTAACCCCACCTTTCTTTTACGCTCACGCGGGAAGTGGGTCACTGTTTGGGACGAATTTAAAAAAGAGGGGGGGGGCTGTGCAATGAAGGGAGAAAAAAAAGAGAGGGGACTCAAGTCTCTCGCTGGGAACAGTGGGGCATCTCAAAAATCTAAACAGAAAGAGCCTTGCAAAATTGGCTGGGGAAAGTTGCAAGGCGCTACCGAGCTAGGGTTGGTTAGTTAAATTAATCGATAGCCCGTCGGAGGAGGTGGCAACGCGGGGGGGGGGGAAGACTATCAGGGTTCTGGGCCGAGGTGCACGGGGGGACTGGGGAAAGGGTTTCGGGTTGCCTACCACTTCGGGGCCTGGGGAAACTTCTGGTAAGCTCTGGGGGGGTTTCGGGTACCGTGTTTGCGTTTGCCGTTCCATTCCGGTGGGAACCTCTCGGAGGCTCAAAAAACAGGGCTGATCGAAAACCGAGAGAATGGTTACCGTTAATACTCAGCGAGAGAATCATGGGAAAAAAGGGTTCATCGCGTCCTCATTCAGGCAAGCAAAAACACGAAAAAGTTAAAACCCTCTAAGAATGGCAAAACCTCCCGCGGACCTCACTTCTAACGCGATGGGGCGGTCCGGATCCTCGGCGCGGCGGAGAAAAAAGTGATAAAACACGCGATAGCACGCACGGCCTTCGAAGCTACTTTAAAGAAAAGGAGTTGCACGAGAAAAAAAAGGCGTCCGGAAAAGGAAAGGAGGAACCACTGCGAAGGCGGTGGGTAAACTTATGGGACAAAGTTACAGACAGCCAGGCTACTAGGAAGGGGAGGACCGGGTAAGGAGTCGGCGCTCCGAGAAGATCCTCAAGAATGCCACCTTGGAGGGGATTTTACGGTCGAAAAAAAAAAGAGGCAAACGAGGTTCGACAGCAGCAATTCTAGGTATGAACTTGTATTCGCTAAAGCCAAAACACAGCAACATGGAGGGTGCAAGGAGTCCACACAGAATGCGCGATGGCGTCAAAAAGAGCCAGCTCAGGTTTATGGACATTCCTAATATCAGTGAATTTAAGGAGGACTGGTAGAAACGTCGATGGAGGAAGAGATGGGAGGAAGGATGTGTGCTATTTTATGGTTCTCGAGGACCGAGAAGGGAAAAAGAGGGGGGGGGCTACAATAAGACAATGGAAGGGCACATACTTCAGGAGGCTATCGAACGAGGGCTGAAAGAAGAGGTCTCCCGTCGGGAGCGCCGGGGGCACTTAAGACTAGGCCTTAGTCCTTGAAGCCGCAACTCGGCAAAAATAAAAATAACCCAACAACTATGATAGAAAAAGAGAGAGAGGCTGGCCGATGGGGGAAGGATGAGAAAAGGAAAGAAGCTAGAGACTCGGAGCACATCGTCAACGAAAGGGGGGGGAAAGAGGAGGGGACAGTGTGGGGGGGAATAGCTCCTAGACTATTCTGTCGTCAGTCCATTGTGGATGTGGAAGGAACACAGAAAAGCAGGGTGACCTGAGAAAGTTCGGGGAGAAAAAGCCCGAAACCAAACGTAGGACATGGGGGGGACGAAGAAATCGACAGGAAAGTAACTGACATAGCTCTCCGGCGAAAGGAGAGGAAATCCGGGGGGAAGCTGGCCGAAAGGGGAGGGTAGCATCAAAGGTCTCTCTGGGGCGGTGGGACGAAGTGGCACCAGAAGGAGGTGGGATAAGAAGGCGCACGAACCCAGTTTGGAAAAAGGCGAAGTGCGGCGCAGAATCCTCGTTGAAAGGTTGCTCGATGGGAGGACGGGACAGCCGCAAGGGGGAAAGTGCGGCGGACGTCGTAGCCGAAGGAGACTGGACTTCCGTAGAATGGCTGAGAGGCCGGGGCAGAAGAACAACCCGCCTTCTCAGGGGGGGGAAGGAACTACACGGAAGGTTTTGGGTATCTTTTCCAATGGGCTTTCAATAAAATGATTCAATGCACGGGCCGAGCGCGGGTTCTCCAAGTTCCACGGTATAAAAAACAGAAAAGTGACGGTCCAATCTGCTGGCCTAGTGGCAGACGGCTGGGAGTGGCCTCTTCGGAACGGGGGCTCAAAGCGGGACGAGCCTGAATGTACAGGACGAGGGAAGACGTGGCAGGGGAGATCGTCTTCACGGAAACAGGATCTGATCTTGGTAGTCCACTTTGGGACAGATCAAACCCAACGGAATGAGGGAAAAACCAACGTTTCCCCAAGCAACCCCCCAGCAGATCCGCATTTGGAAAAAACAGAAAACGCGGAGGGGTATGTCCAAAAAAGACGCTTAAAACAAAAAAAGCAATAGGGTCGACGCATGTGAAAACGCTGAGCCACGGAAAAAGAGACGGCGTCAAGCAGTGGGAACTCACAAAAAGAAAATGGAAAACTCGGCGTGAGGGACTTGTGGGCATCACAAGAGAAACCAATTTGCCACCGCGGCGGAGAGCATGAATGACCAAAAAGGATTGGACAAACCGAAACTAAATTATAGAAGGGGAGGCATTAGCTGGTGGGGACTAGAATGAAAGACACAGATGAAAAAAAAGGGAACCAAAAAAGGAAGGGGGAACAAGCGCCGTACAGTTGGTGAAAAAATTGAGCTTCCCTGGAAGGAGGAATGTTCAAAGCCGGTAGCCGGGGAGAAAGACAGAGCGACAAAAGGTCAGAACTATTCTAAGAAACCACAAAGGAAACGGGGGGAAAGGGACTTTAGCGCCTTTCATAGGGTTGCGCACCAATTATCGATAGTCCTCGTCTCGGAGGGAGCTATGGAGAGTGTGGGAGGAAACCAGGGACAAATGGGCTCGGCCGGGGAAGTACCGGGAACAGGAGGGGGCAGGAAGAAGACGTGAACCATGAATAATGGCGGTAACTACCGGAAGATTTCACGACGTCAACCTCGGGGAGCCAGAAGAAAACAGGATACCAGGGGGGGACCCAGTCCTCTCGGAAAACGCAACCGCGGGACCTTGCTAGAGAGGAAAATGTAAAAAGAAGGAGGGGGGAGGAAAGAATACTAAAGAAGAATAGTAGGACAAAACCAAACACGATTAGGAGAGTCTGCTAAATTTCCCGGGAAGTAGGCGCAAAGTGGAGAGAAAACTCTGCAGAGAGGCAACAAATACGCATTTCGAGAAACAAGAAACGCGCCGAACGGACCGTACACACTTTACGGATCCGGCAGCAGGACCCAAACCGACTCCGAAGGAGTCCGCCTGGGATGGCCATCAAAGAAGCCTCGAGGGAAGACATCGGCAAAGGCAAAGGGAGGAGATAGAAGCGTGTGGATCCGTGTGAAGGCATCAGAAATGACTTTCTACTGACTTCCAACTCAACAACACAACGAGTAAAGGAGTGAAATTCAGGCTGGCCGTTGTGAAAAGAAACGAGGCCTGGTCGGACAAGGAAAATCCCCAACGGAGATTTCCTAGTAAGGGCAATATTTCAATAGGAAAAAATCAGGGGAAGCTTAGGGGGACGGGAGTATCATCCTCATTTACGCCCATGTATTTGCGTCAGGAAGCTCTTGGGAATAGGGAGGTGGGGGGGGGGGGGGGGGGGAGGCCGGTTGCAAAACGGTAGTAAGGGGGAGAAATCGAGGTGCAGACGACGCAATATTTTTCCTCAGCCAAGTCTCGACTCTTCTCCGAAATAAGAGGGAACTGAGACCGGGACGCCCGAGATAGGAGGTGTGAGTGGGGGCATCCCTGATCGCTCTCTAGAGAAAAACAAAACAACGGCGGCTCAGGCTTCAGTATGTCGCCTCTCAAGAAACACGCTGGACTGTGGGGGAAAAGCCCAAAGGAGGTCACCGTGGGCCGGATGGCTCGGAGGGACGGGGAAAAAGAAAGGTACAATGCGGGAGAGGACGGAACCGTTAGCGGACATTCCTTTCGTCGGGAAGGGGGAAGGGAAGGAAAAACGAGAGGGACATTTGGAACGAAAAGAGGGGGCGAGTCCGGCTACACTTTTAAGAGGAGAAGATCACGGGATAAATATGAGGCGTATTCTTCTAAAGTAGGGAATGGGGGGGGTAGAGGGGGGGGGAGGGGGAGTTCGAAAGTGGAGCGAGGGAGGGAAATGGAAACGGCATCCGGCAGGGGAAAAGGGGAAAACTCGAAGGGAAACCACCATTTACGGTCCAGTGTGGAAATTTTTGGGTTCGTTGGAGGGGGGTACGGGGGGGGAGGAATAGAGCACAAGAATAAGGAAAGCAAAGGCTCAGCAAACCCTTGGAATCACGTTAGGGTACAATTGGGAAGGACATTGACAGAAAAGGGGGAAGTGGCCTTGTGAGTTGAAAAGAAGGGGGCAAAGAAGCGGTGGAGGCCGCATGAAGGGGAAAGGGAGAATAAATCGTCAAAGGGGGCCGCAGTTTCTGATGGAAGGGGGTTGCGAAGGGTAGCGTTCTTTCGGTGACATAAAAGGAACGCGTAATACGGGAGTTGAATGCGGGGTTGGGGAGGGGGAACTTTTGTTTCTCAAAGGTGGAAAAGCGGTGCTGGCTCACAAAAAGGCTGTCAAGAAAAAAAACCAGAGACCCAGGTTTAAGGGGAAGAAGAGAGAGGACGGTAAATTCAACGTCATCATTTCATAGATAACCCCGAGCCCTTACCCGACGTAGCGCAGTCACATCACGTGGAGCCCAAGGGACATCCTGAGACCCCGGAGGAAGGAGGGCCAGCTCGGAAAAAAAATTTCGCGAGGGGGCATACGTGAAAGAACACGTTTTCAAAAGATACCAACCGGAAAAAAAGGGCACGGACGGCGGGGTTTTTTTCAACTGGGCAAAGGTCGCGTCGCAGGGGAAGGGGGAAAGTATTACGAGGGGTCTCAGTACTCTACTAGAATGGGAACAGGCCAGGTGCGGCTTTTCTAGAGAAAAAGATGAAGGGAGCGGCCTTCTGCAACACTATTCAGTGGAAAGGATGATAACGCAAATAAAAGCAGCCGCTCGGGGGAAAACGGTCGTCGTCAAAAGCAGCCGCCGGGAAGCAAACGAACGACCCTAACCAGCTCCCGTATCGGAGACTAGAAAAAAAAGGCGACTGGAGCACAGACGATGGCACGGGCCGCGATGGTAACGGAATGGGGGATCGAGGGAGAAGGAACTAAAACCTGTCAAGGCTCGTGTCAGCGCAAAACATGGATGAAGCAGACGGGGCGATCGATCGGGAAGTCACGAGGGCTGCACCGCCTATTTCTCTCCGTTCAGCGGATTTCGGAGAAAGCGACAGTCGTTTTCAGGCAATCTCGTAAAACCCATCAGAAGAAAAAAAGAGGGAGAAAAGAGAGAGAGAGGAATTTGCCGTAGTGCACGGACTGAAAATTACTCTTTTGCACTGGCGTAAGACACATAGGCTAACGTGAGCGGATATCCTCAGGGGGAAAGGTCGGGGAGATCTCGCGCCAGAAAGGCCGTCAAAGGTACATTGGGTGATTTTGCTCAAAAACCGAAGACTCACGGGCTTAGTCCTTGAGAACTGAACCTCCGTAGGAAACGGAATCGAGGGAGGAATTCGCCGTCTAAAGGAAGGGGCTGCCCCACAGGGGAGGGGCGATGCGTGACTCTCCATTCGAGAGGAGGACAAAACGAAAAGCGAGAGGTAGGGGCGGTAAAAAAAACCTGAAATGACGAAGTGCCTTGCCTCCGTAAGGGCCGATGTTCTAGAAACGCAAATGAAGGGAGGAAAGTCATCGGCTATGGAAAAAAACCCTACGGCGAAAAAGGCGTGGGGGCTACGAACGTAGCAGGACAACCGCATCGGAAAAGTGGGGGGAAAGAAACACCGGTTGTATTGTTTGAAATCAATTGAGTCAAGGGCAATCAGGAAGTCCTCGAACCCGTTGAACGAAGAGCGGGATAAACGTTCAAACGGAGAAGAGGCCGAGGAAATGTGGCCATCAGGGTAGGACGCGGTTTCGGGGGAACTCACGGACTGGAGGTGAAAGTATTAAAGGAAAGAACGAGGTAAAGGGTAAACAGATTGATCGGTGATTCCGGGAGACTTGGAGAGAAAGGATTTTTGGAAAAAAAAAGAGGAACCACGGAAGGGGGAGGAAAAAAAAACAACGGGACCCGACAAACAATACCATGAAAAAGAAGACCCGGAGACATACCAGAAGAAAAATGAGCCCACAGCAAAACAACCAGAAAAGCCCCAAAAAAAAAAAAACCCCATCACAAGGAAAAGGAGCAAAAAAAATTGGCGTGAACGCGCAAGGAGGACTACGATTAAAGTGCAACATCCTTTCACACGGATGCAGTAGTGTCAAAAGGAAACAATCCAAGTTTCCAAGGACGGCATGGTGCAGATTAAGGGGAAAAAAAAAAAGTGTACACATCTCGCCTAGAAGGGCACAAAACTTTTGGGGAACTGAAAAACGAATTCGAAAAAAGGACCAACAAAAAAACAAAAAAGAGGGGCAGGGTGGAACCCTGAGACCTGCGTAAATAGTGGTGGGGGTTCCGGGGGAGAATCCTAATAGCTGATGACCAAAAGAAGGGAAATCCATTCGAACTTGAGAACTATTACCGAAGAGAACCACCGGCGGGGCCAATGAAAGGCGAGATCGCAAAGATCACGTGAGGGGGAAAGTGTTAACGTCAATCGGGTTAAGACGCAACAAAAACTCGTCTGAAGGGGGTGCTCACTCAGGGAAAAAGTAAACACGGTAATACCGGAGAGGAGTGGCACCGACGCGACGCCCCATGCCGGGGGAATTTGAGAGAGAGGAGGTTGTGTGCTTCACGCAAATCAGGGGCGCGCGGGCGGGGCGCGTGGGGGGAGGCGATCCGATGTGGGAGCCGCCGGGGCGGGGGGGGGGGGGGGGGGGGTGGGGGGGGCGGCCGGGGGGGGGCAGGCGGGGAGAGGGGGGGCTGCGGGGGGGGCAGGAGGGTGCGCGCGGGGGGGGGGGGGCGGAGTAGGACGCGGGGAGGGGGAATGCCGGGTGCAGGGTGGGGGGGGGGGGGGGGGGGTTGGAGGACGTGCAGGTGGGGGGTGGGTGAGGTGGGCGGGAGGTGTGGCTGGTGGGCAAAGAAAACTGAACCTTTCCCCAGCCAAACACGAGGTGTTGACCTGGCAAGGTCGCACGTTCCTGCGCCTTCCAGGGCGCAGCTTGCGCTTCGCAGGTCTACAGAGAGGAAAAAAACCTACAAATATTTGGTTGATGTAGTGTGGGATGGGGGGGTGGTTTGTGGGGGGGATGGGGGTTTTTGGGGGGGGGGTGGGGGGGTGTGCGTGATGGGTGGGAAAGGTTATTGATTTTGTGAGGTGTCCACCCTCCTCGGGGGCACAGGAAGAAGACCACCACCCTTACCATTACCGAGCGGCACAGCCTGCGCCCTACCTAAGGTCGGTCAAGACATGAGGATGCCTCAAACTTCATCTCTCAGGAAGAAAGGCAAAAATGGCTGCTGCCATGGGGACGGGTCCTACAAGAAAAAAGCTCGCTGGCTGTCCAGTCATAAAGGAAGTCATCATCTCATAAACAAACAAAAAAGATAGTTGAAGAGATATGCCGGAAGAGCTGATGGGCCGGTACAGGGGGAACGACCGACGCAATATCATGCAAGATAAGAAAAGAATTTGCCTCTCTGAAAGCGAGGCTTGCGCGGATGGAATACTCAGGCGAAAACCTTTGAAGTAGACGGGGAGGCCCGGGGTGGTGCGTTCAATGAGGAACCATCTAGGATGGGCTACCTCGCGTAGTGTGGGTGAAAGAGGATTCAGTTGGTGGGACAGCCGCCATCTTACTCTCGCCTGAAATCCTGGTGAATGGCAAGACAGAGGAGGTGTGGGCTTTCCCGGACTGAGATAGCGAAGAGAGCCGACCAAGAAAAAACGTCTCAAGAAAATGAATGGCTCTGTCGACCAAGGTCCAGCTATCCCACTAACTTCCAGGGGCCTGCTGCAAGAAGGGTGAAATTGACCAAAAGACCACGTGGGTCGGATCGAAACGAACCAGGGCCAATTTTACAAGATCAGGGCAGTCGCGGCTACTGACCAAGTATCAGTAGAAGGTGGTCCTGGCGAGAACCAAACCGAGATCCTGGAGGAGTGGACTTTAACCAGGATGAGAACGAGAGGAAAGGGAACAGCAACCGAGGGAACCTGGCGAGGTCATTGAAAGCTCTGGGTTGAGGGATAGGGAAAAGTGGAGGGGGTCTAAATTCTGGAAAAAAAAGGAACCGATGTGCCGACTTTCGTAATTGAATCCAGAGGTAGGGAACTCTCAAGAACACTTACGGAAAAAGGGGAGAACGGGTGCATCGTTGGTGGAGGGGAAGGGGATCGAAGACTTCTTTGGAGCATTAAAGAACAAAAGAAGAGTGCAAAGACCGCTTCTCTCATGAGGGGGGGGAATCGGGCAAAAAGACAAGGGAACGCTGGGTCAAGAGCTTGGGAAGGTCCAAAATGACTGCACTCCTGGAGAAAGGGTCCCTGCCTGTAAAACGAAAAAGTGTCAAAAGTGGGGGGGCTTCCTGAGTGTGATGAGTGCCGGATTTTGAAACGTTTTCGCGGGGCTGAGGGGGGACAGACTGAGACCCGGTGATTGTAAATAAGAGCGTCGGCGGGGGAACGTGGGGGGAGGGGAATCAGTCCGGTGGTGTTGCTCAAAGAGCGGCTGTCGAAAAAAGGGGGCTGGGGGAGAAAGAGATCCTATCCGGTGGAACCTGAGACTCAATCAGAAGAAACTTAACAAGAGTTCACGCGGGACTAGCAGAGTCAACACACAGATGCCCGTTCTCAGACACGCCGATTGTCAAAAAAGATTCGGGGCCCGGCGATGGCCAGGAGCAACCCAATGACGCCCGATTCTCGAGGAACTTTGCGGTGAATCAACGCGAGTGCAAAAGGCGTCCGGAGAATTCAGACTGAAAAAACAAGGGTATTGAGACCTTCCCCGTAAGGGGAAAAACGCTGTTTGTCCGAGAAGGGAAAAAGGGGGGGGGGTTCAGCAGGACATGCGCCGGAGTGCGTCGGAAAGCGGGATCGTAAAATAACAAGAAGAGAGACAAGCCGCCCGTTGCGGGATTTTTCATTCTAGAAAGCATGGAAGAGGTTCTGGATCAATTGAGAGAGCACGGTGGGCGGGAGAGAACAAGAAAAGCAGAAGCGAAGGGGAGGTTAACTTTCCACAAAAACCAAAGACACGCAAGAAGGACCAGGGCAACGTTTTTGAGGGCCGGACGACTATAGGTGGCCGGAACGAGTCGGAAGAAAAGTTCGCCGGGAGTTCGCTAGGTGTCTCGAAAAGGGCCAACCAGACCTTTGGCACAAGGGGGTATGGGAAGAAAAACATCAACAATGGGAGTGAAGACATACTGGCGCGGAGGGCGTCAGTGAAAAAAGCGGCTCAGATCTTTACGCGGCCTATTGCGAAGAAGAAAGAAGGCTTAGGTCTCACCGTATCTTCAATCGCGTCAAACTTCCCGATCAGGCTTAAGAAAATAAAAGGAGAAGAAGGAGGGCGTTTCACGAGATAAGTCGGGAAGCAGGGAAGATGGGAATATCTGCAGAAGAAAAGCTCTCTACCCTGGGAAAGATGAGGGAGACAGCGGAACAGGCATACGGGTACTCTCTTCACTTCATGGCATGCAACCAGAAAAGGGTGACCGGCGGGGAGTAGAAAAGACCTAAAAAAAATCACTGCTAAGAAGGACGTGAAGCACATCGACGGGCAGTAGGTAGATCGAAGTCTCAGGCTATCAAAGGGAGTGTAGTCGGATAGGAAAAGGCACCTGCGGGGGGACGATAGATTCACGAAAGCGCTGGGGTAGGAAGTCCAATACATAATTGGATGGAGACTAAAGCGCTGGGGGGGTGCAAGTGAGACAGATTTTCTCTACGAAAAGAGCAAATGGGGACCATTGGATATGAAAAGAAACGACACTCGGACTTGAGACCCTTGAAGGGGAGAAATGATGCGCGAGTTTGAGAAAAAGAAAAAAGAACCGCCTCCGCCATGGGGCCGAGGGCGAACGGTTTGTGGATCACGTGATGGTCCAATGAGCGGAAGGCCAGGAGTGCCCGATCCGAGTGCTGAAAGAGGAAAGATTTCCTCGAACAGAAAAGGAATGAAGAGCAGGGCGAGCAGTGTCCAGTCGATCTGGCAGCGGGATTCAGGAAGGCTGAAAGAAGAAGAGGAAAAAGGAAGGGGGTAAGAGTTCTCAGAGAGTGAGCTTCAAGGTAAGAGATTATTGGAAAAAAATTGGATAAAAAATGTGTTTGGTATCACGGAGAAAAAGAAAACACTAAAACGTCAAAAGAGAAAAATGGTAAAAAAGCACCCCCCAGAAGACTGGAAGGTGTGAAATCAGGAAGGAGTATGGAACACCAGGGTAAACGCAAAAAAGGGGAACACATACTACGAAAAAAAAGAAGGGCGGTTGAAACGCCTTCGCAATTGATAATGCAGCCATTGCAGGGGGGAAAATGAAATGGTGAGAGCGGGAAGAAAGGGGGAAAAAACACAAGAAAAGGTTTTCAAGCGAGGAGTTGGTCGTATCTGACCACGATTCTCAGCCAGAGAGGGTAGGGAAAAGGAGGTTTTGGGGATGACTTCAAACAAAACTAAAGGAGAGTCAAAAAAAAAAGGGGAAAAGAAGGCATAAATGTGGCAGGAAGACATGGGCCTGGAACGCCCTATATGTCATCAATGGGGGGGGGTAAGCCATTCTCCATGCCCTGGAGCCTGGGGTTGGGAGAAAGTCGCTCCACTGGCCCGGAAGAAGGACATACTAAACAACACGGGTCATGAATTCGGTAATCGTGGTCAGGGTGGAGGGGGAAAGAGAGATATTTCCTCTGCAAGAGGAAAAGAAAACCGGAAAGATCTCTTCTTCATTGGTTCTCGAAAGACAATGTACAACGGGGGAATTGGGGAAGAGGGTGTGAAGCGACCGGAAGCGAAAGAGCGGGAGTGGTCGAAGTCACTGCACCCGTGATATTAAATGTCGGACGAAAAAAGAAGGGGAAGACCGAAGGCCAAAAGGATTACTGACAACCGTTGGGGGGGCTTCTCGCAAAGAGCGGGTATGACTACAGGAGTACAGAGCGAAAAACCGTTTAGGGTCGTAGAAATGAGAGATCAAAAGGGAAATTTACACAGCTCAAACACGAAAAGGGCCGAACGGAGGGCGAAGTTAAAGGCCTTCATTGCCGAGAATGGGAGCGAATTGTATTGAAGTAATACGCATGAAGCACCAATATACTCTAGCAACTCAAGGGGAAAAAAAGGGAGAACTCACAAACACCACTAACCGAGACGGAAGTAAAGAGAGACTACATACATCTTTCGAAAGAGGGAGGGATGCCAGAAAAGCGAAAAGACGGGCTGCAAAGCATGCCTTAATAGGAAGCAGGGAGAAGGGGACGGGAAAAGAAAGGAGGGACGCAAGGCAATCATCCTGAAAAAGTCCGATCAGAGGAGAGAAAAAAAAAAAACAAAGGCTTGAAGAGGGCAGGAATTCAGTGTTGAAGTGGACAAATAGGGGTCTTTTACTGTAGGAGAACTGGACCCACCTGTTAATTCAAGGCCAGCAAGGGAGGAAGTGGAGATTCGCTTAAAATCTAGAGGAGGAGCGCTGATTGAAAAGAATCAAGGAGGTACTCACAGATGGGGACGTCTGGTTGAGCGACTCAGGAGCGTGGTGTGTGTGGGAGGAAAAGGTTTAAACACGGTCTGAGTATGTGATACAAGAGCTTGAGGGTGAGAGGGGAAATTCGTAGGGGACCCTCTCCATCCATGAGAAAACGACTCCCAATACTTTGAGAACTCGGTGGAAGAAGACGGGGTTTGGTCGTGGAAAGGAAGCAGGAGGAGCGGAGCGATGCGTCCGACAAAAAAGGGAGGGCTCAAGAGAGAGTAATGGGGGGGAGATCGGAGAAATGTACCCTGGGTTGTAAGAAACTTCGCTTCCTTGTAAATGAGTGCATTGAAAAAATTGAACAGAGAAAGTGAAGGGGATCGCCCAGAAAAGGTAAGACAAAAAGGGTGACTCTTCCGACCTGGGCGTCGAGGCTGCAAAAAAGGTGCGACTGACACGGCGAGGAGTGGTCCCGTGGCGAAAAGTCCGAACGGAATCCTGGCCGCAGTCTTTCAAACAAAGACGGATATAGGGAGAAAAAGAAAGAAAACCGATGAACCTTTTTCGAAAGGCATCAAGGTCAAGGAAAAAACAAGGAGATGTTGGGTAGATAATAGGTGTCGAAAGAGGGGAGCGAATTTCTTTCCAAAAGGATAAAGTGCAGGAGAAAGGGGAGGCATGATCCATAAGAGGAGTGAGTATTTAAAGGTAACAGGTTTCACAGAAGGGGTGGGGGTGCCATTTGGGAGGCGAATTTCGTTTTGAATTGCAATGAGAAAGGCAAAAAAATAAAGAGGACTCCCCTTCTCTCAGAAGGGAGGTGGAAGAGGGGGGGGGGGGTATACAAATCTCATCGCCGCGTGGGGGCAAATTGGCTTGTTATTGCCAGCACTACTTCAAGAACGATAGAAAAGATTGGTGAGGGCAAAAATGATGAACGTCTGAGTAATAACCCGGGATGCAAAGAAAGTTGGGGGGGGCGTCGGGGCTGGCAGGAGGGGGGGGCGGGAAAGGGGGAAGAGTTCTTAGAAATGGGTGTAAAAGAAACAGGAGGTAAGCCTGGGGGGCAACTTTTGCATGGTGGGGAGGGGGGGAAAAATGGTTTCTTTTGGCCTTCAAAGGGGGGGGTGGGCATCCTCTAGGGGCTGTTATCAAAAAAGATGGGAATAAAAACATTGGGTAAAGTTTAGAATAAAGAGAAGAAAGACTGTACACGGCGTGAACTCATAAATCATCGTAGCAGTATCTCGCAGAACAGCGAGGGGAAGAACGAGGAAAAACGTCCAGAACGGAAAAGAGATGGAAAGTCCTGAGAATTCGCGCGGGATAATGTAACTTGTAAATGAACCCGCTATGAGGCACTCGATAAAGGTGGCGGAAAACCGTGCTTGCAGATACAAACGGCTGCCGACATATTCCCACGGCAAGACGGAGGGGGGGGGGGGGTCCTGATGCAACCGTTCAGAAAGCATGCGACGGAAGGGTGTCGGTCAAGCGGCGACTAGAAATATCCGCATCAAAGGGCTTTAGCTAGGAACAGAAGATAAAATTAACTATCTTTCGTCGCACACTTCCGAGGCGGGGAAAACGGTTTTCGGGGAGGAGGACAGAAACACATCAGAGGTCTGCGTTCACTTCGTCCACACTCGGAAATGGTCGAGCCAAGCCGTCTCTCCACTCAGGAAAGGCGCCGGACGACGAGAGCTTGCCGGCGACTTGATACCGGGAGAAATGGCTGAAACGGAGATTGGGGAGAAAGGAAAGTTTTGAAGGATGGTTACTCTGGAACGGAAGAAGAACCGGTCAAAAGGTCTTGGTCATGCAGAAAAACATCAGGAGACATACTGGGGGCGCGAAGCGAAGCGATGAAGTTTCAACCAACTGGCGTCTCAGAATAGGGCGAAAGAGCTTCAATCAGTCGAGCCACTAAAAAAGGGAACGCCGGCAATCTCGGCAAAACTCCTAAAAGAGTGCTAAAAAAAAAACAACGGATTATTAGTAAAAAAGAGAGATAGGGTCTGGGGGAAGAAAAGGGTCAAAAACGTAAAAGTAAAAAGCACGCACGAACTAGACATCGGCGAAAGAAACCTGGAGAAAGGAGGAGCCGCGTTAAATGAAGGACTCTCTAGAAAAGTATGTCTTCACTTCCATGTTAGGGGGGGAGCTGAACCCCGACCCTACAGGGTTACCTTCTCTGGCGTTCAAACCGAACTGAACAAAGAAAGGAGAAGAATCGGTCCAGAAGGTATCGTGAAAGCTCGCTCTAAGTCGGGACGGCGCATCACCTTACTGGCGCGAGGCAGTGGCTCGACAGTACCGAGGGCGGTGGCCGAAGTGCACAAAACCGCAATCTCAGGTCAATGGGAGAGAGCACCTACAGTCTACAACCTCGATAGAAAGAAACTCATCGGTCCGTTGGAATCGAGGTTCTCCGACTAAGCCGCAAAGGGGCAAAGGAGGCGTAGAGTCGATGTTATAACGCCCTCTTGACGGACGACACTGACAGGTCTAATACGCTAAGGTCCCCCCCGCAAACTCTGGAATGCAGCCGGTTGGGTATAGGGGAAAGCACGTGTTCAGTTCACGTCAGAAGAAGCGAATGGGCAGCGTGCTCGCATCTGCCTTGGGGGAGAAAGTTCCCGTGGAATCCGCTCTCCGAAGAGAAGACTGGAAATCGAGGGGGAAGGGGGGATGGTACTCGGGTGACTGAAAGACTTGGGGATCTGTAACTGCTCTAGTTGAACGCCGTGGCAGGTATTATCGGATTCTTGAAGAAAGGGTAAACAGATCGGAAGCTTTGGACGAGCCGCCGGTTGTTGTGTAAAAAAAAAAAAAGGAAACAAAACCGGAAGCGCAACCCAACCCCCCAGCCGAAAACAGTGGGCATCAAGGAACTAATCAGGTGATGTCCACCAAAAAAAACACAAACCCTACCCCACCCCCCACACCAAAAAACCACACCCAAAAAAAGAAACTCACCAAACCCCCCAAAAAAACCCCAAAAAATCAAAAAAAAAAAAAAAAAAAAACACACGACACCGCACAACAAATAAAGCGCACATCCTCAACGCAGTCAAGAAAAGACTAGCACTCCCATTGCGGGGGAAACGGGAAACTTTAGGTCTCAGCTTTCCAGGAATTGGAACTCACAAACGATGGTCTCTGAGGTGGGCATCTTGGGCACTCCCAGTACCGGCAGGCATCAGAAGATAAAACCTCTTGTCCAACTCACTCAACTGAGATGGGGAGTGCAATTATCTTGGGTGTGAAGAGAATGCCAGAACGAAATTCTCTCGCAAAATTGGAACCCAAAACCCGGGAAGGGGGAAAAAAAGGTCGACCTAAAAAGAAAGGTTTTTGGGGTAGCCTGAAAACCGGTCTTCAGATGGGAAAAGCCGCCATTCAAGACACGCCGTTTCTCCTTGTGGTCATGCAGAAACTTTCCGAACTGTCTCCCTAAACCACCAAAGCAACGTGGTCAAAGGGAAAGGGCAGAGAGGCGAAAAAAAAGTATGGAGGAGCGATGGAAAGCTTCAATCGTGGGGTCAAGACGCGGCCAGGGGGAGAAACGGCGGCAGGGGGGGGTCTCGCACAGTTACAAAGGCCCTCGCCGGGAGGTACCAGGCCAATAGAGGGGGGGACAGGAGCAAACCCAGCCATGTCTACAGGCAGATCAAGCAACGTTGTAAGTAGGAAGCACCTCATGGAGCCACAGGAAAAGAAGGAAGTAGTTGGGGGGAGTCCCCATCTAGACAACGCCCGCGGGACCTTCTCGAAAGATGTCTACAATAACCTGATCGATAAAAAGCCCGTGGAAAAGAACTAGAACGAGGCAGGGCACACCAACAAAGTGGATCCTTGCAAGATTCTAAGTTCCCGGCAGGACAGCGGCAAGAGGTCTGCGGGAGCGAGGAGCAGATGTTCTTCTTGAAAAAAGGAAGACCTTTGAAAGTCAAAACTACAGGGAGGGCAAAAAAGGGGGCAAACACGAAAGGGAACCTTTCAAACAAGCACACACACTTTACCCGCTCAGACGCCCGAAAAAACCAAGAAGAGCGTACCGCCTGAGATGCCATCAGCGCCAGCGCTCGGATTGGAAAAAACTGTCAAGGTCCAAAAATAAATTCTGCCGATAGGAAATCGCCGGGGTTGACGACCTACAGGAAAAGAAACGGCTCTCCACGGCAATCAGAAGGACGTTCCGGCAGACATCTCTCAAACACAACACCGGGGGAAAAAGAGGGGGGATGTACGGAAGTCAGGCTGATTGCCGTGCCAGTACCATGGGGGGGGGGGAGGGGGACCCGTCTACCAACAAGGCCTGCCGGGCCCCGGCGGCCGTTTGGCCGACTAAGAAAATCGAGAAGGCTCTCGATGCATCCTCAGACGGACGCCCGTATGTATTTGCTGAAAGGGGAGAGGGGGATATACGGATCTGTTAAGTGTGTTGTGCTGTTCTTAAAGGGACAAATCTGAGTATGGGTGTGGTGTACCTCAGCAGGGGTGGTGATCGACAATGCGTATTTTGGGTTTGCCCAAAACGCATCAAAATGCAGGAGCTCGCGCCAATCTTCGAGAGGCCTCTGAACTGAAACCAATGGCCCTGAACTCGGAGTGGGGGTGTGGGTTGAACGCCTCAGTCTGTCGCGAATGCTCTCCGACCCCGAACACGGCGCCCAAGGGGCTAGAGGACGGGGAAGCTGTCGAGCAATTTCCCGCTTGATTGTCCGCGAGGAAGAAAAAGACGGATACAGGCCGAGAGACACTGGCATCTAAAATTGTAACAGAGGGAAAAAAGTGGGAGACCGCAACACCCCTTTGGCCATGGGACGCTTGAATGTCGGACTGGAGGGAGCACTACGGGGGCCGGTACTGAATCCCCGAGAGGGGGGCTCCTTGTCCAACAATTCGCCGAGATCCTTGCCAGGCGTCTTGAACACAAATTGACGAGGACTATCGAGAAAAAGGGAAACCGCAAAAAGGGAACCCTTGAAGCGAAAAGAGATAGAATAGTCATTAAGAGACAAAAAAAAAAAGAGGTGAAGCTGGTGTTGGAGGGTAAATAGTTCTGTGAAAAGGGCTTCGGGAAGGGGGAGTTTAGGAAGAGACATCCTGGGATCGTGGGGGCGCATTGAAAATCCTGAAACAGATTACAGGGAAGCTCTCTCAGTAAGCAAAAGTATGTAACAGGCGATGGGTCGTTTTGGGGGGGGGGGGGCCATGGGGGAGGCAAAGAATTTCGTTGGGGTGCTTTCCATTAGAGTCCCAACAAATCAGGGGAAAAAACAGGGAGAGGCATCAGGCTCTTTGAAAGAGTTTCAATCGTTGTAGGCGCTAACTGCAAACAGGAAATCAACGCTGTGGCAACTGGCTGTATTTGTCCACTACGCTGCAACGACCGTGGGCGAGAAGGGGGGGGGGGTGTGAGTCAAAGGCCAGGAAAGCTAGATATCCCGTGGCGACCTGGGGGAGGGGGGTTTCCAAACCGGCACGAAAGGTGGGGGTTGTGGCTCGAGCAAGGGGTTCTGGAAAGTGCGGAAAGGTAGCGTTCAGGGGGGTCATCCCAAAAAAAAGGATTACAGGGCCTTTATTGAAACAGGCAGGTAGAGGGGAGGGGGGGGTGCGGGGATGGCCCTCATTCAGTTTGGTGTTGGAAAAAGAGAGTCCACAACAACCGCTGGATCGAAGATCCGATAAGGGAACGTGAAAACTCCAGAAAGAAGAACTCCTGTCCCACGGCGTGTCCCTCGAGGAATCAAAATCGCTCAAAACTCCAACTCTAAATTACACCAAGGAGGAAAAAAGTCGGCCCTCGATGAAAAGGGCCTTCTCCTCGGCAGCGGAAATAAAAGGGAACGTGGATGACCCCCGGGGCAGAAGCAAAGGCCATGCGCGGTAATTAGGAAAGGGAAATAACACGTGATTGCCCAATCCAACAAACGGCGTCCGTCCCTAGTTACACTTCTCAGGTGGGGGGGGCGTTTTGTGCTAACTTCCGCACCCCAGGGAGAACGGGGGGGAAGGTGGGGCGTTAAAGTAAAGAAGGGGCTTCTCTAAACCTACGAAGAACAGCAATTGTGACCCCAGGCGGCTGTTGTCGAAAAAAAGAAACAACGGGGGAAACTAGGCGGGTCTTCGCCAGCAATTAGAGGACGGATGAACGGGTCGGGGGTCGCAAAACAGAACAGCAAGCGTAGAGCGAGGACGGTTGCACTTCGTCCACCGCACGCGAAAAAAGGGCGATCCACGCCGACTCTCAATCTAGAGGTGATGCTACGGGGCCTCGGAGCGAGGCAGGAGAAGGGATTCACCGGAGATGGAGGAAACGATGTCGCCGTGAAGTGTGGCGAATTGTGGTCTCTCACGGGAAAATCCGTTTCACAAGGAGGGTCGGGGTCAGAGGACAACATCAAAACAAAGGAAGTTCATCCATAATTCTCTAAATCGGGGGGGAGGAGAGGGTAACAGAGGAGCGGCTACATCCTCTTTCTTCAGGTTCGAGCAGAGGTGATTCTATCTAGAAGGCCATTCAGTCCTTTTCTCACTCAGCAAGACGAAAAAAAAACGAACTG
>Ga0179593_1448222_pt1 | contig 19409 bp, 21 predicted proteins | sample CZODoug2_1_08_16_FD_185931 | JGI IMG/M metagenome (GOLD analysis project Ga0179593, IMG submission 185931) | Vadose zone soil fungal communities from Angelo Coast Range Reserve, California, USA - CZODoug2_1_08_16fungal (PacBio error correction) | ecosystem: Environmental > Terrestrial > Soil >...
GCAGGGAAAATCATGGAGGAAAATTGCCAAGTATCCTTGGTCAACGGGAAAAATCAGGGAACAGGTGGGAAGCGGGGGACAAGCAAAAGGGAAACAGAAGATTTACAAACGGCTCACCCCTAGTAAAAATTTCAGGGAAGGTGGGGGGACGTTTGGGGGACTTCAGTCAGGGGCATGGACCTTATGTGGGTGATCAAAGGTGAAAAAAAACTCCACTAAAAAAGACTTGCAGCATATAACCCACGGGGAAAAAAAAAAGACCAGCAAGGAAAGTCAAGGACCCCTCGGGAGTTCGCGACAGGTCATGTGGAATTCAAAGCTGGGTGTTTGCCCGAAGTGTCAAAGAGGGGGCATGTAGGACACGCGGAAAAGTAATAGTCACGTACAAGGGAAAAAAGACGACACCGGAAGTAAGGATGAGGGGACCCACAGGTCACTGGGTGAACGAAGGTCCATACTGTTTTTTTTGGTAAAAGGCCCCCGGGAGCGCCAAGTGTTTCCACGCCACAAGGGTATAAAAATATAACCGGGGGGGGGGGGGGGGGGGGGGGGGGGGGGGGGGGGGAGGAACAGCCTTTTAACTTGGAGTCTGGGCAAATGCGAAACCGAAAAAATATCACGCTGGGCAGGGGGGTTAAAAATGGGGGTCAAAACGCAGGTGGGGGGGAAGCCCCGACAGGGAAAAGGACGCATGTCCAAAACAAAGGACGTAGATAGGCGCGAGCCCGCGAAGGGGGAGGTTCCAGAAAACGTGGTTCAACCACCAGACAATATCGCGAAAAAACGAGAGAAACTACGTAATGGGAATGAATTGGGGGGGGGGGAAAGAGCTGCGCATTCAGAAAAATAAGGTACCAAAGACTGCAAAAGGTGGGGGGAACGATAGACAAATTATTTCCAAAAAATGAAAAAACCAGGGGCGGTGTATAAAAAAAAAAAAAACTGAACGGGGGAAAACAACCAGTAGGGGCAATAGGGTGAACTCATTGAAACACCGCACGGGAAAAAGAGCAGCGAAACCAAGGGGGGCACAAAAGGGGAAATGCCACGAGAAAGGGGCACAATTCGGTAAGATCGAGGGGAAGAAGAGGGCTGGGGGGGCGAGTGTGGTATAACCCGCGAAACCTCGGGGCGTAAAGCAAGGGGAAAAAGGGGATCACATAAAAAATTGAAAGTGGAGGGGGGGAGTAAAGGGGTCATGATCAGGAAAAGAGTAAAAAGGGCCGACCCGGGGGAGGGGGGGGGAAAAAAGAAAAGAGGTGTGTGCCCGCCCCTCCCCAGAAGAAGGACTCCGAAACAAGATTGTGCTAATTGCACCATGGGGGAAAGGGAAAAATCCAGCGTGAAACGATGCCAGTAGTGCCTCGGCCGGATGGTTATCTTTGGGGTTGTGTGGGTGTAAACCAAATCGACGGGAACATTGGGGTCAGGGGGACGAGGCCCGAATCCAGGGGACCCACCAAACAAACGGCGGCAAAAAAAAAATAACCGCCGAGGTAAGGAGAGGGAAAAGCGTTCAACTAGGCAGCCGACCCAGGGATTGGACGGCAGCCAAAACCATTGATCTAGAAAAACCTCGGACCATACGACGGAAAAGGAGGTAAAAAACGGAAAAGGAATGCAGGGAGGCCCAGTGAAAAACGAACGGGCAAATGCAACAAAAATCAAAAAAGATGCCGACCCAAAAGAAAAATCAAAAGGGACGTCACTCCGAAGTAACATGGCTAAACAAAAATGAAGCACAAAATCAGTGATTTTGTGAAACCAAGCAGAAGAAGCCAACGCTACTGGGTAATGAAAAAAAAGGTTGGGAGCGGGGGGTGGGTGCTTGGGGAAATCCCGTCCACAGCCAAGGAATCAAGGACTCCAAAGGGAATGGATTGCTTGCGATGTTTTAGTCCTCCCTGAGGGGAGGGTACAGTGAACTAAATCCAGAAAAGAAAAGGGATCCTTTTTAAAAAGGGGGGGTGCAAACATGCACGAAAAAAGTCAATACAATAGATTGTTCGCACGTTAAATCGGCTGGTACATAGTCCAAAACAAAACTTGGCCGGAAAGCGCAAAAAATCCCCCACCAAAACAATTTTGGGAACGCAATGGCGAGGGGACGATAAAAACTTTTTCAGTCGGGACCGGGGGACAGCCAGGCAAGCCAATAATAGCGGGGTTTGTTGGGGAAAAAAAAAATTACAAGGGCGGATGCTGGAAGAGAAGGGGGAACGGGAGCATGTGCTAGAAGAATAAAAAAAGGAGAGAGCGGGGGAGGAGAGGAGGGAGACCTCCGCTCTAAACACTCATGTTTCGCTTTAAAACTTTGGAGGGGGTCCCCTTTGGACGAAAATTCCACAGGGGGTGGTAGGTGTCGGAAAGGACGGACTCCATTCGGCAAACCACCTGTGGCTTCAGCACACGGAGGTGGCGAAAAAAGGGACACAAAAGCGAACCGGGCGCGTTGCTAGCTCTCGATCAAGGTCAATTTGTTGGGTCCATCTGGTTTAAATTTGGAACCTATTCCTAAAAAGGCGGGAAACAAGAAGCGTTTACTTCACTCACTTCCCAGGAAGATGGGTGCTGTCTAGGGTTGCAACAAAAAAACGATCCATGGGTAAAACTTGCGACAAGGGAGTGACCATGGCTTGTTCGACGTCCCTGCAAAACGAAAAAAATACACATCACGAGAGGCGTTTAAAAAGGCCACCAAAAGCAAACATTTTTATTGTTCGCTTGGGGGGGGAGGGAAAGAGGGGGGCATGGGGCGTCCATGAAAAAAAAAGGAGCGGACTAAGAAAAACTACACAGCAAGAGGCACGACGAATGGAAGGATCTCATTTGCGGGGGTAAAAAGACAAGGAGTTTCGCGAGTCAGGTTCAGGGAACGGCCTGAGAGGTAAGAACAGGAGAACGCTGTGCTCGAAAGAACCCCAGCCGAAAGAAAAGAGTAAAGTGTATAACCAGGCAAGAAGGAGCTTAGGGGAACCCGCCGTTCTCGGGGGGGGGTTTCCAGGATGGTCGGAGTGCGGGCGGCGGCTCGTTTCCGACAAAAAACGGGACGTCGAAAAAGGGCCGGCCCAGGGGGGAGAAAAAGAAAATGGGGAGTCAACTGGAATTCAGAAGCACCCACCACACCGGTACGCTGGGCAGGGTGAAGAAATCTTGTGGAAAAAGAAAATTGAACACACGCATGGAGGGAAAGAAACGATTGGTGAAAAAGCGATGGTGAGTGTTCGAGGGAAAATAACGGAATGTGTGAAAAGGTGTTGGGGGGACTGGGGGTAAGGTTTTGTTGGGTCCCAAGACAGCCTGCCGAACTTGAAAGGGGGGACTCTCGGGGGAACCTTCAGGAGTTGCCATCGTACGGGGAAAAAACGATCTTCAGTTGGACGCCTCGGGGACGCCTGACCGAGAAAACCCCAAGTGCCACCCACCCAATTAGCATAAAAAAACGAACTTGGCGCCAAAGGACCGCAGGAAATTGAGGTGAAAACGGGTTCGTATTAGGAAGGGTCTCGGTGGGTGGTCCAAAAAACCGAAGGTTCCACGTGGTTACAGGGTCAAAAACAAGGCGAGTGGGGGAAAAAAAAAAAGTTGCAAAAGCCCCAAACGGGTAACGGCAACCGGTTTCGGAATCATGCAGTTAAAAAAAAAAAGAAAAAAGGACAAAACAACCGAACGGACGGAAAAAAAAACTTTTGCGCCAAAAAAGCAAAATGAAAAACTCTTGTCCCCAACCAAAACGCAGTAACCACTGTTCACAAACCATCATACCCGGCCGGATTTCAGACAACTTGACCGGTGGCGCAAAGGCTACACTTAGAAGAAGGGGAACCAACTGAAAGCACATGGGAAAAAGGGGCCGAGGGAGAAAAAAGGGGTTGGGTTCCAGCAGGAACAAGACGTAAAGGCCGGAGGGAAATGTGGGGTGGAGAAGAAAAAAAGGAAAATTTACAGGATACCCAGGGGGGGGCCAACTCAATACATCCGGGGGACCAAAAAGGTTCAACAAAACAACTTGGGGGACGCAATATCGTAAACAAAGTCCAATAATGGTCGAGACGATGAAAAAAACAAAAAAAAAAAAAAAACGGCAAAGCAGCCACCTCCAGGGTCAAGCCGTTGGGACAAATTACGGATTATCGCGTGGGAAAAATTGAAAAGGAAAACCGATGGGGGGGAATTGGGTGCAGAACGTGGGGCTCGGACGGAGGGGGAGAGGAAAAGTTGGTCCGAAATGGGGGAAGGTGTGGCGAGGTTCCTTCTGCACAGCAAAGAGATACGGACAGCCAGTACAGCGACCCAGGACCTGGAGTGGTAACAAGGGGGTTGGGGAACGGCAATAGACCGCCAAATAAACGGAGTACTGACGGGGGTGGGGCACAGTTGCTTGTGCCGACAAATTGGGCGGGTTCCCCTTCGACGACCAATCGTCCGGCCGTGGGGAAAAAGTTTGGCATGGGAGTTCTCACCTGAATCCTTTTAAACGCAACGTACTTTGGTCCGCTGCTTGGCTTGAAAACCGGCCTGACCGCCCAGGAGGGAGGACGGCTAAGGCTGGTAAGAAAGGCGCACATTTGCGCAAAGGAAGGGGGGCAGCCTGAATGCTGAACATCACTGTGCCGCGCACAAGGGGGGAATTGTGGAGCAAGTTCGGTCGGGGAACGAGTGAGTTGGGCGAGGGAGGGACGCATAGCAACGAATGCCAAGGGGGCAATGCCTGCGCTCGCCAAGGAAAACAGAGGCCCTTGGAGACAAAAGGTAAGTGTTCGGGGTGAAACCACGGAAAAAACAGGGGAAACGTTAAAAGTGGGAACAATCGTCGCCTTCGACCGCCTGCATCCGAGAAGAGGCTAAGGTGGGCACTTGCGCCGACGGGGGGGAAAAAAGGGCCGGCCAACCACAAGTTGAGATCGGGGTTGCCGAAGAACTCATGCTGGGCCCGCAGCAGTTTGAAGTGCGGAAATCGTAGGGCTGAAAAAAAAAGAAGGGGGAAGAGACAAGTGGGGGCCGTTGACCACCCGACAGAAAACAGCAAAAATAGCGATCAGTGGTTGAGAGAAAAAGATCAAACCGCGGGACAAGGAGCGCGGCGGATTTTAACAAAAAAATGGTGGGGAAATGGAGGTGGGCTGCCGCCATGGGGAAAGGATCGCCGGGGGGTCGAGAACGTAGAATCACGGTTCGGGCCCGCGGAAGAACGCCGTCTGGGCATCAACACGGATTAGACGTGAAGGAGCTCCAATTTCCTGACATGCAGGAGTGCGGGCAAAAATATCATGCTGGGGAGAGGAAGAATCTCTGTGTCGGAAAAGAAGGAAGGAAAGAACCAGGCGCCACCAGCGCAAAGTGAGAATAGCAGGAGCGCGCGCTGGTAAAAATGATTGGGGAAAGTTACAATCTAGTCGAGCAGAAAAAAAAGAAAAAAAAATGAAGTAATGTGCAATGACCAGAAGAAAGAAGGGTAGATTGTTCGCACAGGCTACACGGGCTGTTGTAAAAAAGGGTCACGGGGCGCATCACAAAAGTGGGGGCAAGTCCAAGATGCAATTCCTAAGGGGAATGATACTGGGTCGGGATACGACGAAGGGTGCCGTTCAGAGTAAAGACCCAAAAATGGGAAAAGGGACAACGTTCCACTGCAAGATGTGACTGAACCCGGAACGTCGGGAAACGCGCACGAAGCAGTTCGACTGGGTGGGGATGAAGACAAACAGCGCGCAACAGCTGGGACTGCGTGAAGAAAATACATGAGGTCAAAAAAAAAAAAAAAACAAACCCCCAAAAAAAAAAAAACCCAACACACCAAATTAACCTGAAGACGATCGCTGGCTAGGGAAATATCGAGAGAAACGTTCCGGAAAACGGGAGGCCTGGGTCTAAAGCTCCAGAAAAAAAAAAATAAAAAACGGGGTGGCATTGGGGGACCTGGAAAACTGAGGGTTAAAAAAGGGGGATGGCGACTGGTGACAGAGGGTCCATGGTGCAATTTGAAAAATGGGTGGGGGGTTGGGGAGTTGAAAACAACAAAATTGCTGGTTAAAGTTTGAAAAAAAAGCAAAAAACACGAGAAAAAATGTGGCGCCACTTGATGCGAGCTCTGTCTGCGGAAGGAAAGACGCTGGAAGGGCATCATCGCCGCAATCAAAAAAAAAAAAAAAAGAGTAGGGGGAAAGATTAAGCAAGCAAAACAACGCCCGGAAATCGAAGAAGAGTTTGGGGGCTGACCTGGGGCAACGCACACACCAGGGTACGGAAAAGAAAAACACACCAGTTGGGAGTTTCAATGAAAATCAGAGCTTTGTGTAGAGGAGTGGGGGGGGGCCAAACCCAGAAAGTAAATTTTCTGGTGACGTCTCCGATAAGAAAGGGGGGGGGGGAAGAGTTCGCTCGTGGTGTAGCATTCGTCCGAGATATGTTCGGGGACGCCTCAGGAATCGAAGGGGGCAGGGAGAAAAGGGCTGTACAAAAAAAGGGGCACAAGAAACGAATTCGTGAAGGGGGGGGGAGACCAGGATAAACATAGCGAGGGGGATGAAAAGGAAAGCTTGCGAGGGGGCTGAAAGCTCGTTGAGGCTTGCACCAGTCAAAAAAGCGAGGGAGCCAGCTCATGGTTCAAAAAAACTATCCTACATTGGGGGGGGGGGGGAAGTGTCGAAAAAAAGTCCCGGAAAGTAAAAAATCAAAGAATAGGGCCGGGGAAGTCGGAAAAAAAAGAGGATGGAAGGGTGCCCAAAGGGGGAAGGAAAGTTCATCAAAGTGAGAGTACATCATCATGCATCGTGGGGGGCGGGCTACCAAAAGGCGTTACCTGGGGGTCAGGGTGAAATGAACAGGGGGCAGGAGACACTGTTGGTAAGGGAACGTGCATGGGCGAAAAAAACTTGGGATTCAAGCGGCTAACTACAGCAAGGGAGGTCGGTTAATGTGCTAGGGGCACGGCTAAAGAGAAGCGAGAACGTACTAGTGCACAAAAAAGCAAAAGGAAGAGGGTCCAAAGTTGCGGTCTGTAGGGGGGGGGAAGATCTCAGAGGTAAGTCATTCATTGCAATATTGGAAAAATTGAGCATGGAAGGGGGGAGAGCTGTCACAACTTGCAAAAAGGGAGTGAGGGTCGAAGTTGTATCAAAACTTCATATTTTGGGGATTCGTGACCGGGGTGCGCTCGGCTACGGGACTAAACTCGACACTTGAAGGTTAAAATGGGGCTCTTCAACAATAAGTCGGTGGAAATGCATGCTGTGTACGGGCGGGTGGGGGGGGGGGGGGAATGGGACGTCGTGGTAACGGGCATGCGATCCAAAAAATCAAAGTCATACCAATTCAAGACGAAGGGGTGCGTCAGGTGGAGGTAAAAAAAAAAAACGGTGAAAGCGAAAGGGGGGACGTATTGGTTATTGATCAGAATGCAAGGTGTGATCGGAACTTCGATGTGCAGGGAGTCATTCCAAGGTGGAACGGCCAAAAAGAAATAAGACAGGCTAATCTTCGGGCCGAAAAATTGTCGCAAGTGAAAGGACTCACGCGAAGTGAGCAAGGCCTGGCGACTGACTCAAAGGCTGGTCCAGGAAAAAAAAGGGGCACCGCTCCCCTATCACATCAAGAGGCAGCCTGCCGCTGCACGCCAGAACAAAAAAAAAAAAAAAAAAAAAACGCAGTAAGCAGCAGCCTTTGGACCCCGCCCCGTCGACCTCCAGGCGTCCTCACCTCTTCGGCGCAAAAGGGACGCCCGTGGCCGCCAAACAGGGAAAAGACGAAACATTTCTGTCTCGCTTCGTTCAGTCAATATGTGCATTCTCCACAAACTTTCAGTCAGCCGTTCTACGGGCCCGTCGAGAGAGGGACGCCCCCCCGTTACAAGAAAGAAAACGTGACCCGCCACCAAACCTTCCGGCACCTCAAAAGCAACGTTGTTCCTCCTTTCCGAGCCCGGCCTCAGGACTTAAGAAAACTAGCTCCCGAGAAACCGCCTGCTGCAGACAAAGCAAACTCTGGCCTCGCGGAGAAACTTCTCCGTGGGGACTGTCGTTCGCCGTGCCAAAGGGACCCGTACTAGAGGATTCCACTTCTCCTCACACACGGCCTCAAAAACCCATAAAAAAAAAAAACACGTTCAAAGAAGAGAACCCCCACGACCGGCTGCCAGCCTTGCCCGATCCAGAAACCCGAACCCCAAAACCAACCCCAAAAAAAAAAGAAAGAAAGGCCCTCTAACTCACGAGGAACACTTGGAAACAAAAATTAAAAAACTTCCACCAAATTCCAGCCCCCGCTCTTCTTTTTCCGGTTCGAAGTAAGGATCACCATAGGGAGCAAGGCCTCTGCTCCTTCTCAAACGTCACTCCCCATTCTCAATAAACCCTCAAAAAAAAGTTTAAAACACTTCCCCCCCAACACTTCCACGCCCATCAGACTCCTCAGAAACACCCTTCTGCACTGGAAGACACCTGTGCTCCCGCGGTTTTTTCTGCTTTTTTTTACAAAGAGAGCGGAACCGGAACGACCTCCACCTCTCTCATTTCACCAGAGAACCTGCCTTCTCACCGCTTCTTAAAAGAGAAAACAACAGTTTTCTCAGCCTCTCTCCAACCGGGCCCACCCTCCTTAAAACACGCAGGGAAGAAGAACACTTGACAAAACTTTGCTTCCTTTGGACTGGTCTCACTCCTTCCACCACTTTCGCTTCACCAAACAAGAGATAAAAACGCATACAGCTACTTTAGAAAGACCGCTTTCGCTTGTTTCACTCTCTCCTCAAAGAAAAAAAAAATCCTTCGACCGTTTGTCCCCTCTCTTTTTTCAACGCCCTCACCTGAGCTTGTCTTTTGGATCTTCTTAGGACAACCTTCTCTTCTTTCCACCCAACAGGCCCTCTCTCCTCTCCGACAGAGAGTTTGGCTCCCCGGTCTCACCAACCTCCCGGCTCACACTCCCTCGAAACATACCGGAGCGTTTGCTCCTCTAGGTACAGAAAGTGATAAGACTCAGGCCCACCCTTCCCTCCCCGTGACCATCGCGCTTCACTCTTCAACTGGGAAAAAAAGACAAAAGAAACCACACCAGACCGCAACTTAACACTTCTCCTTATTCAATCACTTTTATGTAGCCCCATAAAAAAAAAAACCCCACTTTATCAGGGCGACAACTTCAACGTCTCACTCCACCAAGTTTAAAAAACCGTAACCCAGCATAGAATCCTCCCCCTTCAGATCTTTTTTTCTCGGAAGAACTTCGACTACTCAGCCCCGAAACCATCTTCCGCTCTCTGATTGTTCTTCCCCTTCTTACCAAAATCAAAAAGTCCAAAAAGAAAACAAAGATTAGCTTCGCAACTTCCCCCACCAACGAGACCAATCCGGCGTCTCTCCGAATAAGAAAGCCCCCCTTCACCCCGTTTCCACTTTGTCCAAGGTCAGGCAGACCTCAACCACTTCAACAAAAAGGGACCAAAAAAACAGGGCGCTATTATCGCCACTTCCCTCATACCCCCAAAACTCGCTCGAGGAGGAACGTGTTTTGTCTCTAAAGAGAGGAAACTTACTTTGGGACCTCCGGGGCACTTGCACCTTTTCGCCCCGCTTTGATCTAAAAAAAGGTCAACTCCCGCACCTTCCCAACAGGATCCAACCAAAAAAGAAGAGCTCCAAGCAAAGACACAACGAAGCACCAAAAAGGCGGATACCCCCACACAAAGAGTCCCCTCTAAGATTGGTCTGGAGGGAACTGAAAACTGTTACTCTTTTAGAACACTTCGTTTATACTGTTCAGAAAGGTCTCGAAATTTTATGTCATTAGACAGCCCTACAAACTATAAATCAGGGTCAATTTTAATGATTGAATAGGTTGTAGTATTTACTAGACGGTTATGTGGGATTGGAAACGGGAAACCTAGGGCAGCTTGTCGTGAAAGAACAGGGGACTATTGGGGGGAGGAATAACGCACCTGGCGAAACGTAGGTCCGACCTTTGCTGTGTTTAAGAGGGAAAAAAAAACAAAAACTCGCAGTTATGTGGGGACAAGAAAACAGCCCAGGGGGGTGGGGGGGGGGGGGGGGGGGGGGTTTTTGGGTTGTGTGGGGTTGGCAGAATCAACCGGGGCAACAAACCCTAGTAAGAACTGCCGAAGGCGAGGTATGCTGCTTTGGTGAGAAAATCAGCAAAAAAAAAGTACGAACGTTGGAAAGCTGGAAAGAAAAAGGAAGGGGGGGGGGTCAGCAAAATTCCGTGCCTTAAAACAGGGGAAAAAAAAAGCTTTCCTCAGAAAGAAGGGGCATACTACAATTCTAGAAAACAAAACACGGGAGAGGAGGGAAAGGAGAGGGGGGACGATGGAAGAGGAAAGAGCGTGACAGGGGTCACTAAACATTAACATCGGAAATCAGGGTGGGGAAAAGGGGTGACAGCACCACGATGCGGGGAAAAAGGTAAGGCAGAGTTGCATGGTCAAGTAAAACAGCCGTCTCACGGGCAAGAAGATCCCGAAGTCGGGGGATGCTGGGGTTTGATTGTACGAAGGGGAAAAACCAGAGGCGAAATAGTGGTACCAAACAGAAAAGTCGTATTCAGTGCAGGTCAAAACAACGGGTTACAACAAAACCGTAAGGCCAAACAAGAACTTGTCGGGGGTGGTTTCAGGGAAAACGGGCGACAGTCAAAGGGAATAAAAGGGGGATTCATGGGGGTATGCTGGAAACTTGTCAAGGGGTTGTGCAGAAGGGAAAAGAATAAATAAAGGGGACGAGGGGCTCATACAATAAACACAGGGAAAAGGGAAAATGAAAAAAAAAGAACCAAACAGAGGCCGGGGAAAAAAGGAAAACAACCCGCCAGGGTCAAAAGGATTGGTGCTCGGGGTGCAGTTAGGGGGTCCTACCAGTGGCTCAAAAAAGACGAAGAAGGGGGCACTGCGCTGTGAGGAAACGCATCCTGTGGACTAAAGGGGAGAGGGGAGGTGCGAAATAAAAGTAAAGGGGGGAGCGTCATAAAATCCGACAAGGAATGAAGGGATGGGTGCAGTCTTTTAAAAAGAGTAGGGGGGTGAACTTACAGCAAATGTGGGACGATTGAAACACGCAGACAACTCCACGAAAAATTTATCGCCTGTCGATCAAAAGAAAAACAAACGAAATCGGATGGCTCTACTATCTCCCAATAAACCGCGGGGAGGAGTCAGTGCAACGTTTCACAAAAACCACCGAAACGTCAAAGGAGGGAAAGGGGGTGAAACAAAAAAAAAAAAAAAGAACGAAGGGTGGACTTAAGGGGGGAAAAGGGGATTCTCATCAGGCCCCGAAGGAAAAAAAAAAAAAACAATTACAAGAGCATAGTGGGTGGGGTGACAAAGAAACACATGGGGTAGCAAGCCGGGGGGGTTGGTTCGAGGTAAGTTCACCTTAATGCAAAAAAACAAAAAAATGGGAAAAAGTCCACGGGAGACAAGAAAAAAAAAAGATAGGAAACTAAAGGGAAAACAGGTCACACACGGATAAATAATAGGGGAAAAAAGGGAAGAAGACTAGAACAAGGAAAGGAAACATACTGCATTTACAATAACGGAACCTAAAATTGAAGGGGCAAAGACTCTAAAAAACGGGAACCAAGTTCACGGAAGGAGTGGAGCATGCGATGGGGCGAGGCAGGTTGGCTTCGGGCGGGGTCAGGGGGGGGAACGTCTATCGACGCAAGGCCTGGCTGACCCGGCTTGCCCCCACCCTGAAGTCCTACTTGCTTAATGCTCCCCCCTCTATCAGAATGTGAACAAATGGTCAGCTCAGAGCGTGGGGAAACATGAAATGCTTCCTCGGTACGCGTGGACGTTCGATGTGGTCTTCCTAACGGAAGCAGGGACCTAAATAGGGAGTCTATTTACAGATAAACCGCTCGTACGGGGAAAAAAAAGTTAGTCGTGGGTAGTGGGGGCTGGCTAAGAAAAAGGACGCGCTTTTAGAGGGACTCGTAAATTATAAAGGGTATCTAAAAATATTGAAATGAGTAATCAGGGGGGTTGCAAATCACGCGGCTGTTTGACGAGACGTATGGCGGGCATGTGAAAGTTCTTCAAAACACCACGCCGGGAAAAACTTTATCAGAGAACACAAGACCAGGAAAAACTTGTGGGGGGGGGGGGAAACGGGAACGTTAGGGAAAAAAAAAATATACCGCCAGAAGCTATTTTCAACGAGGAACTCGGATGGAGGGAAAAAGGGAACATCAAAAGAGAACCAATGAAGAAAAGAGGTATGGAATCCCGGATGAGACTTGGAACATGATCAGTGAGAATCACCTATGATAGGGATGTAAAAATCGCAAGGGGGGGAAAAATGGGAAAAAAAAGAGAAAGGGGCCTTCGCATCGCAGGGGACAAAAGCAGGGAAAACGTGGGTTAAACTAACTGAGCGACATAATCAGGAATCAAGGGGGGAGACGAAACGAAGGCGGTCAAGAGCTGAACGGAGTTCACACATCCGTAAAAAGGAAAAATAAGAGAGGCCAATGTGATAAAAATTCAGTGCAACAGATCTGATTGGAAAACCGGACGAAGTCGCGAAAAAGGTTAGAGCAAAAAAAGGAATAAGGAAGGTGGCTAACGGGTGGGTGGAGGGAAAATAGGAAAAAGAAAACAAAACGCACTCAGTCGAATCGAGATTTGCAAATTCGAATGGGCAGGGTAATTTGAACGGGGGGCATGAAACAAACATTTAGAGGCGTGCCCGCCTGACTACGGGGATGAGTGGGACCGGAGTGGGGGGGTTGCTCAGACCACTCGATAGGGGGGGATTTGCGAAGTTGAGACAAGGGGGGGCTCCGTGAAGAGGGTCTCGACAAAGTGAGGACGTGGACAATGCACGGCATCAAAAAACGAAACTTGCTGGCCTATTAGGGAAGATGCAAAACAATACAAAAAGAAAGGGACCTGACAGGAAAGCGAGTTTCTGCCAAAGTTCGAATCCACACAAAAAAGTTGTGGTGAATTACAAACGCGGAAGACTAAAAGGACACAGCATACAAATTGGGGGGGAACCCAAATGCAGCAGGCAAGTGAATGACCGTAGGAAAGGTGGTCGAAAATCGACAGCAAAAAGAATGATATACAACGGGAAGTGGGCGTCGGGGGAAGGGGGCGGAAAAACTAAGTATGGGGTTGTAGAAAAATAATGTGAATTGTTAAAAAAAAAGAGGGTCGGCTAGATCAACAACGTTTGACTACAAATTCGAAGGGTAACTTAGAGCGAAGGGCTATACTGAGGTCTGCTTCAAAGTCAACAAACGTTTGAAAAAAAAAACCTTCGGCACGTCGGGGGTTCTATAAAGGGGTCTTTGGTTAAAAGACGTGGGGGGGTCGGGTGTGGGGGTCAAAACATCGATCGAATACACTGTAAAGAGAAAAACGGAAAAATCGCGAAAAATAGGGGGGCGACTGCGGTATCAACTAATATAATTTAAATGGGGAAGCTGTTCGGATGAAAGCATGAAAACTACTGAGAAGAACTCAAAACGAGGAGCAGGGATAAAAAAGGCAAACTAGGCGCGACATAAAAATCTTTGGTGTTATATTGGGGACTTTCGTACTGGGAGGGGGGAAATTATGGGGAAACTAAGGGTCAAAGTGAACTCAGGGCTCAAACCGAACGAGGAGGGGGGGGGATGAGGGACCGTGAAAGATACAATCAAACATAGCTAAAGCACGCGCATGTCACGGGGTCCAAAAGCGGTCAAAAAAATGGCAACGACGCAGGTTCTTTAGGGGGGGACAGGGGTGGCAGACTAAGTGAATAGAAGCAGAGAAGAAAAGGGATGCATGCTAGGCGGGCGGGAAAAAAACGAAGAATCCTCGCGAGAAAGGGTACGGCATAGTTGGATACCTGGGCTGCAAAAAGAGTAAGGGGAAAAAAAGGGAAAGGTACAAATGACGTAAAAAGGAAGGAAACAATCGGACTCGATTTCGACAGTCTGGCTGATGGGGGGGGGGGGAAAGAAAAAAAAAAAAAATGGAGATTGTTTTCGGGGGGGTCCCGGGGGGGGGTGAAGTTCAGATGGAAAGGGCAAGGCAAAGTGGACCTACCTGGGGTTTGGGGCCGGGGCCGCTTTCTTATCGAAAAAGTACGCAAAAAAACGGAAAGGGAAAACAGTAAACCCCCACCGCAACTGCAAAAGAAAGGAACGTAGCGGGGGGCTGGATAGAGTCGGGGGTGGTCAATTGGAAAGTAAAAAACGTACAAACCCCCACAAAACAAAAACCACCACAAACCACACGAACTTAGGGGGGGCGCGATTCTCGTTTTCCTGCTAGTGGCATTTGTGGGATTCAACTGCCACCAAAAGAAAGAAAAAGGGGGAATAAAAAAGGTTCATTCTGACTGTTGGACGGGCAGGGGGGGGTCCTCTGTTGCAAAAAAACCGAGGTGGTTAAACACCATTACCTCGGTTCAGCTAGAAGAGGAAGGGCGGTGCCTGGGGGGGGAAAGGCTAAAGTGGAGAAGGGTGTCTGGCGGAATGTTCTAAGGGGGGAAAACGAAGATGACAGATAATCAGGGGTATTAGCGCAACTGACTTTTCAATTTGAAGGGGCTCGCTAAAAAAAGGTGCTGGGGGGCGTTAGGTTCATGCTACTCCATTCAACTCTCGCCTTAAAATGCGGTTTCTAGGTTCCACAATATGTCTCTCCCTACAGAGTTTAGGTTCCCTTACTCAAACGGCCACAGAAGGTAGTCACAACATTGAGCTGTCCATAAGAAAAACATTCTACCCCGCTAGGGTCTGGCAAAAGGAAGGCTTTAACCAGGGTGGCTATGAAAACCGTTAAGGACAGTCAATGACGAGGGGGGGAAGAATTGCACTGGGAAACTTCCCAGGAGTACAGTGACCCCGGCGGGTACGGATCTTCGGTTTCTGAGGGCCGGCAAGATGCTGGAAACATGTATCCTAGGCTGAAAGAGCAGTAAGCAAAAATTTTAAGAACGGTTGAAAACAGAGACATTTATGCTAAGAAGAAGCGGGAGAAGAGTGGCCCGGGCAAAATCAAAAATGAGCAAACTGAATTGTTAGGCCTGTTCTCACCAGGGGGAAAAAAAGAACAGGGGGAAAGTCATGCGCAACTGACATAAAAGAGGGTTTGGAGCAACTTTAAAAAATGAATCTTGGAGAAATGTAACGCATTTCACGGACTTCCAGCTGCTAAAATTCTGGGGTCGGTAGGGGAACGACTGAAGAATGCCGAAAACGGCAACACAAACCAGAGTGAAGGGAAAAAGAGGATTGCGCTCATCTACCTCAGCCCAAGCAAACCGACGTGACATGCTAGGTGGAAAAAGTTCAGGAGCGTTTATGGGGGGGGGTCATCCTCCACCGTTCGGGGCAGACTTCAACCGATAGTGCGGACTGCGTCGAGATGTAAGGAAGGAGTGGTGATCGGGACAAATGGGGGAGGTAAAAGGAGCCTGGACCCGAAGCCGGGCTTCCACAGGACGGGGGTCGGAAAAGGCTAATAGTTGTCCCGAGTGGTTCGATTTCTCGGAAAAGGCAAAAAGCGTCATGTCGGCGCGGGGGGATGGGTCAAAGTTTAAATCTAACGGGAACTAACACGGTCGGGGGTCGCAGAGTCCTGTCGAGTATAGCATAGGGAGGTGTCTAGAGATATGACTCCAGGTAAGGCAAAAAAAAAGCTATAAAAAGGGGGGAAAAAAAAAAGTCCAAAATAGGGGCCCAATAACAGGGGGGCGTACATGGGTCGACTGTGGGGGTAAAACTTGCAAAACAACTAAGGATAGAGATATTATGGGGAGTTGGGAGGAAATATGACCTGAATAAAATGGGGAAAACACACAGCGTTGTCAGGATTTCGCATTGAAGATTAGACAGAAAATTAAAAAAAGCAGAGGGAGCCCTAAAAAAGACAAAGGACACGGAATTACGTAGGATTGTATTGGAAAGTAGGTGGGTTTAAAAATCCGATTGCCCCGAGGGGAAAAAATATAATGTCTTAATGGTGGGTGCAGCCTTACACCGAAAATAGGGACATGTCATAAAATTAATCTAGTCAATGACAGGGGGCCTAGAAAAAACAATGAAATTCTGAGGGGGCATATGTAAAAAATGAGAGGGGGCACGAAAAAAAAGATCATTGCGAAAACTGTGTCCCCTTACCTAGGAAAAAGAGGGGCACTCGACTGTTGAACAGTCAACAGAACGGTAGAGGGGGGGGGGTAAAAACCACGTGACAGGTTGAAGGTGCTCTGGGAAAGGAGCTATTTAACTCGAAAAAAAAAGTATTTCGGATAAAAACGAGATGGGACACACTTTTAGTTAACAATCTGTGGGGCAACACCAAGTGAATGGACGGGGATTTCTGCCATTGAACCGGAAATTTGTGGTACTCAGACGGACCTCTACACCGGGATGCGGGGACTACTGGCGAGACGGAAGTTGGGGTGAAGGTGACCGGGCACTGCTAATTACTGGTTAGTAGGATGGGGCCGAAGCTCCAGAGCAAGTGGCAGAAAATCGGAAAGAAATTGGGGGTGGCAGTGAGTTCAGTAACTGACGAATGCAGGGGGGGGGGTGCGCGCGATGCGTAGTGTGTGGTAGTTTGGATTTGCTGGAAAAAGGGCAAGCTGCAGGGTTGGGGGTGTCCCGGCAGGACGTCCTCAGAAAAAAAAGGGAAACTGCCGCGAAAAGGTCAAAAAATTGCCGGAGGGCCATGAAGTGGCTGCCGCGACCAAAATCTAAAAGGCAAGAGGCACTTTTCCCACAGGGGAGGCGGTCGAGCACCTGTCATGCGATGGTTCACAGAACCGCACAAAAGAAACCTTTAAAAAGAAGTTGGGGGGGCAAACAAACTGGTCTACTAAGCGAGCGCCAGGTCGGGGGGCGGGGGATAATATGGTAGTGTGGGGGTGTCTTGGGCATCATTGGGCGGTGGAAAAAGGGACCAATGGACAAAAGCGGAGGCAGCTCAGCTCCTGGCCATATGGGAGTGGGGAACCGTGAAAAAAAAATTAGACGAGGATGCAAACTGGGCGGGGTTTAAGCGCGAAAAAAGAAAAGCAAGGCGAGGTCACGGGGGGGGAACTCTGGGGCTGAAAAAAAGATGTGGGAAAAAAAAGAAAAAGAACTTCTATATCTCTGGGGTTAGAAGGGACAACAGTAAAAAAGGTCAGTAAAAGCTCAAGTTAGCAATCAAAATCTGTCTTGCAAACCATATTAAAACGCAACACTCAGCTGAGCAGTGGGGTGGATTCATGGGTCCGTGAGAGGTGGCAGGCGAAAAGAGGGGGGGGGGTTCGCAGCGACGGAGGGTGTCGTGGCTTCTCAATAATTAACAGTGGGGGCCGTGAACTGGGCCGATGGGTGGGCGTAAGGCAAAAGAGGGAATTAGGCACGGATAACAGAAAAAGGGGCGCGTGTAGCCGAGGGAAAGAGAAGTTCCGGCAAAATCACATGTAGACCAAGGAAAGAGAGGACGAGGGGATTGGGTGGGAGAACTGTGGGAGTCTGGTCAGCGAGTTTCCTGCCTGAAAAAAAATCACCTGAGCGACAAAAAAAGACCATTAGCAGGAAACTACTGGGGGGGGGATACGGAGGGTTTATTCATTCCGTCAATTAGATTCTCAGGGGGAGAATGGACCAAGCGGGACAAAAGGGGCTCAAAAATCGCAAATTGAAGAACAAGACGGTAAAGGAATACGATCTGTTCAGAATAGGGGGGTTTAATTATATGGTGAGTGGAATGGGGGGGAAAAGGCGACACTATTCCATACAACAAAAAGTGGGGTACATTCCTTAGAAGGAATACTGGAAAAAAATCAGGGGCTGGCTCCCAAAGAAGCAAGTAAGCTATGTTCTATCTGAATGGGTGATTCAGCTGAGACTGTAGTCGGGGGTTACAAACTTTGTAAGGAGGTCGGCCCAGGGTGGTGCCAGTTCCATGGCATTTAAAATGAAAGCAGGTGTGGGGAAGCAAACGCAAATGAGTCTCAGGTTGAGAGGGATGATTGTCAACGACAAAACCCAAGGGGGGGGAAAGTGTCAGGAACGGATGGGGGGACAATTCAATGAGAGGGGAAAAACTTCGGCTAACTTCGGGGTAAAGGCGAAGGGCACTAACCTGATGGGAGACATTAAACGTGGAAAAAAAAAGTGAATCCTAAGAAAGAGTCGGTTGAGCGCGCTAAGGGCTGTAAAAGAGTGAAGGTTGCAGAAAGAAGGGTACAGGGTCAGCTGGTCCAAGAAAAACGGTCCGTATTGGAAGGTGCAAAACCGATCGAAGAAGTAACAAGAGACAGTAAGGGGAAACTAAACTTTTCAGGAGTGTGGGACGGCTTGCGGGTTGGGTTACAGTCTTGTGGGGGAATAAGTTAGCTGAAATGGGGGCGGATAAAGCGGAGAAAGAGGGCGCCGGGGAAGGGTGATGGTTTGCTGCGGCGAAGTCAGTTGGTTTAGGGGGATTCGCGTTCAACAGAGAAGGGGCCGAGGACACAGAATTACGGAAAAAAAAAGCAACTGTTGCGTTCAAAAAAAACAAGGATGGTAAAAAAAAAAGGGTTACTCCACAAATAGGGTTCGCAGAAAGACAGATAGGGGTGGATAGCGACAAAGGACAAGGAAAAAAAAGGAGGAAAAAACAGACAGGAGAAAAAAACTTGAGTAAATGGTGCAACACTATTTAGGGATCTAAAACTAAAGTTACTTCCATCCTGGTGGAAGGGCATGAACGGTCATAGTGGGGGGGCGGAGTTGGGTTAGAGTTGAGGGAAGCCTTACAAATGCTCGTGGGGTGCAAAGCGGTTTAAATGGTTGAGGGGTACAAAGGGGGGAATTCGAGGATGGGGAAGAAAAGGGAAAGTTATTTCATGCCAGATGGTAGGGCTAGGGGGTATTGGAGGGCCTGTGAGTGGGGGTCGCGAGAGTGTTATGAGGTAGTTGGGAAGAATCTCTAACTCTCCTTTAACAGGAAGTCGGGGCATGGGAAACGTAATACTCGTGAAAATGGTTTTTGAAAAGAAAGGAGGAGGGGGAGTCAATCCCTGGAGCAAAAAAAATGTAGCTGGGGGGGCACGAAAAAGGAAAGATAAATGTCCGCAAAAAAGCGTCGGAGCTTTGTCTGGCTGCGGGCTGCCTACGTTCGAAATCCTGGGGGGGGGGGGGGTTCCAAGGTCCAAAGGGGGGACCCAACTGGAAAAATTTTCGGAAAAAAGAGGTGGGGGCTTTTTTAAGGAAAAATGTAAATTATTGGGACAAATCGAAAAGGGAGAAGGTCAGAAAGCGATATTCAAAGGGGAGGGAGGGGGAATGCTAGCCGGGGGTAAGGGGTGAAAAAGAATTAGGAGTTAGGAAGCGTCAGGCTACGGCTTGGATCATACACGGGAAGAACATCTAAGGGGTAAAAAACCTTAGGAGGGTAATAATGAAAGTGGGGATGG
>Ga0179593_1732048_pt1 | contig 19408 bp, 18 predicted proteins | sample CZODoug2_1_08_16_FD_185931 | JGI IMG/M metagenome (GOLD analysis project Ga0179593, IMG submission 185931) | Vadose zone soil fungal communities from Angelo Coast Range Reserve, California, USA - CZODoug2_1_08_16fungal (PacBio error correction) | ecosystem: Environmental > Terrestrial > Soil >...
TGGCTCACCATAGGGGGAGGACCCAGGCCGCATCTAAACCAGGTGTCCCAACAAATAAAGAAGCAGTGGATACACGGGACGGAGGAAAAGCGGCAGGGTTGCTCGGGCTGCGTGTGCACGGGGCGTGGGGAAAATCTAAGGGGGGCAAAGAGTGGGGGGCGGGGGGCGTCCCCAATCGCGAGGTCGGGATCCCCTGCAGGTTCGAGTTCGCAGAATTGAGGTTGAAGAAAACCGACAGAAAAAAAAAAACCGGCGCGCCATCAACAACGTAAAAAAAAGGGGAAGTCGTACCGTCGCGTGCGAAAAAGAGAAAAACTCTAAAATGCTGGAAAATCAAGGGAGAATTCAGAGGGAAGGGCTCACCGGTTCTGGGGTAGCGACCGAAACGAACGAAGTAGCACTTGATGAAAAACTACGAGGGAGAGCCACGAGGAACCGCGGCGTGCCGGGGCGCCTAAATAAGCTGGGAAGGGACGGGAATCGTTTAACGAAAGGCCCAGAGCGAATCCCGGTAATCTAAAAAAGCAAGGGTGTGGGGCCATCTGGCGAATCAGAGAACGTTGGATCGAGCAGGGGGGAAGGTAGGGTCGGAGGGGCTTTTTGGGGGTTTTGTAACGCTCTCATCAAAATCGCAATCAAGGAAAGGGACGCTGGGCAGCTAGGTGATGCTCAAACGTCGTCAACTAAGAATATCAGACAACCGGGGGGAGGAGGGAAGGGGGGCACCGCTAAAGAGAAACTGCGGAAGACCCGACCCACCTGTCCAAGCCAACTAAAGGTCAGACCGTCCTTGGGAGAATAAACGACGACCAAGGGAAAACTCGGGAGATTCTTTCACCGCCGGAGGGACTAATAAAAAACACCCGTATCGAGGAAAGAGCGGGGGGGAGGTCGAGACTCAACAACAAGGGGGATGGAAAAATTCTTGCATTACTCTCTAGAGACGTGTCAAGTCAGTGGGGGGTCACTACTCTACCGCTGGGAACAGACCTTCGGGCGTATTAGAAACAAATTTCTCCTGGAGTCGCCCAGGGTTTGAGGGGGGGGGCATGGAGGACGTAAGGAGAGCGGCCTGATCTTGAACCAGAGGGTGCAGAGGAACTGTCTCGTGACGGCGTTGAAAAAAGAAGGGGGATAGAAAGAGAAGCAAAGATCCTCAGGGCGTGAGCAGTATGGATAGGGTCAAAAGAACACCAAATTACTCGGGACGGCAGCTGCGTCTATTCTCTCTCCGCGGGTGGGAGAACGTGCAGGGTCACTGCCGGAAGCTCTGGGAGGAGGGAAAGGGAATATAGGGGATTTCGGGACTTAACTTACAATAGAAGGGAAGCAGGGTCGCATTTCTGAGCTGGATCGTTCACAAAAAAAAAAAGTGTCCTCGGGGGCTTCAGTACAACCCGTGAAGGGAAAATTCTTGAAATCACCTTCCCGGTCGTAGATTATTAAGACGAAAAATAAAAAACGGGGGAAAATGGGAGGCTGCGATTCTTCTGGTTTCAATGAGAAGGAATCGAGGTCGACGTCGCGAAAAGCGAGCATGGACACGGCACTAAAGGGGGGGCCGGGCAGTCCGTTTCTGGGAGAGAAGGGTGCGTCTTTGGAATGGAGGGAGTCGCGCGGCGTGACACACCGCACGACCGGACAATAGGGGGGGGGACAAAAAAGAATTGCAGGTGAAAGGTATTTGAAACGTGAAAGTTAAAAAAGAGCTTCTGAATTTTCCGGTCTTCGGAAAGCTGGATCTTTTGGGGAAGAGGAGTCTTGGAATCCGCAGAGTAAGAAAGGGGTGTGGATGGGAATCGAAAAAAAAGGGGGGGTCGCGTCTCACCGCGGAGAAAGCTTTGGAAAGAGGACAAAGTAAAGGTGGCTTGGGCCGATGATCTCCTGATGGGGGAGTATCTCGTTGACCGATGGGTAGGGGGGGCGCGGAATTTTAGACTGGGGGGGGTCGGGGTACCATCGCTCAAGCGATGAGAAGACCTGGTCCGAATACTTCTATACAGAGGAGAGAGCTGGAAAAAAAGGAGACTGTAACTCTCTCTACAAAACTAGACATCCGGCCCTCGAAACGGGAGACTTTTCTCAGGCGAAAACAATCTGAGCTGCGGCAGCGCGGTAACCCTAAAAAGATCTTTCTTTACTGGGCGTCTTAAAAAGATTGGAGTAATCTGGGATCTCGGCATTGACTCCTCTCGGGTCTCATGGGGGGCTCCGGGAGAACCGGGTCTAGGACGTCCTGATGAAAAAGGGTGGTTCTTGCCCCTCACGCTGTGGCCAAGACTGTGGTTCTGCGGCGAATGGAAGGTGTTCCGGGCTTTCAAGTGCGAGACCCTATTACATTCTCTTCGCTGTCACCGGGACGAAAAAAGACTCTTGAGGAAGATGGGGTTCGGGGGGTTGGGAGTTTGCCTCAGAGGAGCTCATCGATGCAAGCTTGAGGGCTTTTTTCAAAATCAAGGGGAATGGGGAGACGAGAGGGCCGAGGGGCGCGGTGGGGGGGTCTTCGTCTATGCACCACCTCTGCCTCCCCAGGGGAGCGGCAAAAGATCGACGGGACCAGTTGATGTTCTCGGGGGGCTTTCTTCTCCAATTTCGTCAGCTGCGGGGGGAGACAAGAGGACTCGCACCAGCTGGTACGAAAGGGGAAATGAAAATGAAGTACAACAGAGTGTGGCACCTGCCGGGGTACCGGGCTGAATCGCGGAAGGGACTCAGCGCGCGCTGTGGGATTGTGCTCGCCTCGCCATAAGAGGGAAGAGATGCGATCGTTGCAGCCCGAACTCTCAAGTAGACTTGCGGGCATTCAGACGAGGCAGGCCCAAGATAAGGCCTAGAAATTGAGGCTGAGGGGTGAATCGCGGCTAGAACGGAAAGGACAAAACCGCTATAGGAAAAAGATCTAAGGAACGTAGGGGTAAGAAGACCCGTGGGCTGGAAAATCCTTAAAGTATGAAGTAGATCTTCGGGGAGCTAATGTGGGTTACCAATCCAAAAAAACCAGGGAAGGGCAAGAATAGACACCCTCAAAAGGGACATCCCTCGGTTGGCCGTCTCAGAATTCTGACAACAGGAGAGAGGCATGGTTAGGGTCAAGATCGACATGTGGAAAGTTTTAGTCTGTTTAACTAAATCGTTGACGAATCACGGGGGACGAGGGAAGATAATTAACTCGTACGGTGAAACGGGTCCGATAACAAGAGCTGCCGTGTGGTACGGCGGGGGCCATATGAGATAAAAAAAAAGAGGGAAAAAAGAGTTATGGAAGACTCTCAATCATAGGGGGGGGATTCTCTCACTACTGCTGGAGGCGCGAAATCCTCCGGACCTTTTAGGGAGGGAGAAAGAATTGAGGTGTTGGTGTTCAACGTTCAATTAGGAAGGGACGTTCTCAGGCCTTGGGGGGGGGAACCTAAGTAGAGAGTGGTTCCTTTGGGGGGGAAAGTAAAGTTCGCCACCGTTAAGTAGAAAGGGGAGCACTTCAGGAGTAAGAAAGGTCAAAACCGGAGGTTGGGTATTGTACAAGATCTCCGACGCTCAGTATTACCGGTCGACCACTTAAAGGAGCTGAACTTTTCCCTTCCTTACCGCAAACTTCAGAAAAAATCGGGTATCTCTGTGGTTTTTCACTTGCCAGGATCTAAGGGGACTGCCGCCGGGAACCTTTAGAGGGATGAGGCTCCTCACTATCACATTCCCAACTATCCTTTCGACCCGCGGCGGGAGCAACGAACTTCCGAAAAACTCATCTGTCTCGGAGGGAAAGAAGAAGTTCAAAAACGAGTCGAAGTGCCAAGTTGGAAGAAGCCTTCCGATTTTATCATCCAAATGACATTCTTTGTCCATCCTCAAGTTCACTGACAGGGGGTGGACTATCTGATATAAGAACTGAGGTGGGGTGGCTCTTAAGGGAGTTCCCGGCTACGCTTAGAATTGGGAGACAGAATCTATCAAAATTGATTGAAACAGAGGGACTGGAAAAAACGCATCCCCTCAAGGCAGATCTCTGACGTGGACAGCGTCTCCGAAAGGAAGAAACTAGCAAAAAGAGAGCTCTAATACTGGGGAAAAAAGGGGAAACGACGCTGTCCTCCGCGCGACGCTCGGGGGGGCGGGAGCACCGAAAGGAAAATCTAAGAGGGTAGATGAGGTCGTAGGAATTAGTACTCTACTATCATCTGAGAGTAGGAACAAAAACTGGTAATCCATGCACGATACCTCGGGAGAAACCATTCTTCCATGCCTAAGTGAGGACAACAAAACTAACTCGGGTGGGGAAAAGGGAAAGGTAGACTGCTATGGAAATTCAAGAAAAAGGAAAGCAGGGACAAACCGCATTCTCGACTGGTGGGTCAGGTCTGATCATAAAGGAACTCCAAGGCCGAGAGGTAAAAGTTAAGGATAATCGCAGAGTCAATGAGGGGGGGGAAAAAGCGTTCCGACTGTCTAAGGGGGAGGGGCTCGGTAATAGACCCGTCATCACTTAAAAGGATACTTCCAGGAGCGTAGGGGAATCTCGGGAGGAAGGCTCTCTCTCGAAGAACCCCCGGGAAAAGTACGCAAAGGGGAGCAGACTGGGTGGTGGAACCTATTAAAAAAGAAGTAAGAACCCCACGGGGGGGGAGTCGTTTCCATCCCATGTGTGCGCTGCACCAAGGTAAAAAGGGGGGATTGAAGAGTCCGAATCTCAAGGCGAAAGTACACGAAAACAGGAGTTCTGGGAACGAACGACTATAACATCGATACGCGATCAAATCCGGCCAGAGCCGTCCGGGGGACTAAACTTCCATATGCAGAGGAAGGCACGGGGGTAAGGAAAAGGGGGGATCCCCTGCACTTGGTTCAGAGGGAAAAATAGTTGCACGCCTGACACGAGCTCCGCACTAAATCCAACGCTTCTCGAAAATCAAAGGAGGAGAGGGCCCTGAGGGGGGGAGGATCTTGAAATAGAGAGACCCGTCGTCTAATGTCTTTAACTAGATCTGCTGAAAAAAAAAAAACCAGGGGGGGTAGGGTCGGTAGGCGACGCGACTCCGAACGGGGGGAATTCTTGTGTTCTTCTAAACTTAGGTACGCTCCAAGGAAGAAAGGAGAAAGGGTAGATGAACCGCTAGCCATTCTCTCCATCGCAAGCTTAGAAAAAAAAAAAAGTCCCGGCTCAATCGATCAAGGCGCGCATCTAGGGAGGGCATCTCACGTGCAAAAAGGAGAAGGGGGGAGGGATAGTATTGCGGAATGGAGAGGGGTAAAGGGGGGTTGGTGTAAGGACTAAATAAAAAAAAGAGACGATCGCGAGGCGTTCGATAGCGGGGGCATCGGGGGGGGGGGGGGTAAAAAAAGGGCAAATTCCGTCAAGAGAGAGTATCATAAAAAAAGGGAAAGGAGGTGAACTGGATCTCGAAGGGCCGCAGAAGAGTTCAAAACTGGCCCGCCCGGCGCGAAAGGAGGAGAAAAAGGGTCGGCTCCAGACGCCGAAGGTTGTCCCGCGGTAGACGCTTGCCCCGGAAAGAAACGAAGACCACGTCTCCGATAAAGGTGACTGATCGGGAGGGAGAACTCAACAAACAGAGGGGAGAAGAAGGGAAGCGGAGGAAGGGGCTCGCGAAAGGTTAAAGAAGAAAAGGCGTTTACGCTCACCGCACAGAACTTCGGACGGAGTTCTAAGTCTAATAGGGAGCTCCGGGTTGCGTTGGGGGGAGGGGGGGGAGGGCTTTGAAAGGAGAGGCTAAATGCTGGGGTTAAAGTCCCTACTGCGTGGCTGGATTGAAAGCGTCTAGGAAGTGGACTGGCGATCCTCCGAGGGCCCCCTAACTTGAGCGGCCAAGGAAGGGGGAGAGATTAGCATATAGAACCAAAAAAGACCGGGGGAACTCTGCGGCCAGGGGAGCGAATCTAAAAGATAGTCGACGCTCTTGTGTGCAACGTGCCGGGAGCTTGCTAGAAAAGATAAACTGATCGAGCGGGGAGAAGGGAGGGGGGGGAAGGGAACTAGAGGTGCTCTGTATCAGAGGGATCCCGGGCTGCCGTGTCATCCAAGAAACATGGAAAGGCCCGTGAATCACGGGCTCCGTCTATTAAAGCGAACTAAACTGCAGAAAAACTGAGGCGGGGAAATGGGGGCTGCCGGCGAAGGACTGGGGGAAAATTCTCCTCTCGGGGACTCGTCAGAAAAAGAAAGCGGCGAAAGTACTACGGCCTCCGCGGCCGAATCCGTGCGGGAAAACTTTTTAGGGAGGGCCTAGGAGAAAAAGGGGACTGGGGACGAGTGCATGAAAAAAAAAAAAAAAACAGGACCCATCGCCACCGGGTCCCTACTTCACGGGGAGATAGGTTGACGCAGGGACTGAAAAGGGGTACTGCTTCTTCGGGACTATTTGACCGACCTCGGATCGGGTGAAATCTTAGGTCGGGGGAAGAACGTGTGGTCTCTTAACGGAGAGTTGTCGATGATCGCAGGGGGGAGGATTTAAACTCTTTGTTATCAGGAAACTCCTAAAAACTGCTTCGTCTGTCCCAAAGATCGAGGAGGTTAATCGGTTATAGGAGTGGGAGGGTTTTCATTTGGGTCTAAAAAAGGTAACTGGTCCACGGGGTTGCCGAACACGTAGATCCAAACATCGTCGTCGAGACGGAAGCGAAATACGGGATGAGTCGCGTGGAAAGCTGAATGCTACCCTCAGAATCACTCAAGAGGAAAAGCGAGCGAACTAACAAGCACCCAATCAGGGTATATCGCTAGAGGAGGGGGACCTGGGGACTCCTGCGGAAAAAACTTAGGAGTCAGACCTTGGCGAACTAAAGGGAAAAGTCGTATCTGCAGCTCGGGGGCAAAGTCCTCTTTGATCACCTTTCGAAAAGAGGCGGGGGTTTCTGAAAGAAAGCGACTGGGGCAGGGGAAAAGGGTAGTCTCGAATGGGGAGAAGAAAAAACTATCGCCGTTGGCAATGGACACCACGACGAGTTCATCTCGGAGAAAGCACTGATGGACAGGAAGGTAGTTTCGTTGCGGGAAAAACAGCGCGAGCAGAACGCGCTGGGGTGAATAAGTACTTAATTCGAGCGGGGCTCTGGGACTGCGAGCTTGGGGAGGGCGACAGTTCTCCACAAACCTGGGCCGGGAGTGAAGTTGCGGGGGCGAGAAGAAACGTTTGATGAAAGAGGTAGTGTACGACTTCTACCACTTCTCAAAAAAGGTCGAGTGGATACAAGGCGCCAGAAAAAAATGGGGTAGAACTCAGAACAGAAAACCTTTCGAACTATTAAAAATGTTCCGCGGAGGGTTTGGGGGGGAACCAGAATGGCAGACCCAGAGACTCTCTGCAGGGGAATCATCTCTGGGCGGAGGGGGGGAGAAGGAATTCTCTCCGCCATCTTTCAGTTTGAGTCTCTTTGAAAGGTTGGTAAAGGGGGGAGGAATTTCTTCATATCATCGACTATGGTCCCCTCGCGGGGTTTGACTCCTTCAAGCTAGTGACCAAAGTGAAGAACTAGGGGGTGGGAGACGAAAGTCTTCTCTTTCAATTCAAAAGGACGGGGCTGCTCGATCCCCGCTGTCGAGAAGGGGGGGGGGGGTGGACTAGCTTCGAGAAGAAAAGGGGGACGGACAACTAGGGGGCGAAATATGCCCTCCCGATTAAAATCAAAAAAAGGTTCCGAAATAGGGGGGTCAGCACGGAAAGGAAAAGGGTCATGTCGTCAGGAGTCGGGGGGGACGGCACGCATTGAACCAATACGTCTTCGTCACGGCGGGCTTACCCTTAGTACTCCCGATAGGGGGAGGGGCGATAGGCCTCGCAGAAAGAAGGACTCTAGTGTTCGAAAGGAAAAAATCAACAAACGAGAGAGGAAAAAAAAGAGAGAGCTACCAGGGGCGCACCTATATAATTGGACGAAGAAGGAGAAAGGAAGCGGAAAGGGGAAGGGAGCAAGGGGGAGAGGAGAACGTCTTTTTGCATGGGGACACCTGAGACCCACTATGTCCGGCCTGGGCATATTCTCTTTCAGGTCTGGGCATGGCATGGGCACCGGGAGGGGCTGAACTATTAGCGCGAAAAAAAAGGATCTTTTTGAAAAGGTTGGGAAAGTATTGGGGTAGGAGAGATCCAGGAGGCTCTCCCGGGGGCTTACACTCGAGGCACACTTCCCTCAAACCTCGTACGGACGTCGGGAAAACACGCATAGAGAGGGGTTGGGAACCTGGAAGAAGAAAAAGTTCCAGCCAGGAGAAGGTACCAGTGATAAAGGTCCATAAGAAACACCCACATCTCGGGAGCCAAAAAGCGAAACAAAAAAAAAAAAAAAAAAAAAAAAACGAGAGCACGTAGCCCGCGGAGGGCTGGGGGGGGAAAAGGGACGCCGAAGACAAAAAGAGCCGTATCAAGGGACGGGGAGCGAAGGCCGAGTTATGTCAATCTAACCAAAAGAAAAGAAAAAAGACGTTCACGACCGGGTACTTCAGAGTCAGAATCTCTTATTTAGGTTATGAACGGGATACATAGCAGAAGTGGGCCAGCACTCATCCAAGGGGAACCGATTGAGCCCTTCGAGGGGAGAGATAATAAAAATAGGAAGGGGGGGAGCGAATTGGGGGAAAAAGAACTGGGCCTACCACCCAGCTCGCCCCCGGATCCTCGACTCGGAAGAGGACCTAGGGAAAACAGCAAGTCACCAGAGGGGGGCAGCGCTCCTTTGAAAGCCCATCACTTCTAACCTCGTTGCGCCCTCTAGAAAGGGTACTGATCTGGGGAGTCAGAAGGAAAATCGGAGTGTCTTAAGGGGAAAGAGGGAAAAAGGAAATTCACTCTGTCGAGAAAAAAAACCACTCGACCCAGGCCGCCCCCGTCTTTAGGGGAAAGAAAAAAAGCGGGGGGAAAAAACTAAGTAGAAAAAGGTTCAGAGGGAGGGACCGTCCTCCTTCATCCAGACGCTTCACCCGAATCTAGGTCGTGTCCGCCAGGCGAGACGCGTCCCCTAGCCTGATCTTTAAAAGGGGGAAACACCGGGAGACTCTCATATTCCAGGAAATTGAGAAGGGATCGAGGGGTCTGCTCTCGTCGAAAAGAAGGAAAAACTGCAGCGACGTCCGCGCGCGTAACGGAGGATCGCAATGAATACCTGCATTGCGCAGGGAGGAGGGACATCGGGATACAGGAAGAAAACCTTAAAAAGTGAAAAAAACCCACCCTGGCCACGGGGAGTTCAAGAAAAAAAAACCACTATAGGAGGCGCAAGGGATGAGTTTCGCTCACCGGACCAAGCTCCTCATCCCAGGGGGGGCTAAGGGATCTACAAAACTCAGACCGGAGATACCGCTAACTAAAGGGAACGATTTTGGAAAAAGAGGGGGAAAAAATTCCTGGGGAACTCGTGTAACAAGGAATCGGAACCGCTATCAAAAGGGGAAGTTATCCCTTTCAAGGTATGTGGGGGGGAGGGTGTCCGTTATGGGGGTCACGCAGGAAAATCACTGAAAAAACGCGGTCAGAGGAAAGCGAACCACGGGGGAGAAAATCGAAGGGCTAGGAGGTCAGGCTGCCGTCGGATTCTAAGGGAAAATCGCGAAAACGAGAACATCTCTTGCGAGTCTGAACTAGACGGGATCGCCTGCATCTTGCTGGAGAACACAAGAGGGGATGGGGTGCAGGGGGAAGATCAGAACGAAGGATCACGTTAAAAAAGGGGTCAAGGAAGTTCCTTGTACTCTCAAAACCCGAAAAGGTGGGATATGCCCGAGGTCCGCTCCGCAGACTCCCAGATTCTGAGTCTTTCAGAGGAAGACGAGGGATCAGCGGGAAAAGGGCCGGACACAAGCGCGTCTGTAGCGAAAAGGGAGAAAGGTGCAAGGCCGCGATGGGGAAGCTTCGGTTTTTAAGCTCATCCCGAAGAAAAAAAGCTAACGACGGAGGGGGGGTCAAAAGAAGTAAAAGGAAAAACTCGACGCTAATCCATCCCGAAGTAGGCTGTTGATAGCCTTCAGAGGAGGCATCTCATCTGGGACATACACAGCACAATGGGAACTGGAAAAGTGAGAAACAGTTGGTCAAGATCGAATACTCGAGACCTTCAGGTCTTTCCCCCAGCTCTGACGAAGGAAAGGGCTCCGGAGAAAATGAAAATTCTCTAATTAGAGTCTCGAAAAAACAACGGGGAAAAGAAGAAATTAATCTTACTCTCTCTTCACGTGGACGGGCCGAGGGGCACTACGCTCACCGCGGGACAACCGGAGTCTTCTGAGTCGAACACAGAGGGAAAGAAAGCATGAGGCTGGAAAGGGTGGTCGAGGTACGCGCTGGGGGCGACAGCTTTAGGAAAAAACCTAGGCTTTTGCTGATTGAAGGGGGTGGGACGGGTACAGCTCAGAGGGCAAACGCGTATCGAAAGAGCGATCAGGATGAGGCGACTACCCCAAAAGGTACATGCGGCAAAGGATATGCCATAGGACCTATTCTGGATAGGGGAAAAGAGGGGGCGAAGGTGAGGTCAGCAGCAGGGGGGCTCCTTTATCTGAGGGACTCAAAAATGGAAATATGCCCAAAAGCGCTATGTAGCGTGGGCGGAGGCGGAAGAGGGGAGGCCTTGCTCCTTTTTCCAGAGGGGGAGGGCGCGGGTACCAGACTGTAAGTACTGGAAATCGGTGAAAGGTCAGCGACCAACACGCAACCAAAGGTTAGCCAGGGCACGTGCAGGCGATCGGAGGACCTTCGATCGCTTCGTGAAAACGGAGTCACAGAAAAAGAGCGTTACTACGTACTCAAAGGCAAAGCCGAAAGGTTCTGATGGGCGCGCCGGTGTTAAGTACCTCTTCTATTGGATCGTTAGGGATCGGAGGGGGAAACAGAAAAAAACCTGAACAAAAACGCCTACGTGCATCTCACCGGGGGAAGTGAACTACTGGGCCACCTAGGGGGGGCCTAAGGACTGCGAAGGGGGGGACGAGGAAAAGGAACTCTGTGCCTTTCGGAAGGGGAAGAGTCGTTCTGGGAGGACCTTCGCCCTGGATGAGGTCAAAAAACAATCTTGGTTGAACTCCACCCCGAAGGGCGATGGACATCTCAGGCAAGTGAGGGTGGAGTCAGGAGCGGGTTGGCCGAGGTTAGTTTGAGAAAAAAAAGTCTAGGGGGTCCTGTGGTGGCACAAACCAAAAAAACAAAAAAAAAAAAAAAAAAACCAGAAACAAAAATACGGGGTGAACGCGCTGACTCTCAGGACTCACGAAAAAACGCAGAGGCTAGAAAGAAGCAGGCCGACTCGGGGCGCGGGATGACGATCAGGCAAACGGAAAAATCACACCTTCTCCAGAGCTACAAAACTTCTAAAAAATCAGGACTGCGCGCCATCAGCGGAAAAGTCTGACTGGGAGGGATTAGAGATGGCTTACACTAACTACCTTCTGGGAAAAGCGGCGGTCGAGCGCGGCTGAAGAGGGAGGCTAGAAGGAAAGGGGAAAAGTGGAGGAAACTTTTCTTAAAGAGTGAGGGGGGTTCGGCAGAATTGCCTGTGGAACAGGGGGTAAGCTCTATTTGAATCAATAAGGAAAAAGGGAAAAGTTTGAACTAGTCTCCCAAGAGTACTACGACGCGAGGCTGCGTCAAGGGGGGAGAAACGACGAAGAAGTCTGGCGGGGGTCTATTTGGAGGGGAGGTTCGCTCCATCAGGGACTCAAATAGCCTCTGATCTGGCCGAAAGGGGATTCTTGAGTCAAGTTCTCTGAGGTGTAGAGAGGGGTCTGAAGAAGGGTCGCAAACAGGAACAATGCCGGAGGCTGCGGAGGGGAGAAGAAAAACTAACTTTGAGGGACACTGGGGGGATGTGTCGTCTCAAAGACGTCAAATCTCATTGGTAACTACATCTAACTACCAGGGGGCCTCTCGCTCGTTCAAGGACCCTGGAGGCGAATATGTAAAGAATCCTTGGGCTCCGAGGGAAGATCGCTTGATTGAAAAGAGGCTCAGGGGACCTCGGTTAATTTTATGAATCCTAAAAAGAAGAAGGTCGGAAGTCTCGTTGCAGCCCGCCTCGGTTGGGCGCATTCTATAGGCTGGGCTAAAAGGTTGCTTGATAACGAATGTTTCCGGCTTCTGTGCAAAAAGGTTCTATACAAAGAGAAAGGGAAACCGAGATAGTCGATAGGAGACGACGTCTTCTATTTCCCTAAGGAATGGTCACTCTATCAGGCCGCTGGAGAGAATGTTATCATATCGAAAATCGGCGATAAAATGGGACCAATAGAAAAAAAAACGGGTAAAAAATTGAAAAATCAAGACGTTTTCACTACCAGGGGGAACGTCTACCTTGACGCCAAATTAACGAGAGAAAGGTACGCTTCACTGCCGGGAGACCTGGGTAAGATGACGTGGAAATTTCAAGAAGAACGGGGCGGCCCTTCATTCAGCTTCTTTCAAAAAAGAATCCCTCGCTCCGTCTGCCAGTGAAGAGACTTTAAATAGAGACAAAGAAAACAACAAATTAGGAGGAAGTATCTGAAGGAGAGGAAAATGCCTAAGTTGGGCTAGACGCGACACGAATCCTGCTGGAAAACTAGCCGCCGTGCGATCGAGAAAAAGATGTGGGAAGGGCCGACGCAATGTCGCCGGCCTTGGGGGGGGCAAAAAAGGAAAAAAAAAAAAAACCTTGAAGGGCGCCGTCCATGTACGAGCCACCGGGGGGCGAGGGAAAAAGGACTGGCGAACTATTGCCCGCATGTAAAAAATCCGAGGGGGGGGGTGGGGGTAAACGCCTAAGAGGAGGAATAAATCTGACGCTTCCGGACGAAAAAAAAAAAGGTTAAAAAATCGGGACCTCGACGACCGTAAGCCACAAAAGAGACGAAGAATTTTGTGGGAAAAAACCTTTCGCAGGAGAGGGGAAGGATAAGCAGGACGTAAGAGGAAATCGGGAGGGAAGGTCAAAGAATCGGCATATGCCCCAAAGAAGATGGCGCGGGGAGGAAAAATAACAGGTATCCTCGGATGAGAGAAAGGGCGGCCTCAACAAGAAAAAATCGGGGGACCTCGCATTTAGCTGCTTCTCCGCACTGTATGGGGGAAGAAAATTCGAAACCCCTTCATGTGTCCATCTCCGATGAACTAAAGGGGTTAATGCTCTGTCACTATCCATAGGGGTCTAAAAAACTGTCGTTTCCATGCGAAAGAACGAAGCGCGGCACTAGGAAAATCGGGCGCGATATAGGTCACCAAGAACACCGAGAGCCTTCTCCGTTGTGCGAAAACCGGGGACTACCCTACCCCGGAGACCTCAGGCTAAGAAAAAAACTTCTGACGTGAAAAAAAAAGAGTCCTCCGAGCTCGGGGAAACCAAGGATGCTCGCACCGCCCATAAGTCTACCATCGTGTCGGGAAAAGGGAGATTCTTAGAAGTTGACGAGAAAAGAAAGAGGGTGTAGTATTGAAATCCTAACTGGAATCAAGAAGGAGGAAGACCATCTCGCTAGTAAACCACTTCGTCCCATTCAAAAAAGGGGAGGGTCTTGGCCGAAAAAGACGCGTTTGAAAAGAAAGGGAGAAACGGATGAGAGTAGAATCCTCCTTCAGACTAGAAAACTTCGTAAAAAGCGCGACTGAGTTTAGGTCAGAACATTCACTAAGAAAAAGGGATGGGATGTGTGAACAGAGAGAGACAGGTCAATGATTTTGGGGGGGGATTTTTCAGGCCGCTCTCTGGCGACGAGGGGAGGCGATCAAGAGAAAAAGATTCAAAAAAAGAGGCTACGGGGCGTCGTCTGCGGGATCGCCAGGAAAAAGAAGTGCAGAAGCGTGCGCGTCCGCCTTCAGAACACTATACAAATTACCACCTGAAACGACCTGGGGAATGAAGAAAACTCCAGAAAGCGTTCCAAAACTGAGATTACAAGAACGGGAAAAACTTCTCAGGGATCATGGGGAACCAAATAAGTCGTGCTGGTTCGCTACAAAAAAAGATTTAGGAGATTCATTCTCACAATCAAAGGGAACATTGAACGGCCACGAAGGTTAGGACCCCTACTAAGAAGGAAAGAAGGAAAGGGAAAAAGAAAAAGGAAAACAATGCCCTCCCTCTGTACGCTCCGAAAGACAACGCAAAGCAAGTGACTGCTTGATCAAAATGCAAGGGTTTTCGATGTGGAAGGTAGTGTGTCAATCGGAGACGTAAGGCCAACCAAAAGCCAAATCAAAATCAGCACAGAGGCTGGAAGTTATTGAGGGTTCGGAGAAGAAGGTCAAAAGGAGCCCGAGAAGCAGCTCTCGAATTTTGAAACGTCAGAAATTTCAGGTCTGCCATAGGGGGGTTATGAGGACAAACCAATAATAAATAAGAAAGAAGGGTATTCACCTTTCTGGGGATCCACTGAGGGCAACGCCCCCGAGGAACAAGCCCTTTGAAGAGACTCTCCAAGAAAATCGAGAAATCTCGTCAGGAAAGAAGGCTCTAGGAAAGCTAGCTCTAAATCAGGAGGAGGAGTACGAGGGCTTGCCACTCCAAAAAAGAAAGAGGAACCGTGCATAGGCAATGCCTCTAGTCCTGCGGCGTGTTGGGTGTACAAAAAGGTCATCAAAAACTATCAGGGGACTATCAGGGAGGAGAGGGTAGGGAAAGGAGCACCTGGAGAGCTGAAGACCAGAACACGTATGGCTCCTTTTTCAAAAAATCTTCCTAAGAGAAAAAAAAAAAACTGGAAAAGGACCACCTGCCGGACACCTTCTAGGGAAAAAAGGTCTTACCGTTGGCTAAAAACTACACGCCTAAAGGTCGTTTGGGGGCGTCGAAAGAAGGGTAAGAACTAAGAAACTAGAGATAGGTTAGCTCGAGTATCTCTCTAACAAACTGAGGGGGGATACAATCGCGCAAGGAAGAGACTACTGGGGCTGAAATCAGCTCTTCTTTGTCAGCAGACAAGAGGAGAACCTTCTGGCAAAGAGGGAGGAAAAAGAGTCCAAGGGGAAAAGGGACATTAGGTGAACGAGGTCACGACGGATGCACAGGAGATTTAATAATAAAATGGGAGGTATTAAGAGGAGAGGGAGGAAGGGGACGCGATAAAAAAACAAAAGAACTCTCTTCTATCTTGGGATGAGCGGAGGGGGGACCCCAAAAAAACACGCATGGGACATAGGAGGAAAATCTCGCCCGTAAGATAAGACTACGGGGGTAGGGGGGTCGTTCCAACATGAAAGGAGCTAGAAGTTTACTCTATTTGGCTCAAGGGGGGGACCTTCCCGATCAGGCCGTCTGCTAGGGGAGATTACAATTCAGCTCCCGGGTGAAATGTTGAATAGGGGTCTTTTCTCAGAAAAAAAACACTGAACGTCCCGGGAGATTGGCGGCAATTCTGAGTTCGCGACCCTCAAGATAAAACACTATGGAAAAAGGGCACTCCTTCATGCTATCGGGGTTAAAAAAAGAAAAAATGCGTTACGGGCTACGACGTCGTAACGTATTTACTACTTGCATCCTAATCGGGTAATCCAGAGAGATGATGGCTCTTCAGGTGTCTGGGGGGAAGAAGCTAGGTAACCGTGTCGGGCGGGAAAAGCACACCTTTCAAATAGCTAGGGGACAGGGAAAAGAAAAAACGGGAAAAAAACTTGTCGATTCCTCCGGAATGGGACGGGAAGAAGTGACGATTGGGGTTTCTTCTGAAAATCGGGGGGGGCCTCGTACGTTTATAAGAAATTCGGCGTTGGCGAAGGGAAAATGAGAGCCACGGAGCTCCTAACTGGGAGAAGATGTGGGGGGGTGGCATCCACGTCCCGATCCTCTTGAAGGGGGAAAGAGAAAACTAGGCCGGGAAAGGTTTCTGCATTTACATTCTTGGGGTGAGGATTTTTTAGGAAGGCCCTTAAAGGGGGTAAACGGGGGATTGTTAGAGAACGACGCGCACGAAAAAACGTGCAAGTTCGAAAAACAAAAATACCAATAGAGGGTCTCTTGATTAAAGGGTTACTTTAGGACTAATCACTACCCACGTCAGCAGGAGCTCCTTCAACGCCACGGTCGAACGGAGAAACATCTTAAAAGAAAGACATTGGAGTCTCTGCTTGAGGTGGGAACTCTACTCCGGTCGGGGCGGTAAAGGAATGAAAATTTCTGACAAGAAAAAAGGCGCGACAGTGCGGGAGCCTCGCGAGAAAAAAAGCTAGCGCGTTTTCCGGCGACCTGTTCGGCTAAGGGGTCTTTTTGTCGAAACCCTCACGAGGGGTCAAGGAAGAGGGCGTCACGGAAGCAAAGGGGGGGTCCTTTCTTCCCTTTTCAAGGATTAGAAAAAAAATAATGGGGGTACGAGGACGGAGCCTCGTTCTGAACCTATACTCCTGAATAACTGGCTCTGAATCCTTTTCTAGGGGGGGTGAAGAGGAAGAAGATAGAAGAACCGGAGAGTTTCCCTAATGGGCTGATCGGACGAAAACTCGCGCGAGGGGGGGGGGGGGGGGGGGGGGTGGTGGTGTTCGGCGAACCTCACATAAAGGCTCCTCCTGGGGGGGAAAAGGGGGAGGGGAGTAACTCGAGAGAAAGAAGGACTCTACCGTCTGCGGCAAAAGAAAGGAAAATTTCTCATGGCCGAGCACGCGAACCACATGTATCGGACGTCGGAGCAACCCGGTCACGTAACTATTAAGAATAAGAGGGTGGAGAAGGGCGCAAAACTCTTGAGAGCGGAGAAAGCTCAAATCCTTTTGTCCATTGGGCGATCATACGAGACGCTGCTGACTGCCTGTCTCGGAAATCGCCGACTTGTTCGAATTCTATAGGGGGAGAGGAAGGGGAGGGAGGGGGGCCGATCACTAGTTCCCCGGGAGAGGGTTGGCCGTGCGCGCAACGGAAAAAAAAAGAGTCAGAAGCAAAGAACTGGTCTTCGATTTCCCGGAAGGGAAAATGTGAAAGAGAAGAAGGCAGGGAGTGAAGGGTCAGGGACAGAGATCGTGCGTAGCTCTTTTTAACGACTCAAAAGAAGAGGGGGAAGACAAAGCCCCCTGCAGTCTCACCGCATCGTTCAAAACGGGGTGTACTACAAGGGAAGGGGCCAAGAAAATTTACTTAAAGGAAATGCAGGGAGCAATGGCTTGGTCATGCTTAACCTTCAAAGAAGGATACTAAGCTGCGGAATTAGTACCCACCCTGGTCGGGAGATAAAAAGACGCGCCCTAAATGCCGGTTCCGACTGAAAGGAAGAGCTCTCCAGCAAGGAGTATTGAAAAGGGAGGAACTGGGTTGGGTGCTCTGAAAAAAAGTGCAGAAGTGAGAGAAGGGATCTAAAAGAAAGTGCCTAAAGTTAGCAGACATACAGGGTGCTTCTCTACTTAAGTTTGAGAAAAGAATGGAAAAAAAAACCAGGGAAGACTCTTGGCGACGCCCAATGATCGTTCAGTGTTCAGAATAGACTGCCACGAGAGTGAAGATGAAGGGCGAAAGCTAACAATATTTTGAGGGAGTGGGGTTAAAGAGACTCCGTCTACTCATAGACCGAAAGGAGAAAAAAAGGAGCGAGAAAAAACGGGGACACTTCAAAGGGACCTCGACGAAAAGTACTCTCATTTTTGTTCAAAGTGAAATCTCGGGAGAAAAAAGAAAGGCGTTGGGGGAAAAAAGCAGGGGACCCGAACGAGCACCTGCAACTGCTCGCCTTGCAAAACGTGTCTGTAAAAACGAGACGCACTAGAAAGAATAAATGAATGCGCAAAGGGAAAAGGCGAGATCCCATGGGAAGGAGGAAGCAATATTTTATTCCTACCTTCTAACAAAGAAAAGCCCTCGTTCCACACCGGGTGGTACTGCATCCACGGGAAGTATACATGGTGTCGCGTCGCTGTAGGGCAAAAAGGACATTCTGAGGGAGAAAAAAAATCTAAGGAATCAAAAGACGTCACTCAGCGGCCTCAGATCTCGAACGGTGGTGACCGGCTCGAAAAAAAAACGCCCCCTGCCTCGCTCTAATATCAGAATTGGAAAAGGCAAGAAGAGGAATAAGCAGGGAGGGGGGAAAGGATCGACCTCAACACACGACACAGATAGAGGACGCGTCGTCTTTCGGGAGTTGAAGAAAATTCTGAGTCGTAAGCTTAGCCAAGGCAGTATATGCCCCTCGACTTACCCGAAAGGGGCCATAACTCCTTTCTGTGCCCTAACAAAAATAGGACGGCGCCGGAACCGCGCTTCGACCGGAGGGGAAGCAAGGATACGTCATTCTCAGACGGTAGGAGGTGAAGAAACGAATAAGACCGGCCACCCCGAGATTTACACGGTCAAAGGCTATCTTAGAAGGGGCAAGAGGTGGGGGGGTTCTGCGGCGCTCTCAGTGGGACTTAATCTACGAGAAACTAAAGAGTCAAAACTTACTACAACAAAAACAAAACAAAAACGCACGTCCGCCGAGTAAGTATTAATAAATCTATAAAAACTGGCATGGAGAGAACGAGAGCCTCCGCGCGAACCTACCCCTGGAAACAGGCACGGGCGCGAACCCCTTCCCCTGTCCATTTCCAAATGCGTCAAAAGACAGGCGGAACTTATCATGAAAGAGGGAAAAAGATATTCGGATGCTCAAAAAAACGCCCTCTTCATTCAGACCTGAATCGCCAGAATAAATACACACGCCCTAAGACTGTTACGCACCGAAAAGAGAAAGCTGGATACAAGCGTACACCTGAAGTCTGGAAGGGAGAAATTATCGGACGCAGTTCACCGACGTGTCTTGAGCCATGAAACGTAGTGGGGGGGTAATGAGTGGAGTTTTGAAGAAGAAGAATAAACATCCAGCCCTCTTAAACGACTCACGCGTCCATCAAAATGCTTGAAGAAGTGGGGAGGTAATACTCGCGGGTTAGATAAATAGGGGAAAATCCACTATAAAGCGCGTGGAGGAAAGGAGAAACTAAGCGCCTGCATCTTCTTCTCACCCGGTCTTTTCTGGAGGCTCGCTAACTCAATAAGGACAAAGGAGGCACGAAGGGAACCGGGTACGCTCAACCCAGGAAACAGGACGCCCGGAACCCTGTTCCGCTCCGCCATGGAATCTAATCAAATGGAGGGGGGGGGGAACTTTAAAGCCCGGAGCAAAGCTCGATCGGCTGCGGGGAAAAAAAGTCTTAACTCCTAAAAAAAACTATCTGAAATGCTAGACGATGGCGGGGGGGGAGGAAGGGGACCGACAGTGGTGGGGGGGGTGTACGCGCTCAGACTTAAGAGAAAAAAAAATAGCAATGCTCGGGGGCATCTGGCCTCTGACCTGTAGGAAAGCGTTCAAATTGATCCATCCACCCCGCCGTAGTGGGCACCAGATCGGAGGAAGAGAATATTCATCGAACACGAAAAAAATGAGAGGGTCGGATACCTTCCTTGGGGCGACTCTAACAGGGAAGAAGAGATGGGTAGCAGTCCACCGAAGAACAGGAGAAGACCACGTCGTAAGATGCGCGTA
>Ga0179593_1380360_pt1 | contig 19407 bp, 17 predicted proteins | sample CZODoug2_1_08_16_FD_185931 | JGI IMG/M metagenome (GOLD analysis project Ga0179593, IMG submission 185931) | Vadose zone soil fungal communities from Angelo Coast Range Reserve, California, USA - CZODoug2_1_08_16fungal (PacBio error correction) | ecosystem: Environmental > Terrestrial > Soil >...
TCAGTGTAAGTCTCGCGGTGCGGGAGCGAATTGGACGTCTACTTCGAGGGAATGCGGAGGAGTCCGATCTTGGGGGTAGGTGAGACGCAAAAGTAATCTTCCTTTTCTCCAAGCTATCTAAGGGATAATTCGGGGGTCGGAAGGAGGGGGGGAGAGTGAGACCAGAGCCGTCTTCTCTATCGAGATTGGCCCAGCTCGGATATCTACGACGAACGTCGTCGCTTTTGACCGGCGAAGAATCAGGGTCGCAGTAAGAAAAGAAGAAACACCACCTCCACCGTATACAGCTTTAAAGGAGGCGAGGAGGCTTCCTCTATCGAAATAAACTCCAAGCAAACATTGCAATTCGCACATGCTCGCATAATTTCCGCAGAGGCCCGCTAGAGAGGACGTCTAGCGATACGAGTAACTTCTCGCGGTGCGACTGGCCTTTCTCTCCCTATGCTAATCCAGATGGAGGGAGGGGGCCCGCAAGACTGTACCGAGATCTAACGGGTCAGCTACTGGGACGACCGCTGGCTCTCTTCTTACATGGGATACGCGGTACCTTACGGGAATCGACTGAGACGGTGTTTGGTGGGGGGGTTTGGGGGGGGGGGGGTTAGGATTGGCGACTTGGAAACGAAAGTCAACGTAAGACACCTTCATTAACGAAACGGGTAAGGGGGGGGGGGTGGCCTTCCGAGATCGAGAGTGTGGCGCAGGAAGTAGAGAGAAACCGATTGCAGGGGAGTTCAACCAAAGGAGGACCGCGGGGGGGGGGTTCGAGGGAGCGACTCGAAAACTAGATAAAGAGATCGAATACCCTCGGGGTTTCAGGCGAGGCATCGTCTACATTCTTGAGCTTCGAGAAAAAGGTGAAATACAGAGAAGTAGCATCTCGTGACGGAAACTGCCTACTCTGGTTCTCGGAACCCCCACAGGGGCCAAGCCTAAGGACCTGCCGCCCCCCCAGAAGAAAACGAGATCTTCGGCTATTAAAGACAGAATGATTCTTAGACAACAAAAATATCAGAAACTAAAATGGCCAAGAACGAGTGGGGATGACCTGCCGCGCGCATCGAAAGAAAAGGGACTGACTACTGCAGGCTCGCAGGATAAAGCCCAGTCCCGGAATGGGACTAGAACGAAAAAACTCGTCAGGGCCCAAGCGGAAAAGATCGCGATCTACAGCGGGGGGATGGACCCTCTGTCTAATCAAAAACGCAGGGAGTGCCAAAAGCTTAAAGAGGACTTGAAGACAGAAAGGGATGACGTACATACCATAAAAACTGACTCCGCTCACAGGAGGTCCTCTTCTGGACCTTCGGGCTGAGGAAAGTTAACTCCATGGGCTAAGGCGTAAATGAGACGATCCGTCCTTCTACGACGACGAAGACGAACTGTGGGGGGAATTTTCTCTTACGGCACGCCGAGACCGACGAGCTTTAGAGGAGATCATGGCGCACCCTTGTCCACGGAGATTCTGCCCGCGTCGTATCTGACCTTGGGCTACGACTACCCCAAAAATCAGTAGATCTTCACTCGCCGCCAAGCAGTCGACTAACTAAACCCGGGGCCCCACGCTGGGAAACAAAAAGGCGGGGCCGAAGGGCAGTCCCTTGCACTTAAAGCGGCCACGGTAGGAAACAAAACTCGGGGGTGACCCAGAAAGGGCCCGCCGCAGACGCAGACTAGTGCGTGCCCAGAAGAGCGTCTGGAGTGCGAACCGCCTGCCCTCTTAACTAGCCACTCCCTTTCCCAGGCGAAGGGAGGGGGGAAAACATGTACTCCTGGAGGGGGGCATAGGGGATTTACTAGGTGAGTAAGAAAGTCAGAAATAGGTAGGAAGAGAGCGGAGGCGATTTGGAATCCCACTTAACTTCGAGGGCGAATAGAGGGGGGGGAAGGGGGGAGCGAAAGCGCGAGGCTCAACACAAAGTTAGAAATTAAAATATAGGTGGAAGAGCTAGTCAATTGAATTACTCCTAGGCGCCGGTGGTCAAATGCCGGGGGGGATCCATCGCTAAGGCGAGGAGCGTACCATCTCTATCGAAGCGTGACTAAAGGCAGGGGGAGAGGGAACAGAAGGGGGGTGATACCTTCGGGGGGGGTGGTTTGCGTCCGTACGCGGATGACTTCGGCCAAGGAAAGATTAAAACTTGGGAAGAGAAGAGGGTCACCCCGAGCAAAAGGATACAAAAAAGTTCGGGGGGGGGGTTCACCCTTCTGTTCTGGAAGCCAGCGGACCGGTCGGGGGGATCGTCTCCCTTTCCGCTCGGAGCGCTCTTCGCAGTTCAATCAGAAGGGTCGCCAGCCGGGGGCCTCGTGCGAAGTTTCTATCTGCTGGAAGGTACTCAGTTAGTTATAATTAAGTCACTCGACATCAAAGGGGTCCGCCCGTTTCCGGGGGGAGAAGGGGTAGCTCCTGAAACGCATTCTAGGAAGGGGAATCGGCGGCCGACAACAGGGGGAGAACTGTTAGGTAGGCAGTGGATAAACAAAAGGTTATCTTCTCTTAGATGCGCCGAAACTGGAGGGAGCCTTTTTCTTCAATGAGAGCCACGACGGACCAACGTCCGGAGAGTAGACGGGGGGGGGGCTGCAGGGGGGGTCAAGCGAACTCTCCGGGATGGATGAGGGGGGGGGCCAGCCTAGCTCTTTTACGTCGGCCGAGGGTTATCACGAAAGATGTGCGGGGAGGGGCGAGCTCTCCAGACTAGTCCGGAGAAGGAGAGAAGGGTCAAGCGGTCTTCTGTAAGGAAAGAATGAAGTTTTCTTGGGGGGACTGCTGCGAGCGGACTGACTCTCTTAGACGGAGGGCGACTAGGGGTCCGAAGGACGCATCTGCTCGAGCGCTCGGAGAGGGAGGCTGGGCTCCGCTCCTTCACTGACAAAGGAATCTGTAAGGAGTTCTTCGTATCGGGGGGGGGCGCGGTAGGGGGTCCTTGGAGGAGGAATATTTTCATTGGGGGAGACTTGTATGCACAAAAAAGGTATTAAGTTCGACTGACGAGATTAAAAAAACCCGAGGAGAGTGGGTCGGTGCAAAAATCGGGCAATTTCAGCTTTTAAACTCAGCACCGCTACTAGCCCAACTCGGTTCGGTTTCCGCGGATAAGAGAGTTCTCAAGGTTTCCGACCCGTCCTCGTAATGCTCCGGGACCTACCCCCGCGGGCAAAATTTGTCAGCTACTCTATTGCCAGCCAGTCATCGAGACTCGAGAGGGAGGGGAATACCGCCGGAAGCACGGAGGAGAGACGGGGGGTCTTCCTTCTTCTTCTAAGGAACCATCAGAGAAGCTCAAGAAGGCAGGTAAACGTCGGGAGAAAAAAGGGGCGTATCACTCTTAAAGCGAGCAAAAAGAACCGCAACCGTGATGACCAAAGGCTAAAAGATAGGGTTTCCATACTGGGGCACTTCGCAAGATGGAAGATCATCTAGGAGGCGCACCGCCGTCAGCGCAAAATGAGGGGGCGAGAGCTCAGGAAGAAAAACGCCTCCGGAGGAGCCCGTCTTTCCGAGAAGGGGGAAAGACTCCTGGCCTACACAAGCGGGACGCGCTAATTCGTCGGCGGAGAAACGCCGAAGGGGAAGGCCAGAAGTTCTTCAGGTCGGAAGCTCTGATCAGGAGGGCCGCCCCTCGAATACAAAAGAATATTTCAGCAGGGGAATCGTCGTCGTAGACATCTCTACATTTCCCAGAGCGGGGATCTCTCTGCGGGCTATTTTCAGCCCTACAAGCGAAAAGATAAACAGTCGCACGAGATCTCACGAGCAAGAAGAAGGGGAGGGGAGTGGCCCTCCACTAGTAGGGGAAAGCTAATCCCTATAGGCCACTGCCACGAAAAAAAAGGCGAAAATTCCCGGGAGACTCACTTCTCATCCAAGGAGGTATCACAACGTGTTCTTTAACAGATATAGGAGAGGGTCTGCCTCTCGTTAATGACTCCGACTTCGGGGGGGGACGGATGCCGAGCCAAGAAGGTCGGTCGAATCCGGCTTTTTAGACGGAAGGACCAGAATGCCTGCCTCTCTTTTAAGAGTTGCTGTCGCAAAGGGGAAGGCTTCTCTGGTGTAGGAAACTCGGGCCGCGGTAACGTAAGTCGCGGAAAAACTTTAAAAGCGACTAAACGGGATGCGCGAAATACGAGGGAGGCCTGGGCGCAGGGGAGGCCACGCGCGGGAAGGCGGCTGTCTCGGCCCCGCGGAGGGAAAATGACTGTCACGGACGGCGGGAGAAACCTGTTCGGAGCTCACAAGGGAGAGTAATAACCTATTACAGATACAGCTCCGGCTCTTTCTATATCGCCTCTCCCTTCCGCCGTCGGCCGAGGCCGGCTCCGAGAGGGGAATCTCCAAGGGCAAAAATTCCCTCGAACACTTTGCACGGCGACTCAGCCTTTTTCCGAAGTGTTCCGCGCGCACTCGTCGACTTTGCGCGGGTAAGGGAAACGCCTCCACAGAGTGCGGGGAAATGTGGCCTGAAGGGTCTATATAAGGCAGGAAGAAAAACCTGAGAAGGAACCGGGTGCAGGGGGGGCAGGACTCTAGGGAAAAAAATATAAGGTGGTCAACGGGAGGGAATTCGACGGACACAAGAGCTGAGCAGGAGTGGCCAACAAAAAAAGCCAGTCTGAGGCGGGAGGGAAGGGAGCGACGCTACGGAGGGGACCTTGCGACGACGCCCGAGGTAGGGTCTAGGGAAAGGCTAAGGATTCTGGGGGAGCCGCAGAACTTCCCTGAAACACCTGTAAAGAGGGATTCTGACCCCGGAAGACGATGGTTTGGAAATCAGGCGCCACACGGCCAAGCTGCGAAGGGAAAAAAAAGAAACCGCACTAGAGGGCTCGAGGGGATCGAATTATTTCTGAGCCACAAGCTCCGAACGAAGAGAGAGAGGTGTCCTCTAAGGGAACCGGGCGGATACGATCGAACCTCGGCCGCCAGCGAGACAAACAGTAAAGGGCGCGGACGCTGCATTGTCAAAAGCAAAGGTCAGGACATTTACGAGAAAGTCGCAAGAGACGCGAAAGCGGATCTGCCTACAGAGGGTACAGATCATGAGACGCCGAAAGGAAAAATCGGGCTATCACCAGAAGGACGCCTGGGGAAGCTTTAACTAAACCATCCAGGGAGTCGAGTCGAATAAACCCGCCTAGAGGACCGTCTCCTGGAGAGGGGACAGTCGTTTCCGGGCGCGCCATTTCCGAACAGGGGGACCGGGGGTAAGGGTCGCTTCGAAAGATACCAGGCATATAAAAAAAAGGAAACACCCTTATTTCCAGTGAAAAAAGGGTCACCCCAAAAAAAAAAAAGTTTTCTTCCGCAGAACCTCCGACTAGGAGGAGGAGGTCAACTCCCAGCCAACCGGCAGAGGCGGCAAGCGGGTCCTAACTCATTGATACGACGACATCAGATAGCAATCATCTCGACCAGCGCAGAGAAGGGGGGAACAACGGAATATGAAAAAAAGCTCTCAATCTCCGGCAAGGGAAAAATTAAGAGGAGGTCAGCCTTCTAAAAATCAAGCGCAAGGGGTGAACAAAACGTGGGTCCGCCATTCTACTATCGGCGTGCCGCAAAAATCTGAGCCCCGCTCCGCCCGGAACCCGAGTCGACGCCACTGGAACCGTGGACCCCCTTTCCTGGGACCCAAAAACCATGCCGAGAGAGGGGTTCCTGCTTCATTTACAATTGCTGGTATGCCAGGGACGTAATCGTGAGGGGGCCGGAGACGAACCTAGTCGGTATGGACAAACAAGGAATGGAACCCCAAGCGAAGCCTTGAACAGCGAGAACGGTCATCTCTACTCAACAAAAAAAAAACGGATTATTATAGAGAAAGGACATAGGGAGCAGAGCAGGGGCAAGAGGACGCTTCCTTTTTCCGCGGCCTTGTCACCTCACGCCTCCTGCGAGGAGGCTAACCATCTCAGAGGGGAATAGTGGAGCATCACCCACCCATGAAGTTAACGAAGGGACGGGGCATGGTGGCGACGTAAATCAGTGGGCAGCTTTCTTTTCCTTCCTGAGGGAAGGAGGAGGCAGAAAAAACGGGTGATGAACCGTTCTTTCACTAAAACGGGGCCGGCGTCTGCAAACGGGAGGAACACTGACGTTTTTCCCCGCGATTGCGTGGGGGGGCCGCCATCGGAAGGGGGTCGGGCCTCGGTCAAGGGACAGATCGGCTCTCTTCTACGGGGGGACCAGAAAGTTGCCAGGACTTTACCTTCCTGCGAATCGGGGGAAGAAAGCTGCTAGGCGTATTTTTCTTAAAAGAAAAGGTCGTGAAGCTCGACGCCGGCGCGAGTCACGGGGGGGGGGGGCGCCGTGGCTCCTAGAAGCGGGGAGAGAGGGGTGAAGGGAGGCCTTCCAAGAGATATGTTCAAATCAGGTCGCAATAGGGGAACTAGGTGTCGCTGGGAGGGGCTCGGGGAAAAGCAATTGGGCGCAAGGGCGCGCACGACGAAAACCTCTTTCGCCGCATGGGCGCGAAGGGCGGTTTTTTAATAGACGGGATAAACGGGGATGGTCTTTCTTTGTCAAATACGGGCCGCGTGTAAAAAAGTTGGAGGGGGTGTCACGAAACTATTTGCTGAGACTAGAGGCAAGCGAGACAGGTCGAAGCGAACAAGTCTAGGGCCTCGGCGCGGGTATCTCCATGTGCCGAAGCCGGGGCTGGGAAAAAGGTGGAGGGAGGACGGAGGACGCTGGGAGAACTTTCTTCAGGGGAGAGGGAGAGCGAAGGGGAATTCCTAATCTGCTAGGAGGAGTATTCTTTGGGTGGCGGCCTAAACTGCAGCAGCCTTCTCCAGAAATACTGTACTGAACGTGTGGGTAGAGGGGGAGGCAAGGTCAGCCTAGGAAGATTGGCAACTTTTTGACTTCTCAGGGGGCTACACCTCTGCGGCCCGGGAGAAGACGATATTACACGACGGTTTCGGAGCGGCAAGGGGAAGGCGCAACTATCGGACATCAGTCCTAAAGAGGGGGGGGTCCTCTTTAAAGATCTGGCGCTACAGTCGATCGGATCCAGAGATCCTCTGAGGGGGGGGAGGAAGGGTTGGCACAGACCACTCGGGGGGATCCGAGCTTGGACATCTGCGAACGACCAGGGTCGTTAGCTCTAATTCTGAGATAAAGAATCGTAAGGAAATCGAAGGGCCCTTAAGGACTGATTCAGGGAGGGCTAATTCATTACCCAGCATCACCCTCCTCAGGGGTGGAAATTCTTCTCGATCTTATACCAAGAGAACAGAAGCGCCAACTGCGCGTAAAACGTCTGCTTCCAGTCGCAGGTGGTCCACCCTCTGCAGGGATACGGGGAACGAAGGAACTGGATAGCAGAGGGATGAGTCAAGAAACCGCGATCAAAGGGGAAATCTCTCAGAGAAACAAAAGAAGGGAAAATACGCCGCGATCTCGCTGGCATGACCCTTCTGTAAGCCCAGGGTTTTAGCTGCTCAGGGAGGGGGTCGAATCTTGAGCGAGCGCGATGCCACCGACGACCCCGAGGGAAGTGAATCGGGAGAAGAACACTCTGTCAATTCAGCTGTTAATGTCGAAGAACTGGGTCAAAGGGAAAAACGAGCATCTTATCACTGAAGAGAAGGACCAGCGGGTTCCTCAAGAGCCGAAGACCACGAGCCAGCACGGGCTATCCTTGAAGGCGAATCGATGAGGGAGAGGGGAGAAACACCCCGAAACGCGATGACAAGAGGGGGAAAATCGGCCACAGACTTCTAATTCTCTCATGGGGAAAATCGAGCAGCCAAGGGATCTATATCAACAAACCAGATGGGAAAAGAGAAGGGAGGAGGGATGGAGTCGCTCCGAGGCGGACGTCTAGTGGGGGGACAACTATTTCCTCCTTCGTCGCGAAGAAAAAAGGGGGCGGGATTAACAACCATCTTCCTGAAAGAAAGCCTCTCACTGCTACGGATGCGGGGCGCGGGGAGAAAGGCTCTTACTCAGCGGCGAGAGCAGGGAGAAAGGGTCCCCTCTATTATCTACTACTAGGGGGCGAGATTACTTCCGAAACGGCGGGGGGCTGGGGGAGACGAAAGAGGAGGAATGCGGGGAAGGGGGAGGTCGGAAGTCTGTTCTGAGATCTAAGAGGCGCGCCCCTCAATTACTTCCACCGAGCGGCATAGGGGAACCGCTTCTATCTTTAGGTTCTATTTCTAAAAGTCCTCCTGGTCAAGGCATAGAGGAATCTCCCCGGAGGATCAGGATAGACGAGGGGAGTGTCTGAATGTGGGGAAACCAGTCGACGTTTCAGCGACGGGGGTGCCGCGCGTAAAAAGGAGGTCTCGATCTCGTGTCTAACGTCTCCGACGATCCAGAAACTTTTATCGGGGGGGATCTGGAAAGGGGGGAAAAAGGTTCCATAACTTCCTCTCCTTCGGGGAAACTATTACTTATGGGGGGAAGGAAAATGGGCAGGGGGGGATCAAAAGAAAATACGACTTGAGCTTTAATTGGGAACGGGGCTGCCTTAGGGAAGAGTACGCTACTAGGGGGGCAAAGGGTAAATCCAAAACAGTCCCCGAACGGGGAGAGATCTACTCTACTTAGCAATATTACTGAAGGAAAAAGCCCCTGGAGAGCGCGAGGGAAAAAAAGGGGGCTCTCCTGCCGCCAGGCTGCTTTAGGAAGGAATACCCTTCTTCGGCAAAGGGTGACAGACAGCGGTGTCCAATCAGCACACCACGTGGACCCGGCTAAAGGACCCCCTCTACGATTCTTCGTCGGTAGAAAGTAAAGAATGAGAGAAAACTGCCGGGAAAACTAGAGTAGATCGAAGCAGGAAACTTCGGGGGTGGCCCCCCTTCCGGCGCGGACGAGAAGCGTCTCAGCGCGCAGGAGATGGACCTCGATTAAACCCGCCTCAGGAAACTGGAAGGGTCAAAACGTACTCTCTAGAACGCCGACATAATGAACTGAGCCTTCTTCGGGAGAAAGTGCCGCCTCTTCGAGTAACCATCGCCGGGGGAAAAAAGACCTATGAAAAAGCATCACTTTCTCGGATCGATCAACCATCAAGGAGCAACCGAACAAGAGCGGCCGGCGGGGGCCGTTTTTACAGAGGAAAATAGGGACGTAAAAGATTACTACTATCCTCCTAGAGACGTCGACGCTCCAGAACTTATGGCACAGTTGACCGAAGTCGACCGCCGACCACGACGAATTAAAAAGACGGGCGCAGGCGCAACCAAAATGAACCCTCATGGAACGGAAGGTCGTCGTCTAAGCTGGAGAACTCGTTCTACGCGAAAATCGGGGGGGATGACGTAAGGTGACGCGATAGGTACACGTCTTACCCCGCGATGACCCCTTCGCCGAAATACGGGCAAGGAATCAGCACAAGACCTGGTACTGGGGCGTTGACATCAATCTAAGGGTGACAAAGAAGCCTAGGAAACGCAGGAACGCGGGGCGTGACCGCAGACGCTGTCCCGTCGAACAGACCGGGCAACCCAGGAAGGGATGAAAAAAAAAGACCCGTCTTCTCCTTGAAAAACTCGTCTGTCGGCGGTGACAGAGATTCATTTACTATTGAGGATCAAAGATCTAGAGGATAGGTCGCGCGGTGGGGGAGTATTATTCCCAAAGGAGGACCGGTTCAAAAGCAAGATTGGAAGGTCTGCGTCTCGCGGGCAATCTATCAAAATATAGATATACCGCGAGCGAAGGGGGGGTCAAAGAAGATTCGCCTCGAGAAGGTGCCGCGTCCGGGGTGCGAAATCGTCGGCGGGGAAATAGGGCGAAAAGACGGGCCGCTCGAAGGGCTCGGAAAAGCTACTCTTTTTTCAAAACTGAAGGTCTGGGCCAAGGGCGGTGGCGAGAAGAGGGCAGTCGTCTAAGACCGAAGGGGTGGGGGCAAGAGCGGCAGACCCGCGGCCGGAAGTAGAACTTCTTACCACTTTCTGTTGTACCCGGCGTTGGGAAGATCTTACCTGGACTGGGAAAAATACTCGTTTCAAGGACCACGAAGTGACCGGGGGGCTTCGAATAAGCTAGAGATTGAGCGGGGGGAAACCCAAGCCCGCCCGGGGGTACAGTTCCTTCATTTGGGAACGGGGGGGCGACCTTCTGCCGAGATCTCGGAGGGTAGTAGTAGAACGTCCAAAGACAGCTAATCCTACGTGGAAAAGAGGGTGCCGGGGTGGCGAAGTCAAAGAGAGGGAAGAAGGGTCGGAAGGTAAACGGAGGGGAACTAACGCGAAAAGGGGGAATCAGTGCGGTCTTCTGCTAATAACTGGGAGGAACGGGAGCTAATGACGAAAAAAAAGCACGGAGGATCTTTTTCTTGGAGGCCAGGCAAACAGGGAACACGTTGCTTAGCGCCGGGGAGTCGGGGGGGTGATGCGCAACGGGCCCCTTGGTAACAAAACCAAGACGGGCACTGGGCATGCGGTTTAGCTTCAGCCCGTTTCGTCTAAGGGGGGGTAGGGGAAGGCCCAAGAACACTGCGGAGAATGGGGAGGTCTTCTCTTACCGGCACCTCGGTGCGAGGATCTGTTAAATGCCACCCGGAAGGGGATTGGATCGCGGGGGCGCGTCGAATAGCGGGGTCTCAGAGGGCAGGTCACTCACCGTCTCATACGTTAGTCGAACTCCCCTCCCATCTTAATGAGGCAGTATATGGGGGTGGAAAGAGCAAAACTGCTCTAGAGCCTGGATCACGTCACCCCCACCCCCGGCACTGGGTTTCTTCAAAAGGGGGGCTCAATCGCCGGGTCCTTGGGGGCCGAGCGACCACTCGGACTTAAGGGGATACAATTAAACCTCGGTCGACGGGGGTTTGCAAACAAAAAAAAACGTCCCTTTCTGTCTGGCGCAAATCAGTTCGCCGGCGCCTCGACGGTAAAAGAAAGGGGGCGAATATTTGCTCGAAGGGAAGATATCATCTAACGAGGGGTTCGATCTTGTGGGTCACTACCGTGACCAGGGCCTAGCTGAACGCGTACGCGGGGCGCCCCGAACACGGAGACAAAAGGAAAAAGGATCTGCTCCTCCAATTCAAAGTCGGAAATAGACAGTTTTCTGACGACTTCTTCGAAATGAGACATAGACCCAGCGGAACAAGCAGGTTCTTAATGCGTCGGAGCCCGCAGGATACAATGATAAGACGTAGAGGAAAAGCAGGATCGGACAATGAGGCTTACCGGCGCAGGGTGGGCAAACAAAAATCGGCCGCGCACTTCTAACTTTGCGAGCAGCGGGGGGGCGCTCGCACCCTTAAGGTCGCGCACGAATGGAGGAGGCTCTCCGAGTCCCATCGAAATCTCAAAGCGGGGACAATTCCTTCTTGCGCACAGGGTTACCATTGTCGACCAAGCAGGGGTCTGAGGTTCCGCGCTCGAAAGAACGAAAAGTACGCCAGCGCAGGTATACGTGCGGGCAAAATAATAGGCGAAGAAAACCAATAGGAAGAAGGTCTCTAAGAGAACGGTAAGTTCTTGTAGCAAAAATCTGGGGGGGGGGGACCCGATATCGCGAGAAGGCCGTTTCCGAACCGAGAAAAAACGGCGCCCATCACGGCCTCGTCGACTCAGGAGGTTGCGCCCGGAAGTGGTGGGGTCCCAAGACACTAGCTCTTCACAGAAAAATAGCCGGACGCTTCAAAGTAGAGTAGGAAGTGAACGACCCAACGGCAAAAAAAAACAGCCAACGAGAATCCAAAACAACAGGGGAGAGAGCGTTTCTTCGAAAAACGGTGGCGGCGAGACTTCTAAGTCTACATTCAACGATGGGGAAGGAAGCGGAAAGAGTCGCGGGGAGACGCCGACCAAAAGTATCGCCAAACGGCGAAAAAGAAGCTTTTGTGAGGGCAAGGCGGAGAGTCTACCTCGCAGCTGAGCGGAACTGCTCGGTTGCCTATATGAAGCTACGAAAATTCGAGTAACCTTCTCCTAGGGGCAGTTGAGCGGGACTGCTCCCTATCACTCTCGTTGCCTGGGAGGAGGGGGCGAGGACCGGGTAGAGCGAGCGCGGGAAAAGAGAAAGCGGCCCTCAGGGGTACCGGGTCTCTCCCCTTCGCGGGCAGAGTTAATGCCAAGGCTTGGAAAAATTGAGAGGTCGAGCAGCTGCGTCCGCCGGCTACTAGGGAGGGAGCCTTGGTGGGGGTGGGGGGTGGGGTTTGTTGTGGGGGGAGGACTCTGCGACGAGTAGGGAGAAAGTTTACAGAGGCTCATCTATTTGGTCCACAGTCGGAGGAAAGGGAAAAAGCGTGTCCTCAATATTCTCTCAAGGGATGACAATTGTCTACTCTTTAGAAACCTAAACTAAAGGAGAAAACATGAGGGGAAAAACTTATTGAGTACCCGAGAAGGCATGGTAACAGCTTTAAATGGGGGGGTCTAGGAGCCTCTGGGGAAGCACCCGGAGCTAGAGGAATGGTAGTTTCACGACTAGAGCTTTCAAAGACTCTTACCACTGTGTGCAAAAACCCGGGACGGAATCTTCTTTAAAATGAAGCAATAATCGACGGAGAAAAGCAGAGTGACGAGGAACTGCAACCTCGGTGGCTTGAGAGTCAGTGGAATGAGGCGCGACGAAGACACTTCCGAAAAGGTCGACGAGGGGTCACTGCTTCTCCACGTTCGGGGCTTGGGAGGGAAGAAGACAAATGGGTGGAAAAGGCTTGCGACACTTCCAGACAGCACAACGCGACGGCGGCAATGAGGGAGACATATTCGGGCGCCAAGAGCCGATCTACTTATTCTCGTAGACTCGATGAAGGAACGTTCTTATACCGTCAAACGGCGTCCTAAAGCCACTCTGCAGCCGAGGACGGTCCACGCACAGAGGCGGTAAATTTCTAGAACCTCCGAGTTAGAACGCGCCTCCCAAGGTTCAAAGCTTCTTTCGGGGCGGAATAAATAGCCTCCCTCAGGATGAGAACCGCAATTCTACGTGTGAAAACAAATCTTACTACCACAAAACCAAAAAAAAAAACCCATAAATCCCGTGGCGAGAGAGAAATCACCCACTCTCCTCAAATTCAATCTCAGAAGTTAGATGTCGGGACTCGACGGAAAGAGAAAGTCAGAAAGTGACGAGGCAGCAGGGACGAAAAAAGAGAGCCGAAGTTTGGCCCTAGTCGGAATCGATAATACCCTAAGATCTTCTTTCGTGACCTGCCTCCCAACTCTGCGGACAGATTCTTCGTAGTTACTAAGAAGGGGTAGAAAAAAAACACATCGAGTCTGAGAACCCAAGCTCACGACGGTTAACAGAGGTCTGGACACCCAGAATGACAAAAGTCTCCTGACAGCTCCTAGAGGGGACAAGGGCAAGCCTTTCCAAGGCGAAAGAAAAGCGGGGGCCTGGTTTGCCCTATGTGGGGGAACTGGGATCTAGAACGCCACGGGGGAAGAGGAGTGCACTTCCTCCGGGCACCCTTGAAGGGGGGCGTTAGTGACGAGTGACTCCCAAAAAGGCACCACGGAGAAGGTCTCTCGTAGTTCGGCGGGGTGGGAACTGAAGGGGGGACAGAGGGTGAGGATCTATCGAGCTGGGATCCGACGAGGGGAAGGATGAAAAAGACGATTCCACCTCATAACTGAGATCGGTGCAATTGCTCTGAGGAGGCGGGGTGAAATATCTCAAAGGGAAGAGAGGAAAAACGCGACCAGGATATTTCTCGGGGAAGGTTGCCGAAAAGGGGAGCCTTCTCTTCCCTTCAAAAATAGACAAAAGAGAATCCGGGATCCTCACCATAATGAAGAATCCGCCAATACTGAACGTCATGTGGGGCGAAAGGAAATGAACGGGCGTTATACAGGGGGCAAAAGCGGGGAAAAGAACTATTCCTTTTGCTAGAGGGGAAGCGGGAAAAAAAAGCCTGCGTGTCTTACCTGAGGGAAAAAGGAGGATGGAGGGAAGGTCCATCGGAATAAATGGTCCACTGCGAGGAAGGGACTTGGAAGGCTAAAGGGGGTCGGGGGGGGGTCAAAAAGGGGAAGGGGGGCCCCCCAGATTTTTACTCTCGGCCACGACTTTGGAAAATTCGAAGGCTTCCTAAGGCGTGTAAGAGTCCCCCCTCGACGCCAAAGGTCCCCGGGGGTCAAAGGGTTGAAGGAGGTCGAGGAATCTATTGATCCCGGCCGAATAGGAAACTTTTGACATCATTTCGCTTAGGGAGCGAAGGGGTCGATGCTTCGACGGAAAAAAAAGCCTCAAGTCGGGCGGGGGGCGAAAGAACACGCTGACCACAAGCGCTGGCTGAAGTGCCTGTGGGTATATGTACGATAAAGACCTGAGTTCAATTCTGGGGGACAAACGGCTTGAAGAAGAAGGTGGGGGGCTAGACCTATTGGTCGATCGGCAGCGATCCAGCATCGCTATATAGGACGGAGAGTCCGGGGGCGGTTCGCCGAAGAATCCCATGACTGACCTGGTCGGTGGTACCATCTTTAAGCGAGGCGTCGAAAGAGCGCCACCCGAAGGCGAGGTGACGACGTTTACACGAGTCTACTAAGAGTGTAGTAGCAATGGGGTCTCAAGTCTGGGAGAAAAAAAAAAAAGAAGGGGGAATAATCGTAGTCCTGGGGGCGCGGGCGTAAAAGTGACGAAGCCGGGACAAAAGGGTTGGGGAGGCGGTCTTCTAACAAACCGCGGGAAAAAGACTGTGGGACTAATAACCAGGACGACGGTAGTTAGAGGGAAGGGGCCGGCGCAAAAACATGTAGACTGGGGCCGCATCCAAAGGGGGGCGGAACAGTAGCTTCTCGAATAGAGTAGTACTCGCTCAGCTGGAACCGGGGGGGTTACCTTGGGAAAAATCGGCGGGACCACTCGAAGCTCCGAACCAGTGCTCCTATGAGGGACAGGAAAAATCCTCCGCAATCTTCAATCGCGGTTTCACAGGCCGGCGACGTCAAGCAAGAAGAGAACCCAGCAAACGCCGCATGGTGAGAGTCGTGACGTAACCAGGGAGCGAGCGCCGCGGGCTGCTGAGCTGTACGAGGAAATGCGAATCTCAAACAGGTGGCCCCATCGAGCTGGGGACACTTCTCAAAAGACTAGGAAGTTTGACTACGAGTCTCGAACCTCGATCAGAATGTCTAGAAAGGTTCTCTCCGCTCAAAAAAGCTATCGGAGAGTCACTTCCCTCGGTTCCCTCCTGTTACTCTTGGGCGAAAGGGATTTAAGGCTACTCTCTAGGAAATGACCTTCTCGGCAGGCAGTAGTAGGGGAAGATAACCGCAGAACGCCAACCCGAGGAAAGTGAAGAAAGACGAACTTCGTCTGGCACTAAATGGGTAGAAGAAGAGCCGCTCGCGGGTAGGTCCGAACAGAACCGCCCAGGAACGAAGTCACTCTCAGAAGGGCACTAAACTTCGACCAGGAGAATTGTCGGGCTTCGAAACAGACGCTCTCGACCCCTCTCTTCCAGAGAAATAACGCGATTCGAGAAGACCATTCGCGGCCAACAGCTAGACAAAAACAAAACCAAAGGGAAGAGCAGGCAAAATTGGGATCCTAAGTCGAAGTAAAATGTGCTTTCAACGCGCATCGGCAGCAGCTACAGGGTGCTTTGATACACCAGAAAAAGATTAATGGGGCCGGACCTACTGCTAAAGAGGCTACAGGAGGGTGCTGGCAGTGCCATCGTATCGTGGGAAAACTCTCCTTGTCAGAGGGACGCAGGGCCCGGCAAAAAAGGAAATATCGGAAACGAATTCTCTTCTTACCTGCAGGGAAGCGTTTTACCTAGACGCTCTTGAGTTCGCTTGCAAGTCGTCTGCCTCTGGTAGATCATCCGCAGGAGGGCCCCTGGCTTTACAGTCATAAAAAATAGAGTAAAGGTGGACGGCACCGAGACATACGAAGTACTTTCTAGGGCTAGTATCCGCACTCAAATGAGAAAAAGGCGGTGCGCGCTCTCGCCTGAAGACTTCAAAACTCGTGGGGCTAAGCGCCTCCCTCTAAATATTGGCCACCGCTAAGCGAAGGTCCAGCGGGGACTTGTTTCAGTCCCAGGAGGGGAACATGGGGTTAGAGAGTCTAAGACTTCCGCAAAAAAGGAAGAAGGGGTAGCTGTTGGGGGGGACTTTACTAATCCTAAGACACTCTATGGAAACGACTCCTAGTGGGGCTTATTAAGATCTCCTCCGAGACTGAAGAAAGTGTCGTCAGAGAAGCGCGTGGGGGTTGGTCAGGATTAAAGCCCGATGAAAGTTACCCGATCGGCCTCAGCGTGAGTAGAACAAGAAGACTACTTCGACTCTTCGATAGTGACTCCATCTTGGGGTGTCGGTTTGGAAAAATGGGGAAAGCTCAGGGAGACATGTTAGGGGCGGCAAAAAGAAAGGGGAAGATGCCCAAATTCAGAAAGACTTTCTCTAGGGTCGGAGACAAATACGAGGGGTTCGCGACTGCTGGACCATACTCGCGGCGATCAGCCGGGGGACCACCGACGAGAGAGCTTAGGGGAGGGGGCGTCGGGAAGGATTCTTCACCACCCCACGCGACTCGAATTCTCTTGTCTAACAAGGGTCAGAAGAGGACAGCGACACCTCGGAGCCGACGCTCAAGCTCGTGACTCGTAGGCCAAAGTGGCCCCTCCCGGGGCAGTCGGCATGCCCTCTCCGAGGGATCGACTAGGAATAACTAATAAACAACGATACTGGGGAGAGAGACTCAATACGCTCGTTCTATAACAAGGAGCCTGTCCTTCCCTATCTGGGTACCAAGAGACCATAAAAGTGGGCTAGCGTACAGAAACCACCGAGCGGTGACGGAAAGGCCCTTCGGGGTAAGTCTTCCAATTGGAACGCGGAAACATTAGAAGGCCCATTAGAACCTCTCCCGTACGGCCGTACGGGGGGAAGCTGCTGCAGGAAGATCCCTCCGACGAGCGGGAGCTCATCAGGGGAAAGCCATTGACCCCTTCATCGGGATCCAGAAAGGTCGGAATGGATAATCGTGAGAAGACCATCTAGAGAGCAGACTCAACAATATAAACCAACCCAATTGGGAGGGGAACACGAGCTGAAAACGGAACCTGCATAGGGAAAATACGGGAAATACTCCCGACTGGGACCGAATGGGAGGACAAGCAATCGGGGCCGGGTGAAAAAAAACTTTGTCCCGCCTACAAAAAGGAAGAGGGCCGTGAAAATAGTCTCTCACCACGGGGTAAAAAAAAAGTGGAGCCGCAACCCCTCTTCTCAAAGAACGGACCAAAGTAGAAGGGTTTCAGAAACCCAAGTCTTCCAAGTCGACTAGGGTGGTGAGCAAGAGGAGAATCGGTTTGGAAGGGGATGCTACTAATGATTCGGTATGAAGGGAGGAAGCTCTCGATCTGGGGGGCTCGACGCTGCGGTACCTAGAGACTCAACAACACATATTAGGAATAAAAGGGAAGGGGGCGGAAGGAAATTGCAAGAGCTTCGAAGCGGCTCATGGGGACGTGCTTCAGGTTGGCAAGTCCAGAAGGCTAAGGCTCGTCGTCAAAAAGCGACTCAAGGCGAAGAAACCCTCACGTCCATGAACGGCGCCTCCTCCTTCGGGAACTGCTCCTTTTGCAGTCTTGTGCGTGGAAAGAGCGGACTAACGCAAGGGACCTTGTTGAGGAAAAGCGGACTTTCCCAGCCCGGGACTTCAGGCTGAAGGAAAAGAAGCAACGGTCCTTCCAGGAACGCCATCGGAAACGGGGGAAACATTTGAGTCTTAAGTTAACGGCTCGGCGGCCGTGGCGTGTCCAAGGGAAAAGGGGGGAACCTTACTGCGGTTCGCAAAAAAAGGCCTCAGAATGGGGTCTTCAGGTAGAACGATAGGAAAGCTCTAACCGAAGCCGCCTATGAAGGGGTGCGAAGGGGGTGTCCTGTGAAGCGCATTCATTGGAAGATGGCTAAAACGCACTTTGGCAACAGCAACAGGGTTAAGGCGTCCACGACAGGACTGTCGCAGAGACGTCGGAAGTCGGGGGCCCTGAGGAGAAGGGGGGGGAGTCAATGGCTCCTGGGAAAACAGAAGGACAGCGCCCTTAAGGCGTAACGGATGACGGTGTTGAGCGCTTCGACGAATTGTAATGCTGGGGTCCCCACATCGTTGGGAAAACACGGACAAGGGCGTTTCTCTGACCGAGGGAAAGATCAGGAGCGGCGCGCCAGCAGAGAGGACGGGAAAACGATGTCGCGAATACGAAGAATCGGGCGAGGGGGATCTTCCAGTAGCCACGGCTTGAAGTGGAGGCGCTTGAGACGAGATGGATCTTCTCGCCGTGCGCGTCTCCGGGACGGAGTAAATCGCGCAAGGCACTCGGGGGGGCAGCCGGGGCTCCTTCAAGCCCGACGAGAGAGCGGGGGCTCTTCTCGGTGGGGCAGGATTGAAGGGGTCTAAGCTCAGGGCAAACGTTTTTCGAGGGCTGCGACAGACAATCTGACGGAAAAAGATAAAGGAACTATTCTCCGCAGAGTCCAGGTGCGGAAGGAAAGTAAAAGCCATCATGTGCCGAGACGAATCTCCTAAACGACGAAAGAGTAATATTAGAATAAAGCTCTGGGATAGTCGAGCGGCCTGGGGACTCTCCTGGGGTTGTCACTACCTTCTCTTCTCCAGAGAAATCAGAGTCTAGGAGGACAAGAACACACTCAGGATCGGGGGGCGTCGAGGAAACCATCAGTAGTAATCCGCGTGTCAAAAAAAGGGATTATTAGGCTTCCATTCGCAAAAGCAAGAAAAAGCAGCGCAGTGTAGTACTTCTTCATATACAGTAGAAAAAATGAGAGAGGGGCGAACGGCTCTGGAGAAATGAATCTACCATCTAATCGAGGTCCGAGCTTGAGAGGGCACTAGAAGAGGAGAGGCGTAAAAAAGAAAGATCTCACTGTAGAATTAGGGCGAGAGAAATCTGAGGAGGAAACTCTGAAAGAACTAGCTAAGGATGTCAAGGGGAAACCATTTAATGGAGCAGAAAAAAGTGCCGACCAGGTCTGGCACAAATCCTAGACGAGCGAAAAAACCGTCATCTGGAAAGAGCGCGTAAAAAGAGGCTTCCTGTCCATCCCGCCGATTGGAAAACAAAAAAAAGCGAGAAAGGTCTGACAGTCTAAGACATCTCTGCAGTCCCTGATGGATGCACGCGTATGTCCCGCACAGCGCACACACATCAGAACCGGCCGTGAGCCGAGAGCACTCTCCCAAAGGGATAGGGGGATTCGGGTCACCCGCTCACTCCGGACGCAAAAGAGAGGAAGCGGCCAACGTAGAAAGCGAACGAAAAAACATTCATCCAAACCAAATATGAGAAGAAATCAAACAAACTTTTAGTATTAGTAATCGGGCGAGAGACCGTGTTTCAATACCTAGGAAGTGCTATGGAAGATTGAGTCGTCATAGAAGGGGGGGATGGGTGAGAAATCCCACTCCAAAGTATCACTTCTAGAGAGTACTACTTGAGGCTGGGG
>Ga0179593_1610836_pt1 | contig 19403 bp, 9 predicted proteins | sample CZODoug2_1_08_16_FD_185931 | JGI IMG/M metagenome (GOLD analysis project Ga0179593, IMG submission 185931) | Vadose zone soil fungal communities from Angelo Coast Range Reserve, California, USA - CZODoug2_1_08_16fungal (PacBio error correction) | ecosystem: Environmental > Terrestrial > Soil >...
AGGGAGCGAGGCAAACATCTAAATTCGATTCGTAACTCGAAAGAGGAGTTGGGGTAGCTCAGCGCAGGGATACGGAACCAGGAATGAAAAAGAAAAAGAAATCGCGAAAAAGGAGTGTCTTTAGAGATCCGGGGCAAACGCAGGGCAGGAAAAAGTCTCGTTGTCATCCTCATTATCACGAGATGAGGTTAGGATTTCCTCCAAAAGGTAATTTTACTTTTAACGGAGATTATTAAGGATAACTACCACACTTAACCAGCGTAAAATAAACCCGGGAATAGGGGGCGACTATTTCAAGTGCTCTCAGGTCAAGTAATTACTTGGGATTCTAGTCGTAAAAAGGCACTGAAGGGAAGAAGGAGCCGATCCTGCCAAGCTGGGGGTTGAGGAGTGGGATTTACAAGGTACTTATCCCTCTATGGGACCGGACCCTAAAAAAAAAAAAGTTGAGGGAAGGTGGAAGTGAACTCGATCCTCCCCTACGGGGCGTGACGACTCAGTGATGAAAAAAAACATGGGGGGAAATGCAGGCAAAGTTACGACGGAGAGTTGCCTCTTCACATGCCAAAAATTGTTTGAAGATTGGGCTCGCAACTCAGGTTGATTATTGTTGAAGAAGAAAGAAGTAAATCACTGACCGTACATCCGGGGGGAAAAAGACCCGTGGTTTTCTAAGAACAGAAAGACTGAAAACCCGAAACACACAGGTCTACGCGACGAAAACGGCTAGGTAGCAGGTCGGAAAAGCCGTTCGTCTAACGACGAGAAACTGGAAACCTTAGGACTGACTGACCACTCCCGAAAGGAAAAGGAGGGTAAGTGGCAGGCAGCCTTACTTCGATAAAAAGAGGGAGGGGAGGTAAAACCCGTCCGGGAGGAGACATCGAAGTCGGTCGGGTCGAGTAAGGCAAAAGACGCTGGAAAGATCAAACGGACACTCCCTCTGCAGGGGCGGAATAATATGGGGGAACCTAATACAGAGCCGAAGCAAAAAAATCATAAGAAATCCAGACGTCAACCTTTAAGAGACGCCTACCACAAAGAGAGGCAGGGAAGCGCCGCGATCTGCGTGCGCAATAAGTGTGCTTGGAAACGGGTCTAGGACGAAAAAGGGGGACCGTCGGGGACGAGAAAGGGCAGATCATAAAGTTTTCTTCATATTTTTATGACGGGAAAAAGATCAGAGAGCCGCAGCGGGCTACGCAAAAAAAAGTGGTCGACGCACATCGGCGAGGTCTAAAGAAAAAAATCACGTACGGTCGAAAAAGGAAACGGATGGGAACGGACATCGAAAAAGACATCCTGGGAAAAAAACAAGACCGTCTATCGTAATTCCCTTTACGAAAAAGGAAAGAAAAGGAGATCACATTCCTGTTCTCAGGGGATTCTCTTCCAAGCTGCTTTTTTTCGCCAACTGGCCAAAAGGCACCAAAAACAAAACAGCCTAGCCTCCCTGCTTGTCCGAGCTGAAGCGTTCGCACTTCGAGAAGCTGGAAATTTTGCCGCCGGCTAGGGAGAAAAGGAAAAGGGGAGGCTTCCAACATGGCTCTTGAGGTAGGGGTCTAAACAGGGCCTTCCCCGAAGAACTCCCAATCTCCTCAAAGGACGTTCGGGGGGCGCGATCATACCAACCGCCGGCTCCGGAAGAGAGGCAGGGCGAGAGCAGAGAATATGCTCGAGTCCGTTGGGGACTAGGAGGATGTAAAACTAGGCGTTGATCCCGTAACCTGGGATAACAACGGACGGCAAGGACACGTGGGCCGAGAATCAGGGCGTAAAAACTAGGAAAGGAGAACTTAGTCATAACTCCGAACTGGGAAGCTGCGAACGCTGTAGAGCGTCAGATGACCAGTTAGGGAATTCTAACCAACTTAGGAGAGAAAACTCGGAACGACGACAACCAGCCTGCCAACGAGGGGGGAAAATGTTGTGGGGGGGGGGCCTGTTAGGGCCTCTCCTTTAGAAAAAAAAAAGCGCGCCTCCAAATTGAGGAAAAAGGGCCCTGCCTTGCTCTTCTTTTTGGTTCCTTTAAAGAAGCAAACTTGGAAGACGTCCGCGGTGAAACTTCACGGTTGGGCTGGACGGAACAGCTCCGAAGCGTCTATCCATTCCCCGGGCCGAGACCAGGGAAGGAACACGGGCACCGACTGACTGCCAGGGACCAATGGAATCACAACAGTCGCCTAAAAAGAATCCCACACCAAAAGAATACGGGCGATATGTGTCATCCAGAACGAAATGTCCTATCGTTCCACTGAGACGGAACCGAGACTTTAACGCAAAAAGGCAACGGCCGGAGGAAGCAAAAGTATCAGGTAGGCACCGGGGGACGAGTCAGGTCAGCCACGAGAGAGTGCTTCAGGAGCTTTTTCTCAATCCAGACGGCATAAGGCTCTAGAAGCAGCCGCGCCCATTTCCCTAAAGGGGAGGTCGAACTTACAGGAATCCGACACTAAAGTAAAGAGGCTATCCTCACAACAACGAGGATGGACCAGACGTCGGGGGGGGGGGGGCTTTCCATATTCCCAAGAGTCCAGGGGGAGAAGACCCTAGTCGGGGGCTGACTGCCCAGCTGCCTTGCTGGAGGGGTAGGGAGGCAAAGCGAAAGAAAGCACTCTTCCTCTTCCCGGCTGGAACTAAAAGGATAAGAGGAAGGCTGGGCGGCTTCGATGCGGCCTTTAGGTCCAAGGGTCAGACACCGTCGAAGGGTAAACATAATCGGTCTCGTGCGGAGGGGGGCCAGCGTACGGAGGGGGGGGACAGCATAGTCGCAATGTGCGGCAGGAAAAAGCGGGGTTAAGCGTGGCTGCAATCGCGGCTTTCCTTGGCGGGGCCAGTCAGGTGTAGAGTCCCCCTCGGGGGTCCCTGCCTCCGCTGGCTCTCTTCTTGCCGGAAAAAAGACCTCGGGTACTAAGCGGGAGATAAAACGCGGAGTCGGTCAAGTGCTCCCGGGGCCATCTGCGGAACCCCAAGAAGGCACGGGACTGGAAGCAGGGCTCACTCTTTCGGGGGGGGGAAAGACGGGAAGACCAGGATACTCTTTCGACGAATTATACCCGTCCATGTTCAACTACCGACGCAGGTGTCTCAGAGAAGTTAAATTGTCGCTGCCAGCGGGGGTATGGAGGAAATAAGGACTTGTCCGATTCGGGGTCGCCGGGGGAAAAGAAAACGCAACAGGTCGAAAATGGGCGGCCGTGCCCGTCTAAGGTCTATACTCTCCCAACCGTTCAAATGACAAGGGACCGGAAGAAAAACTCCTTCAGATTTACTACGCAGCCGATGTGCAAAGGGGGAGGCAGGCAAGACTAAGGTCACCTGTTTGAGGCTACTCTGATTGCAGGCGCTCCCGGAGTTCGGAAGGGGAATCACATGACAGCTGCCGCTGGTTTAGTCGGAAACGTGATGTCTAAACTACTCGAATGGGGCAGGGCGCGACCAGTTAGACGGCGCAGAAAGTCATCTTGGAAGGAACGGTACGCCCCTTCATAAGCTGGGGGCGGTCTAAGAAGGGGAAAATACGGAGGAACGTTGGTTGCGCGTTCGGAACAGAACGAAGAAGGGCCAGGTCAAAAGCGCCACCTGCCGATGGACTTCGGGAAGTAAACGGGATAATAGGGGCCGTTCTCTGGGGGGGGGACCTCGTCATCACAGGGAAAGCTGAGGAAGTTCAGCAAGCTCAGAAAACTAGGGGAAAGAACGGGGCGGAGATCAGAAAAGGAGGCCTGGGGCAAAAAGGTTTTGGTAGAAGAACGGTCTCTCTCGGACTCTGAAAATTTCGAAGAGAGGAAAAAGACCAGGCAGGGGGGCTCCAAAAGCTTCCCTTCCACATTCTTCACACTGGGGGAGGACAGAAAGCACCTGCGGTGGGCTCAACATACTCTCGTCAGCAAGGGCTGCCCAGGCGACGGGTCAGTCTATGACGATGAGCGCAGAGAAACTGGCGTGAGACCTCGAGCCTGGTAAGAAATAGGGGGAGCGGGGGGCACTGCCCTTGACGAGGGGAGGTTTTAAACGCAGGGCCAGCGGGGTGGGTAGGTACTATAACACGCGTCTTGAGGGGCGGAAGAAGGTGTTCAACCGCCAAAGAAAAGCGGGCCTGTCCCCAGGGAGATCCTCAAAACTCGTCAACTCTGACTTCCAGGTAAGGGAGATCCGGACGAAGTCTTCTCTTCTTCCGCCTGGCGCCTGGGAAAAGGCCTCGAAATGTAACTCCGCTTAGGAGAACTAGAGGGACGGGTTCGGTAGAGTTATTTCAGGGCTGGAGAAAAGGCTGGAGAAGAGAGCCTCCTGTTGGGTGGGTACTTGGAGTGGGGGAAGGACTATAACGGAAAATTTCCTCTAATCAAAAGAGAGAAGAACAGGAAAATCGGGAACCTTTGACGCGCATAAAAAGGGGGGGCCACGGGGGAGGAAATTACCCTTGCAGCTCGCCTTCCACGGCGTCCCTGAAAAAATGGATTTTCCCAGGCCCAAAGCGAAGGGGAAGTCCCTGAGGAGATCGAAAGGGTGTCCCTGACAACACGCCACAAATTTCAAGAGGATTGAGGCCTCCGGGCTCTTAAGAAAAAAAAAGGGGGACACTTCAACCCGTCGCTCCACAGGCAGAGGAGGAAAACGACCCAGTCGCCGAGGAGGAAAACTAGCGGGTGGCCTAACCTGGCAAGGACCAGCCAGACACTGCTGGGGCGGGCTTGGAGACAAGAAACGCCAAACGTACATGTGCTTCCGGAGAGGACAAGGAAACCGCGCCCAGTCTCACAGGATTCGGGACCAATGGGAGAGCGGAGGGAGCAGTAAAAGGCCGTCGACGAGGGCGCGAGACACGAAAAAGACTCCACCAAGGAACCTCCGGAGCCGGGTTGGCCTCTCCTCGTCCCCGCGAAAGCAAAAAAAACGGAATGATTAGAAAAAAAGATATATTTGCTAGCTTCAATAGCGAAAAAATTCGACGCCTGGGGAAGGATGGGACGGTTACTTTTGGTGAAGGAGAAGGATGGTTTGTCAGTCTCCACGACTCGAATCGACTAGGGGAGCAGGGTGCATAAGATGGGTTGCTACTGCCTCGGACAATCTCCGCAAGGGAAAGCTTATGACGCTGAAATCAGTTGAGTGCGTGCTGCCTGCCCACGCAAGATAAATTTGGAAAAGGATCCGGGGAATCCTTGAAATTCTCCGGACGGAGTAAGAATGATGGGCCCAACGGGGCAGAGGGATTTAGGCATTTCATAGGGGACTTTGGGGACTAAGTTGTATGCGTGTATGAAAGAGGAGAAGAATCCGTAAGGCTGCCTGCTTTTTTTCCTGACAATTACTAGAGGGAACCCCTTGCGGAGGGTCATGGAACGAAATTAACATCGAGATTTGACACTTTTACTAAGTGAAGAAGGGGCATTGGGCATTGGGTGAAAGTGAAGGCGGGAAATTTTATTACGCTCGGGAGAGTGGGTAGGAGTAAAGGCGAATGTCCATCCTAGAAGGTGGATTAGGAAGTCACGTTCGTGATCATGGACGCCTCAAGGTAACAAGACACGACACTAATCCCTCCCCACCACGTTTTGTTCTCCAGGTCCCGGCCAGACTGACCCGACCGGCCCTTAGTTTAGTCACTCGCGGCAGTAATCGTCGAGCAGCGTGGAACTCCCGGCGGTGACGAACGCTATAAGGGCATGGACGACGCCAGATCAGTTTCAGACTTATTGGGCCGGGGACGGATCGAGATGAGTACTTCTTTACCAAATACCTGGCAGTTCTAAACCTCCTCTCTGACCAACCTAACAAAAGAAGATGAAGCAGTCCACAACCCCTCGACAACGGTTAATCGACTGCGAACGAAAAGCTCCGCGGCGCAGGAGAGAGACTTACCCCCCACCAAAATCTTCAGCGAGCCAGTTGGAACGCGAGACGGCTTTCGTCGAAGCCTTGACAAGATGTGCAGGGGGGGGGGTCTCATGTCAACCTCGGGAGAAACAAGTGACACGAGCAGCAGCCTAAGCGGCTCACAGGGGAAACCTAAAAGCTGAACGCCTCGATAAAGGCTAACTGCCACACTGGGGGGGAAACGCGAGGATCAAAATCGCGTCCTGTAAAAAGCTGACGGAAGCCGGAGTTCTCGGATGTCTTTTAACCCGCCCGGAAGGTGACCTGGGGTACCACAAATCTTCCAATCGGGCCTTTAGACCATCGAAAAACGCGTGCGAGGCCAGCCTCAAAACACGGCTGGTTGGGCGGCGGCGCCGCACCACGAGCCAAGCTCCGAAATGGCAGAGAAGCACCGAGTCTGCCGGGCTGCCGTCAGAGCAAGACGGGAAAAAAAGGAGGAAAAGGAGGTAGAGCCTGACGGCCTCTAAGCCGCAAGCAGTCTGCTCGCTAAAATAAGCCACCGACTACCTCCACTAGCTCCCTGTAAGTTCCTTCCTCTACCGCTCCTCCCTGGATAAAAACCGATATGGGAAGTCAAACCTGGTAGGGTACTTGCCCGAGGAGACCCGGGTGCAAAAACGGATGATGTTAAATCGGTTCAAAAAAATCCATCGTGGCGGGATCGCCCGACTTGGGGAGAGTTAGAAGTGCAGTCCATCCCAGGTGACAACTTCGAGGTGGCAGGATAAAAGAACCTGGAGTTAGGAAAAAGGAAAACAGCGCTAATAAATCTCATTTCTAGGCCTTGAGGAGGCGGAAAGCTAAAGGGGTCCGCCTGAGGACTACATTGCCTATTACGCCTCGGAAATGACCCCCGACGACCGACTTTCGCAAGACTAACCTGGTTGGGTGGACAGTTCCCCCGGTCCCGTCTGTGGGAGCTTTCCTCCATTGCGAACGTGTCAAGGGAAAACTCCTCTTTTGAGACGGGGGGAAAGGGAAAACTTCGGCCTTCTTCCAGACATTAGTCCGAAAGGGGGGGGAAGCCAGGGACGACAGCCTCGAACGACCAGCCAGCAAAAAAGCTAAGGCACGCATGCAAACATACCCAACCAAAAAAACAAGAGAAAACACGGTCTCATCCATAAAAAAACGCGAGTGAATCAAAAAAACCGCCGGACCGATCTGTGCACTTACTGGGAAAAAATCCAGACGGCACAACAAGAAAAGAAAATCAAATAAGAGCCCGGAAAGACTATTTCTCCTTACATCCAAAGGGCCAGGCTAGGTGGTCCCCCAAAAGCCACACAACCACCAAGGGCAGGGCAAGAACAGGGATCATCAATCGTAACTGGTTGGTCCCTACGAGGGAGGCTTTAGCAAAACTGAGTCAGAACTCCCTTCATATCTATCAAAAAAACAACACGATATGCCAAGAGATTAAAAGGAAAGACCAACAGGAGGAGTGTCCGCCAGCCTCCTCTGACAGGAGGAGAAACAAAATCGAGTGGGACGGTGTGAGTTGGGAACCCAACAAACGTCCTCGGCCCGGGGGTTTAGACGAAATATTAGAGTGACCTCCGGGCGGAGCGAAAAAGGAGGCCTGGTCCACGGGATGGGGAAGTTCACGTAGAAAGGGAATCGGGAATGGTATGTGGGTTTTATGCCCTCCGTGATTCCATAGTGTTTCTTTGGTGGTCTTAGATCTCCTCTCTTCTTGGTGGTGTGGAGAGCGTGGAACTGCGGCTTTTACCTGGGGGGGAGCGGGTGAAAAGATGGACTCGGGTGTCTCCCTTGGATAAACAAACGGTCCAAGGAGAAGAGCCCGAGAGGAAATACGAAGACGGAGGAGTTCAAAAAGGGCTGTGTAGGGTGGGGGGGGGGAAGAGGGGAGGATGGTGTGGGGACCTCCAAAATAGAAAACTTCTGAAAAATTCGTCTTTTATCCGGGGTCTGTCCTAAGAGAACCAGAAAATTGGGGGGTGTCTACGTGAATAACTCCATGTTGGAAGACCGCTAAGTAACGTCACGTCTCGTCTTGGAAATCTCAATTATGATTAGAAGCTGACGCCAGGGGAAGGTTGGATCCAAGACTGAGGCCGAGGTTTTCTATCTGTCAAGGAAGCACTGGAAAGCGCAATGTCCTTTGGATAACGAATAGTATGGAAAGCGGGGGAAAGCCTGAAAAGACATATCTTCTTCCGTCTCCTTTTTGGGGCGACTCTGAGGGGCAGAGATAAGCTGGGGAAAAACGAGAAGAACGGGGCATCTAGCTCAATCTGAAACTAAGCATCGCGACGGGGAAGCTCATTTTGACGAAAATCTAAAGGACGTAAATCCTTGATCCTTCGTAAGAAATAGGCCTCGGATTTGCAAATGGCACAAAGGCAGAAGCGTGGGAAGGGTCTATTCGACTCATGGGAGTTGAAAGAAGTGCAAAACTGAGAAAAAGAAAACCGTAGAAGGGTAGACCTTTCTCGCGATCTCTGGTTAATGGGGGGAGGGCTTAGAGATCAAATTTAGAGGGGTTCCTCGGGAAAAAGTCAGAAAAAAAAAAAAGTAGGCGGAGAGTTAAACCATTCTCTCATCGGGAGCTGCGTCGGGCGAGTTGGGGGGGGAAACAGGGGGATAGAGAAGAGAGGTCTTAAAAGGTGGAGTAGAACCTCTCGTCTTACTAGGAATAGTATCCGGGATATAAACGAAAAAGAAAAGCTCTTCCTTAACTTCTTCGACAAATAGGAGGAAGTCCAAAATTAGCGCAACAGCATACGCGGGCGCAAGTATGGGGAAAGGTAGTCGGGAATAGGAACATTGTGAAGAGAGGGATCAAAAGTGCGGAGGATCTAATTGTATTCTTAGATCTTGAACGGTATTATAGAGGACTATGTGGGGTGGCAGGAGGTGCTCGATGGGTTAATGTAGTCCGAGAAGGAGAAGGCTTGAGGGGGATCCCCTCGGTAAAAATGGGGTAGGGAAAACATAGCAGCAGGTCAGATCGGCATAAGCCCAGTTACCTCCGCTAAGGGATTAAGGGTCAGCTGTAGATTCATGTGAGAAGTACGAAAAGGCCGAAGACGAGAGCCCTCACTACCTATAGAATGGTTATGAAAGCCAACCGGGCCTTCTCGGCGTTAGGCAAGGAATGAAAACCGGTTTAATGTAGCGATCTGGCACGAAAAAACGGGTTGAAGGGGGGCATTGAGAGGAGCTCTTCCTCGGAAAAGTCCTAAAAGGAGAAAATCTTACAGTAGCCCGCAAGAGTGGGACGCGAAGAATCAGTGTGTCCCAAAAGGAAAAAATAACGGGCAGAATGGCGACACGGGGGAGGAGGGAGTAGTAAGTCCACATACGAGTGATTCAAAATGAAAAGGAACGGCCCTTCTCATTTTCGTAACATGGGAACTTGAACTGACCACAGCTACCCAAAACTTGCTTTACGGTGAATGTCTCAACCTTTCGAATCCAGAAAGAGACACGGAACTGAAAGAGAGAACCTGTCGATGCGTTTTTCTATCAGCTGTAAGTACTCAAGGGCAGAAAGTAACCAAAAACTCTTAACGAACCTTCTCGAGGTTGCGGCAAAGGCGGAAAAGATGTGTAGGGCTCATGAGGGCCAATGAAATGAGGAAAGACTCAGAAGATTAAAAATTTCCTCAAAACGAAACGTGCGAGTTGTAAGTACAAGGCCGTCGTACTCGCGCTCGAAACAATCCAAAAGTCTAGGGAGAAAGGAAGGTCAGCGGGGGATACTCGCTAAAAGCGCAAGCGCTCAAAAACATTTAAAACTTATTAGTAAAATATATAGATTTATCGCTTTCCGTGTGAGGATGAAGGAAGAAAAGAAGAAGGCGGAGGAAATCGGGCTTAAGGAGGGTTTCTTCGGCGTGTTTAACGAAAAAGGGAAAGAAACAGTGCCCTGGGGGTCGCTTGACCCGCTCTCGAGAGGCATGGGGCTTAAAGGGGTGAGGCCGCAAAGGCTCTCACGGAAGAAAAAACAGAGGATTACGGTCAGATGGCTTGCGGGAAATGGTCCAAAGAGAAGTTGACGTGGGATGCGTGATCCTTTCTCTCCTTGAAGGGGGGGGGCGAACAGTCTACAGCCAGGCAATGTTTCATTACTCATGGTCTAGTATGGAAGCTAGACATTTAAGAGAAAAGAAATCAGTCAGGGTGCAAATGGGATGACGTGTTTTTCATTTAAAATGACAGAGTAGGCCTCGGTCCGTTGATTAACCACGGACCCAAGAGGAAGGGAGAGAAGCTTTCCTTCTTCTGGGGAAGGGTTGCAAGAAACTTTTAAAGTGTGATGCAATGCGTCAACTTCCCTATTTGTCGGGCGAAGTGGGGGGAGCTCAGGGGGATTGGATTCACTTCCGGGAAGAGAGGGCGGCAAAAAGACAATCCGAGTCCTTATATCATTCCAACACTAAAAAGACAGCACTCTTGCTGAAGCCACCGGAGATGTCGTACTCTCTCCATCTAAGTACATCTTAAAGACTGAGGTGTTCTCCGTTTCTCGGCTCTAGCTCCTCCGACCCGAACCGCCAGTGGGCAGTATCTTGTGGTGGGGTACCTATCCAACTTCTATCCGTTGTATGCTGTTAAAACCAAATATTCGGGATGACTTTAGGAAAACCATGTGGATCCTTCGCTTCCCACCAAGCGAGTCGAAGCAAAACTCTCACCTCTGGACATGAAGGGGGCGCGAGAAGAAAAAAACTATCCGTCTCCTCAATGGAGGCGCGCTAAATCTGCGTCAACACTTTGGGGGGCAAAGAACGTGAGGGGATAGAGGCGGGGGGGGTATCGAAGAATGATCTTCTCAAAGGACGTAAATGGGGACTCACGCTTAAAGGTGAAAGGGCAGCAGTGGAATTACACGCTAGGGGGGGGGGGGATTAAGGGAGGGGGAGAAAAAAAAGGTCCCAGTGGCGGGTCTAAAGGGAACGCCCTCAAGAGACAGAAAAAAACGTGGGCCAGCAAAAAGAGAGGTCTGATGAGCAGATGGAAGAGGCGGCCAAGGGAAAAACTCTCGCCAAGGAGGGAAGACCCCGGCTCGCTGAATCCTGGACGGGCAGGCGGAAGAGGATACATGGAACTACAAGACGACTGAGAGATCACCGGACCGGACTGGAGCCATATTAGAACGGGCGGGGAGAGACGAAAACTTTCGCACCAAAAAGTCTCGACTACTCTCAACCCAGGAGTTCCTTGGGGCGGAAAGAAAAAATGATAGATGACGTATTTTCCTCACGATCGGCCTGAAAGCAGCGGAGAAAAATAGAGGGGGAGTCATATCATCTCCTTCCTGCCCTAAGAAAAGGACCATGATAAGGAACACTTAAAAGTAAAAAAGGCCGAAGACATGGGGAATAAGAGTTAAACGAAGTATTTCACGATCGGTGCCGAATGCAAAAAAAGGGAGGTTCTCAAAGCCGAATGCGAGTGCTCGCAATTGAGAGGGAGAGAAACAATATACCCTAATAGCAAGGGACAAACAGCTTAGGATGGAAACTTGAGGAGGCTTCTCGGAGAAATAGAAGGGACTCCTAAACAGCTTAGAATAAAAGGAAGGTAGGTCAAACCTTAGGAGTGAAAAGAGAAGAAAAGACGCAAGAATCGGGACTAAATTACCCGATTCTAGTTAAATCAATTGCGACCGCCATTTCTCATAAAAAAAAAGAGGGGGGACCCTGAACGAAGGAAGGCCTGAATCTTCGGTTATGCCGGAAAGGAACGTTGGAAAAGCTCATAGGGGGGGGATCTTCACTGAGTACCGGACACGAAAAGGAATGCGCGAAAACTCAGCTTCTAAGAGGAGATCCCCAAACGAAAAGAAATACAGGGAAACGTCTACAAAAAGAGAAGGAAACAAAAGAGGAAAGGGGAGAAAAGAACAAATCCCTTAAGCCTACCATTCGAAAAAGGGCTGCAAAAACCGACTGCCCGCGGGGGAATAAAAACCGAAAACGAGAAGTTCCACTTCGACTGGACCCTGGAAAACGGGGAAAGGAATCAAATCTATCGAAAGCTCCAGACTAAAAAAATCGGAAAAGATAAATTTCGTACATCCAAGGAAAAGAGTTTCGGACAAAACCGTCGTATCACTAAAGGGTCCAGCCTCTCCAAAGTTACAGGTGCATATGGCTTCAAACAAGTGTAAATTGGGGAAAAAGGAAAGGTCGTCGCCGAGTAAAAGAACGTGCTAGCGGAAAGACCAAAAGGAAAATCTCGAGCATCTCCTCTTGCAATTCGTGCCCGAGGCACTTCAGGGTACTGGGAAAAGCAGCTTCACCTACTGAAAAAAGTGGAGTCTGCCACTCGGCGTAGGGGACGGTAGTAGAAGAATCTCAATCATCACTCGGTCGAAAGACGAAATATTAAGACTAGTGCGGATTGAGGAGGGGGAGTTCTAGTGCGGAGGGTCGCTGGGGATGTAAAGAAGGGGGACCCAAAAAAACGCCTTTTCCACACTCGTCACAGGCTGAGGGGCTGAGGGTCGTGAAAGCCTGTCGCCTTGTTGCGGGCGGTTCAGGTTCTTGAAGGGAGGAGGGAACTGGGTGATCTTTCCGTAAGACTTCTTTAGTGTAGCGCTTGAGGATGAGAGAAGATTCGAGCTTCAGGAACCCCCACCCCACAACCCAACACCCAACACACACCCCCCACCCCAAACAAAACACCCCCCCCCCCACCTTCCACGCCACAAGCCCCCCCCAGAAGAATCAAGGCCCCCACCCCCCCACCCGCTCCAAAATACCCATAAGCCCACACCCCCCGGACCACCCCCGAATCCCCCCCCGCCCCACGAAGGTCTTGCCGCCGTACCCCAGACCAACCCGCCCGCCCCGAAAGGGAAAGCAGCGGCCCTGACGCCCCCGGAACCTACCCAACACGACAAAAACCCAGCCCCCCAGTGACAAACCACCCCACCCCATCGCCCTCCGGACCCAGGATACCATTCTGGCGTGCCCAAGCGTCGCAGTAAGGCGCCCGCGACTCCACGGCCGCGGCTGCGGGCCCTACCAACTCAGGTAACCGCCGTAAGGGATCAACCGCGTCGAGGTAACTCACTCGCAGGAAGAACTGAGAAGCACAAAGCTTCAGAACGGGGAACAGCCTCAGAAGGTCTCTCCGTAATGCTCGAAAGGTGCTAGGAGGAGAGGTAGCTCTGCTAGCGGTCAGGAAAAAACAGAACGAACGTTAGATGAACGAAGAAAGGGAAATTGGTTGCCTCCTCGACTTACTCTCCTAGTCCTCGGGAGGAAAACACTTAGATGGCCTCCTCCTAACTAAAAGTACGAAGGAATTTAGGATTGGAAGGTGCCGGTTTTCTAGTGGGATTGAGGGAATTAACACCTTGCTTCTATTAAAAGCGAAGTTCGGAACATATGGGCAAAAAACCTCTTTGCCAAAAGAAGGAACCGAGCGGCAAAAGCTCAGGGAGTTGGAGAAGGATTTAATGCTCTCGGGGGAGGGGTACTTAAGAGGGCCACCGCACGGAAGCTCACAGAGCGACAGGAAGGGAGACGTTCTCTAATACGCAGTGGGAACAACGATCGAGCTTGCCAGGATCGCGCGGACATCACTTAGGGCAGCTTCGGAAAAAAAAAAATCAAAGACCTGACAAGAGAGGGGGAGAATTTCTCCGCAGGGCGGGGGACTCGGGGGGGGGTGGGGGTTGGAGGGAGTGAAAGCTAAAACAATAACTTTAAATAGAGGAATGCGGAGAAACTTGCGGTAGGGAAAAGGTGTTAGGGAACGGGAGTCTTCTCCGGGGGCGGATTGGTTGGCCTCGTCCATGAAAAACCCTAGAAATTTAACAAGGGAGTCTAGCGAGGGGGCCGGACAAGAGAGGGGATGGCCTTGCGAGGGGGGGAAAGGGCACGGCGTCGCCAGGTTTGGGGTGGCGTAGAAAGGGGGAGGGAAAAGGATAGAATATTCCCTGGAGAACATCGAACCAGGGAGAGGAGACCAGACGGTCCAGGAATCTGCGGCACGGAGGAAGGACAAGACCCTTCAAGGGCTAGAGCTCAGGGACGGGACCGAGGGAGGGGGTCTTCCCAGGAAAATCTAAAAAAAGACGCTCGGCAGCAGCAGCTAGTGGAAAAGAGAGGAGGAGGGTAGAATGAGGGGCTAGGGGGGAAGAGACCTGTCAAAAAATGCTGAGTGGTTAGGGGAGCAGTGTGCCCGCGGAGGGGGGGGCAGGGGGGAAACAGGATCTGCTGGAAGCCCAGAAGGGGTCAGACAGCAAGAAAAAAGAAGTCCGAAGCTCTACGCACACATAAAATAGGAAATCGCGTCGTCTCCGGAGGGAAAGAAGGTTAGAAAAAAAATGCGCTCTTGAGGTTCCCGGGGGGGAGATCACGGGGAACTACGGGATGGGAAGCTGGAGCCTGCTTTACGCCGGGGTCTGGGAAGGGAAGGAAAGGGGGGGGAAGGGATAAGTTTCTGAAAATTATCTGACATAAAACCGTAGGGAATGATGCGACGGATCTCGAGCGCCAGACGGACAGAAAAAAGGAAGCGCTTACTGACGACTAAAGAAAAAAGTTGAAAAAGGGGAATCGGTAACAGGCCACTCCCTTGGAGCTCGAAGGGGAGTCGGTCAAAAAAGTGCACATCTCATGAGAACAGACTGGGAAAGGGCCCTTCGGGAGTTGAACCAGAGGAAAGCGTCCCTGGGTCCGACCATACAGAAGACGTAAAGGTCACGAAGGGGGGGATTCTTAGTGAGAAGACAGCACGCTTCGCATGAGTCCGGGCCGCTCAAGGAGCTCGGACGACCACTGAAACTAGGGGGGAGGAGCGCGGGTGAAGGGGGTCATCCTGGGTCCGAGTCGAAGAAGCCTAGAAGTAGTCTCTTCAGGGGGTGCTTCCAACCAAAGGAAAAGCTTCAACCGGAAGCAAAGGAGGGGGGAAATGCGCTTATCCGGGAAAGGAATTCAAAGATAGCTGTCCAAGACCCGGAAGGCTAGAGGAGAAAAAAAGGAATGCTAAACGTGCTGCTGCGCAAACCTAGGAAAGAAGAATGACAGAAGCTTTCCGGAGCTTGTGATCGACTAAGAAAAAAACTATCCCTAAACCCCACGACCAAAAAAAACCCACACCCCCCCCCCCCCAAAACGGCAAAATCTTCAAAAGGAAAGATCCACAAAAAAAAGGAAAATTATGGGGTACGGGAGGAAGGGTGTCGCATAGATAGCCACACGTTAATCATAAGGCTGGCAAAGTTCGGTTGGATCGTTTTTTCGGCTATCACACGGGGGGCTTTCACTGGGGAAAAGATCTCGCAAAAAAATCCAGGTCTGGACCAGAAGTCAGCTTGGGAAAGTGAGAACTCGTCCTGCCAATCCGTGAAGGAAACAGCAGCGGAGGGGGGAGGGCACAACGCCGAGCAGTTCCAGGGGACCAGGGGGGCTCAACCGGAAGCAATGGGCCAAAGTCCCGCTGATAGCCACCTGAATCTCTGCGACGAGTCGGTGAAGGGGAAGGGGAAAAAGGAAATGGCGGAAGTTGATGAAGAGGGGGAATAGGGATTCGACTGGGCAGAGGGGGAGGTCTCTGGGGGGGTGGCTGGGGGGGGGTCAGGACAAGGTGGGGACTATCCTCTGTGGAAAACTGAAGGGGCGGTACCATTTTTCAAGGGGGGGAAAAAATCCGCAAAAGGGTAGGGGAAAGGGTTGAGACTCCGTGCCTTAGGAAAAGCTGGGCGTTTGAAGGGAAAGAACGGGTCAATTTCAATCGAGGCCCCTTCAACGATGTTCAGGTAAAGGTAACGCCAGCTTTGGGGGTACGGGACTGGTGGTAAGGAGGGTTGCTCAATTCCCAAGTACAATCCGGGGGGGAGAGAGACCGAACTGTTTTGTTCTCAGAAACCGAACGAACTAAAAAAAACACGGTTCCAAAAGGTCGTCAAGCGCCACCAGAGCGATCAAGCTTGAACGTGCATGAGGGAGGCTAACTTAGGACTCCGTCCTGCCTTAGGAAGGGGATCATAAGTCCGGTTGGTCCAGAAGATTCTAGATGCGAAGGGGTGAAAATCAAACGGAAGGAAGGTCGTGAGAGGGAGGGAAAGCCGCTTCTTGTCTCAGTTCCCTAATTCAGACAGAGGAAGAACCCCGAGTAGCCAGTCTGCGGTGCAATCGAAGGTATTACTCACTAAAAAATACTGCAGTCGAAGGGGAAGGGCTCTGCTGCTCAAAAATAAGATTGGAAGGACTACTTCAGAAGGGGAATACAGGAAGGAGGGGATGCCCCAAGGGCTGGGTTGAAGGGCAAGAGCTTTCGAAATGGGCCCTGGGCCCATAGTGCAGTCCAGCTGGGGGGGACGGTCGGAGTAGGTCTTCACTTTGGCGTTAAGTGTTCTGGTGACAGGTCAGGAAGATTCCTCCCTATCGGGTGAAATGAGACTAAGGTGGTCGCTACATCGATTTCTTTCTGATATAGAAATGGAGTCTCAAGAAATTCTTAAAAGGAGCCCTAGTCTAAGGTGGGAATCGCCCCTTCTCTTGCTGAAGAAGGAATACGAGGTCGGCAAACGCTGTAACAGGGACTCCATGAATACACGGGAAAGTCAAAAAAAAAAGTGCTGACTCACCTCAAATGGAAATCACGGCTTTTGGGGGACGAAAAAAGGGGTACTCCAACAGCTTCGAAGCCCTGCCCTCGGGAAAAGAAAGGGTAGTCGGGCTGTGCCGTTCGAGCAATAAATCGGATGTAGAACGGCTGAGTTGCTTATCTATAGCCCTGGAGGAAATGAAATCTTTCCGGAGCGTGCCGATGGGAAGGGGGGGGTCAGGAAAAGCCTCACCCCATATCGGTGATAGGAAGGGAGCAGCAGGTCCCGGAGATAAGACCATGACCTAGTCGAGAACTCAAACATTCTAGGAGCCAGGCAGAAAAAACTTTGAAAGCAGGGGGGAACTGTCCCATCTATTCTTACCGTACAATTGGGCGGGGGTTTGAAGAAGGGAGTTGGAGCGTCATCAGAAGGGACCACGAGGAGGGAAGGCCAGATGAGCCTAGTAGTCGTCGGTCGAAGACGACGACCGTGAGGGGTACGCAGAATAGGGTGCGCGCGAAGAGTAACGCATTGAGGGAGGCAACAAATGAATGGCGATCTAACCTAGGGCTACTAAGGAAGCACCCCTCTGAAAGGAAAAGGGCCAAATTACCTAGGGGCGGGGGCCACGACCCGGGAGGGAGGGGCCCTGCTCGACGGTGTTGGGGGGAGGGGAACAATTCTGAAGGAAGATTGAAGAAGGGTCAAGTCCTTCAAAAACTGGAAGGGCCTGGGAAGAGGGTTTAAGGAGAGAGCTGAGGGGGGAAGAGAGTACCAGTCCAGCAAATCGGCAAATAAAAACGCAGGGAAAGATAAAACCGAATAGAAGGAGACCACGCCCGGGACGATAAAAAAGGGGAGGGAGGGATCAAGACACCTTCAAAGCCTTTCAAGACAATTCACCGGGACCTTTGGAAAAAAAAAGGGCCGGGGGGAGGGGGGATCACTACATACCAAGAGGGCGTCGTTAATCCAGGGGACTTAAACGGGTAAAAAATAAAATTTAACAGGCGGAATGAGGAAAAAGGACATCCTCCCTGAAAAGCGACGATTTAGGAAAGGAATGAGGCCTCTTACCTAGGTTGAGGGAGGGGGGGCGTTCATCAACTCGGTAGGGGGCAGCTGGTGGGGGGAGGGGGCCAAAAACACAAGGCTCATCAGAAGGGAAGCACTAGGGGTCTAAAAACAACAACTTATGGGGAAAGTATAGGGAAGGAGAACTCGTGACGCTTTCAAGGGGGGGACGTCGAATGGGCCTCAAATGCAACTGGAAAGGGAAAAAGATCGATCTTTAATTCTTTCTGTGAGTCAACACAGTAGTCCCTCACGTCGCAAAAGAAAGAAGAGATTGGAAGTCATGGCAGATAGGGACTTGAGGCTTGCGAGCCAGTCTTGATTGGTTTGACCGGATTCACGGCGAATGGGGAAAATCTGGAGGTTAACCATAAGGAAGGGTAAGGTGGCCAGCATGATTCTCAAAATGTGGATTGGGGTCGAGGAAAGGGAGGTTAGATCCTCGCGGGTTCCGGGGGGAAGTCGTCCATGGAGAGGGGAGAGGGCGTTTCCCGAGCTAAGGACGGGGAGCGGAAGAGGTTCTCTTAGAAAGTTACTAACAACACGGGATGGAGAACTCGCCAGGCTGGCGGCACGGCCTCCAAGAAGGGCCTTCAGGTGGAAATTGCCGAACAAGTCGCTCCGGGGAGTGTTCTGATGAAATCCTGGGCCCGTCCGAATAGACTAATTCCCCATATTCTAGCGTCAGTGAAGGGCGGGCAAGAAGGACAAAGGGGGGGGCCTCAGGAACGGGTCAGAGGCGCGCCCATCTTTTGCAGGGTTCTTCGCACAAGGTCGGCTTTCCTCTATCCGAGAAGCATGGTCCGAGGGACTCTGATCGTTTTTTCTAAAAACTGAAGAAAAAGGGGACGTCGAAATGCACGCGCATTCGGGGAAAAGGGCCTCGGATGGAGACGTCTGGCATAGAGAGAATTTGCTTCCTTCAAGAAGGTTGCTAAAAAGGAAGGAAGACCCTAGACGTCTTTACTGGTGCCCGAAAGTAGTGGATTCAGAGTCATTGCAAGAAGTCGATGATCCTGGGGAGCAGAAGTATCTCGTCGGGCTATTGGGGAAAAAAAGGTATGGAAAACATCAAGGATGAATGAGGAAGACATGACTGTGGGGCAAAACCCTTGAGATGGGGGGCAGATCTCAATCAGGTAGCAAAGGTTTTAGGTGGACCGTGGATAAAAGCCTTTGCTCTGCGGTTTAAAAAGGTCTCGCACGCGCTCGGGAGGAGGGGCTGAAGGGTCAAAGGAACTCGGGAACTTTGGACATGAACAGAGGGAGCCGGGAGAATTCCCAGCCCGTCTCTTATCGGGGCTAGGGAAACGTTTTAGAAAGGAAATAAAGCGGAGAGGGGCGAAAAAAAAAAGGGGGGCGTAGCCGCGATAGGAATGGCGATTCTTAAAGAAGAAAACCTCTTGCGGAAAAAATCTAGGATTCGAAAGGAATGAAAACAGGGAGGGTCCACCGATTTAGGCAGGGTCTACTAAAAGGAAAAGTGAATCTTCGCGAAACAAAAAAGGGTCTTTCAGACAGAAAGTAGGGAAAAAGACGTCGTTCTCTAGGAACAGTGGGGAAAGATCGGGAAAAAAGCCTGGGAGCAAGAGTTAGGGATATATTAGGGAGTGATAGTAATCCTGAAGGGAATTGGGACGTTACTCATTGCCCTAGTGGAGGGTGTAGTAGGGGAAAAGGAAACCGGTCTTTTAAGGGGCCGCCGGCATCCCCGCGCGCGTAAAGCTCTACCCCAAAAAATAAAGGAAACGCGCTTCGTCCGTTCAGGACGTATGAGGTATCGGGGGAGGACTCGTACGTCTGACCTCACGAATGCTAGAAATACGTTAAGAAGAATTGGAGGGATTCATTTAGGGCAGGTTCATTTAGAAAACAGGGGGTTCGGGCGTCATACAGGGGGGGAAGA
>Ga0179593_1636425_pt1 | contig 19402 bp, 25 predicted proteins | sample CZODoug2_1_08_16_FD_185931 | JGI IMG/M metagenome (GOLD analysis project Ga0179593, IMG submission 185931) | Vadose zone soil fungal communities from Angelo Coast Range Reserve, California, USA - CZODoug2_1_08_16fungal (PacBio error correction) | ecosystem: Environmental > Terrestrial > Soil >...
AAACGGGATTAGATTAAGTCGAAAGTCCGGGGAGGAGGGATCGTCTGAAGGCCAAGAGAGAGGCGGTGTGGTCGGTTGTCCACGGAGGGGGGGGCGTCACGTCACTCGGCGGGAATCACGGAAAGGGATAACCCTGATGGCCGGACGTGAAGACGAGGGGTAATTCAACGGGAAAACCGACATCTGGCAAGGGTTTTTGGAGGTCATGATCTCGACGGGGGTAAATCGAAATGATCAAAAAATATCCGTTTGGAGGGGGATGCCGTTCAAACTGGGCAGACAAGGAGCGAGGAAAACATCCGAAAAACCGTGCTCGGATGTTATATCCTTTGGGACATGACAGTTTCACAAAGGGGAGCTGTAACTAAGAACCAGGTCGATAAAGGTCAAGCTCAGTCTGTCCAGGCGGCCTTTGCACTCGGGGGGAGGGAAAGGCAGCTAGGGGTTACAACATCAGGTAAAGGGTTACTTCGGACGTCAAAAAACATCTATCTCTGTGGTCCATTGGCTTGGGAGGGGAAAGGAGAGGCGGGCCGCGCAAGAAGTCGGACAGCATAAAGGACGTGGCAGCGGGGAAAAATAAATAATGCCATGGGGTAACGGACCGTAAACAGGGCCACGGTGGCGCCGTGGGGACAAAGTTTTGAAGAAAGGTGATTGGGACATTCGTAAAGGAACTAACGGAGGGGGGAAACGGGGGGAAGGGGGGGGGAATGACGGGTGTGAATAGGACGCTTAAGCTATTTGTCTTCGGCGGTTATTAGCCCCTGTGCCGGTCGGAGAAGGATGCGGAAGGGAGGCCGAAGGAAAAAAATGGATGATAGCAGAATGAGTGTCAAAAGACGAGGTCGCCTTTAACTTACTTCAGGGGTCTTCCTCTTTCACAAATGAAAAAGGGTCTCATCCGCATTACCAGAAAAAAACTACTAAGAAAAATTTTTCCCAGAGTAAAGGGGTGAAAAAAAAACGCCGACCCCCGCAGCCCCCCACTAAAACAAAGAGGGAGCAACATCAATCCAGGCGCAAGAAAATACGAAAGGCTTAATCCTGCGCGAGGGTGGAAGGTAGGGTGTAGTTCTCGAAAAAAAAAAAACACGAAAAAAAGAAAAAACAAATGAAAAATCAGGGAGGAAGGGGGCGGAAAGCCAAATTCCTGAAGCCGCCAGGAAACAATACAACCGCGAAAAAAGAAAGTCCACTTGACATCGCCGGCGGAAAAAAAGATGTTAGACCAAAAAAAATGGAAATGAAAAAAAAGAGGGGATCAGAAAAGAAAAGAGCGGATTGGAGTGTTTTTCCAAAAAAACGATAGAAAAAGAATAAACACACGGACATAAGGGAGGAGAAGTTCCTTTTTGAACGGGAACGCGGAAACTAGGAGAGAAGATCGGAAAAGGGAAGAAAAAGGGGAAAACAAGGGAAAAGGACGGGGGGAATGGGGAAAGGGATTGAACCCCGCAACGGGTTCCACCGTAACCGTCTGTCAGGCGGAGCACGAAGCTTAGTTAGGTAGGTTGATTCGAATATAATACGTGGTGTGAAAGGAAGCGGAGTAAAAGAAAGAAAGAAGGCACAGGAAGAGAAAAAAAAAAAAAGTTGAAAAAGCGGGAGTGAAAAGAGACATAAAAGGAGTAAAACCAAGGGTGCCAAGGAAAAATGTGGAAAAAATAGGTAAAAAAAAAAGAGTAAAATAGGAGAACAAAAAAAAAGCGTAAAGGTAAAAAAAGAAGAGGGATCGTTCGTCAAAGAGCAGTGGGCGGTGTAAAAAAGCTTGAACGAATCGCAGGCGCAATTACGAAACAGTAAGAGCATGACGCCTGCCGAAAGCTTGCCGATAAAATAAGAAAAAAGGAAAAAAAACAGAAAAAAACCACCACAAAAACAAACAAGGAGAAAGGCACGGGACGTCCTAGGGGCTAACGAGGATGAAGAAAAGAAGACAAGAAGTGCCTACAAAATGGAAATACGTAGATAATAAAAAAGATGATCGAGCAAGTAGGAAAAGAAAGAAGTAAAGCAAAGAGAAAAGGAACATATGGGCGAAAGATCCAAAGACCTTGTGTGCAATTAAAAGGCGAAATAATCGCGAAAAAATCTTACTGAAGAAGAAAAAAGAGAACCCAAGCACAAGGGAAAACGGCGGGCCCAAAAGGTGCAGTGCACACGCGCTCCACCTTGTCTAAAGAAAACCAAATTGGGTCCGGAATGGTGATTCCTCAAAAGCTTTCTACCAAAAGAACCGGTGAAACTGAAATAGGTGGGAAAGGGGGTCCCTGCTGAACGGGCGGAATTGAGACAGGCGCTACATTTGCAAGGGATTGGTTGGAATGACGCGTCCTGGTGTCGGTGCGCGGAAGCGGGCACAACGAGTAAGTTGGCAGAGAAATAGTGTGGGAAGGATTGTGCTCGTCCGCGGCGGCGCAGGAAAGGGGCAGTACCTTTCCGGGTAAAAAGGACGACTGGCACAAAGCGACGCCATTGTGGGGGGAAACTCAGCGGGATGGGATGACAGGTCTCTCCATAATTGGGTACAAATGATAATGCAAAAGAGAAAGATTCGGGGGCGGAAAAAATCGAATCGGAGAGTAGTCGGGAGAACCGACATATCGACCTGGAAAGAGTTGAACTGAAAAAAAGAAAAAGACCGGCCGCTCTTTCTCGATGGACGGGACCCGAAGTAATGGAGGCCCTTGACAGAAAAAAAATATCAGAGAGAACGGTGGGGGGGGGGGCAAAAAGAGAACTTATGCCGAAGGATCGTCGGAGGGAGCGGCATGTAAGGAAAATATTTGAGGGCGGTCGATGTTCAAAGCGCTAGGGGAAATAGAAGTTAGAAAAGCTTTAGTGGAAAGTTTACAACTGAATTGGATAAATATCTAAGGGCATTGACATGAGGAAAGGTGGAAAAACCGAAAAAAAAAGGAACGAAAAAAATAATTAAGAGGGACAAAAGCGTGAGGTGCGCTGGACGAGGGATGGTCCCGAAAGTCACGATGTCCTAAAAAAATAGTGAAAACAACAACAACAAGGGGTAGATAAGAGGGAAAATAGGATATAAAAAGCCGGACGGAAAAAAAAAAGCCCAGAAAAAAATCAAAATGTAGGGATGGTCGGCGCAGAAAGTCGCGAAAAACAGTGTGAGGAAACGGAAGGCCGAATCGCCGAAAAAAAAAAGCCAACACCCCTAATCCAAAAGGAAAAAGCAACTACAAGAACAGGGGGGGTTAAAAGGAAAAGAAAAAAAAAAGCGAATAGATAAAATTAAACACGAAAAAAACAACATCCTGGAAAAGGATTCGGGACGAACTAGAAGAGAAAGACAGCTTGAAGACAAAGGAAGCAAAACAATCCGATTGAAAGGGCTCATCTTCCTCGGAAAAAAGACTTCCACCGGCAAGGAACATGAAAAAAAAAAAAAAGGTCATGCTTAAAAAAAAAAAAAAAAGGAACGCCTGTTGGTCCAAGAAGCAACGACCTCCTCAAAAAAAACGAGGCCGACTATGACCGCGCTCGGGACACAAAAATAAAATGGGGAGCCTGGCTTAAAAAGGGGTGCCATGATAATAGAAAAAAACCCAAAAGGAGGGAACTGAATAAAGACCAACACGACCGCGAGAAAGGAGGTAACCACCTGTGCCGGCAAGACTGGGTCGAAAGATACTAAACAACAGAGTTTAAAAAAAAAAAAACACAAAGAAAAAAAAAAATTAAAAAAAAAAAAACAGACGAAAAAAGAATAAACAACGAGCCGCTGGTAGGGACCAACCATTAGCCAAGCCATAAAAGAAAAAAAATGGGTAAAAGAGTCGACAATTTCAAACACAGAGTATTGAATTCGGTTAAAAATATCCGCAGAGGATAAATGGAAGGGGAAAAAAAAAAAAGGCAAAGGTCAAAAACAAACGAGTCAAAAGGCGAAATTGAGAACCTTCCGCGAGGACTAACGCCACTAATCAAAAAAAAGAACACGAGCGGCTTAGGGGAAGGTCATAACAAGAAAAGGAAAAAAAAAGGGAAGAAAAAAAAAAAGAAAAAAACAATGACAAAGAAAAGAAAGACAAAGGGGGTGTGGTATGGTGGGCAAGGGCTGCAAGGAAAAGAGCGTAAAAAAAAGATGCTCGTTAGACCTAACCTAGACCTAAACTGTCCCAAAAAAAAAGAAAGGCAGAGGAGAAAAAAAAGGAAAAGGTTAGAAGAAAAATGAAAGGGTCCAGAAAAAGGAGTGCTCTATATCGCCACAAATAAAAAAAAAAATAAAAAAAAAAAAAACCGTTGCCTATTAGCCGGGGAAGCGTGTAAAAGGCTTCCAGGAAAAAAAAAAAAACAAAAAAAAAAAAAAAACGAAAGAGAACGCCCCAGCGTAATCACCGGAGATTCGTAAAAAAACCGCCAAACAGCGGGATCTGAATTGCGGGTTCCAAGTGTTGGTACATATAAGAAGGGGCGAAAAAAAAAAGTTACGACGAATAAAAAAAAGAGGCGAGAAAAAAAAAGGAAAAATGAAAGAGTCGTCAAGCTGTTGCAAGGGCGGAAAACCCGCCCAATCTCCTTAAATGGCCGTTAACAAAACACCTCAACATTCCGACATTTGGATCCCTGCTAACGCGTTTGGAAAGAAAAAAAAATACCAAAGGGGGGGTTTCGAGAAAAGAGGTAGATAAAAAGTTCGAGCACGTAATTAAGAAGCCATTTCATTCACAAAAAGCCGGTTGTGCTCACAAAAGGTTGGAAAAAAAAGCCGGCAAAAAAAGGAAAAAGCCTAACAGCAGAAAGCGGCCGCCCAGAAACCAGGAGCGTGTGAAAAAGGTTTAAAAACCGGTGGCGGGCAAATCCCGTGGTGAAAATCAAAAAATAAAAAAAAAAAGAGCAAAATCGCTTAATAGGCCGAGCAGCACAGTCTGGAGTTCCCAAAAAAAAAAAGAAAAAACCAAAGAAAAAAAAAAAACTGGACATGGAAAAAAGCCGCGCGAAAAAAGCAAAGCGAATTGGCCGACGGAACTGGAAGTCCGAGGAAAAATTAACAAAACGCTGGCCTGGCGTTAGAAAAGTCACACACGGGACATAACACAAAAAAAAAAGAACAGGCATGGGAAGGATGAAAAAAAAATGAAAGAAGGGGGGGAACCGCCGCCCTGGAGAAAAGGAAAAGAAATTCCGACGTAAGGAGGTCAAATAAAAACAAAAAAATTCGCGGCTAATTCACAAAGCCGCGTCATGGAAGTGGAACAAGATAAGAGAACAGAGGAAGATGTTGCAAACAAAAAAAGGTGTGAAGGTGGATGAGGCGTCGAATTCCAGCCAAGGAAAAATCCGGTTTGGCAACAGCAAAAGGAAGGCCAAAAAGTTGAGGTATATTGGAAAAGTGGTCCAGAAAAAAAAAACGGAAAATGAAAGAGCATAAACCACAAAACCCTAGAGACCTGTGGCTAGCTCGCGCGTTAAGCATCCAACAGGGATTTGGAAAAAAACCAAAAGAAAGGGATCTCTCATGGAAGACTACGCAGCCGACAATCGCGCAACAGCAGCAGCAAAAATGAACGGCAGCAAATCAGCTCGTAACAGGAAACTATGCAGAGAAACTGTACGCAAGGGAGATTGTCCAATACGCAGGGGGGGCCGACCAGGCACGAAATTTTGTAAAAAAGCCGTGCTTGAACAAAATGACAGGGTCGCGAAATGGAAACTTGGTTGAGGGACCGGGGAATTTGCCGGTGAAAAAAGGGGGTTTCGTTCCTATCCAAGAAAGGGGCCAAGCTATCTTAGATCAGTTTCCAAGGCAGAGCGAATAACATTCTGAAAAAAGTAAAAAGGGGACCACCACTCTCTCCAGGATTCAAATGGGGGAAAGAAAAAAAAAAAAAAAAGAAAAAAAAGAAAAAAAAAATAAAGAAAAAAAAGAACTCTTGAAAAGAGGGTTGAAGAAGTCAAAAGACCAGTGCCCTTGGAAGTCCTCTCTTGCAGCGGAAAAGCAAAATTTCCAGGCAACTCGCAACCTAAAAAAAAAAGACTATGGGGGAAAAAAGGGTTCCAAAGAAATCATGGGGTCATGAAGAACCATGGCTTCTCAACGAAAGGTTAAAGACAAGGTGGGATTTCCCTATTTCAGGGGTCTTTCAAAGGTTTTATTCCACCTCAAGGCACCGGGGGGGTTAGCAGTGGAGATCCTCACTCAGAATAAGGGAAATCAATGAAAAAAAAAAATCCGCCAGCGTGCCGGTTTTTTCCAAAAAGGGGAAAACCGGCGTCATTCACGCGCGGAAAAGGAAAACCAGGAACCGAATTTGATTCCTAAAACGGGGGCGGAAAACGTTAAAAGAGATCGACTCGAAGACGCTGGGGGGAGGAATTATTTTCTCGATCCGACCTGACAAGGAAAGTAAGACATGTGTAATGCAGGGCACCGCAGAAGCCGGTTGATAATCAGAAGGATGAAGAATAAAAGGGGAAGAAAAGGCTTGAACTGCATTAAACCCTGACTGGGGGAGGGAGATGTCTTAGAAAAGATGCCCGGCAACACGTCATTTTGGTCGGGGGGGGGAAAAGAGGAAAAACGGCGAGGTCCGTGGAGCTGCGGGCCTGGGCGGGGAATCGAAGGTGGGCAGGCTCGTTAAAATGGACCGGTGGAAATACCAAGAAGTAAAGGGAGGGGCGAATTTTTCGGGGGGGATTCTCGATGAGGGAGGTACTCAAATACCACCACAAGACGTCAGAGGGGGGGGAGGGGAACTTACTGGGGAGAAGCCCGGACCGAAACGTTTAATCAGTATCAACAAGTTACAGAAGGGAAAAAGCCATTTCACCAGACTACATGATGTGAGAAAAAGAGACTTTTACGATTACATGCAGAAACTTTCGATGGTGTACATAGGCACTGGATCGTCTCCAAAGGCCGTGGAAGGTTGAGGGGGTCAAGGGACTCGTCAACAAGGAAAGGAAAATTCGTGAAAGGCTTCCTTCCAACAAGAATCGGGAAGGTGGTCCATTGCCGGGTCCGGTGGACGAGAGGCCGATCAAAGGGCGGCAACAGCATCACAGCGTTTGCTGCAGCGTCAGGGACCGAAAATAACATATTGGGGGAAAAGGCCAGGGAAGACCGGCAAGAGCGGGGAGACCGTGCAAGGTGGGAAAGCGTCGTGGGTGAAATTTCGGCCAGGGGATCAAATAGGGGAAACGTCGCGGGGGAAAAACAGCTGTCAGCCAAGGTCGATAGGATCTAAGAGAAATATTGAGGAGGGAATTCAAATTCCGGGGGGGGATTATCGAACGGATCCGTCTCAGTGGCGATTGAAAAAAAGAGGGGCGTTAGAAAGAAGGACTGAAATGGGTGGAAGAACGGGCGAGGGAGAAAAAGGAAAAAGGGTGTGTGGAAAACAACGGTCACAATTCCATGGCGCATAAAACAGAAAAAAAACGGAGGGCGGTCCTTTCCTAAGGAGCGTCAAAAAGAAAAAGGAGGTGAAAAATGATAATGGCCCAAAAAAAAAAAAAAAACGCCTTATGAAGTCAAACCGACTACAAAGGAGACGCGAATCGGGGAAGGGTTGTGGCGCGTTGCATAAAAAGGAGTGAAATTCAAAAAAAAGAAGTCAAGGCGGCTGATAGGCGGCCTTCAAAAAAGTCAGCCAGCAAGAAAAATTAAAATGAGGTTAAAAGGAGGAAGTCCAAAAAGGCAAAAGAAAATGGAGAGAAGGGTATCAGGCTTTTAAAGGAGGACAGGCGGCACAAATCGGAGTTGAGGGGGGTGGTGTGGGATTAGCGGCAAAGGCCCTTTTCCAGCGCGGCCAAACCCACTGTTCTGTTTCCGGGTGAGTAAGGACCAAGGGGGAACGAAAAAAGAAAAAAAAGCCAAAAAAAAAGGAGCGGGGAAGAAAGAGAAGGGTCACGAGGGGCCAGCCGGTTCCCCCAAAAATAAACCGGCGGATATCAAGGCAGGGACGACGGGAAAAAAAGAAAAAGTTTGTCGAGATAAAAATGTAAGTTTTCCAGAAAAAAGAGGGAAGGAGATTGGGAAAAGTCAATAAAAAAAAAAAAGACAAAAAAAAAGGGGAGCCGGAAATGAATCGCCAATTTCTGATTAAAAAAGCAAAAGGGAAGTGTAAAAAATCAAAGGTTTCAACCAGAATTCGAGCAGAAACGAGCAATGTGCAATCGCAGAGAAAAGTTGTCGGTAGAAAAAAAAAAAAGGGAAGGGTCGAGCAAGAACTTGACTGATAAGCCAGCGGTCGGTATTAGTCGGAAGCAGGAAAGAAACGATGACGCATGGGAAGAATAAGAATCGGGGCCGGAAAAAAAACGAGAAAAGGAAAAAAAAAAAAGGAAAGGTGCGGAAACTGATTCGGTAGAGGAGGGGTTTCGAGGCTCCTCAGACCACCTGCGGAAGGGCAAAAGTATGGAGGAAGAGTCAACCGTCCGGGGATTGTGGACGGTGAGAAAGACCGACTGGACAAAAACGCCGAAAATTGAGAGTGATGTACCAGGGAAACACGAACGGTGCGTGTCAACCTCCACCTTGCAGTCAAGTGAAAAACCACATTGGGGAGAAGGCATGGGGGTAAAGGACGTAGGACCGTTAGGACTGTGGGAAAGCGGGGAAAGAAATTGATTTTTGTAAAAAATCGTGGGGGTCGGCCGCAAATGCGCTCGATTTGAGGGGCTTGCTTTGCGAATGCGCGGATTGGGTGGGGGGGACGCAGGAAGCTCAGGGAGGGTCCGAGGCTGGGGATTCGTCAATGGGGGGGTCTCTCCGCCGCTGTACGGGAAGGGATGTAGTCCTCGTAATTGCCGGACGAATGAAAGGGGGAAGTCGGACCAATGCGGGTATCGGAAGGTCGTGGGGAAATCAGGGATAGCGCGTAAAAAAAAGAGGCCTGGACAAAGGGGAGAAGCTTCGAGGTAGGAGATTGTTGGACGCTCGAGGAGGGGAGATGTGAAGAAAAAGAACAGGTGGGCGCGGGGAGAAACAGCCGCCGCTCAACGCGGGCGGGCCGGGGGAAGCAAAAACGTGGACTTACCCGGCGAGGATTTTGTGGGGCCCGGGGATGAAAGAGGCTGAGAAAGCGGGGGGGGGCGGGGGTCAAGTGTGGGGGTCGTTTCCAGGTCAAAAGGAGGCTTTTGCAACTTTGGGGGGAGTGTCGGGAGATGGGTGGCAGTTCTAGCCCGGGGCCCGTCCCCCGAGGAGAGAAGTCAGGCGGCACGTTGCGCTGGAAGTCCGGAGGGTACCTTTTACTCTCTAAAAACGGAGGAGGGAAAGAGAGTTAACGGCTAACCAATCACGCTCCATCTCCAACGTCACGGGAGGAGGGGACTGTCCGAAAAAAAGGGAAAGGAAAGAGAAAAGCCATTCAACAAAAAATCCAACAAACAACTCAAGTCCTGGGAAAACGACAAACAAAAAGGAAAAAAGCATGGCCCGCTTCGACGAAAGCAGGGAAGAAAGCTTTAATCCAGGGAAAACAAATCCCGCCGGGCCGAGCGTGAAGAAGACTCCACCTTCCCAAAGCGAAATGGACGGGGACGGAGTTTTAGAGAACTGGCGCGGAAAAAATCACAAGCTTGTACGAGGCACGAAAAAAAAAAATCGAAGCGCTCACCTTGGTAAAGTATGGGGTTAAAGGCCTATCCTGGTTAGAATGCTTTCACAAAATCTAGGGGAGGGAAACCACACCATGGAACGGCGCAGGGGTCTAGACGTACAAGTCGAAAGAAAGAAAGGTACCCGGGTTCAATTACGAGGCTACCTAAGAATGCGGAGACAAATCCAGCCAGAGCAAGCAGCGAAAGTCGGAAACCTTATTGGTCGTGAAACCGCTGGAAGCACAAGAATAGACAGTCTCAAGCATCTAAAGAATCGAAGCGCATGATAAAATAGCCTCCTGAAATCATAGGGGAAAAAAGAAACAGGGAGGGAGGGGTAGGGGGAAGGTCATCACGACTAGGGGGAAAAAACAAATGCCTACGTCACCAATGTGGTGGAGGAGGAATTGACGAGGGCGAAAAGATAGTGGGAACGCGCCACGGAAGTCAACAGGTGCTCAAGATGCCTGCGTTTGTGTCAGGCCGTCCAATGAACTCTGCCACAGCAAAGCCGTAAGGAGAGAAAAACGGTGGAATGGAGTAAAAGGGCGCCGGTTGCCATGGAGGGGAAACTAAGCCCCAATCGTCAACCGAGAAAGATGACAAAAAAAGAAAACACGAAAAAAAGAAGGGGTGACAGGGGTCGGCGGGAAGGTGGAAAGCGCGTCAGCGTAATTCTCCTAGCAGATCCAGGAAAAATCAAACTGTTGCTTAAACGAAAGAAAAGATAAAAAAAGGGACGAAAAACAGCAAGCCGACCTGCGCTCATTGAACAAGCGACGCGTGAAAAACAATTCAAATCGAAAACTGGGGTCATCAGCCAGGTCTAGGAAAAATCCGGCTGAGGCGAGCCACTCAAACAGTAGCACGGCACTAGAAGTAATCTCGACAAAAACTAAAACCGACAACGAAAAACCGGAACTGACCGAACGGGCCACGGACCGGGGGCGGGGAAAATCCCGAAGGCGTAAAGAAGTCTGAACGCAGCGCCGTCGCTTTGAAAAGGGTCAGAAAAGGAAGAGCGGTGGGGCGGCCCAAACAGAGGTGGTAAAGTTTCAACAGTAGAAAAACAAACTCCAACCGAATGAGACAAAGGGACTAAGGAAAAAGCCGGAAAAAGAAAAAAAAACGGTCGAAGAAAATGTGGGATAAGAAAGGAAACGCATGAACTGCAGGAAATAGACTCCGTCAATTGGGGGTGAACCAGACAATAAACCGAAAAGAAGATGACACCCTCTTGAGTAAAAAAGGCGCACAAACAAATGGGCCCGCAAATTCGAGCAGAAAAAAAGGAAAAAGATGACTTAAAATTAAGGGGTAGGCAGCGGTTGAAATATTCGGCAGTTTTCCAACAAAACACGACCGGGAAGTAAATTAAAAGAGGCCGCCACTGCGGGTCTGTCAGGGGTTCGACCCTTACTTTGTGAGGTCATAACACCACCGTCCACTGGGGAACAAACCGGGGAAAAAGGGCGACTCCTGACAATCAAGGGCCTTGTCAGAGAAACGAACCACAGGGACGAAAGACGGCACACGATGTATCATCACCTACAATATTAGGGGGGCAAAGAGTGCCTGCGGAAAGAATGAAGACCGATGATAAATTATTAAGAAATGAGGGGCGAGGGGGCAAAAAACCAGTTACGTCAGGGGGCCCTGACTAAAAATGGAATAAGGTTGCAAAACCGCGACACGTCTCAAGACATCACGGGAATTGCGTAAAAAGACCCGAGTTAAAAACCCGGGAAGGAGGGGCTGGCCAGACAGACACCAACGTCATGGATAGGGTTATAAAGGGCTCGCGTTGAGACCCTCGGCAGAGCTTACCACGAAAAAGAATTGGAAAAGAACTCAAGCACCGGGATGGGAAAAGAAAAAAACATAAAGAAGAAACTACTTTATGAGAAGGGGAAGGGGGGGGGGGGGAAACACCTGCCAAAGAGGAATGAAAAAAAAAGCCTGAGGGTAAAAGCCCACCTCATTAAATCAAAACAAGAAAAATTCAAAAAAAAAACAGAACAAAAGCGAAAAAAAAGAAAAGAGAAAAGAAAATGAAGACCCCCTCTCGCCAAAGGGATTCTAGCAGGTACTAACAAGGCAAAAAAAAAAAAAAAGGGAAGACGAAGGGTTCCAAAAGGACAGCCTGGTCCTGGAAACGATGGCTTCTCACGAGAGTGAACAAAATAAAAAAGGGGATCCTCGTGGAAGGACCAGAAGGGGGATGTAGGAAAGAGGGAAAAAGGTGAAAGGAAAATCCAATGAGTGAAGGAGAACCAACCAAGCCAAATAAATGCAACTTAAAAGGAGGAGACAGTTTCGTGAAAAAATAAAACAAGACCAAAATGAAAAAAAACAATGGGAAAAGGGAATACGATCGAGGAATAAATGAACGAAAAATAAAAAGACCCGAGATCCGGGTTTTCCAGGAAATTGGAATAAAACGGAAGGAGGAACGAATCAGTCTAGGGGGGGATTCACCCTGACGCCAAGGCAAAAGCATGAGTCCCGCCGAGAATTGGAAGAAGAAGCCGACAAAAGGACGAGGGGTGCCGTCAGGAGGTGACACCTCCGACATCACTCCGGCCCAGGGTATTAACGATCCTAAAAAAAGCGTTTAGTTAAATCAAAGAAAAAAAAAAACCCAAACACAAAAAAGGGAATGAGAAGAGAAAAAGCGACAGGGGACGGTTCACGGTTCATTCAGGGTCGGGGCACGAGGGTAGGCAAAAACGAAAAAAAAAGAAATGATGAAAGGACCAGGGCCCTGAAGGGAAGTTTTTTCAAAGTGAATGAAAATAAAAAAAAAAAGTCCGGCGCGGAAACGGGGAATCAATGACAGGCCTGGGCGAGGGTAAAAGAAAATCAACAGGCGAGTAAAATAGTCGCGTAGAAAAATAAAACGCCGGTGAAGTAAAGAAAAAAAGAAGAAAGAAAAGGAAGAAAAGGAAAAAGAAATTTTCGACAAAGGAGTACGCAAGACGTGCAAAAAGCGGTAGGTACAAAGGGAAGTAAAGCCTCACGGAACAAAACAAGGAGCGGACACAAGATAGGGTTACAAAAAAGGCAGAAGAGAGGAAGAGGAATCGGACGGATTAGAAAGCCGGAGGAGAACGAGAGATACGCCTTACAAACAGTCGAGTTGATAAGCCATGGTCACGGACGGGACCATGAAAAGTAAAAAAAAAAAAGACACAAAAACAAAAGAGGAACAAAAGCAAAGGAACAAGCAAATTGGAATAATCACAATAGTTGAAAAAGAAAGGAAAAAAGAAAAAAAAAAAGGGGGAAAAAAAAAACCGGCCCAAACAGACGAAAAATTGAAAAAAATTTAAAATGCAGGTTGATTTGGCAATCACGCCGAGAAAAGAGGTGGGCAAAACACAAAAAAAAGTGAAAAAAGGAAAAAGAACTGACACAAGGAGAAAGCCCCAACTATCGGGAGGAGCTGGTGGTCCAATTGAAGTGAAAAGAGAAGGAGGGTATCGAGAAAGGGATGGGGGGGAACTCTTCCGAAAAAAAAAAAACCGAAAAAGGAAGAAATTCCAATAAGGCGGCAGCGTCATCCTCCAGAATTAACAATGGTGGGAAACTACGGCCAACAGGAAAAAAAGCAAGGCCAGCATAGGGCCGCAAAAAAAGGAAAAACAAAATAGAAAAAAAAAAAAATATGTAAAAAAAGAATTAAGGTGCGCAAAAGGCGTTGAAACCCAAAAATCGGGCGCCATGAACGAAACAGAGAAAAGTTAACCTCTGGTCGCCCAGAAAGGTGACGGGTAAAGGGCTAAGGGGGGCATATAATAGGAAGATGAAAAGGGAAGGAACGAAAAGAGCGAAGCAAGAGAACATGGGAAGGGTGGGATGAGGGAAAACACTCTGTTTCAGGGAAACTTTAAGAAAAATAAAAAGCTAAGCTTTCGCCTCCATTTAAAAGCTGAACATAAGAACAGAACTGATCAAGTGGGTCAAGAGCAAAAACGAGCTGCGAAGTCCGAAGGAGCGGTATCCAAAGGGCAGCAATCCCTGACAGACAAAAAAACTACGAAGGCGGCGACCCAATGAAAAAGGGCAAAAAATCAGAAAGGAGGTGGTAACAGAGCGAACCGCGATAAAACCAGAAAGTAAAAAAAAGTGCGATTAAAAGGAAAGAGAGCTGAGTTGAGACGAACGGGTATTTGTTTAGGAGCGGTGGTAGTCACCCTAGAAAAAAAAGAGGAAGAAGAAGGACTTTCCCGTTTAAATGGCGGCGGCCATCCCATAAGTAGTCAAAAAAGAGAAACCGCCAAGAGACAATGAAAGCAGGGAAAAACAAGGACAGTTAAAAAGCGCCGGCCGGCTAAATAAGGTCCTCCGGCCTAGGACATAGGTCAAAAAAAAAATTCGTTGGAGTTGTTATCCAGCTATACGGCGTGAGAGTCCGGTGTGATAAAAAAAACGCACAACTCAAAGAAAAGGGTCAGAAAAAGGGACAATCGGGAACGCAAGGGACTCCTTGCTCAAAGACCATCCAGCCGCCTTTGCGATAAGCTGAAAAAAAAAGGGTTTGTTCAACGGAATTAGGAAAAAAAGGCCCCGAAGAGGGAAAAAAAATGAAACGGCGCAAAAAAAAAAAGCAGGGGGGAAAAGGCGAGAAGTTTTGAAAATTAAGATAATTAAAAAAGTAAAGTGAAACTTGGTATAATAGACGATTTGCCTGTGATTGACAAAGGGGTTCGTACAGGTGAAAAGGGACATAAAAAAGATGAAGAAGAAAAAAAAAAATTGAAAAGAAAATGAAAACTCAAGGAAGGTGCCTTAAAAAAAATGACGGGGAAAATTAAAAAAAACAACTGCTTCCGAAATGGCTCAAAAAAAAAAGGCAAGAGTGTAAAAGAGCGAGGTAACAAAAAAAGCCAAAAAAAAAAAAACAGGAGATTGGTAGAGGGAGGAAGTCACAGCTTGACCCAGGCGGCTCGGCACGCGAAAACGGTAATTTGCCAAAAAAACGGCTTGAAATCATCGCCGGACGAAAAAAAATAAAAGAAAAAAAAAGAAAAACAAGTGGAATTGGAGCGCAGAGGGATAAAAAAAATGCTGGGCGTGTAAAAGAGGGGCCTCCTCAAAAGCAGCGCGTGAAACATACATGGTGAAAGGCAAAAGTCCAAGCGGTTATTGAGAAGTAACCGAACAGGAAAAGGGGGAAAAAAAGAGTAAAAAAAAAGAACAAAAAAAGACTAAGAAAGTAAGTACGGATGAAAAAAAACAAAAAGGGGTGCTTTACAAAATACCTCAAGAGGAGGATAACTGATTAAAAAGGGAACGAAGTTAACAGGGGAATTCAAAAAGATCAGTTGCGGAAAGGGGATCTCGACCTTAAAGGCATTGACCGCGGGTAAAAGACCAAAAATGTTATGTCCGTAAAAAAAGTGCAGTTCCCATCGAAGCGGGTTCTGAAGAAAAAAAGACAAATGACTTGATGCGAAAAAAAAAAAAACCGAAAAAGAAAAATATGTGTCTCGGAAAGCTGGAAGGTCGGAAGCTCAATTCGGAGTCAAATGGGCTAAATAAAAAGGAATTGATGCTTTCTTTGCGCAAACTGGCGGTGAGAGAGAGGATGTTCTGCGGAGAACACGCAATTTAAAAAAAAGCAAGAGGGGAACGGGGGAAAAGGTAAGAAAATTAGTTTTTCCTAAAGCCGTCGGCGCCTGCGAGCCTAAAATTGAAAGAAGGGAACACGACTAGTTGGGATGGGCATTCATAAGCGACAGGGGAAAAAACAAAAAAAAGAGGAAGGAAAAAAAAAAACTCGACAGAATCGAGGTAAGAAAATCGATCCATCAAAAAAAAGAAATGGGAATTAAAAAAAAAAAAACAAGGGAAAAAAAAACTGGTCCCACTGGTGATCCATAAAAAAAAAAAAAATGGCCAAATTAAAGATAAAAGACTCTCATCTTCCTAAAGTTCTTCTCGTCAGAAGTGGCGCAAGAGATTCATGGGAAAAAAAAGTAGCCTAAAAAGGAAGGCTCTCAGAAAAGCCAAAGGAGCACATTGTCGCTGTAAAAAACGTGGAAATGCACTTTCGAGGAGCAAGACCCATTTATAAGATTTGGCCCTGGGGAATGCAAGCTAGATAATGGCCGAAAAGTTCCTAGAAATGAAAAAAAAGAAAAGCAAAAGGAAAAACCAATGGGTGCAAATGGAAAGGGGGGGGGGAGGAAAATGTTGCTGTGCAACTTTTGTGGACTTAAGGGGGTAAAGGAAGAGGCCGCGCCCCTTTGAAGTACACCACTCGAGAAGTAAGGTCTTAATCAAAAAAAAAAGAAACGAAATGGGAAAGGGACCAAAATAGTCGCGTGTCCTGGGGGGATCTAAACCAACGGATGGGAGAAAAAAAGATGATAAAAGGTGAGAAACTCAATGAACGGGGGTTAAATTAAAAATCGTCCAGCGAAGAACCGTCGTATCAAAATTACCAAAAAAAGTAAATAAGGACCCAAGAAAAAAAGAAGTGGCTAAATGAAAAACCAACCAAAACAGTCAAGTAACCTCCCGCAATCAAAAACAAAAGAAGCAAGCACTCATCTGCAACTGAAAAAAAAAACAAAAGAACTACTGGACAAAAGACATGCCCGCTGGAACACATAAACGGAACTACGGAAAAAAAAAGTACCAGAGAAAAAAACTAAAGAAAAGAAAAGAAAAATACTTCCGACGAAGGGGACTTCCACGAAGGCGGGCCACAAAACGAAAGGAGGCAAACAAGGAAACTAAGCGCGCCCACAAAGAAAATTTCGCAACAGGTAGAAAAAGGACGCCCAAGAAACAAGTGACAACCAAAAAAAATCAGAAGTCTAAGCGCTCCTTTGGTTCCAAAGGATAAATGACCCATATCAGCGCGTCGGCCGAAAAAAGTGTTTTCAAAAACGAGTTTCTTAACCACAGGGGCGGCGTCATTGTAAAATACCCCGAAGAAAAAAAAAAAAAAAAACGGTGGAAAAAAAAAAAGCGGAAAAGACAAAATCAACAGCGCGCAAAAGGGATTAGGAACCACTCATTGCCGACTAAGGAAGCAGCGGAGCGCCGGATCGCGAACCTGATGGAAATGAAAAAAGTAAAGCCATTGAAAAAGGGGTGGGAAAAAACAGAAGGAAAAAGCAAGCTTCAAGAAGAAGCAGCATGGGATAAATGAAGCCGAAAATTAAAGTAAAACAAAGGAAAACTTTTCAGCGGAAGATCGCCTAACCGGAAAGGGGAGGAACGGTCAGAAAAAAAAAAGGGAGGTAAATGGTCAAAAAAGCAAAAAAAGCCCAATAGAAAAGGGTTTAACTGCTGGGTTGGAACTTGCAAGGTGGAGACGAAAAAGGACAAAAAAGTGATTGATGACGTGGCCCGAAAGCGCCGTGGAGTGGAAAAAATAATGGCTCAAGAAAAAAGAGAGTGAAAAAAACAGTCCAGTAAAAAAGGGAGGCTAACTCGTCGCAGCCAAGCCGGTCTATTCAAAAAAAAAAGGAGTGAAACAAAACTAATAATCAGAACCGCGCGCCGGGAAAAAAAGGAAAAAAAAAAGAAAAAAAAATCACCGAAAAAATTAGGTCCGCAGAAGGGATCCTCAGGGGGGGCTTGCTCAGTTACGGGAATAAACATTTCTTCAGAAAAGCGTCATCTGGTTGCGCTGATCGGACGATGCGATAAGAGCGGAAAAAAAAAAAAACCAAATGAAATAAAAAAAGAACAAAGACCAATCAGCCTTCTGATAGAAGCGAACGACCAATACAAAAAAAAACAAGTGCCCTATCATAGAAAGTGACGCCTGGCAAAGGACTACGTAAAAAAGAAGAAGAAAAAAAGAAAGCCAAAAAAAAAGGCCACAATGTTTACATCATCCACGATGAAAAGTCGGTTCTAAAAATGCCGATCCCCCTCCAAAAACGAACCATATCATTCAAAAAAAAGACCGGCCGAAAAAAAAAGATATTTAAAGGAAAGAAATATTAATAAAAAAAGACAAACCTCATGAAAGGAAAGAAGGAAGACCTAAAAAAACCTCCTCCAGTCAGCAGGAGAAAAAAAGGAAGCCAATGCCATTAATCAGTATGAACAGGACAAAAGGAGAAAAATCCTGCATGAAAAAAAAAACCAAAAGCGGCTGTGGAAAACAGTGCGCCAGTCGCAGGAGAAACCATGCTTAAAAAAGGAAACAAAAAAGGGTACAGGCGCTGGAAAAGGAAGCCGCGATGGAACAACTGACCCCCAACACAAGGGGGAAGGAAAGAAGTCCTAAAACAGAAGGCCAAAAGAAGTCACCCGGAAAAGCTCATTAAATTACAACCAAACCAAAAAAAAAGTTGCCTGAGACGGGATACCGGTAAAGGGGGAAGGTAAAAAAAAAAACCTTTAAAAAATGAGGAATTCACAGAAGAATCGTGATGCAACGAAAAAAAAAAACCAAACCCCGTTGCAAAAACTTCCAAATTACCGGGCCGGCTGGACCGGGAAAAATAGAAAAGAGTGCTTGCTGTTATCTAAAAGGCGGTATGTATTGCGGAAAGGAAAAAAAAAAGAAACTAAAAGGGAAAAAAAAAAAGCCGGCCCGGGGCAAAGCAAAAACTGTCGTCAAAACATGGTAAAGTAGTAAGATAGACAAGGACAAAACACAAAAAGGGGAACACACCCAATCCTATAATAGGAACTCGCGCCAGTTCAGGCGCCAATTTGGCAACCAAAAAAACAAAACCGATGTCTAAAAAAAAAGAAACAGGAAAACAAGCAGCCGCAATGCAGAGCACCGGCGACGCAGAAAACTACAGACGGATCAGCAATGCAGGCCAATGAAAAAAATACCAAAACGCCACTCGATAACGCGAAACCATATCAAAAAAAAAAAAGAGAGAAAATAAAAGGGGGGGAAAAAAAAACAAGCGAAGACGCGTGGTCCAAAGAAACCGTAGACACATTGTGGTGAGAAAAATGTACGAAAAAGTTGTCACAAAAAAAAAAAAGGATGCTCAAAAAAAAAAAGGAAAGCGGCGCAAGGGAATAAGTCAAAAAGGGGGCTGACCGAGAAAGGGAGGGTCCCCCCCATAAGAGTAAATTTGCGGGCCAAAGGAGGGTACCAAAATTTTAAGTCTGTGTTGCCAGGAAAAAAAAAGGAAAAGGTAAAAATGGACAAAGGAAGGAGCGTTTAAGACGGAAGAGGAGAAAAAAAAATAAAAAAAAAAAAAAAAAAAAACACAGAGAAAAGTAAAAAATATAAGCCAACAACAAAAAAAGACCATTGGCGGGGGAAAACCAAGCAAAAAGACAAAAACCGAGTCGTGTGTGGGAGGGAAAAACAACCGCATTATGGAAAAAATTCTAGGTAGTGCGACAAAAAGAAAAAAAAAAAAAAGCTAAAGAAGAGAGCCCGAAAGGTTCAAAGGCCTAAGAAGGCAGCGACAAAAAAAAAAAAGATAAGACAATACTCGCCCAAAAGAGGAGTAGAATAAAAGAAAAAAAAGAAAAAAAAAGAAAAAAGGGAAAAATTAAACGGGTGCTCCAACTGGACATCCTATGTCATGTGAACATGGCTTCTCAACGATATTGAGCACGGGTAAAGAAAAATGGAAAACAGTCTTTCAGGCCGGCTTGTAATAAGTGCAAAGGGAAAAACAAAAAGGAAAAAGACAAAAAAAAAAAAACAAGGGGAAAAGAAATGAAGTAAAAGGTGCCGGAAAAAGGCCTACCCTACATGAAGACAAGCGAAGGAAAAAATAAGGGAAACATCCCTCATCAAAATTGTCCCGGGTGTTTTCTCGAGGGTTTTGAAATTAAAAAAAAGAAATGCACGGCGGAATAAAAAAAGAGGGTAAAAGAA
>Ga0179593_1728103_pt1 | contig 19401 bp, 20 predicted proteins | sample CZODoug2_1_08_16_FD_185931 | JGI IMG/M metagenome (GOLD analysis project Ga0179593, IMG submission 185931) | Vadose zone soil fungal communities from Angelo Coast Range Reserve, California, USA - CZODoug2_1_08_16fungal (PacBio error correction) | ecosystem: Environmental > Terrestrial > Soil >...
CGTAAGAAAAACTTTTTTCATAGGGGGGAAATATCGGACCTTCTCCGGGTCTTCAGTCTTTGACCGATGGTGGCGAAAACGAATATTTTAAAGAGGAAAAAGATGACCGGGAAGGGGCAGGCTCGGCGGAGGGGTTACGCATGGATACCGCATATTCGCCGTCGCAAGAGTGTGGCAGGAAACAAAAAAAAAGGACGCTTCACGCCAGGTCCTCGGCCCTGACGTCGCCAGGAACACAAAATTTTCATCCATTTTCCAGGAATAACGCAAGGATGTGGCGAGGGATACACAGGGTCTATGAAGCAGGAGAAAAAAAATCCAAACCACGGCTTTCAAAGGGAAACGACCTATGTCACAGAGGCAGCCAGGTCCGGCCCTCGAGGCCTTGGCAAGAGGAGGTTGCAGGGAGGACGGGGCGTGCGAAAGAAGCGTGGTGCCCTTGTAATATCAGCCTTTCACGTCGAGGGGGAGGCAAAGAGGAAAGAAGTACCGAAAAAGAGATAAGAGGGTGGAGGGCATCAGTTGAGCCGGAAGGATCACGCCGCGCCCGGCGTCTGAGGAAAGTTTCACCGTCTCGATAAGTCGTTTTTGCAGACATTGAACTTATAAATGCGGGGGGAGGTCCGGCAGAGATCAAAGAAAAGTCGGGTTGGTTAAGCAGACCTCGAGAACGAAAAGGCCGAGGCCTGAATTCTTCCAGCACGGTCCGTCTTCAAGCACGAGTGAAAACGCGGTACGGTTTGTGTCCGGCCAAGGAGTCGTTGATAGAAGGGTCCCTGAGCTGCACGGGGGTATGAAACTAAAGGAAAGCCGTAAGCGCTTCACGGAAATGGCCGGAGTTTCCGCAGAGAGAAGGCGCAGCACGTGGTGAAAAAGGTCGCGGGCCGGGAAATCAGGGGAACGGAACCGAGGTGTGCCGCGAACGCAATAGGGCTTTTGACTATGCTGCTGGGGAGGGCTCAGAGAGGAAAAACAAAGAAGGTCGCGACAGAGAAGCGAAGGGAAGAAAGGGTCCACGGGGGCAAACGCAAGACGCCGCGCGCGTCTCAGGCACGAATGAGGCGATATTCTGTCAGAAGAAATAAAATGATAAAACACGCGCCAGGCGGTGGATCTCTACGACAAGCCGTGCAGATGGGCCGAGAGGTAGCCGAGGGGAAATGACCAAAAAAAGACGAGGAGGAGGAAAAAGAGGTGCCACGCCGTCATAAAGGAGGGTGATCGGCGTGCCAAGCGCGGGGCAAATTTATTTTGCAGAAAGCAGCGCCTGGTGAAGGGCGCTGACTGGATAGGAACCTAAGTAGAGGAAAAACATGCAAACCGGAAGCGGGCCCATCCCACCGAATTCAGGGAGAACTGCTCGGCCAAACGAGGAATTCGCTAGCTATCGTTTTCTTTAGCTCTTCGCCGGAGGGGGATGACATGGAGAGTATCACGGGGGAGAAGGTTGACTGTTAGATGGGCAGAAACAGGGGAAGTCGAAAGCGCCGTGGGAGACATGGAGTTAAGGTCGAACACGAATTATCCGCAAGGGGGAGGAAAACAAAAAATAGGGACAAAAGAAGGAAGGGAAAATGTGGGACGGGACGGACTGCCGGGAATTTAGCCGAGAGTGCGGAAAGCTACTCTGGCGGGGCTTTTATTCTGGAATGGCCAGCGATGCCCGGAGAAGGGGGACCGGCCAAGAGAGACGGGGGGAGAAGGATAACGGGAGGAATCTGATTTTTACGCGGATACGGGGAAATGCGCTCACCGAGTCGCCTCGATAGTCAATGCGGGGAGCCGAAACTAAGAACGTTGATGAACAACGGCAAGCTGCCGACCCCGGAAACGACCGTCCAAATTTAAAGGTGCTGCGATATGCTGAGGGAAGGGCATTGAAAAGCTCTAAGAAAAAGGATAGGTTTCTCCCTGCGCGGCCTTAAGGGGATATCGAAGAAATTGTTCGTCTCAAGAAAGCGCCGAGGGTCACTCTGTGCTCAAAAGCGATTGGTCGATTTCGTGCGCTAATTTGAAGACATCAGTTCGGAGGAGTCACCGGGAGCAAAGGAGCGCGATACGAGGACTGTATCGAGGCGTTAGGGGGTTGTCGGCGTCGTCTTCGCAGGGCAACGAGATGTGAAGGGGAGAGGACGGGGACGGCGAGAGGTATAGATAAAAAGGCTGACCCGGTCAATAAAAACGGCGACAGGCGTCGCTTGGCCTGATCCCATAAGGATCAAACATCAAGTTGACCACTGTGGTTGCAGACAACCCCAGGGGGGGGGGGGGGGCGCGGAAAAACCCGCCGCGCGCACATAGACAGCGCGAAGTTTTTTCGAAAAAAGACCGTTCTTCTGGAGAAAGAAACTATTAAAAAGAAAGCGGGAGAGGAAACACCGGAGGAAGAAGAGAGAACTGAACGATCCCCACTTCTCGGAGACATAGTGAAAATCGGGGGCGAACGGGCGCAGAAGAAAAGGAAGAAAAAAAAGGAGTCCAAGGGAAGCCGGAGGAGGGCCGTTCAAAACACCCTTGGGGAGACGCGGATGTTGAAGGAGCAGAGCCAGCGCGCGCTGGAAATGCCGTCATATATTAGGACGCTGGTTTCGAGATACGAGCGTCAACCAGGTGCAAGAACAAAGGCAAGGAAAGCCGCGGCAAAAAGCCAGAACAACACGACAGCGGGACGCGATAAAAACCGCTTTTCACGTCGCGCTCTTGTCCGTCGATAACGTGACGGTATCGCAGAGATTAAAGAGAAACCGTGGGGAAGAGGAAAGCGCAAGGCGGGTAAGCACCTCGTGCTAGATTAGCAAAAGGGGGGGGACTTGGAAGAAACCGCGCAATTATCCGCGGCCTTCTAGCGACACTCGCCGTCCTATCACGAGGGCGGCCTGCATCGCCATTGGCTAAAAATGATCGGAGGGGAGAGGCTAGCGAAAAAAGGAATGGGCAGCAAGGAAAAGAAGGGGGGAGAAGACCGCTCGCCGAGCAAGGGTCATGGCGACGGTTTAAAAGCCTTCTATCAAAGGGTGTGGGGGGGATAAGAAGACACGGCGGGCTCAGTAAACCCCTCGTAAAAAAAAGCAGCCAGTCTTCCGCGCAAGGAAAACGCGAGATAGTCTTTGAAAACTGCCCGGCCCACCGGAGCCGCCGAGGAGCTTGCTCAACAGAACGAGGAAGAAGGAAAAAGCAGAAACACTGGAGGAGCAATCCCTGCCGCAAAACGACAGATAAAGAACCGTGAAGGAATCGACTGACGCCCCTTTAGAGCTGCCTTGTCTGCTCATTTTTTGCCTGACAGAACTAAACGTGTTCGACCTAAAAAAGAAGCAAGAATGAGGGAGGGTGTTGCTGAAAGGAAAAACGTTCACCAGCAACGGTCTCGCCTTCCAAAGCACAGGTGAAGAATGGGCAATGGCATCCGAGGCGAAGGTAAAACCCGATCTCCCAGAAAAATCCTCGTCGCCGACGGGGCCGAGGACGCGAGGGGGAGGGAAGGAAGACCCAGAGGAGGAAGGGCGGGTGGGGAAAGACCCGTAGGGTATCCGGACCGGTCTCTAGGCAAAAGGAAAGCCAGCCACAATTCACCAGGCCGCTGAAAAAAGAAAATCCATTTTCCCACGTCCGACTCCCGGACAGTGACACACGGCCTAACTCCTCCTTGGAAAAAAAGGGTTTATGGAAGGAGCTCGCCAAAAAGACATCGTACCGAGGAGAGTCCAAAGGACACGTCATCCACGCTGGAAAGAAGAGAGAGCAGGCGCGGTAGAGGGCCTGCCGCCCGTGGAGTAGAGCTCCACCGAAATCGTGAGAAAAAAAGAAAGAATAACGGGAGGGGCCTGAGCGAGGAGAGTAGGCTTGATGGAAATTCACCATGCGCAGCTGGACAGCTTCGCAGATAGGCCTGAACCGGAATCGGGAAGCACGTGAGGGAATCAGGGCAGAAGCTCAGGCGAGCGAAAAGGCCGCAAGAAATGACTAGGAAGGTTCCCCATAACAACAGCGTTCCGCCCGCCCATGCGAGATGGGCCAGCGGGAAAAAGAAGTGTACAAAGGGGGGAAGGGACACTCAGGTGGCCTGGGACCTCGCCGCATGAAGAAAAGACGCCGTAAATCTTCGCAAAGTGCGCCTGTTCTCCTAGAAAGTGACGCAAAAAAAAGTAGTTGGCGAGACCAAAAAAAAGAAAGGACGCACAAAAAGAACTCGAAAAACTCTGAGTGCGAAATCAAACCGGGAGGAGATAGCATCTGAGGAGAGGGTTCATTGGTCAACACCGAAAGGTAGGAATACCGATCCCTCCTAAAGGACATCCTTATCACCTTACTTCCCTCATACTGGCAAATGGACCCACGAAAAGGAGACTTGTGGAAAGGAGGAGACTGATCTGGCGAATCCGAGAAACCATCCTCCACACAGAAAATCGTCAAAAAAGACATAAGGGATCCTGCATAAGTAACCGCCTCTTGACGCTCGAGAATTTCCGGCGCAAAAAGGAGGAGGGTCAAGCAAAGACGTGGGGTGGCTAAATCACTGCCAGAAATATCATCTCGCGAATGTCACGGGCATCGAGGAAAATGATGGTACGCTTAATGAGGGAAGCTGTTTTATCACAAAACTGTTCCTTTGGCGGGGGTGCTCTCCATTTTTGCCCACCCGGCCATACAGAAGCCAGTCGAGGAGAGGTGCAGAAAACGCAATCCCGCTCAAAGGCTGCATCAAGGGGCTGCAAGGTCACGTTGAAGGGCTACACTGCCCGTCCGATTACTCCTGAAGGTGAAGAAGGAAAGGGGACGTGGGAACAATCGACCACTAGGCGATCGAATATGCTTTGCCGGGGGCAAGTGGTCCATCGTATCCGTGCACAAAAACCAAGAGGCAGCTGCAAAAGAAAAATGCGAGGGAAGAACGGAGGAGCACAGTAGGAAAAAATGCACCAGAACATGGAATAAGAACAACCAAAAAAAAAAACAAAAAAAAAACACAAACAAAGCAAAAAACCAAAAACCCCCAAAAAACAAAAAAAACCCAAAGGTCAAAGACGATAACCACCGGCAAGGTCGAGATCACAGATGACAAAAAAAGGAAAAAAGGGGAGGGGGAGAATCCGATCAAAAAAAGAGGGAAGATTGAGAAGAGGGTGACTACCAAACCCTTTTTTCAGTCGGTTAGCTCGGGGCTGGAGAAGTCAATTGAAGATGGGACTAATTTCCTGGCAATCTTTTCGGCCTTGCGCCGAAGGGCGAGGGGGGGATCAAAGAGGGCGAGAAAGGAGTCGAGGAAAGAAGTCCTGGACGAAAAAGCTACCGCAGGAATCCTTCGAGGAGGCTCCTGAAAGTGGTACAATAAAAAAGGTCCAAGGAAAGAAAAAAAAGGACTTGTCGCCCGGGAAGGAAATTGTACAATTGGTCCGCCTCGCACTCATTATTTTTACGCTTGAGGACTGTAGTAAAGGGCACTCTGAGAAGAAAAAAAAAGGGGCGGCCAAAAAAAACACCCACGGACGGTCGGCTAAACGCGGTGCACGAAAATCAGAAAGGTCCCATGCATCTATTCCGGGGGGGCATTCAGAAGCTTATTATTCATCGAAACGGGGGGGGGGTGCATCCGGCGTGAATCCATTGGAAAGACGCGGTCAGGAGGTTTCGATGCCTTGAGAAGATGATTCAGAGAGAACTTCAGAAAAGGGAAGAAAGGAGGATCTTGGGAAGGAATAGAGGAAGACGGCGGGGCTCGCGCGAGATGTAGACGAGTTCCACGTCTCGAGAAGAGTCGTTGTGCCTACATCCAGATTATGCGGTAATTTGAGGGGGTGATCATAGGAAAGGGTAGGAGAAGGATCCCGAAGAGGAGGTGGGTTTAAGACCAAAAACTGGGGGGCCTTCCGCTCCGAAAGAGACCTTCCAAAAGTTTCCGGCGGCAAGAAATAGGAGCGAGGGTGGGTGGGTCAACAGGGAGGGGGGGAAAGACCTCTGATGTCGGGGAGCAGAAAAGAGAGTAGGCTTGGTAGCGCTCTTCAAAGAGGGAACGAGGGCAAAATGCGCATATTGTCATCCCTGCTGCGAGAAGGCTCAGCCGGATTGAAGAAAATGTGTCAAAGAGGAGAGTGAAGCACAGAGTGGGAAAAGGGACGCATCAAAAATGGAAGGGCTGGACGGCCTTTGAAAAGCTCGAGAGGACCAGAAGTGCGGCGCTCTACTAAAAACAACAATGCGGTCAAGGACTCGATGCGGTAAAATTACGAGCTAAAGAGGAAAAGTCGCGGGTAAACGCAAGAACGGAGCCGCAAGTTAGGATGCAGAGGAGGGCTTAACAGAAGAAAGGTAAAAAAGAGAAAAGATCGGTCGAGCTGGAAGGACCACAGGCGGCTTGCCGTAGTTGGGCGGTCGCAGTAGAAATCGAGAAGGGAAGAAACAGGTGGAAATACGGGAAAGGGAGATGGCCGCGGATAGAGAAGGGACGTCAATGGGCAGGGATCGAAAGAGCAAGACGAATACGCGGGGCAAATGGGGGGGGTTGCGAAAGTCCTCTCTTTAATTCGGCTCTGAGGTCTAGAATCAATAGGAAAAGAAAATACATCCACCCGGGCAGATCGGGACCTGGGTACGTCACCTGACTTACAACCGGCGCGCTACCCTGCTCGGAAACGTCGACGAGGAACTGCAAAATTCGGAACGAAGGGAAAATTGCTCTATAGAAGGTCCCGTCGACGAAAGTGAAGGAGATACAAGGAGCCTTGGCACCACGGCCTGTGAGGACTTACCTTTTAATCCCATAAAAGCTCGTTGAATCAAATTGCGTCAGGCGAAAAAAAAGTTTCGGAAAAAGCCATGCCGGCGGTAAAGGCGGTAGAAAATGCCCGGCCGGTCTTGATGAGTTCTTCTTAGCGGCGGGATTTGCCGCCGCCGAGATCTGGAGACGGAAGACGTAGGAAAGAAACCGAGGCTGGAGGAGAAGTTAATTGCGGGGTCGGGGCTATCTCGCCGGTCAGCAAAGGAAGACTTCTTCCCAAGGTCGGAAACTAGGGAAGGGGTACAAAATGATACTGAAAAGGGAGAAAGGCCTAGAATAGAAAAAAAGCCGACTGCGCAAACCGAAACGCAGGAAAGAGGTGAAAAAAGAGCGGTGTCGCCTGCCCTAACATTGCGCTCTGACCTTCACGATGTCCATGTCTGCAAGAGCGAAGAAACGATAATAGCGCAAGGGAAGAGGGATAGTTATCATTAATAGAGCGGCCCTTGCGACGGAGAAAAAAAAAGTGAGCCTCGACACGAAGAGGGAAACTTTTCCTTATCCCGAAGGTCTATTTCTTTCGCGGGAAAAGGGGCACGAGGAAAAGGGAGGAGACTTTGAAGAAAACTTGATCGCAGAAAAAGGGGGAAATGCGGGTCGAGCCGTCTGGTCGCGTCGGGGAGCCCTGTCTCGTCTCCGACGAAGCCGGGAGTGAGGAGAAAAGAGGTCAAAAAGGGATCTCAGGGAAAAAGTATGGGACAAACGCATCGCTCTCAGGGAAAAGATGAAAATCCGTCGAAACCCCCCTCTAACACTTTGTTTTGGAACGCCAGTGCCAACCGCCGGCAAAACATCTGGTAAAAGGCCGTTACACTACAGGGGGGGGAGAAAAGTTGAGGGCGCGATCAAAAAGTAGAAAGTAGGGAGAGAGATCCTTCACGGGGGGAGGGACCACTTCTCTCTTTTCCTCCATAGGGGGTTGGATTATCTGTTTTAAAAAGGTTAATGCTTAAGAAAGAAAGAAAAAAAGGAACGCATCTGGCTTTCCCAGAATGGAGAGGGGGGGGGGTCCGCTGGGGGAGAAAACCAGGGTAAAGAGGCCGGAAGAATCAGGCCAGCGCGGCGGTTCGCCTTCCCATAGATTCTCACTAGACTTGCATCCGTTATCTACAGATAAGCCGCATACAAAGTGTTCTCCACGCTGTTCTGGAATCCTCAAAGTGGTAAGACGACAAGACTGTGCAGGGAACCGGTGTCTCGTGTCTCTTCGATACAGAGTAATGAAGAAGACCTACAAAAATCGAAAGAGCTATACAGAGAAGGGGCAGCTCCGATCGTGCCCGAGCAGAAGGGGGAGAGAGGGAAAGATGACGCACTCCCTCTACTTTCTCCCCCGCGTTGCAACTCTTCGCGAAACGAAAAAGGGGCGAACCGAAAATTGCGTTAAGAGAAGAGGGTCGAGGTCCGACACGGAAAGAGGTCTATATCCAAAAAAGGAAGAGGGCTGAAACACCGATAAACCGCTCCTATCAAGCGCGTCGCCATTGGGGACAATATCGAGCGTCATCTTCGGGCTGAAGCAGAGGCCCAAGGCGCAGGCGAAAAAGAGGGAGAAGCATCGGTCATAGCGACGTTGCGCGAGAAAAAGGGTGGCCCTTAGAAAAAGAATCTAGTCTACCTCGGCATTGATCCAGTCTGATGAGGGCCGGAGAAGAGAAATCCTAAAAAAAAACAGTCTTCGGCGAAAAAGAGGGACAATTGGGCAAATCCACCTAAAGACGAGCTGAACACATCACGATGCCAAAAGTAGCCTCCTCCGAGCATCTCTGGCGGCTGCAAGAAACTCTAGAAACGAAGGAAGATCAAAAAAAAGAAAAATCAGAAAGAAAAAGGGGAAGGGCAGGGTTATAAACGGACGAAACTTCGAAGGACGACCGTTCCAGAAAAAAAGGCGGATTTCACGGGAAGCTTTGGCTTCCCACAGATCGAAACAGGCTTGGGACCAAGCGGATCCGGAAGCCACCCCAAAGGAAAAAGGTATAATGGGGCAGGAAAAAAGAACGGAGAAGATAAAAAAAAGAAGCCAGCATCCTCGTCGCCGACGTGGGAAGCAGGGTCCGCGCCGGGAGTTGATCTCTATAGGGACATATCGGACGCTATTTGGAAGGGGAGAAGGACAGGAACAAAGGAGGGGAGCTAGGGCCCAAGAAAAGCGGCGCGGGTCAAATTTGCCCCCCCGTTGTCGTCTTGACAAAGCCGATCAATTGCCCATGAATTCATGAAGAAACAGGAGCGGGGAGATCGAAGGGACCGGAAGCTCTCTGTTCTGCAGGATCCACGAGATGCTCGCGCTCGCCTGCCCACGAAACGGGCCGCCCGGGGGAACCGTGAAGGGGAGAGTGTTAAAAGTTTAGAGAAAAAAAAAAAAAAAATCAAAAACCAGCGGCGGCTTGTCTCCGCTCTCTTCTATGGAGGCGTTCTTTGATGGCGGCACCACACATGAAGAGGGGAAGACTTGCAGATAAATCGAAAGGGGAAGGGGAAGTGATCCGCGCAGGTGAAAAAAAAAGGCCCCCGAAAAGGCATCCTGTCGGGAACCCTGACTCTCTCAGCAAACTGTATCAGGAAGGAAAAGAACTCGCAGGCCAAAAGGAAAAAGCTGTACGAACCCGTCCTTAAACAACCGCAGACAACGCATGAGTATCTCCAGAAATTGCTCAGTTTGCATGTGAATCGCGAGGGAGGGGAAGAAGACTAGGAGGCCGTCCACCCAATCAGAGACAACGCCTCAGCAGAAAAAAACACCCTCCTAGCTCAGAGGGCGGGAACCGGTCGAAAAGAGGGGGAGGGGAGTAAGGACCGTCGGCGATGCTTCACAACACCGAGGAGGGACGGTATTATTAAAAACTCCATAACGGGAGCGAAAAGACACTCACCTTCCCGAGGAGGAACAAAGAAGGGAAGGAGAGGAGTGAACATGTTCGACGCCTCCTCTCGCTCGGCGTTAATCAAAGGATAAAGATCAAATCCTCCAACTGCCCACGCGGCCTCGAATATTTCCTTGAGAAGATTAAAAAGGAAAAGGAAAAAAGCCCGCGCTGAGGGAAATCGCCTGATGTCTCAAAGGGCATTCCCAAAGAAAGAAAGTCGCACTACCGAAAAGGAAGGGAGACCTGAAAAAAACAAGGATAGCGAAAGTCTGTCGAAGAACTGGTGCCGATGCCTCTGCGGCGACGTTGGAATGTACTAAAAAGTCTATGGGGGGGGGGTGGTCCAGGGCTGAATCAATCGAGGACTCCATCGACTCTGATCAAAAAAGCGCAAAGAGAAAGAGGCTAAAGGGGAAATCCAGAATTATTGGGTGCTTCGACCAAAGAGAACGTATTACATCCTTGGGCATGAAGCCGGAACTTTTGGAAAAGAAACCCTAATAAAGGCGAATACTAAGGACAGGGTTAGAACGGTTCCTCGCATTAGTCACAAAAAAAAATTCTAGAGGAAAAAGAACCTAGCCTTAGACTAAAGGAAATCCGTGCAAGAAAGTGCGCAAAAAATCCTAAAAAATCCAGGCAAGGTAAAAACGAATGAACACACGGGAAAAAGTGTCTACCAAGTCACAACACAACTTATTATTGAGAAAATAGATATATTGGGGGGGGGGAAAAAAACCGGCAAAAGGGAATCCTAGAAGGGGGATCTCCGGATGATTGGGGATGTAAATGTTGCAGGGTTTTCGTCAGGGGCGCCGACGGCGGGCCGAGCATAAGAGGAAAGAATGAAGAATCGGGGTCAGAAAATGCACCTTCACCGAGCAGGGAGAAGCGGGTCGAAGGTTCGACAAAAAGAAAAAAAACCCGTCCGGGCTTCATCGCGGATGGAACATAACGTGGTAAACGTGGAACAGGCCGAGCATAAGGGGCTCGTCTAGTCGATTGCACGATGAATTCAGCCGGTAGGGGCGCAAAAACCCAAAAAAGCGGAGGAAAGGGAAAAAAGGGGACAGTCAACAGAAGCCATTCAAAAAGGCGCGTGCCATTCGAATGTTCTTCCTTGGGACGGTCAGGCAAGGGACTTGATGAAAGAAAAGGGGGAGGTGAAGGACAAAGTGAACGAAGAGAGTACGCGCGGGTGTGGTGTCCTTCTCGAAGATGATTAAACCTCCCGTAGGATAGGAAGGTGGGAGGAAGTTGAGGCTGACGCAGGATGACTCTCTCTCCAGGATCGCCGCCAGGTTCAACAGGGGCTCGAGAGAATTGAAAAGAACGGGCGGGGAAGGTGAAGGTCCAATAGAAGGTGAGTATCCGACATCTCGGTCATCTGATGTTGAAGCAGACCGGGAAAGGCCGAAAAGAAAGGAGGGCCGTAGCAAGCACGATGAGCGGGGAGGTGGGGGGTTCCGGCCGGCTAAAATTGACGCTGATTTGTGGTCCTAGCACTACATATTGCGTCGGGTCTAGGAGGAGAAGAAGTTAAAGGAAGGCCAAAAAAAAAGTTGGTGTAAGCGAAGAAAATGCGGCGGAGCGCCAAAGGCCGGTTTACAGGACCCTTGTGGGTAAAGAGGGAGGCAAAAAGAACCGTTGAACGAAAAAAGAGAAAATGGAAGGGGGGAAATGGGGAGGGGCTCGGTAGCACCACGATTCTGAGAAAAACTACATCACCAATTCTGTAAAGCACTGCGGGCAGGGGGGGAAAGGACGAGCTCAAGAGACAATAAAAAGCAAATACAGAGAGCGAGGAGAGGGAAGGAAGAATTTCGTGCGGAATCTTCTGGGCGTGAAGAAAAAGGGGCCAGGATTGATCTCTACGACACGGGCGCCGAAAAAAGGGGCCGCGCTTATCTCTATCGCTATCAGTTCCGTCTTATAAACGACAGATTCACACAAGGGAAACCGGAAAGAAAGGAAGGGGGGGGGTCATAGGAGGAGAAGACGAATGGGGGGAAGACTCAAAAAACTGGTAAGGCGGCAGCTTGATATTTCCTAAACGAGGAGGAAGACTGTCAGATAAGAAACCCTCAGAGTTTTAAAGGAAAAGGGGACTAACCTTCATATCCACGAGGCGACGAGAAGGGTGAAGGCGGGTTCGGAGATCGAAAAGGCTGATTCCATGAGGTATCACTGTAACGCTCGCCAGCCTGGTGCGAAAAACATTAGAACCCTGTTTGGAGGGAAAAAGCCCAAAAAGCCGCACTGGGCGGAAAGGTTGGATTAATTTCTGAACAAAGGAGAATCATTGAGTAAATCTAAAAAAAAAAAGCAGAAAAGGGGGACTGGTCGTGATCAAAGCGAAACGCGGCAGGGGAGCCTCCGCCGAGATGCACGAGGGTCTACTCTTTCGTAGCATGCTTAGATCGGGGAGGCGTCAGGCGTGGAGTAGGAGGAAAGAGGCCGAAAAAGGAAGAGGAGGGCGACACATTTTACTATCGCTGCGGCTCAAAGAGTCGCCTCGATCTCTATAATGGCCAAAGACGTGGGGAAAAGTCGCACGGAAGAAAAGTCGCGGAAAAAGGCTGGAGAAAAAGGGGCTCCTAGGGCGCCAGTACGGCTGAGCGGCTGAAAGATTGCCGCTCGATGATGCCCGCAGCCAGGGCGAAAACCGAGAAGAGGGATAGGCGATAGGGGGAGGGGAAGGGGAAAAAGGGGACTTCGACGCGGGGAAGTCCACTTGCTCGAGCAGCAACCTGGAACGCTTGATGGACCCGCGATTGGGGGGAAGGTAAAGGGTTATCGAATGGAAAGGGAAAAGGAATGGGAACAGGGAAAAGAAGAAACTGAGACTGGAGCAGCGCGCGTAAGAGGGTAATAGGGCAATGTGGTTGTCGGGAGCGGGCTGGGCCCTCCGGGGAGAAACGCTCCTTGGCCGGAAAGCCCGGGTCTGCGATCAAGGTCACTTGAACCAGCGGAAAAGAGGAGGGAGGACAACGAGGGGCCTGATGACCAAAAAAAATTTGAACGAAACATCGCGAAGGGAAACACGGGGTGTTTTCCCTCACTTCCAGGACCGCCGAGAGAAACATCTGGGAAGCGAATTTTGAGGATAAGGATCTTGAAAGAATCAAAAAAAAAACACGAGGAGGGGGGGGGGATATATGGTATTTCGTCCCGGGGGCTCGGCTTGGCTACATAGTGATCTGTTATGGGGGAGGTTTAATGAGCCTCTAAAGATTTGAGAGTTGGAAGGGAGATGACAACAAAGTTTTCAATGGAATCATGCCCGCACGAGTTCTCCGTCAGCCATACGTACGCCTGGTTTTCGAGATAAAGATCACCTTGACAAAGTGCCCGGCAAGAGAAAAGAGAGAGTAGTAGCACTCCTCAAAAAAAACACGACATACCTGCCGAAGATACAGCGCGCTTGGGGAAACGGAAAAATGGAGTTGTGAAGGGACGAGTAGAGAAACTTACTCAAGCGAACCCATCGCGGGTCCGATGGCTTTCCATCGAGCTGCTCGAGAGGAATGAGACCAGCCAGCAGGCCGCAGGAAAAAACTACCGATCCAGATGGAAAAAAGCTCTCCATTGGGGCAATTCGCGCGGCAATAGAGCGACGAAAGAAAGCAGGGATAAAAAAAAGGGAGAGGGAACCGGGATCGCAGCAGGCGAAAGGCCGAAGAGAACACACTGTCTTGACGCTTGCTTATCGATCAGGAAGACCTCGGAAGGAGGGCAGTGAGGGGAACCGCTTGAAAAAAAAAGAAAGAGGACAGTCTCCGGCGCGAGCGGGGAAAAAGTCAAGGCGCGGTCCACAAGGCCCGCCTCCGGGCTCGCATCAGATTCCCTCAGAGCTGAACCGGGAAAAAAGCCTCAAGAGAAAAAAAAAACGCAGTCACGAAAAAAAGAAATTGGCAATGGGAGGAGATCTGGGGTGTTGCCTTACTAAACTGAGGAGCCTTCGTGTTTCGAAGGAAAGAAAATATGAGAAGGAGCTAGGGGGTTTAGGAAAAGAAAAAGTTGGGGGGGAAAAAAAGGGGAAGGGGAGGTCCCGTAACAGCCCTTGGACGACCGTGATAATTGCTGCATTGAAGGGAAGGAGAGTATCTAACCAACAAGCACTACTTCAGCGCGAAGTTCCAAAGATGAGGAGAAAAACAGACATCTAAGGGGAGTACCGAGAGCCTCCGCCGGTTGAGGGCACTATGAAAGAAAGCCTTCACCATTGCCGCTGCGGTTCGCAAAAGACCATTTGCCCCCAGTATTGAACTCAGGGAGAAAAAGGAACATAAACACAAATTCCGGATCGGGGGAAGAAATCGAGTGGGAACGTCCTCCTCGGACATAAGGACGTCTATACGCGGAATGATCGGAATTGCCTCGAGCTCCCTGCGAGAAAACTCGTCACTGAACGAAAGACCAAAAAAGGAGGGGAGATTAGAGAAAGAACAGAAGTCTCAGAAGTACATCATGGAAGCCGCGAGCTAGAGGCTTTTCTTGATTTAAGGCACCTGCCCATCGTTGAAGCTTTCGCCGTCCTTGACTCATCTTTTAGGTGATGTCGGGCACGTGGTTGTCCTCATCGAGAGCACGCATCAGGGAAATTCTAGGGAGAAAGACAACGATGCCTGAAACCATTCTTTTCCAGCAAAATAGCAGGAAAAAAAGGGTGGGGTAACGGCCTTCGCCGTCTCTCCTCGATGAGGCAGACGCCGAAAGATTCGGCATTTTGAGTGTGAAATCTCTTACTGCTTAAAAAGACAATCTAAGAATATGTAGTGCGCTCAAAAGAGATATACTCCTCATCGGACTTACACAAAAACCGAGCCAGGTCAAAAAAAAAGGCACCGATGGAGGACTTAACTCGTCGGAAGGCCGTCGTGAAGGGTCGCTTCAGCAACACCTCTATTACCGTAGATTATGATAGATCCAGATTCAGGAGAAAAAAACCCAGATATCGTCGGTTAGAAAAAAGGATAAGAGACGATCTGCTACAGGGGAGAGCAGCGTGAATCCTGCGCTCCCTAAAACTACCGGGAGGACAGTACATGCTTTCCATAGAGAGAAGATCGGTCTCTCCAAAGGAGTAAAAAACAGCTGACCTAGTAAGAAGGGAAAAATACAATGGGAAGTGAGAGAAGAGCGCGGGAGAGGACTGCACGGCTCACGGAAAGCCTCATTTCCGGCCTCGAGGCAATGGACCTGGGGAACGCTGTTGACCAGCAAAGGTTAAAAAACGCAGGGGGGGTGGGAGTTGGAAAAGCCAACCAGAAGAAAAAGGGGAGGAAGACGACTACGGCATAAAGAAAAAATCCTGCGGAGGCTCGCCGGCCAGGACACGGGGCAACTCGGCAAATAAAGGAGAGGCGTACGTCGTGTTGGGGTCTAACGGACCCGTCGACCCCTCGAGACGCGGATAGGGATAAAGAAAAAGAAAAGAGGGATGTGAAAGGGGGAAAACCCAAAAAAAAAAAAAAAAAAATTCGGCATCGTCCAAGGCCAAAATCGTCGAGGCGTGCGAAAAAGAGCACATGAATCACGGCAAAGAAAGCGGACCACCGGCAAAGGGGAACCTCGATGAACCAACGTTTTTGTCGGGTCGTACGGAAAAATCTTCGCAAAGGAGGGAAGGGAGGAGGGAGTGGGGTCTACCGAAAAGGGGCAAGGGGGGGTTTCGAAATGAGGGGGTACGGTACCGGATGGAGGGGCCGTGATGGCCCTGTTCAGGGTTTTCTTCGCTGGAGACGGCGAGTGCCGAGAATAGTTGCCGGAGGGGAGATGGGAGAAAGGGCAAGATTCGGGCGGGGTAAGGTGGGAACGAAAAAAAAAGGGGCCAAAAAAAAAAAAAAGTAGGAAGAGGAAAATGGCCTCTGGGGTAGCAGGCACCGGACCTTGCAAAAAAAAGTCCTGACGAGCAGCGATTTTCGCTGATGAAGTTAGTCTATTGAAAAGACGGAATGATCTCGTGAGGGAAAACCCAAAAAAAACCTTGCGCAAGAAAAATGGAAAAAACGGAAAAAGGATGCCCTCGAGAGTGGGTCCATTGCGCGCTGCTGAAGGCCGTGCAAGGCCTGGAGGAAGCGTCAGTGTAGAAAAAGGAAAGGTAAAGAGTCCAGCGCTCGGGTGTCAAAGATTCCTTATATCCCGATCAGCGCCCTTCAGCCAAAACGCGATGCAAGAAGTTTGGGGGGGGTTTATATTGAGATAACAGTGCGAAAAGATCAGAAGACAGAGTCCTCGGTAATCGAAGTCGTTTGTTGCCGACATTTAATATGCGGAAGGTGAAAAAGGTGAGACTGTCAAAAGAGGGATGGTTAAAAAAAAGCCGGTCAGGCAGCCTAAAGGCTGGCGTCAAAAGAGAAAGAAGCCTTGAAAGTGAGTCCGGCAAAAAAAGGATCGCTGTCGTGTTGTGTTCCTGCGAGGAGGGAGTCAGATCTACGAAAAAAGGGGTAAACAGGATAGCGAGTCAAAAGGAGATTATCAAAATGCTCATGTCCGTCGATCCAAATGCGGCGGAGCACGCCGGACAGGCCGTGGAAACAGGGGGGGCTTGGAAAAGAAAGAATGCGGGAGTCGGATTTACTGTGGCAAAGAGAGGTGAGGACGATGCGGCCCGTTGGGGCTCGCTATATGACACACCCTAGGAAAAAGCGAAAAGGACAGGGGGAGGAAACAAGTCCCGGAGGAAACTGAGGGGGATTCGACCAAAAGCTAGGGCAAGGCAAGCCGCCGGGATTCGTAATGCTCTGTGAATCCAAGAAATGAGAAAACAGCAGTCCATGAGTCGGTGGAGTAGAGAAATCGAAAATCATGAGAGGAGAGAGGGAAGACCAGTATAAACAGATTTGAGCGAAAGAGAGATCGGACAGCCGAGACGGTGCGGCCGGCGAGAGGGAAGTTATCTGCGTTCTCAAAGACGCGGTCAAATGGATTTTGGAAAAAGCAAATGAGAAGGCTGGATAGAAAGAGGACGAAGGGGAGAAAAAGCAAACGAATCCCATCGAGGAAGGAACCGGGGAAGGCGCGCCCCTGCTCGGCCCAGAGAAAGAGGAAGTCTTGCTGGAAAATGGGTTTAGAATACTGACGAAAAAAAGTCGAGACAATCAATTGCGCTCGCCGACTGAAACGAGGACAGGGAAAGGGTTCGATCTGCGTACCGGGACGAAGGAAGCGCCTCGTGAATCCGATTGGTCATGGAAAGGGGAGAACACTAAGAACAATGTGCGTCAGGCAAAAAAATAAAGGTCTTGGTGAGGTGAAAGGTCTGTCGTCGGCTAGGCGCGGACTTTCTGGGGCCGTCCGCCTATAGGCTGCGGGAAAGGGCTACTAGGGGATGCTGCAAAGAGGGGGGGAACTAAAAGAGGAGAAATAAGGATCGCGGGAGCGCGCAATACTTTCTTCCTCTTCCAGAGGGACTCGTAGGGCTAGAGGATGGGGCCTAGATAGCCAAGGGGGGGGGGGGCTAGACCGAAAAAGGCTCTAAGGACCAGTGCTTGGCGACTTCGCCCCGTGTCGCCGCCGATCCCTTCTGCCTACAGGGCCCCATGGAAGAGCTAAGGAGAAAAGGGGGTCATAGCCCATTGCGGAGAACGGTGGGAAGAGGTGAGGGTCGAAGCAGCGGAACGTTCTCTCTCAGGAGAAAGAAGTCCACTTTCGGCCTCAGCCAGAGGACGGATCATAGAACCTCGATGGAGGGAGGGGGCATTGAGGAACACGCTGTCATCCATCTCGGCGATACGGGAATTGATCGCCGGCAATCAACGTTGAAAAAAAATCGGCGCTGGGTCGGAACGGGCGGGGTGGGAGGCGTTCGAAGAGGCTCGGATAAAAGGCCGTGAAAGAAGAGAAGTTCAAAGTCCGGTGAGCGCGTATCCAGAAAGCTTCCCGTCATCTATTCGCCAGACATCGCGCGCTGTCCTTGTAAACAGAAAGGTTGTTAGGGCCGGCGCAACATGCTGGGACAGCGGTGGAGGGCAGTGCAAAAATCTTCTGACAGCAATTACGACTACCTTCAAGAAGGACAACGCCCGTATACGTTGTACGAAGTGAAGATATCTCCAAAAAAACAAAAAAAAAAAAAAAAAAAAAACCAAAAACCCAACCCCAGATTGGCCCAAAAAAAACCACCGCGCGTTTACAAACAAACGGCCGAAACCCCCCCCCCCCCACCCCCCCCCCCATCCCAAAGAAAGGGTTTTTGTGTTGGGGGTTGTGGGGGGCTGGGGTTTTGGCGGGCTTTTTGGGTTGGGGTGTTGGTTTGGGGGTTTTGTGTTGTGGCAGTGGGTGGGGGGGGGTGTTGGGTGGTGATTTTGTTTGGTTTTTTTACCACAACCACCCCCCCCCCAAAACAAAACTCCCAACCCACCCCCCCGCCCCACCCACCATTCTTCTTGAAAAAACGCTATTTCAGGCAAAGGCCAGAAGGGGGAACCAAAGGGGGGTATAGCTGTCTCCAGAAGACTCGGCAAAAGCATGGGCGCGCGGGAGTTGGGCCCTGCGTTCTTCCAAAGGGTTCTACGCGTGGAGGGGAACTCCGGAATGGACTCAGACATCAGAAAAGGGAGGAAGCAGGATCCGGAGAGAGAAACGCTCACTCGTTAAAAACGCCAGGTAGGCTCCGCAGAGGCCATAAAAGTCGAAAAAAACAAACATTCAATCGGATTTACGAAAGTTTGCAAAGGAGGACGCGCTTGCCGGCGATCAAGAAAGTATCTCCTGAGATAGATGACGCCTTTTGACCATCTTGCAAAGGCTCCGGAAAGAGGCCCAGCAAGAACCACTATAGACCAGGCCAATGTAAGAGGCGCAGCAAGGCCCTGCCCAACAGAACGTGCTGCTCGGGGAGAGATAAACTCACAAGAAATTGGCAAACGCGCTCATTGGGGAGGTGGCCACTTATCTCGCGGATCGGCTAGAGGAAGCTCAGGGAAACATGGAAATGGGCCCAGGTCGGGCACTGCTCGTAAGGGGGTACGCGCAGACGGGAAATAGGCTAAGAAAGGACGAAGAACTTTGGCCTTCTAGATCTATGGCTACCTCGGCATTTCTTAGCAAAGACCTCTGGTTAGGGGAGAGGAAGGCTTGGGCGGCGCCAAAAGAGTCTTGAGAGGAAGGGGAAAAAACGGCGGCCGCCAAATCTCTCTTCTCAAGATAACTAATGCCCCAGAGTAGCTCCTAAAGCATGAGAAGGAAATCCAAGAGGGAAGAACCGACGCACGACCCAAAAGGACGGCCGGCACATCTGACGACGCCCGTTACGCTCGACTGGGGCTGCTAGATGGGGGGTGACGGAAAATTATAAAGGAGGGAATTGCTAGAAATGATGCACGCGCTCTTGAAGAAAAGGACAAGGGGAAACGGCTTGGTGCCACGACGGACTGTCTCGTCTTCCAAAGCTTCTTCGACGGACCGTGAAGACTGCAATGCAAGAAAGGAGATCGAGGGAAAAGCATCGAGGAGAGAGAAGGCGTGGGCTGAACGTTCTCGAAGGGAGGAGAGAAACCCAGGTAAATGACCTGCGTTTGGGGGGGGGGGAAGGGGTGAGTCCTCCGTAAAAAGGCTATGGTAAACCACCGTCTGAGAGGGAAAAAGATGAAAAGAGTAGGGAGTACTACCTATCACCTTTCAGTACTTCAATGCGTCCTCACCGTGGGAGAACGAGGTGGACTAAGAGAAAGTAAGGACCTGGAATAGACAAGCAAATGGACGAGGTCCAGTCAAGTCGCTCTCACGCGCGGCCACTCGGCAAACGGCGCC
>Ga0179593_1693549_pt1 | contig 19399 bp, 29 predicted proteins | sample CZODoug2_1_08_16_FD_185931 | JGI IMG/M metagenome (GOLD analysis project Ga0179593, IMG submission 185931) | Vadose zone soil fungal communities from Angelo Coast Range Reserve, California, USA - CZODoug2_1_08_16fungal (PacBio error correction) | ecosystem: Environmental > Terrestrial > Soil >...
AAAAGGGAGGGAAGGGGGAGGAAAAAGAGTCCACGCGCTTCAAGCGGCAGCCATCTCGATCCCATTTTATCCCTTTTCCCAGATAAAAAGAAGAAAAAAGGGGGGGGGGGGGGGCAGAGGGCCAGTTGTCCGAAAAACAATTGCCTCTTTCGAGTAAGAAAAGAGGAGATCGCCCCCACCACCAGGCGATATTTTGCTTGCGGGTACGAAAGGAGGGTGGAGGGGGGCAGAGGTGGCGAAGAAAGCGATTTCGGAGAGAAGGTCTCTTGATGGCCAGGAGGAGAATAGGCTCTTTGTGTCCACATTGAAAGGGGAGAGGGGAAAGGGGGGGCAGGGCTACGGTGAAGCAACTTCTTTCACTTGAAGAAAAAGAGGGAGGAGAGAGATGCCAGGACGTCGAACTCGCCTCTTTGTACTATTCCCTCCTTCATTTCCTTTTCGAAAAAAAGAGAGAAAAAAGAGGGGGGAAGGGAGGACGATCCGGCTCAAAGGCATTCGCGAAAGGGAGAAGGAGCGGGGCCGATCGATTTTGTGCGAAAAAGGGGCCCGGGCCTCAGCATCATCTCGCCTTCTTTGAAGGGAAAAAAAAAAAGGGAAGGGGCCAAGATGGGTCATTCCATCAACTTCTCTACGTGAAGGAAAAAGAGAAAGGAGAGCTTGGAAGGGTTTCTTTTCCACTTAAGGAAGGGGAGGAAAAGGAAGAGGAATAGTAGAAGATGCGGTCTTCACCTCCATCTTGGGGGGGGGGAGGGGACGGGATCTTGTGTTTTTAATACGGAGAAAGGGAAAACAATGGTGCGTTTTCTTCCTTAGGGAAAGAGGAGGGAAAGAAGTCGGCAGCACGTCCCTGCCATCATTTCTCTAAGAAGAGAGAGAAGGGGAAGGGGGCAAAAGAGGGGATCGGGTGTGGCCTTTCAACGTCTTACCTCTTAGAAGGAGGGAAAGAGAGAGAAAGAGAAGGGGACAAATTGCGAGACACACGCGGCCTTGCAACCCTCAATCTTTTACCTGGGGGGGGAGAAAGAGGGGAACGCTCGGGTGGCATGAAAAGCTCTCTTCCTTGGAAAAAAGGGAGAAAAAGAAAGTACGCGTGCCGATACCAGAAGAGAAGAGAGGAAGGAGGGGAGGAGTGCTCCTCAAGCAAACTTTACAAAGACAGTCCTGGGAAGAGGAAAGGGGGACAGGGCGCATGCAGTTCGGTCGTCACGAAAGATGAACAAGGGAAAAGAAAAAAAAGGAAAGGAAAACAAGCGAATGCGCCCGGCTGTGGTCCTCTTACGGAAAGAAGGAAAAAGGAAGAAAAGGTGAGCTTTTTCCCTTTTCTTCAAAGAGAGAAAAAGAAGAAGGAGAAAGGGTAAAAACGGACAAAAGTTCCATAACCGCACTTCCTTCTCTACGGGGGAGAGAGGGGGAGGGGTGTCGCCATACGTGTGAATTTTCGGGGAAAAAGTCGGACAAGACCCAGATCGAAATTATTTTAGACCTTCCTCAGAAACACCCGCTTGGAGGGAAAGGGAGAGAGAGATGGAGGGAGCCGCACTGTCTCATTACTACAGTCGGAAGAGAAAGAAGGGGGAATCCAAGGAAGAAGCCAGCTTGGCCGAGATTTCCTTCCCTCTTTCCCGGAAAAGGGAAAAAGGGGGGAAGGAGGATGCTTACCAACCTGATACCCGTGCCGGTAAACCCATCTCTCTCAAAAAGAGGGGGAGGGGGGGAAAATCCAGAAGCCGCGCCATTCTCCGCTGAATTCCTCCATTTGCTCTTCGGGAAAAAAAAAGAAAAGAAAGAGAGAAAGGAGGCGGCTTCCGTTAGCACTTTTTTAGAAAGAAAGAAAGGCAGGGCGTAGGGACAGTGCGGCTCACTCATCACTCTGTACTATCCCCCACAGGAGAAAAGGGGGAGGAAGAAAGAGAGTGTAGTCAGATCTTGGTTAGGTTCCTAAGCTTCATTCCCTACCGGGAGAAAGAGGGAAAAAAAACCGACGCTCCCGACTCCCAGTCCCCGGCTTAGCGTAAGTTAGGGGGAGAAAAGAAAGGAGAAGGAGAGGGAAATCCAAGGATCGAGAAGCACCAAGACAAGCTCCAACATTTGGTTCTTCCTTGTTTCCAAGGAAAAAAAGGAGAAGGGCGATAGTTTGCGGGAATGCGAGTCGAGAAACTGTGCCAGGGGGGAGAGAACGGGGAACAACATGGCGATTCGTCCGCGGGGGGAAAAGGGGAAGGGGAAGGGGTAAGTAGTTTTGCTTGAGGAGCGAATCCCTTCCGGGGGGAAAAAGAGGGGGATATCGAGCACGAGGATTTCTCTTTGCCTGAGGAGGAGGGCCCAAGCCCTCGCTAGAGAAAGAGAGAAGTGAAAGAGGAAAAGTAACTTGCCAAACCTCCTCCTCGAGGGAAAAGGGTAAGAGAGGGGAAGGGGTGAAAGCCGCTGTTTTGTTCTCGGGGGGAAAAAAAAAGAGAGGAAGGAAAAAAGCTGCGCTTTGAAAGCCACACCTATCTCTCCTTTTCTCGAAGAAAGGATCAGGTCTTTGACAATTTCCGCTTCCGCGAAGGGGAGAAAAAAAAAAGGGGAAGAAAAACAGCAACCATTGTTTTCCCCGTGTTCGTCTTTCTATATTCAAGGGAAAAAAAGAAAGAAAGGATGGGCCATCAGGGTTTCCCGTTAAATAAGAGAGGGGGGGGGGGGGGGGGGGGGGAAAAAAAGGGGGGGGGGGAAAGGTCCGACTTCACCCCCCACCTCAGAGGAGAAAAGGAAAAGAAGAAGAAAGGGAGAATGATGGTTGCGAACACCCTCTCTCTTTATCAAAGATGGGAAAGGGGAGAAGGGGAACAGCGAGTCTGAAGAACATAACAAAAACAACGGCCGGCCATAAATTCCCAATAAATTCTGAGGGGAAAAAAAAGATGGGAGAGCACAACTCGATCGCTCCATCTCATTACTCTTAAAGGAAGAAAAGAAAAGGGGGACGAAACGGACGTCCGCTCACGGCAATCGCCGGAGGATTTTGGCCACGAAAAAGGGAAGGAAGGGATGGAATAGCCTCCAAGCGGCGCAGTCAGACGTCCTTTCACCTCGCGGAGGGGGAAGCAGAAGGGGAGGGAAGTCAAGCATTTGTTCACGGTAGCCGTGCCACGTTCAACGGAAAGGGGGAACAAAGCGGAATATTCAGACTTCCGACGTAATCGAGATGTTCGAAAGAAAAAAAAGGAAAAGACGGGAAAAATGACCTCGAATAGCTGAGCACATACCATTTGTCCCCTCCATCCCCGCTATCTTTTGAAAAAGAGGAAGGGAAGCAAACGCTCAGGGAGGACACCTGCTAAATCCACAGTGATCCGTCATCTATTCCATTGTTTGGGGAGAGAAGGGGAAAAAAGAAAGAGGAGGGGGCCGTTAGGCGTCCTAGGGCATCTGTCCCCATTGATCCAAGGAAAAAAAGAAGGAAAAGAGAAAAAAGAGAGATCTGGTTTGACTGCAACACCAATTCCTATTCAATTCCCGTTCCCTTCAAAAGAAAAAAAGGGGGGGAGGAGAGGAATGACGTCTTTGTCCAAGAAGTGATCAGACCACATCCCTCACCAAAGAAAAAAAAGAAAAAAAGGAAGTGACGTGCCTGTTGGCAAGACCCTTCCTTTTTCATTCAGTGGGGGAGGGGGGGGGGGGGGGGGAAAATGGAGGACACGCTTTACTCGGTCCCTTGAGAAAAAAGGGGGAAAAATAGGACGTGTCATCTATCAAGTGGAGTGCACATACTTCTTGGAAGGAGAAAGGGGGGGGGGAAGCGAGAGTGCGCTGCACATCTCTCTCAACAACACACTCTTACTTTTCCAAGAAGGGAATAAGAAAAAAAGAAGGGGGAAGGAGGGAACGCTTTAGACACGTCATAGCTGGTGACTCCAGAGAGAAGAAGAAGGAGGGGGGGGGGAAGCAGTGTGACGAGCACGTCATAGCTGGTTGCCATCAGTGACCTTCCCCCTTCCAAAAAAGGGAGAAAGAGAGAGAGGAAAAAAAAAGCAAGACTGAGTGTTAGGGCTGTGGTCTGATCCCACTTCTGACAGAAAGAGGAAAAGGAAGGCAAAAAACAGAGGGGCCCTGAAGGGAACGGGCATGACCCAGGATTGTGCGTCAGAACCAGAAAGAAAAAAAGAGGGCAAAGCGGCAGCATCTCGATCACTTGTGATCCAAAAAAAAAAAAAGGGGGGAAGGGGGAGAAAAAAAAAGGAATCCGAAGACATTAGGGATGGCCTTTAGCCATCTTGTCCGAAAAACAAAGAAGGGGGGAAGAGGAGAAGGGGGAGGAAGCTCTAGAATCGCCCGCCCCACTCAGGCGATATTTTTGCTTTCTGTTACTCACTGTGTTCTGTGCTAAAAAAGGGGGAAAAAAGAAAAAAAAGGGAGGAATAAAGAAGGGATAGGATGAAAAGGTCTCGAAAACGTCGGTCTAAACATCGGGAGGGGAAAGAAATTGAGGAATGGGACTATCGCTGCCCTTTTTATTAAAATCTTTACCGGAGGAAGAAAGAAGAAAGGGAAAAGGTCTCGTGATGGTCGATCTTCACTTGAGGAAGGAAAGGGGGAGAGGCAAGAGTCATTGACTTTTTCGGGAAAAAAAAAGAAAAGCCTCACGGCGATTGCCGTTGCTCTTCCGCTCCTTCTCTTCAGAAAGGGGGGGGGGGGGTGTGGAGGTGTTTTAATTTTTGGGGTGGGGGTGTTGGGGTTTGCTTTTCTCTCTCTTCCCTTTCGCGAAAAAGAGGGAAGAGGAAAAGGGGGGGTCGGTACAGTTTCCTCAGCATCATCTCGAATCTTTGTGCATTCTTTCCTTCTTTGGAAGGAGGAGGAAAAGGGGGGAAATTCCATCAAAACTTGCCTCGACGTGATCACAGGATTGACTCAAGAGCTTGTTGTTCTCAAGGAAAAAGGGGAGGGAAAGGAGGTAGGCCGCTCCACGACCGGCGCGGTGGTTACTTCTTGACCGTGGAGGGGGGAAAGAAAAGGAAAGAATGGCTGGCCCGGGATCTTGTGGTTTGAATACGAGCGCATATTTCTGAATGTATTGGAAAGGGGAGAAAGAAAAAGGAAGGAAACAGGTTGCGCCAATTAATGGGCTGTATCTCCCTCCTTCTGGGAAAAAGGGGAAAAAAGGGAAAGGGGAAAAGATTCACCTCTCGACGGTGTGGCCTTTCAAAGGAAAGGGAAGACAACGGCGGCCTGGGCCATTGGCGCTCCCCCCAAAAAAGGGGAGGAAAAAAAAGAGGAAGGTGGAAGGGGAAGGGGGTGGAAGAGGACTCTCGTGTGGCATTAATAATCTCTCTTCCGGGAAGAAGAGGGGAAAAGGGGGGGAAAAGGGGAAGAGAAGGACTTGATCCCATCGTCGCAGCGGAACTCTTGAATTGATGAAAGGGAAAGGGAGGGGGAAGAGGGCATGCCCGCAGCGGGGGGGGCGGGGACCCATCGCCTTTTGTACCAGGGCTCCTTCATTTCTTTCGGGAAGAAGGGGAGAAAAGTGTCTCGATCGCATTCCCTAAAACATATCTAATTCTCAGATGGAAAGAAAGAAGGGAACGTGAACAGGAAGCAAAGGTTTTGGAGCCTTTGTCCTTGGTATGCTCTCGAGAAAAAGAAAAAGGGGAAAGAAAGGGAAAGTACCGCGCGACGCCGGTGGACTGAGTCGGGAGCGTCCGGTGCTTTTTGAAAGGGAAGATGAGGGAACCTAACAAGATCGAAATAGTAGACGTGAAGCAAACACCGGTCAACTGAAAAGTCTGGAGAGGGGGGGGGAAAAGGAAATTAGAGGCGGCAACGACGCCAGACTCCTTCCACCTTTCTCACCCCTTTCATCCACAGTAAGAAAAAAAGAGAGGGAAAAAGAAAGGGGGAAGGAAAGGGAGGAAGAAGCGGAAGGCGCGGATCTGCTTACCAACCTTAATACCGTACCTGTTAAAAAGGGGGGGGAAGAAAGGGAGTCCCAGGTTGGTAGCAGGACTCCGCTCAATGCTCCGCTTATCCTTCCCTTTCTCTCAAGAAAAGGGAGACGCGGCCAAGCGGGCGGCTCCTGTGAGGAAATGGTTGCGCCCGTTTTTAAGAAAGGGGAGAAAAGAAGAACTGACTAAAGACCCACTTGGCTAAGACTTTTCGTTGACCTGGTGTGGAAAAGGAGGAGAAGAAGAAGAACCTTTACCACGTGGATGGCCGCCAAACAGCACCGACGCTCCCTAAGAAAAAGAAGAGGGGAAAAACGTGTGTCCGTTAAACTGCGCATTGATTGTTCGATAATTTGATCGTGGAGGGAAAAAAAAAAAGAAGGAGAAAAGAGAAGGTGCTTCCCGTGGTCACGGGTATGTCCCTGACTCCTTTCCCTCTCCTTGGAGAGAAGGCCCCCGCTAATGTTTTTTCCGGGAATGCGATCAAAAGGTAGGGGAGGGGTGAATCTTTCGGCCGACTAACTTATTTTCCTCCCTTTTCCCCAGAAAGGAAAAAAAGGCGGGGAGAACGACAATGACTGTCATTTGTCCCGTTTGCTGCGGCAGAAAAAAGAAAAAAGAGGGGGATCAAGCCGGCCGGATGGGCTGCATCGAGCACACGAGGATTTCGGAAAGAAAAACGGCCGCGCGCTTCTTCTACTTTAAAAGAGGAGTTACCGAGGAAAGTAACTTGCCAAACTCCAAAGGGAAAAAGAAGGGGAAGGGGGCAGCCGCGTGTGTTTCGCGCAATTGCCTTCTACAAGGGAGAAAAAGGGGGAGGGAAAAACACCAGATCGGAGAGGTGAATCTTCTTCAAAACTCGGACTGTGCTTCCGCTCTTGAGAGAAGAACGACGGGGGCTCACAGCCCGAGAATTGGCTGCACAGGGTACTTTTTTCCTGGAAAAGAAAAAAGGGGGAAGAAGAAAGTCAGGCCACGCTGGCGGCCGTCGGATTCAACCCAAGATCCCGGACAGAAACTGCTGGTCATCCAGGGTTTCAAAAGAAAAAAGGGAAAAAAGGAAACAAAAAGACCGGTCGTGGAGCGGCCGACCGAATCGGGACAAAAGGGAAAAAGAAGATTGAGCAAGCATGTGATCACGTCGCGCAAGTTGATGGAATTGAAACCCATAGTGGGAAAAGGGGAGAAGAACAGGAAAACCGCCGGCCAGATGCCAAAGAAATTCGAGATTATTCTATTCACTTACAAGAAAAAAAAAAAAAAAGGGAAGAAAAAAGGACGCGGGAGCGAATCAAGTGTTTCCTCCTTGCCTTTCCTTTTCCCTCTTTCTCGAGAAAATAAAAAAAGGGAAAAAGAAAGGGTGAAGCCGACGGCGAACAAGTCAATGACGTATTGCAATATCTCCAAAAAAAAATAAAAGGGAAAAAGGGAAAAAAAAGGGGCATTGGCAAATCGACTCCGTATTTCAATCATTTTGCGGGGGAGAAAAAAGAGTACCAATGGCCCGCAATGTGGCCCAAAGCTGAATAATTCACACTTTCCCTACGGGAGAAAAAAAGGAAAAGAAGGGGGGAGAAAGAAAAAGGGAAATCAAAAACATTCGCTCCGCAATCCGCTGCTTCTAACCTAGCCACAAGGGGAAGGAGAGGGAAAGGGGGGGGGGGGGGGAGGGCGATTCTAAGAGCTTCGACCAAGGTCGCGATCCCGACTTCTCAATTGTAGGGGAGGAAAAAGGAAAAAGGGGGGGAGAGAGGAAAGACGAAGGTCGGGAAAGGAGGGAGGGAAAAAAAGGGGAAAAGGGGAGAGAGAAATGATGATCTTTAAATCTATTTTAAGAGAGGGAAAAAGAAAGAATCAGGGAAATAGGTGTTTGCATGCAGCCTTCCCAACAACTCACATCTATAAGAAAAGGGGGGGGACATGGACGAGGACTGAGCGTCTTTGTCCAAGAATTTGCTCAACAAAGGAAAAAAAAAGAAAAAAACGGGGGGGACACGAGCGTTCGTGCTGCTGTGGCCCCTCCACTGAGGAGAAAAAAAGGAGGGAAGGGGAAAAAATGAGTACACGACTTACGGCCCTTTAGCTTCACCGCTATCATTTTCTCGAGGAAAGAGGGGGGGGGGGAAGAGGGAGGTTTAATAAATGATGGCTTTCCCGCGAGCCAATCGCTGTTTTTGCTAAACATCTCAAAAAAAGGAAGGTGCAACGCACGCGCGATGTTTTTACAACAACCAGCGATGCTCGCGGAACAGCCATTTAGAGGGGGAAAAGGCCACAATCGGCCGAACCATGATGCGGTGAAGCCTAAATGTCCTTAATTCGGGGAGAGAGGGGGAAATCAGGGACGTACCACTGCCATGCAAAAGCACTTGTCTTTCCAAGGAGAAGAAGGGGGGGAAAAAAGGGAGGGGGGGATGCGAGAGAAGCCAATCAATACTTATGTTAGGTTTGTTTTCCTGACACTGAGAGGGAAGAGGGGGGGAAAAGAAGGAGGGGTTGTGGAAGCTTGCATGCAAACACCAGATTGCCCTGAAGGTAACTTGCATACTCAGGATGGAAGAGGAAAAAGAGGAGTAAAAAGAGAAGAAGCGCGATCACAGTGGATCACTGTGGACCAGATGCCCTATTCTCCCTTAAAAGGGGAAAGAAAGAAAGGGAAGAGGTCCGAAAAACATTGCCTCGTGGATCACTGTGGCATTTAGCATTTGGGGGGGGGGAAAAAAAAAAAAAAAAAAGGGGGAGGGGGGAAAGAAAACAAGGCGAGATTTTGCTTGCGGCGCACTGGTTCTGTGCTCCGGCTATTCAGGTACGTGTCGTTCGGCTCTTTTCGAAAAAGAGAAAAAGGAAAAGGAAAATAGAGAGTAAGTCGGATCTGAATATTCAGCTTGGTCCACAGGAGAGGGGGGGGGGGAGAGGGGACCGTTGGCAGGCTACCTGTGAAGGCAAATTCGGGAAAGGGGAGAGGAAAATGGAGGAATCTCGCGATGCAAGGACGTCGAACGCTCCGCTTTGGGCTATTTCAATACTGTCAGAAAGGAAAAAAGCACGCGATTGCCGTGAGCGGACGATCCCTTCTCTTTCCTTCCAAAAGGAAGAAAAAAAAGAAAGGGGGGGGGAGGGAAGAGAGGGTGGTGCTAGCACCGAAGTATGCTGGCAACTTTGATTTCGGCCCGTGGAAGGAGGGGGGGAAAAGGGGGTCTTCAGCACTCGGGCCTGGCGCACGTTGTACTAAAGGGGGGGATCAAGACGTGGGTTTTCTCAACATCATTGAAAAGGGGGGAAAAGAAGGGAAGAATGCGGTCGGCCGCTCCACGACCGGCGCGGGGGGGTTGTGGGGGGAGAGAAAAGAATAGGCGCGGCGAGATCGGTCTTCACCGCATCTTTTATTTCACGGTGAAACAAAAGGGAAAAAAAAAGGGGGAGGGGGGGGGAATCTCGACATCGACACGGGGAACAATGGTTGCTGTTTGGCTTCCTTTTCTCAGTACCAAGGGAAAAAAGAAAAGGAAAGGGAAGCGTCCATGTCACAGGAATGGTATCACCGCTGCTCACATTCCGAGTTTACGTCAGATTCAAAGAAGGGGAGAGGAGAAGGAAAAAACGTCGCCTTGCCATTTCTCATCCCACCAAAAGGGTTGACCTTATTGTGTGGATGAATTCTCTCCTCCTTCTCTCTCTGAAAAAGAGAAGAGAAAGGGGGGAAAGAATAAGCGCTCTTCCCTTTTCCCCCTCTCTCTCGAGAAAAAGAAAAAAAGGGGGGGGGAAGGGAGAAAATGAGGGTCCTTCCTGAAAGAAGGAAGAAAAAAGGGGGGAAAAAGGGGGAGGGGAGAAGAAAAAAACTTTACCAAATGACAGTCATTGTCGTTTACTCACGGAACTTCCGAGTGCATTAAAAAAAAAGAAGAAAGAAACCCCGCGTGCGCAGTTTTCTCGATCGCATTCCCGAAAGAAAAGAAAGGGGAGGCGGGGACAACCCGTGACCACTGAAGGCAACTGTTGGGAGGAAGGAGAAAAAAAGAGGAGCGCAGCGCAGTTTAATGCGGACACACCGTGAAGAGAAGGAGGGGGGGGGGGGGGAGATCAACGTGGGAAAGGTGCAGGCGGTGGGCTGCCGCTTCGAGAGGGGGGGACCCAGGAAGAAGAAAGAAAGAGGAGGGAAAGCCAAGTTGGGGCTAGTCACGTGATGATTTTAAAAAAAAAAAGAAAGAAGGAAAAGACACCGGGCTCAACCATTTCATCACAGGAAGCCGCCATCTTGTCCGATATTTCCTGCACGCTGTAAAGGAAGAAGGGGGAGAGAGGGGGGGGGCGACCACCTGAATACCGTGACCGGTAACCCATCTCTCTCACACAACACCCCCGACTGAGGGGGAAGAGGGGGGGAAAAAGCAGCATCTCACTGATTCCCTCCAGTTTCTCTCTCCGCCAGGAGAAGAAAAAGGAGGAAAGAGGGGAGCATCTCTCCAAGCTGGCGGCTTCCTTATGATTCGAATTGTGGAAGGAAAGGGGAAGGGAGGAGCCACTCATCACTTGAACTAGCCCCAACTTAAGGGGGGGGAGTTCACCGGCTACATAATTTCGATTCTTGGTAGGTCCAGCGTCAGGCCCTACCTCCTTCAAAAAAAAGGAAAAAAAGGGAGGCTCACCAACTCCCATCCCACCGGGCGTGAAGAAGGAGGGGAAGAGGGGAGATGACGGAATGCCAGGATCGGACACCAATTACAATTCGAGGGGGGGAGCATGAGACTGCATATACTGTTTCGAAGTACGCGTTCCACATCTGTCTCAGGGCCACCGCGCGGTTTTGACTTGCTTTACGTTCATCTTTCTTGCCGACCGAACGAAAAAGAAAAAGAGGGGAGGGAAAGACGTGGTCAGTTTAAAGTTTGCTTGAGGAGCAGAAATCAATTCAATCGCTTTCCGCTGGAAAAAAAAAAAGAGGGAAAGTCGGGGCACGAGCGCGAGCGCGCGTTCCACGTCCGGAAAGAAAACAGAGAGTTTCCCGAAAGAAGTAACCGTTGCCGCCCCCGCGGAAAAAAAAAGAGGGAAAAGAAAAAAAAAAAGATTGAGGTGCAAGCCGCGTGTGTTCGCGCCATTCTCAGCTCCTTTGGGGAGAAAAAAGGGGAAAGCCACACAACCGAAGAGAGAGAGGGGAAGCTTCTTAACTCGGACTGTGATCGCCGCGTGAGATCCCAGGAAAAAAAAAGAAAGAAAAAAAGGGGGGAAAAAGGGTACTTTTTTTCCTAGCCAACTGCGCCAACCTCACCATTGTTTCCAAAAGGGAAAAGAAAAAAAAAGGAGGAAGGGAGATTCAACCCACAAGAGCCGCAGAATGATGGCATCAGGGTTTCCACCGTAAATAAAATGATTCCCTGTGCAACGCATCGAGGAAAGAGGGCCGGCCCGACCGAATCGGGACCTCCGTGGACACGAAACCCTTCAAGCATCCGAGTTTAGCAATTTGGGAAAGGAGAAGGGGGGGGAATCGAAAGTTGATGGAATTGAACACATAGTGGACGTAACTACGTGGCTCCATTCTATTTCTGATAACATGAACGAGAGGGGGAAAAAGGACAAGGGAACCGAAATCAAAGTTGCCCGGAGGAGAGAAAGGACGCCAGCGCCATGAACGCGGAGCTAATCAAGTTCCCCTCCGTAAGGGGCCAGCTGCGATGGCCGAGCCGATCGTCCTCTCAACGTCAAATCTTCCCGGGGGGAGAAAGGGGGGGAAGAAGGCGACCAAGTCCATTACTTATTGAGGGGGAGAGGAAAAAAGGTGCATAGCGGAATGAATCCAGTTCATATCTCGGAGGAGGAAGAAGGGAAGAAGGGGCGTCACGGTGCCTGCCAACGGACGATTTCCTACAATTAAAAGAAAGGGGGAAAAAGGAAGGGAAAAAAGAAGGATGTGCGAATTAGTTGTTCCTTCGCGCCGACTTTTTCTATCCATTTGCAGAAAGAGTCCGCAAGCGGCGCTGGCTTCGAACAGAGCCAGCACGCGCCCTTTCCTAGGAGGAGAGGAAGAGAGGGAGAAAGCGCGACCAAGGTCGCGATCCCAGACGTCTCAAGGGGAAAAAAAAAGGGGGGGGGGGGTTACGGAACAAGATGGCTAATAGGCAATCACGAATTCGTAAGAAAAGGTTGGCGCACTATTTCATCTTTTTCCACAGTTATCAAAGAAAAAGGGAAAGGGGGGCACAGCTGCCCCGCCAAACTCTAACTCTCTCTCTGGTTTTTGCCTGCCCCCTCCTGAAAAAAAGGGAAAGAAAAAGAAAAGGAAAAAAAAACGGCACGCGAAGGAAGCCCCACGCGTTTTGCTGACGATGACTGAGCGTTTTGTCCCAGAAGTGGTGATCAGACAAAAAAGGGGAAAGAAGGAGAAAGGCATTCAAAGGCGCACTGACCGATCGTTCGTGCTGTTGGCCCTACCCGAAAGAAAAGAGGAAAAAAGCGAGACGTGCGGTCAATGAGTGACCGACTTACGGCCCTTTAGGCTTTCAACCAAAAAAAAAGGGAGAAAAAAAGAGGGGAAGGGGTGACATACGGCTTTAAAATGGCTTTCCGCGAGCCAGCGCTGTTGTTGATAAATCGTCGCGTTGGAGGGGAAGGAAGAGCGAGTGTGTTTCCAACAGCGATCTCGCGAAAGCCATTTAAATCCGTATGTCACTCACGAAGGGGGAAAAAGGAAAAAGGGGACTAAAGGGCCCAGTAGTCGTGTCACTCATTTGACAGACACTCATATCTGGAGAAGGGGAGGGGGAAAAAACACGAACGATCCGTTAGTGCGCATTTGATCTGCTTGGAATGTCCTATATACTCAATCGAAAAGGATGGGAGAAAAGAAGCCCATCTCGCAAACCGTGGGCTTCCTCGCGTGCGTTTTGTTGAATGCTTTCATGCCCCATCCAAGGGAAGAAAAGAGGGGGGGGAGAGGGAAAGAGTCCAACTCGCTTAAAGTCTTTCCTCCTCTCTCTCACCGTTTTGAGAAAAAGGGGGGGAAGAAGGAAAGAGGGGATTGGCCTATAGCCATCTTGTCCTAAAACAATTGCCTCTTTCGCTCACTTTTTGATTTATCAGGGGAAAAAGAGGGGGGGGAAAAAGAAGGAGAAATCGCCCGCCACCAAAGGCGATTTTTGTGCTTGCGGGGACTCACGGTTCTGTTCTCCTTCTATTCGAGTTCAAGGGGGGAGGGAAGGAGAAAAGGGGGAGAGGGAAAACAATCGAACATCTCGATTCCCTTCTTAGAAGAAAAAGGGAACGAGCGCTGGCCCTTGTAGGAATCTTTACCGGGGGGAGAAGAGGGAAGGCAAATGTCTCGATGGCGACTGCACTTGATTCATTCTCTCTCTTCAATGAGCGGAGAAAGGGGAGGAAAGGGGAACGTCGGCTTCACGCTCGAACTCGGCCCACTCCTCATTTCTATAAAGGGGGAGAAGAGGGAAAGGAAAGACACGGAGGAACTTGATTCGCTCCGCGTCATTGCGCTGTAGCCGTCTCTGTTTGTGAGAGGGGGGGGAGGGAAAAAGAAAAGAAGAAGAGAGAATTTCTTGGCATTCTGGCCGCGGTTTGTTCATGTTCTTCAGCAAGAAAAGGGAGAAAAAGAAAAGGGCAAGGCCATCAACTTGCGCCGCGTGATCACAGGATGATCAAGAGCTTGTTTTCTCACAGGGGGAAAAAGGGGGGGGAAACGAGGTTCCGATTCGGTCGTCCGCTCCCCTCCCTTCTCGGGGGGGGGGAGGAAGGGGGAGAGAAGAGGGAAAAGAAAGCTTGGGGACGGAAACCCGGAGCCATCATTTCTGTCCGTGATCTTGTGGTTGAATCGAGCGCGCGGGAAAAAGGGGGGAAAAGGGTCGAAGGAAAAGTACCCTGTTGCCGCCAAATTATTCGGGCGGGGAAGAAGGAGAGAGCTGCTCACAGTCCGAGTGAATAAGATTCACCTCACCTCAAAAAGAGGAAAAGGGGGAGAGTCGCTGACCGGGTAATACAACTTCTCCGGGAAAGAAGGGGGAGAAAAGAGAGGGGGGGAGATATGGTTGTTGGATGGCTCGCCGCATTCTTTCTCTCTTAGTTTTGCAGGGGGAGAAAGGGGGGAAGGAAAAAGCAGCGCGGCCGTGTGCACGCGCGCCATCTCTCTTCCGAAAGGGAAGAAAAGGGGAGGAAAAGAGGGAAAGGCGGAACCGATGAATTGATTCTGCCCTCAATCAAACTTTACCAATGTACATTCAAGGAGAAAGAGGAGGGAAAAGGAGAGAAAGGGGGACCAGGCCTCATTCATTTCGGTCGGCACGAAAGATGAACTTTAAAGCAGGAAGAAAAAAAAGAAAAGGGGGGAGAAGCGGTGGCCGCGTACTTCGAAAAGTATTGGCAGTCTCAGTATACCATACCCCGTTACCATCGGAAGCAAGAAAGAAAAGAGAAGAGAAAGAGGGAGCAGTTGAAAACGGACACACCCGTTCATACCGCACGTACCTTCGCTACTCGGTGCCTGGAGGAAGGAAGGGGGGGGGGAAAGAAAAGAGGGACCGCCAAGATCGATTATGTTAGACGTGGAAGCAAAACACCCCGGTCACCGAAAATTCTGTAGCCAAAGGGGAAGGAAGAAGGAAGACCAGGAGGCAACGACGCCATACTTCTTCCACCGGTCTCAACCATTTGCATCACAGTCCAGTCCTTCCATGAGGGGAGAAGAGAGGGGGGAAGAGGGAGGAGGGGAGAACTGGAGGAAGCAGCGGAGCTGAGCGGAGTCTTCTTACCACCTGAATCCGTTACCGTTTAAACCCATCTCTCTCAGGGGAAGGGAGGGGAAAGGGTGGTAACAGACTCCGCGCATCTCCGCTGATCCCTCCAGTTCTCTCCCCATCTCCTGCGTTATCATCTGGGAAGGAAAGAGGGAAAGGAAGAAAGAAAAAGCGGGGCGGCCTTCCTGGGATGAAATGGTTGAGCCTTTGGAAGACTTCTGGAGAGAGGGGAGGGGAAGAAACTCAGCACCGGACTAGCCCCCAACTTGGCTACAGACTTTTCTTTGCCGCGGTGGGTGGGGAAGGGGAAAAAAAAGACCTCCGCCCCGTCACACTTTCCCTTTCCCACTTGATGCCAAAGAGAAAAAAAGGAGAAAAGGTGGGGGGACCAGGGAAACTGCGCGGTGATAGGTAGATGAGGCGTTAATGCCGATGATCGAGAGGAAAAAGGAGGGGAGGGGGAGACGGAGACGCTTACCGTTCGAATACGCGCCACATCTTTCGCATGAAAAAAAAAGGGGGGGGGGGGGGGGGGGGAAAAACGGGCTTTTAAGTTCATCTTTCGTGCCGACCGAACCTGAATATCCCTTTTACAAGAGAAAAGGGGGAAGGGAAAGCCGGAAGTTCGTGAGTAATAGACAATGACTTTCCATTTGGGGGGGAAGATGCACGACGATGGGATCAAGTCGTCCGAGCTCATGAGCACGAGGAGGAAGGAAAAAGTGCCCGCTCCCTTCTTCGGAGGGCAAGAAAGGGAAAAGAAGAAAGAGCCGACTGCGGCGAGCTTCATCCCTACCATAAGGTCAACGATTGAGGGTTGCATCCGCGGAGAGGGGAGGAAGGGAAAGAGAATGAACAAAGCTGCCTTTGAAAGGCCCCCGATCGAGAGTTTGAATCTTCTTCCTTCAACTCGAAGGGGAAAGAGAAAGAAGGAAGAGGCTCCAGCCCGATAATTTGGCGCAACAGGGTACTTTTTCTGATGTTCCAAACGGGGGAAAAGGGGAGAGGGGGAAGAAAGGAGGAAAATGCGCCGTCGTATTCAACAATGCCACAAGATCACGGACAGAAATGATGGGCATCAGGTGTTTCATCACTTTAAATAACATATTGAAAGGGAAAGGAAAAAAAAGCGACCGGTCTGAGCGGCGCCGAACCGGACCGAAGGGGAAGAAACACCTTTCCAAGCATCCCGACGTGAGCAATGATGGTTGTCGAACACCACTGCATCGAGCAAGTTGATGGAATTGAACACATAGTGGGACTTACCACTTTGTCTCATTCGATCTGAAAAGGAGGGAAGGAACGGGACCGAAATCAAAGTTGCATATACTTCCAACGGTCCACGCAATGACGCGGAGCGAAATCAGTTCCTCCGTGACTTCAATGGGCAAGAAAAAGAAAGGGGGGGGGGAAAGGGGAGGACGCGTGAAGCGACGGCGACCCAAGTCAAAAGACTTATTGCCTATCTCCACACGGAAAGGAGGGGAGGAGAGCCGCCATCAACGAAGACCATGGGCTTGCATCTGACGTCCTAGTTTCACCCAGCATGAGGAGGGGAAAAAGAAAGGAGGACGCGCAGGTTCCAGGGCCCCAATGGGCCCAAATCTGAATATCAGACTTCCGACGTATCGGGGGGGGGGGGGGGGGGGAAGGAAGAGGGGAGAGAACAATTGGCCATCAAGAGCCTTTCTCCTCCGCAACGCTGTCTTCGGGGGAGAAGGAAAAAGGGATCCCCCGAAGCAAAAATAGCCCTGGTGGTGGGCGGCGATTCGAAGAGCTTCGAAACAAGGTCTCGATCAGAAGGAGAGAGAGGAGAAAAGAGAAAGTGTGTTTTCGACAAGATGGCTAATAGCAATCACGAAGGTCGGCGAGGAATCTACATCACTGCTGAAGGGAAGAGGGAAGAGAAAAAAAGTGGCCACGTGGATCGCGATGCTGCGCTTGACTCGATTTTAATCCGTTTTCCGCCGGAAAAGAGGGAAAGGAAAAGGAAGGAAAGGGGGGGGGGAAGCGGTGTTTGCATGCAGCCTTCCACAACCACTCACCTCTATAATCCCCCTCTTTGGAAAAGGAGAAAAAAAAAAAGAAAAAAGAAGGAGGGGATTGCTTCTATCGATCTCCCTCCTCCACTTCGCCCTTCCCTTCTCTTTGAAAAGGGAAGGAAAGGGGGGACGGGCCCCGGATGCTCACCATCTATGCCGTGTCTAGTCCCCCTGAGTGACAAAAAGAAAGAAAGAGAGGGGAAGGATCACCAGCTATGACGTGTTCTATCATTGCGTTGCCCTCCGCAGGGGAAGGGGAAAGGAAAGAAAAGGGAGAGAAAATCCTGGTTTGTGTTGATAACTCGTCGGCGTTCCGCTGGGGAGGGGGGGGGGAAAGAGCGCGATGTTTGGAATAAACAACAGCGATGGCTCGCGGAAAGCCATTTAAAGGAAAGAAGGGAGGGGGACTCCAGGCCACGAAGCTGCCGAGACCATGATGCGGTGAAGCCTAAATGTGCCGTAATTCTTGTCAAGAAAAAAGAAGGCCGGCAAAAGCGCTTGTCTTGCCAACAGCACGAACGATCCGGTCGTGCGCATTTGACTGCTTGGATGCTATAGAAAAAGGAAAGGGGGGAAGGGGGAAAAGAAGGAGGCAGCAAAACGCGTGGCGTCCTCGCTGTGCGTTTTGTGGAAGCTGCCTTCAACACCCATATTTGCCCTTTAAGGAGAAACCAGAGAGGAGAGTTTTGGCGGGCAGCTGAAACGGATTCCACTCGCTTCATTCGCATCATCTCTATCACAAGGGGGAAGAAGGGGAAGGGAGATTTCCTCGCCCACCTTCGTGATTTCCTTGAAGGAAAGGGAAGAGGAGAAAGAGCAAATGTGGATGTAGCAGGTGTTCCCTACATTGAGACTTCTGGGATCGTCGACCTTGTTCGAAGCTCTTAAAGAGGAAAAGGGGGGAAAAAAAAAAATGGAGGGGGGGGAGAGGAGGGGAGGGCGCTGTTCGAAGCCAGCGATGCGAGAGAAGGTCTTCTTGATGGCCAATTTTCTCGAAAACGAATCGGAGATTACGTCGGAAGTCGGAAAGGGGGAGCAAGGGGAACGACGCGGCCTGTAGAAATCGTTACCGGGAGGAGAAGAAAGGTACGAGGTGATGGCGATCTGCATTGCATTCATCTCGAGGGAAGAGGGAAGGGGGAAGGGGGTCGCCGTCGGATTCACGCCGAACTCGGCCCACTCCTCACTGCTGATTGCCAGGGAAAAAAAAGGGAGGAAAGAAGGAGGGGAAAGAGGGGGAAAAATGAAGTCACGAGGACTTGATGCGCTCCGCGTCATGGCGCTGGTATCTATCTGATTTTTTTGCGAAAAGGGAAAAGGAAAAGAGAAAGAGGAGAGGGTCTTTGGCATTCTGGCCGGCGGTTTGTTACATGTTCTTCATCCCTCTCCGGGGAAGAGAGAGGGGAGAGAAAAGATCACAGATTGATCAGAGCGTGGTGGTCTCAACCATCATTGAAAAAGGAAGGAAAGGGGAAGGAAAGAGAGGGACGGGTCGGCCGTTCCACGACCTTCTCGTTGGTTAAGTCTACGCTTCCTCGTCAGGAAAAGAGAAAAAAAAGAGGGGAAGGTCACGGTGAAACCCCTTGAATTTGCCCATCCTTGTCTGTCCCTTGATAGGGGGAGAAAAAGAGAAAAAAAACGGGGAAACATGGTGCTGTTGGGCGGCCAGTGGCTCATGAAAAGTACCCTGTTTGCGCCAAAGAAAAAGGGGGAGGAAGGGAAAAGGAAAAGGATGGAGATCACGCTCTCTCACATTACCCTAGTTGAAGAAGGGAAGGAAAAAAGGAAGGGGGGGGAAAGCGCGACCGTGGAAGACAACTCGCCTTGGCCGAAAAAAAAGGGGAAAAAAAAAAGAGAGGAAGGAAGGGTGTGGATGTGAGCTCGCCTCCTTCTTTCTCGGGGGGGGAAAGGAAAAGAGAGGGGGGGAAGAAAAGGGAAGCAGCGCGGGGCCGTGGCCCGCTCGCGTCGGGGAGAAAGAAGGAGGGGGAGAGGGGTGAGCCATCGCGCTTCCTTGCTCCCCTCTTCTCCTCTTCCCGAGGAAAGAGGGAAAAAAGGAGAGAAAAAAAGAAAAAAGTGAAGTTCTTTCCTCCCTACCTTCCTCTTGCTGGGGAGAGAAAAGGGAAGGAAAAAAAGGAAAAGGAAGGGGAGGGGGCGGCACGGAAAAGGAGGAACTTAACGCACTCACCCCACCTCTCGTGGTTGCCGCGCGGGGGGAGAGGAGGAGAAAAAAAAGGGAGAGAAAAGCTGGGGCCGCGGACTTTCGAAAAGTATATGCAGTCTCAGGAACATAAAAAGGGGAAGGAGGAGAGAAGGCAGTCACGCTTCTTACCTCATCAATGCGCAGTGTTTAAACGGACAAAAAAAAGGAGAAAAGAGAGGGAAGGGGGGGAGGGGGGAAAGGCGTCGGTGCTGTTTGGCGGCATCAACGTGGGAAGTGACGGCGGTAGTTCCTGCCGCGGGGAGAAAAAAAAAAAAAAAACCGGTCAACGAAAAGTCTGTAGCCAAGTTGGGGCTAGTCCAGCGGGAAAAGGAAAAAGAAAGACAGACGGTTCCACCGGGCTCACCATTACCACAGAAGCCGCCAGCTTGGTCCGAGATTGCCGGCAGTGGGGAAAAAAAAGAAAGGAAAGGAAAGGGGGGGAAGCAGCGGAGAGGCGCGGAGTCCCTGCTTACCACCCCTGAATACCGTGACCTGTAAACC
>Ga0179593_1418301_pt1 | contig 19397 bp, 20 predicted proteins | sample CZODoug2_1_08_16_FD_185931 | JGI IMG/M metagenome (GOLD analysis project Ga0179593, IMG submission 185931) | Vadose zone soil fungal communities from Angelo Coast Range Reserve, California, USA - CZODoug2_1_08_16fungal (PacBio error correction) | ecosystem: Environmental > Terrestrial > Soil >...
CTCCCACATCTGATCCGTGCCCTATAAAGGACAGAGCACAACCGGTTCAAGAAGATTGCCGGAGAGGGGTAATCTCAGTGAAGCGAAAGAACACGGCAATTGGCGAGGTGGGGGGTCCATGGCTTTCACGAGATCGGCGAACCTCAAGAAGGTCGCGTATAGGGTGATATACGAAAATCCACGGTATTGGAAAATCAATCATGAACGAGCGCGGCGGGGCAGGACGTGCCAAGTGATGGGGGGATCAAAAACGGCCGCATCTCGTGGACGAAGGTTTTGGAGCACTCGGGAAACAAAAAAAACATTCATATAGCTCATGTCAGCATCATATTCGGACCACCTCGCGACGCCGAAGAAATTCTGCCGTGGTAAAAGCGCCAACTTCGGGAAAGTTGCGCAGGACACAGAGTAAGGGTGTCTTGCACAGCGAGGGACACATATTTCAGGTGGGGTTGACTGCCGGAGGGGGGCCGATCCGAAAAAAAGAGGGGGACCCATGAGGCCACGACGGCCCATATGCCCATGCGCAAGAGGCCTTCGAACATCGCAGAAACGATTAATGGGAAGCTTTCATCCAGGGGCCGTCGCAGTTTGGCCGTGACATCGTTGGGGTTTAACAAAACAAGGGGAAAGGGGGGCACCGGAGGACTACAAACCATAACTAAGAGGGAGGATCGGACCCAGTCTTGCCAGGGCGGAATTTACAGTGAGGGTAGGGTCCTGAAAAAGCCATGAACTGGCTCGCCCGGATTGGGAGGACACGTCTGTTCAAAAGAAGCTTGGGGGAGAAGGCTACCGGTCCAAAAGGGTTCAGGAAAAAGGGAAAAAGCCCAGTGCGGTCGAATAGTAGATGTTAATCGACTAAAAGTATACAAAGGGGAGTGTGTAAATAAAAAATGCGCTTTTGGCGAGGACAATTCAAAGGGCGGGCATTTCCAAACGTTGAAGCAGTCCGAAAAAAGAGGAATAAATTATCACAAAAACTAACACGGAAGGGACCTTTGAGAGCCAAAACACAAAGATCCTAAAGGGTTGTGAAGATCCTTATTAGGGGATCGATAGTAAGACCGATATGAACGGAATTTTTTCGAGTCAGGAAGCGAACGAGGCAGACAAGACCGTCTAAAGGAAAAACGCATATCCTCCTCCCGCCGACTACCCAGACGCGACGCTGAGCTTCTGCCGCTGGTGAAAAAAGCTCTTCCAGAGGAAGGAGGCGGAAATTCAGAGGAAAGGGCCCGAAGAATCGGGGCGGAAGCAAGTCAAAGGGAGAACGAGCTTCTAGAAAAATTAAAAGAGTCACAAAACACCCCAACCCGAAGGGGCACGTTGAAGTAAAACGTGCTGTGTCATTAAACAGACGGATGAGACGCGTGCTCGTCGAACGCGATGTCAAACTTCAAACCAGATAGGGCGACTGGAGAAAGGGGTCGACGGAGAGAAAATGAGGAACGGGCTTCAGACTCAAAAAAGGGGGGAACAGTTAAAACTGGAAAAAACACGCACCAGATGAGATCTTCGAAAAGGGGTTTTCCAACAAAATTACTCAAACCCGCTGCTTCATTCTCAAGGGATCCGACAGGGGATTTGAAGGTTTGTTCGAGGAAGAGAAGCAAATGGACCTGGAGGAATGAAAAGAAATAAATACGGCTTTCTTGGTCGAAATGAAAGGAGGCTCGCGGGTATGTCCGCGATGGGCGGCGGAGGTTGATTTAAGACCGGTATCGGCACTGCGAGATCGTCCGAAGATGCGCCATCGAAAGAGAGGGCTCTTTCAGGGAAAAGGGTGAGAGATATATAGTTCACGCATGGAAAAAAAAAACGCCATGGCGAAGTACAACCGCGCTTCGCCAGAAAGCGCTTTAAGGCTTCAAAGATATCAGGGATGACCGTATCACGCGACTGAACCGGAGTGAGTCAAAACGTCAGGAAGAAAGAGTCAGGCGGCAGAAATGGGGGGGAATGAAAAGAAAGAAACGAAGAAGCGTTCACGGCCCGCGAAAAGAGATTAGCCACGTAGGGAAAACATGTAAATGATTCCGGAAGAAAGCGCACCATGCGGTCATAAGATGTGGATGTCTTGGCGGGGAGAGAAACTCCAACAACGTAGCGAGACACGCCGACAGCGAAAGAAATGCCGTGATGGGGCGTCTGAAATCGAATCGCGGCAAAAAGTTGTTGTAAAAAAACAACAGCGCAAGAAGAATACGATACTCATGCAGAGACGAGGGAAGAAATTCGGTCTTCGAGACGGACGGCTGCAACGAACGCAGATCGCCGCGCCGTGAGCAGCGACATGTAGAAAAGCGGGCGATAAAGAAAGTGACTCGCACAAGCGTCGCGAGCGGAGGGGGAAGGAGGAAGAATCAATAAGACCGAAAGGACCAAGAGAAGGAGGAAAACATAACAAAAAATCGGTCACGCGCTCCGCGACCAGGAACGACAGCGAAAAAGGAACCACGAGAAGCCAAAAAGAAGGCCGGTCCAAAACCTCGCCCTGCAGCTCCGCCACCTCCTGGAAGGGAGGGGAAGTAAAAGAACCGGTGGTGGTTGTGACAGCAGAAAGGTGATGACAACGCATCGCCGGCAAAACGGCTGTTAGCGTGATCAAGCCAACTCGAAATCGTGGGGGGGGGGAGCTCTGAAATAGGGGTAACATCTGAAACTTGAAAAAAAAAAAATCACAGAAAATCTGTGTGCGGTTGCCACCAATCGGAATGACAGTGAACCGCGCCGGGAAATGAAAAGGGGAAAAGTTGGGGCCAAAGCGCCCACCCGAATGGAAGAAAAAAAAGGGGGGTCTGGATCATCAAAATGCAATACGTCGGGTTGGCAATCAAAAGAAACAACAAACCACTAGGGGGAGAGGAAAAGAGGCAAAACCAAAGGACGGCGCTAACGAGGGAAGGACCCCTGGGTGAGGTGAAATAGGGGTGTGATATGGAACGGATAGAACCTCTAACTTAGAGGTTTGAATTGGGGAAAAAGACTGGCAACCAACCCCGCTTCGGGTGGAGGATGAAAGAAGAACGTGTACAAATAGGACGAAGCCGCACAACAACTAGAAAAGAAAGTTTTGAGGAGAGGAAGAGAATAACCAAGCAGGGCGGAGACCGGAGAGGGCGCGAAAAATGCTGAAGGGGAACAACCAAACCGGGTTGAAAAAAATCAGCCCATGGCCGTCGGTTTGGCTCTGCTGAGGGCGCGGTGGACTGTCAACTTTCGGGACCTAAATATCAGTTTTGGAAACCATGGAGCGGATGGCCGCTAAGGGAAAGGGGAGCTGGCAGTCAAGAAGAAAAGCCGGGATTTTTCCAAAGGTGGTGTATCGGGGGAAAAAAAAAAAAAATGATCGTACATCAGGAAACGCCAGAGACTGACCGGACTAACGTGCAGATTACAATTCAATGAAACCATCGCCCAGAAAGGTACCAAATCACGAGCTGGCGAGAGCATCAGGTATGTCTGGGGGGCTCCAAATACCTTAAAGAAGGGGATTCATATAAAAATCCATGAACGGATTCAGGACATGCGCTTCTTTAGAAAGACTTCAAGACGTGACGGCGCGACTCTTTGGGAATCCGCACAAGCAGTTTTGCTGGTAAGGAGGGAGAAAGAAAAATGGGTAGCGGAAGGAGGGGGGAAAAAACAAAAAGAGACACCCTGTGAATCTAAACGCCGGCATCATGCCGGAAATGTTTCACGTGAAAGGGCGTCAGCAAAGAAGCGGAAAAAAGGGAACATGGCAATGAGAAAAAAAGCAAGGACTTCCGGCCGCGGAAGACGGGAAGGAAGGGGAAATGTGGGTTTCGCTCACTCGGCAAGAGGAAAAAGGACTCGTCCAGCACTTGCTAAGGGCTGGCCGAAGCGCGGGGTGGAGAGCGCGGGTTGTACTTCGCCATTGCGGTGCGTAGGGGAAGAGGACCCTCAAAGAAAGACGTCACACGGAGGACATAAAGAAAATACTCTATCGACGGCATAGATTCAGAAAAACCGGCCCAGAAACCGGTCTAAAAAAACTACGGCAGAAAGGCAGGAACAAACGTCATAATGCATTTCGACAAAGAACTCGAAAAAACTTATCAGCCTTCTAAAAAACAGGGAAGGAATCGTCCGAGGAACAAAGAAAGGAAGAAGATTCGGGAAAATTTATAAATCGGGTGTTAGAAGGGCGAAGATCTCATCTTGTGGTTGTGTTGACGACCGAACGTAAAGTAAAACCGTGTATAAAAAAGAAAAGACTAATGGTTCAAAAGCGACACTCTGTATCCAGCGAAGATGGTGGAAGGAGGCTAGGTAAAAGAAAAGGACAAAAGAGGAGACATAAGAGGACCTGAAAAAAACTGATGCAGAGAAACGTTCGTGAGATAATGAAGACCGAGCTATTGCGGCCGGGGAGCTTGCACACTGCAGACTCATCGGCAGCCGCACCGACGGCAGAAAAAAAGTCAGCGTCAACAAGGGAGGAGGCTTTGATTAAATTGAGGGACGCAGGGGATAGGTCAATTTGAAAGAATCATAACTCACCAATTCAGCGACAAAGGAGAGAGAAGCAAGGGGTCGGTAATCTATCGAACCCAAAAAAAGGGTAAGGAAGAAGGGACTAGCTGTTGTGGTTGGGCCTAAATACAAAATTTCAAAAACGAGGGGGGAGAGTGTGGGGAAGGGAGCATATCTCTTTCGAGATTGCCGAAAGCTTTAAATTGAATCGCCGCCAGAAGGCTATTGGCGCAAAGCGCATCTGGACCGCATAGGTTTCTTAGAGCGATTCCAGCGAGGAAAAGATTTAATCACAAAACCAAAAACAAAGTGCGGGAATCGGCTCGAACGGACAGGGCGCGCGACGTCAAAGCGAAAAATTTGCCGCGGACATACAAGCCGGGCGAAAGCAAAGAATTAATGAGAAATAAGGAAGAAAAATGATTTAAATCCAGAGCAGGAAGGGTCACCTATATCTCAAAAATGAGTTCGGGGGAAGACCGGTGCCAAGCCACAGGTTTTGGTTTGACCAACCCAACGTTTGGCACAAACCAAACTGCAAAGCCCCCGAACTCGGTCAATAATTCATGAGGTATTAGTGATGGGAGCGGAAAGGGTGGAAAAATGGGAAAGGAAGAGGGGGGAAACGCGCAAGAAAAAAAAATGCATCAAAAAAACTCATGCGTTGTTTTCGACTACGACCGGGGGGGATAAAGTGAACTACACCCTATTAACTTGCGTGCAAAGCAGCCTGGGCGAAAAATCCACACGGCAGCATTCTCTCGTAAGACGAAGGGGAAGGGAAGATGATGCACCCCATTAACTGCGGATCCGGAGAAAAAGAGAAAGGAGGAAAGGCCCAAAAACTAAATCTGTACAACGAAATCAAAGGCATTAGCCTAATTGGCACGCTCTACAAACAGATCCCGCTCATTCCTGATCCGTACGAAGGCTCCCAATACCGCGGAAACGGATAACCCTCTACGCGAAATCTTCGGGAAAATGTTGAACCAACTAAGGAAGAAGAAAGGGAAAAGCTCAAGGGGAAGAGGGGGAGAAAGAGAGGGGGACGGGAATCCGCTACGTGCATCTCAGATCGGATCTGGACTCATGCAGCAGGCGACCTGACCATTTGCGGTACAGATCTAATAGCAACAACCAAAAGAGTAAGGAACTGTCCCGGTCTGGAAAAATCGGCGGCGTAAGGACCAAAAACATCAAGAGTGAACGAAAGGGAAGCTCGTTCAGCGGAGAAGAAAAGAGAGAGTAAACATCGTCCATGAGGGGGGGGGAAAGGCGTGCACGAAAAATTCGCGTAGGTACGGGGATATCCACGTACATAGCCAATTTTTCCGCCGGAGGAACAGGGAAACGCTGGGGCGCGGAAGCGAAGTGCTGGGGAAAAAAGGCCGCGGCAGAGTGGAATGACGATTAGTTCAGTATCAGGAGAAAAAAATCCAGATAGCTCATGTGCTCATCATAGTGGAACACTCCGCGGCTGATCCGCGAATGCTGGAAGTCCGAGAGCAAAAATCGCTTTCGTCACACAAAATTCGTCACGAGATAGAGGAGAAAAACTCAAGGAGGGGTCCTGGGGTGAAAACGGGAAGAGGGGGGTCGCCTAAAAAACGGAACAATTAAGAAGAACAAAAGGGGAAACCATGCTGCAGAAAGGCTTCGGAATCATAAGAAAAGGCAAGATAGATTGACCGCGTTCGTCACATGGGCCGTCGGCAGTTGCCGGTTTGGTCAAACAATCGTTTGGTTGGGGAAAAAAAAAGGGGAGGCACCGGGTGAGAATAAAAAGAAAAGAAAGATTGGAGGGTGAACTATGAAACGGCCGGGAACTACGGATTTACCTGAAAGGGTAAAGGGATCAACAGAATCTGATGCGTCGCCCGCTGTAGACAACGCGTCAAAAAAAAATTTTGGCGCGCGGCGGTCCGTAAGAGGCATAGAAACGAAAGGGGAATGTTTATAGGAGAAAGAGAGACTGGAAGCGACACGTATCCAGTTCAAGTGTAATTATAAATGCGCTTGCGCAATAGCCTTACCCTCGGAAAAAGATTTCCACGGTAGGACGGCGAATCTGAAAGAGATATAAGAGCAGACTCAGGACATGTGGGGGGAAGGGCCAAAAAAAAAAAAGATAGTCCCGAGGGGAAAGTACAGGAGGGAAGGGGGGTATCGAGGATGAAAACAAAAAGCAGGGAGGCCATCATGCTGAATGCAAATTCATCATCAGACTATACTGCCCAGGCAAAGCTCTCAAAAGCCGACCCTGTAAAAAAAGACGCTGAACTGGAGGGAGGATCTTTATGAGGGGGACGAGGACTCGAGAGGTCCGACGATTCGTCTGCCAGTAAAAATCAAGATGACCGCAATACAAGCTTCTCCTCCAATGTCGGAGGGAAAGAAAGCCCTTGCTAAGGGCTGGTCAGGGAAAAAGTGTAAGACGAAAGGGGCATCGCATTATTCAGGAAGAAAAAAACAGGATCGGCGCTGATCCAGAGTGGGAGAGATACATTACCCTGCGAACTAACACAACCGGTTTTTGAAGGGGATCTGCGAACAACAAAAGCCAAGCAATGATATAGTCAAAAAGGGGGGTGGAAAACTATACACATCAAAACACTGCGAAAAGGAAAAAGAACGGGGGATTTGAATGTTACCGCCGCGCATCCCCGTGGGGAAGAGAAAAAAAACATGTATTGAGCAAATTTTGGAAAGATGGGAAAAATCGTGACGAGGGGAGGAAAGTGTATTGGACGGACCGGTTAGAGGGCAACTGGGGGGATCGTCGAAAGACATCAACCGGATCGTCGCTTTCTTGCACCAAGGACGCGCTTAGTGCGGGGCGCTTGAAAAGACCGCACCCAGCGAAGTCAACTCCTGGAAAACAAAGAGTCGGCTTCAAAAAAGTATCAAGGGAACGGACCCGAAGGTAAAAATGAGTTCAGAAAACACTGTCCTGAATGCAAGATAAAAGGCGGAAGTCAGGCCGGAAACCAAGCCGGAAGCAAAAGTGAGAGATACCTGAGTAGAACGTAGGCCAAGGTCCGGCAGGCCGGCGAGATTCAGCTTATGCGTCATAGATGTGAATGCAATTCGAGCTCAACCGCGACAACTGCGTAGAAGACACAAGGGGAACAGTCGGGGAAAAAGGGAAGTGCTGGTACATGAAAATCGAAACGAGTAGTAGAAAACACAAAAAAATTCAGTGGTCCGTTGCGACAAAAAACGGTACTGAAGAAAAGAGTGCAGCAAATGGCACTGATCTCTTGAAGAACTAAGAAAAAGGGCGCGGCGCAAATTCCTGGAGGAGGGACGCCCGCCGTGAAACGAAGAAAAGTAATGGCGGAGTCGCATGTGACAGGAAGGGGGGCCTACTGCAAGCGTCCGAGCAGAACGAAATTTTTTCGCATGATGACGAAGAGCGAGGAAAATTAAAGATAAAACACAGGGGAGTGAAACGATACAAGACGATCAAGAAAGACGCTCCATGAAAAAGGCAAGCGCAAAGAATCACGGGGAAACAACTCCCTTAGGACGGGAAAAAATTGGAACAGCACCGCGCAGAGATCAGGGGGGGGTCCGCCACCCGTACAAAATGGGTAGGACTGAGTAACCACCTGGTGGGGGGTGACAAAACAGGTATGAGAAGGCCCGGACCGGAGGACTATGCTGGGTGTAAAAATGCATCCTAAAAGCAGAAGACTACACTGAGTGGGGGGAATGGCCGAGGGGTAACGAAGACCAAACAGCCACAAAAGAGGGGGAGGGGGTAAACCAGGGAGGAAGCGCTAAGAAACACAAAAACGGCGCGGCGGCTTGGATCAGTTTCCGATCCACCGCAGGCACCGCAACCACCAGGGACTGGCGACTCGAAGCGCCGAGAAACGGCGGGGGGGGGAAAGAGAATCTCAAAAGACAAAAAGGGGAGGGGAAAGGGAAAAGAGATGGAAAAAAAACACGAATGATCCCGCTAGGACCTTAAAAAACCCTGTGTGGGGGAAGTGCCATGCGGGTGGGAGCGTAACTGATCAAATACGCCGCGCAAAGGAGAGGGGGAGCATGAAAGAGAGACGACAGGTTGTGAAGCAACCCGCAGAACTGTTGGCTAAGTCTCGAGCTTACAAAAAGACTTGAAGTGCAAAGCCACCAAAAGATTTGAGGGATGACGCAGCGACTACCTCCTAGAGCCGTCGATGCAGGGCAAAGGAGTAAAAGAAAAACCCCGTTGCGGACAAAGGGAAACCATTGCCGGCGGGGCGGAGCGAAGCAAGGAGCGAGGAAATGGTCCCCGAGGGGAAACCTGGCCTATAAATTGGCGCATAGATGGGAGGGATTCCTGGGAGGGAAGGGGGAAAGGGGGGCCGCGGAGCAGGGGAAAGGCTCAGCAGAATCAGGGGAAAAAACCACTTGGGGTTGTATCGGGAAACTTCGGCAGGTGATTCGTCAAAGAAACGAAACGCAGCTTCATCGTCAAGCGTCAAAATATGCAACAGAGAAACGGACAAATGGAAAACATGCAAATTAAAGGCGACGGAAAACTCCCGGAGCTTTGCGCAGCTTTAGCTCGATGGATTCAAATAGGATGCCATGCGAAACCCAGATCGGGATTCACGCGGAGTGGGGGGGCGCAAAAGACGGTCAGAAAGGGGAAAGGGAGGAATACCTCTTTTCATAAAAAAACGCACTGCATGTTTTGGTATCGGTGCTCGCGGTGTATCCGAAAAAGGAGCGAAAAGAAAAGCATCAATAGAGGGGAAGGGAAGAAGACCTTCAGAGAAAGGAAAGACGGGGGGGAAAGGTAATACGTGCGAGCGTTCTCAGGGAAAATCGAACTCAAACGGAGCCTAGTCGGAACAGGACTTGGCGACAAGGGCAGTGACGTCCGCCAGCTGAAGCTAAAACATGCCGGACATGGGGGGGTGGGGGAACAATCACGAAGCGGGAAGTAGAGTGCGATAAACTGAAAAAAACTCTACTTCTGGGAACTGTGTGGAAAGCGCTGTTGGGAGTCTAATTGCGATCGGTTCAAAACCCCCACTGGCAAAAAACAGAGAGAAAAGAAAGAGATGGGATGGCTCCAGAAAAATTCGACGAAAGAGACCAGTTGCCATAACCGGTTCGACATCGTCGAAGGAGCGCGCAAAATCCCGCGAGGACGATACTGAGGAGGACACAGACGACATCCTGTAGTGAGCTTCACGAAGGGGATTCGCGCGGAAAGGCAAATCAACCTAGTAAGGAAAGTGAAGGAAGAATCTTTTTTAGGGGCGTGGAAAAGGTGGCTCCTCAGTGACGCAAAAGATAATCAAAATAAACAGTTTGATATCCGCCAGGACTCCATTATTCGCCGTACCACGGGAACCAGCAAAATTGATGCTGACATAAAAATACTCTGTACGAGAAACGAGTCTTAGGACTGGGTCTGGAAAAAAAGAAACAGGCCCTTACAAAAGGGCCTGATGGAAGAAAGCCCGAAAAGGTGATATCAGCTTGAGACGAGCTTATGGGAGGAAAAAAATCGGCCACTGGCAGCCGGCATCGGCAGCCAAGTCAAAAGCGGCAGCGTCAAGTAAAGAACCAGCGGAATGACGCGTCCGCGAAGGCGGGATGAGAGAGGAAGGACCCTAGAGGAGGAAGAGGCACTCATCGGAAGAAGCGACAAGGGGGGGGGGTCAGTCAAATTTTGTTGGTGGTTTTGGGAGGGATATCGAACCAACCTGAAATTTAAGGATAAAAATTTAGGAAGAGAGTTGTTTGGCCTATACCCATTAAACCGATTGGAGATTTCGATCATGGGGTTCGATCTTGCCGGGCAAAAGGGAAAAAGGGGTTTAAAGAGGAAAAGTGTGAAAGAAAGGGGCGAAAGGAAATCTGGACATTGAACGGGCTGATCGTTCCCAGGCTCGAATCAGCTGACAGCACTTGCGGCGCTCATAAAGCGAGAAACTGAAAAAAAATCTGTGAAGAGGGGGACAAGAAAAAAGACCGGGGTCGACGCCCAATCAGTGAATGGTCATATACCCTTTCAAGGTCGCAGTTTCAGCGGGGAAAATCAGGGCCAATCACACTGCTTCTGGATGGGCGCATCGGGTTTTTTGCCACATCCACGTTGTTAAAAAAAACGATTGTTGGCAAAAAAAAATGCCGACACCCCTGGACAAAGGGGACAGAGATAGGACATTATCGAGGAGCCGAAGGGAAGAGAGAATTGGGACACTGGTCCGCTTGGCAATGTGCCCGGGAATCCGACGCGGACAAGAAAGGCAGTCAACCCAAGACAAATTGGCTTTGTGAACAAAATACACCGCGCAGGTACACTAACTGCAAAAAAAAACAGCAAATCGAGCGAGCAAAAACCACACAGGCAATTAGAGAAAAGGGCCGAAGTTAGAAAGAGAGAGGGAGCGAGCAGGCGAAGGAAGCCTATACAACTCTTACAACGATAATGCGGCCGTTTTTGCAGTTACCAGCTGGCACGCTCACGCCCGCGCCAAAACGCTCATTAAGAAAAAGACGGCGATTCTAGAGAACAGACGAGAGCTGCTTTAGCGCCAGAGGACAGGAGACACAAACTCGATCGTTTTCAGGAACGATCATCTCTCGCAAAAGAGGATTCTGGGCGGTCCAGAAACAGGCGGACTGACCGCGCTGTACAGATCAAACTCACAACAAAGGAGAGAATGGAAGCATCTACAGGACGGGGAGAGGAAGGAAGAAGACAGTTGAAGAAGGATGCACGTCGCGGTAAGAGAGTCCACGAAAGTAATTTGCAGAGGGGGAGCTTGCAACGATATGGCTAAACCGTCCCGAAGATTCCGCGTATGTAAGGGGGATTATCCTAGCATAAAGGGGACTGCCAGTCTCAGAATGACTCGGGGGGGCGAAAACTCGAGAGGGGACCATTTCTTTTCAGAAAAAACGACCGCATCAGAGGGGGAAGCGGAGGGGGATTTCCGGCTCCTGCGCGCAAACAGATATCTCATGTGACGCATCATATCGCTGAACCCGCTGCTGAACGCACTGCGGTAACGCACCAGTCCATCATGGGAACGAAAGCAGTGAAGAAGGTGGGTCTTCAAACGGAAGGTAGTGGAAAAAAGCCAGGTCCTTGGGTTGACAATTTCGGTCCCTGGCAGCGCGGCCCAATGAAGGCAAAGCCCCGCGACCAAAAGGTGCGGCCCCTTCGATCAATCACTACGAACGCGTTCAGAATCAAGCCGTACCGAAGGGGGGGGGGAGGGGGGGGTTGGTTGACCAGACTGGTTGGGTGGGTAAAAAAAAAAAAAAGTGACTACGGCGCATACACAAAGAACAAAGCGTGTGTCGATTGATCAGGACCCAGACAGGACTGTAAACCGAAGTGTAGTAAATGATCATCCAGGAAAAATGAGTAAAAACGCCCGGGGGGGAGAAAAAAGAGGAGGGCAGATTTAGGAGAGAGAGCGGGAACGGGCGCATTCATAGAAGCCAAAAAAAAACATATAGAGGATCAGAGACTGAATAGCGACACGTATACCCACGTTCAAGTGTGTGAGTAGAAAAACCAGATGCACTTTGAGGCCAATATGCCTTGAAACCCAGGAGAGGGGGGAAAAAGTTACAGTCTTTAAAATCCGCGGAAAGAGGACAGCCAAAAGCGGAGGGACATTTGGTGAAAAAAACGGCTAAATTTGGTATCCTTACGGTGACTGGTGTATCGATAGATGAAGAAACAAACGCTCTGACCCGCCTTTGTCGCTCAGAGAAAAAAGCAATAAAACAAAACAAAACCGAAGAGACCGCCTCAAGCCAGAAAAAAAAAACTGACGCTGCGGAGTCTCCGCTGTAATTCTGCGCACGGCCGAGGGAAAGCTGAAGAGGAGGGAGGCAAAATTGCAGGGGAAGAAACAGGCGAATCAAGCGAAGCAAAAAATGATCTCAAAAAAACCATCAGCACGTCGTCCGGGCTGGCGTTTTCAAAAAGACTAGAATAAGCCTCGGGTCTAAAAGTCAGGGGCAAAATTGTCAGAAACTTCAAAAATCTTCGCGGAAAAATGTCGACGGAGCCTCATGGTCTGAAACGGGCGGATATAAACAGGTGGGATTTTCCGTTATCATCGGCGTCACAACAGCAATGATATCCTTCGCAAATGTTTAAAAAACGATCACTCCCCGCTCTCATCTCAACGGACTCGAGGAGTGGCGGGGGGAGCGGAATCTCATCAACTGGGCCGGCGAAAAGGAGGCCGAAAGCAGGATGGGGTCGAATGGCAGATACTCGACGGGTATCGAACTCTATAGGCGAGTTTATTTTTCAAGTGATCAAATCGTCGATATAAAAAAAGTCAACAATGAGAGGGGGAGAGGAGGGAGAAATTTGGTAGGGGGATGAGAGGTCAAGTTAACAGAAAACCACTCCGCAATGAGAGAGGTAAAAAGAACAACCCCGCTCGCTTCAACTAGCAGGAGGAGTATCCGACGTCGCAGGAGTGAGGGTGAGAAAAAAAGTCACTCCAAAGAAAAGACGTGAGAATTAACTGCCCGAAAAAAAAAAGGCGACTCGCTCCGCGGTTCGCAAGAATTCGCACGTAACGGGGGCCGGACTTATGACGGCGAAGGAAGCGGGGAGTGAGTCGTGGCTATAGAGGGGGAAGGAGGGGAAAAAGCGCAAAAACCGCGTCGACGAAAAACCGGGGCAGCATCAAGAAACCAAAACTGCCGTGCTGGGTGAAATGATTCGAAACTCAAAACACATCACTTCTTGAGTGGGGGGGAAAAGCGATACAAGATCGCAAGGAAGGAATCCGGAGGGTCAGCCTGTCAAGGGGAGCTCTTGAAGGGACACTCGAAAGCGCAGGCGGCTGCGCAAGAAAGCTGAATCCGCGCCGTGATCCAAAACTGCAGAGGTGCTGCAAACTGGCGAGTGAAATCAAGGGAGACGGAAAAAGAGGTGTCTTTGTGAGGGCTGGGGGGGAAAACGAAAAAAGACAGGACCGCAGAAACCCCGATACAACAACAGGTTGTGGAAACTCTACGGGCGCTGAGCGCTTCGGCAAATCGGGAAAAGCGACCATTGGAAAGAGGGAATCGGGGGGTCATCCGCAAGACAAAGAGAGCACGCAAATCCCTTAGGAAAGAAAAGCAGAAAAAGGGGACCATCCGAGCCGCTGCGCATCAAACCCACAGAAGCCATTGGCGTGACCGAGGAAGCACCATGTGGTGGGGAAAGAAATAAAGGGGGGAGAGAACGGCACTGCAAGCGGACCGGCGGTTGAAAAGATCATCAAGAAAAAGAAGCCTCAAAACGGCGTGGTGGGCGGCACATAGTGTCGCGAGTTAAAATACCAGCCTCCCAGCAAGGGGAGGGGTGGAAAAACTAGGGGAGGAGAATTACAACCCGCGGCCTGTAGCGGACGCTTTGATCAGTTGGCCGCTTCGACAAAAAACAGAGAACCGGAGGAATCTTAGAGAGAAGGACTACAGAAAAACGGTGGATATCTAAACAAACCACAACTTAGAGATTGCAACCCTAGACGCCTATTACGCTTCATAACCCTTGTGTGGTGATTGCAGGACGGGTGGGAGCGGATCAGGACAAAAAACGCCGGAGAAAATAACAAGGGGAAAAGGGACCTAACTGGGGGGGAAAACACGCGAAGCTGGGGCTGGAAGAGAGCTCTGAGAGGGGACAAAAAATACTAAGATGAAACCGCCAAAACGAGCTAAGGTGTAGTCGAGGAGCCTCTCCTACAAAGGTGGGTGTCCTCAGCGATGCAAGACAGCCAAATTCTGTCACAACCCCAACAGGGAAAGGTAACTCATGTCCCGCAAAATACGGCTGGGCGGTAAATGAATAGAAAGGTCGAGGGGAGGGAAAAGGGATGGGATGTCCAGAGGAAGGTGCGACTAGATTTATTCAAATAAGCTGCCTGCGGGATTGTCTAGGAGCTCGTGCCCCGCTCATAGCCTGGGTATCGTGGTACAAGAACAATGTTGTGGATGGAACGCGTCGGGGGATTGATCGTCATGAAAAAGCCGCTCGATAGACACTCCTGGCAAAGAAAAAGGAGGACAGCGCCAAAGCATGGAAGAAAGACTCCTTATAACAAATCGCCCCAAAGGATCAGCCGCCAACTTGAGCGCGAGTGGAGGAAAATAGCTCAAATAAATGCGAACGGGCGAAGGGACATGAATGCGAAAAGGGTTGGCGCAAAACAATGAACTACTACCTGGCGGGAAAGCCAAAAAGGAGTTGGCAGGACTGGCCGGAGTGGACTAAGCGACGTGGAGCCTGCTGAAAAGCGAGAGACCGCAAAAACCATATTAAAACCGGCAGCATTAAAAGGGGGTCCAAGAGGAAGAAGTTCGCCACTAACTCTTACTGTCGAGGCTTGCAGCACGGTCCGCAATCTTGAATTACGACAGTTTTGGACACAAGCAAGCCGACAGGATGATAAAAAGCTACGAGGAACCGAAATAGGAGGGGAAATCGACTTTGGAATTCGCCAGGGGAGTGAGTTCGAAGAACCCGCACTATAGAAGGCAAAAAATGCGCCAGAAATAAACCGGGGGAGCAGATGCGCATATTTCACGAATCTCCAACAGTTCCCGAAAAAATCCACGGCAAGACTATACCCTCAAGAAGAGGAAAAGGAACAAACTAACGACCGAATCCTGTAGGCGCGTTCTAGCCAAAAATGATGCGCGGGAGGCACATCCACCGAGTCACCGGGAACGGGAGATGACAAAGTGTGATCGTTGAAAACAAGTTCGATAAAACGGGTTGGAACCGAGAACAAAATAAAACCAGTTTGGGGGAAAAGGGGGATCAATTTTCGAAAATAAAAAGAAGCGAACTGGTTGTCAAACATCGCGATAACTGAACAAGGTCTTCATCCTATTCTTGGGAAAAAATACACCGCCCCAAAGGCCTGATGGCAGCCATCCGGCTGTGAGATCAGGTCCTGAACTTATACGCAGCTGATGCGAAAAAAAAAAATCCTGGAGGGAGAGGGAAAAAAAGGAAAAATCATCGAGGTCGCAGCAGACGGCGGAGGAGCGCGGGGCAGCCCGTCTTGCAGACCTCGTCACTCATCAGGAATGCGCGAAAAGGCAGTCAAAGACAAGTTGGTGAAGTTCACTAGGATACCCTTAAGTAAAAAGGGGAAAGTTTTTGGGGGGCCTATAAAAAGGAAAAAGGGTCTATTGGGGGGGGGGAGAAGTTCATAGAGAAAGCTAAAAACATAAGTTTGAAGAGGAAACGAAAGAAAATATGGTGCGCCATCGCACTGGCGCATGGGGACACATTGAATGGAGGATACGTAGCGATCATAGATCAGCTTATGACCGCACGGGGGGGCAAAAACATCTTCAAGACACGGGAAAAGAGAGCTCTCAATTTTGACGCTGGGTACATAAGCATGAGACCGCAACAGTTCCTGGAAGAAAAAAGGAAAAGGTAAATCGCAGTTCACTGCCTGTCAACGATAATCGGACAAATCCACGCTGCGTTCTGGTGTTCTCCCGTTCCCGTCCCACGTTTTGTTGGACAAAAAACGATTTGGGTGAAAAAAAGAAAAAAAAAAAAAAAAAAAAAAAAAAAATAAAGAAAAAAAAAAAAAAAAACAAAAAAAAAAAAAAAAAAAAAAAAAAACAAACCGGCCAACTGCCAAGACGGCCCCCTGGACGACGCGTCAATCTGATCTGGAAAGCTAAGACTCTGAGAGGGAAGAAGGGGACTTCAGGGCAAATGCGCTCCGGGGCTCGGGACCCGAAGGTAACCCCAATGACAATCATGAGTGCGACTACGACGCGCCGTAAGACACCCTATGACTGGCTGTTCCCTTAAACAAAGCGGCGAAAACGTCGCGGCAAAACATCATTCGCCGCGTCAACGAAGGCTCAAGGAGGTCTCAGGAGAAAAAAATGATGATAAAAGACACAGACATCGAGTAAATAGAAACATTACCAGCACGGAAAAGAACCGCCCCCATCTCGAATTCTGATCGACTCCCAAAAAGCGGCTATGCTTCGGAATACCCCGTACCTACAAAAATTCGCGAAACTGGAACCATGAAATCTCCGGAAAGGGGGAGAGGCACTTCCTCTTAAAGGGGGAGACGGCACAAAGCGGGTCATACAGCAGGCCGTACTGACCGATAGAAAAATCTCATCAAACAACAAAAGGGAGTAAAGAGTGTCCAAAATCCTGTCAGCGGCCTACTGCAACCTCTCCCGACGATTTGACGATATAAGAAGAATCTAGGGAAGCAAAGATAGAGAAAAAGGATTGCGAAGTTGTAGCCCTGCGTGCAAGCGACCGTACCAGGTAGGGGTTATTCCTAAACAGAAGAATAGCAGTGGGGGCGTTAGGCGCCGTGCGTCGAGGAATCTAAAAAGTCACTAGTGAGTGGTAATCAAACGCAGGAAGGGGGGAAAAGAGATTTGGGATGGAATTTCCGCTTCGCGCGGACAAAGGCTTGACAATATGCTCATGTGCGGGCATCATATCGAGAAGGAACACGCGATGCGCCGTGTGGGCCCATTCTCCAGCAGGGGGAAACAATCTTAGAGGGGAGGGAAGGGAGCGTCTTAAAAGCGCACGCCATGAGGGGACGGGGCTGAGTCCTCGTCCGGCAGCAGAAAAATGACGGCCAACGCTCCCAGAGGGAAATAAAAGATGCAACTTCGAATAACGATCATGACGATGAGAAGGAAAACTAAAAAGCCGTCGCATTTGGAAAAGGGGGCCAAAAATCTTTGGGTGGGGGGGGGGAAAACAAAAAAGTGGGACGGTAAAGGGGGGGGCGAGAAAAACAAAAGTGTGTCCGAGATAAAGGACCCAGAAAAGAACGGCGGAAGGGCCTGAAGGGAGACTAAGGGGGGGTCGGGGCTGCCCGGATTGGAACCCGGAGGCAGCCGACTTTGCGCGGAGTAATCAGGGGACCAAAGGAAGGGGGGGTCGCCCGAAACGGAAGGGGAAAAAAGGAGACGAGACTACCGCTCACGTACTCCACGTGAAGTGATTATGCACCATATCGCTTGCAGGGCAATAGGCTTTTAGAAAATGGGAGGCGGATCAACGTTAAAGGCGGGGCGCAAAAATCAATTAAAAGCCAAAACACGGAGAAGGACCTGTGGAGAAAAAAAAGAAAAAGGCCTAAGGGGTAAGGGAAGGAGGGGGAGAGATGCATACCCACTGCTCTAAACCCGCCTTTGAACAAAGGCATGTCAGGAGGAAAGGAACTGCGGAAAAAGCCAGAACGGAACTACCCGCGACGCAAAACCCTCCCGCCGAAGTCCCCTGCCTTACGCGGCATGCTTCAGTGTGCCGCTGGTGTGATGAAAAAGAAAAAGGCGAGAGGGACGGCCTGGCCGAGTCGTCTGCAAGTGCCGATAAAGAGGCGAAGATCAGCATAAGAATAGGTCGGAAGCTGATCAAAAACAGGCCAAAAAACGTTCGTCCCGGTGTGGGGAAACAAGGAGGGAGGAGAGAAGGAGAAAGGCCGTTTACTGACAAAAAAACAGGATAGGCGAATCCGTTCCTACGTCTACTGAGTCCCGGCGGCAAAAAAAGGTTATTTCAGGGTGAGAGGCAGGAAAAAAAAAAACGTTAGAGATTCAAAACTGGTTTTCCCGACACTAAAAACTGCCTCAGGAGACAAGGAGGAAGCGTAGGGGGGGGACTTTGTTTTGAAAAAGGGAAGAGCAGCCCCGGCCGGCGAAGAAGCCGACTAAAGGATGTAGGAGTTACAGGGGTCGGAATGCAGTGGGGGTCGACGCCGTATCTAAGAAAAATGAGGACGGCGAAGGGACAGGAAAAAGGAGTCTGAGATAGGGACCTCCAAGGGATCGGGAAAAACGAAACGTGTGACTCGAGGAAGCTGAAAAATAACTAAACCGAAATGGCGAGAAACAGCGTCGCCACAGAACGCGATCGTCTTCAAAAATAGAAAGTTAAGAGGATCACTCTAAGGAGAGGGGGAATCGCACACACTTGGACGTCAGGACAAGTTCCAAAAAGGCGGCGAGTCACTGCCTTGAGCAATCCCTGGGCCGACTAGGGAGGCGATGCCGACCGCGAACAGGTCGGCACGAGGAACATGTCCGTCATGAATGAAAACCGGCAGGGAAAAAAAAAAGATTATCAGGAGAGAAGGGGAGACTGGGCTGAGAGAGCTCCAGGTCGCGGAAGAACCGAACAATGCGTGCTGGTGCGGATTCAATAGAACTAGTCTTCGCATTCAAGGAAGGAAGCGCCAAACAGCTAACCTTCAAAAGGTCGCATGGCATAGATTCTGATCCAGAAGAGGGAGAAGGAGGAAAATATAAGAGATAGAAAATCCCTCCGGGAGGCATGGAGTAAAAAAAAACGGCGATGTTCAGCATTTGGAAACTCTGCACGAGTCCGCCGAGCGGCGGGGGTTTCGCGTGATAATCAGGGACAAAAGACTTGGTCCAGGAACCAGAAGGGTACTGGAAAAATAGCGCTCGACTTAGAAAAAAGAAGAAAAAAAAAATCGAACGGAAAAAAGGCATCTAATCCTGCTCCAGAATACGACAAGAAAATGTAAGGCAGGTAAAAGGTGAAAATCCCAGAAGGAAGAGATGAAAACCAGACTAACAATGTCGGGAGTTTAAGGTTGTTGACGATTCATTTATGAAACTGAAAAGAGCCAGGCGGTACAACGGCGGGACTGCAGGAAACAAGCCTGAAAAAAACTCATCTCTTGTGGAGGAATCGGGAGTGGGTGTACGCGAAAGTCAGCACCCAACAAACTACCTCCAAAGTGCACCAAGAGGATCAAACGCTCAATTCACAAGGGGAGCCGTCGCAACAGGGCTTTGAAGAGAAGTTGAATCAAACGAACACCGCACCCACAAGGGTTAAAGAGCCTCCGAGCGCAGATAACGAGGGGTGGGCA
>Ga0179593_1454868_pt1 | contig 19396 bp, 20 predicted proteins | sample CZODoug2_1_08_16_FD_185931 | JGI IMG/M metagenome (GOLD analysis project Ga0179593, IMG submission 185931) | Vadose zone soil fungal communities from Angelo Coast Range Reserve, California, USA - CZODoug2_1_08_16fungal (PacBio error correction) | ecosystem: Environmental > Terrestrial > Soil >...
TGGATGCGTTGGCAGCAGACCATGAATAGGGAGACTTCTGAGATTCCTGCAATTGCATTTCAGCCTTCTGAAAATTAAAAGGAAAAAGGTCATCAGGGGGGGACGCCAGTCCCGAACAAAGTAAGAAGATCAGCCCCCAGCGCAAAGGCGACGAACCGGAAGGCGAAACCGTAGACGAAGACACGCTTTTTAGTGGCCGAAAGACGCCAATCGGCGGAATCGAAGTAGAAAACCGTCGTCATCGTCTTCTTGACGATCTCCCGTACCGGGAACCGGGCAGATCGCGTGGTGCTGTCAGGGATGCGTCCTGGGCGGGGAGGACGAAGGAAACACTAAAGGCGGAGGAGATACAGGCCCTTTTGGGGGGGTCTTTAGAAAAAGGGCAACTCATGCTCCGAAACGCCCGTCTAGGAGGGGGAAGGACGAAAAGCGACGAAGCAAACCATGAACTCTAGTCATAACGAATGGATGGATTGAGGTCTGACGGTGAAAGGGGAGAAGTTACTCTTCCTGCGCGAGAAGAGCTCGGTGGACCGTGTAGGAACGGGAACAACGCCTATAACGCTCCTTTACAAAAAGGGGGTCAGCGCGCAAAATGACTGGAAAAAGGCGTAGAACCAATCTGGTTCAAGATGAACTGGACAAGCGATCAGCGGGGAGCGTTTTCGTCTGGAAGAAAGATCGAAGGGTATCCGTTGGTTGGCCGTAAGGCCTGCTTGGAACTTTACTGAAGACGTATGCTGGGGGGAAAAAGGGAAACGCTGAGAAAGGGAAAAAATTCAGGGAGTGGTATTAGTTCACTTCAGCGCGGGCATCCAAACGATGTAGTAGACAAGGGGGCTGCTATCGACGTCGGGGAGGGGGTGTCACCGGAAGAAAGTGGGGCGGATACCGTGAGGAGGAAGCGAATGCTATCAGGAAACTCCACTTTCTAAACAAAACATCAAAGGGGTCCGGGAGAGGTCAAAAAAAAAGCATAGGACGTCGGGAAAGCTTATTTTGTGCACGGGTCTATCTATAGACGTTGGCAGGGGGCTAGGACCGAGGAAAGTTCTCTATCAGCAGGCTCTGGGGGGAAGGAGGGCAAATGGGGAAAAGGAAGGGAGAAATGGATTTCCAGGAAGATCCAGAGGCTAGGAAGGGCGTGAAGTCCTTTTACGAAAAGGGCTTTCCCTTGCCTTAGGAGAAAGGCGCAAAAGATGACTCATACAGTCAAAGGGGGGGAAGCGGGAGGAGGGGGCGAAACGCGGCAGGCCACCATAGCTGATGGAAGAGATGAGGGTCAAAACTTGTTTCTTTCACGGGTGAAAGTGCAGCCACCCGCAACCTGTGAACTTAGAAAGTCTTTCAAGGATAAACTTGCCATTAGGAACCTACAGACGGGGAAGAAAAAGGACCGCAAGGTGGCAGTAATATTTACTGTCCCAGTCTAAGGGCACCATTCTTTATACTCAATAGAGGTTTGCGTGGAAGGGGGAAGGGAACAAGAAAAACGAGGCAGGGAAGGAGGAGATTTCCATTAAAGGCATCGAAGAGGGTGTTCTGTCGGGATGTCAGAAAGAAAGTGAATATATGTTGAGGGGAAAGAGCGAAAGCCCCGAGCCGGCGGACGAAGGTGGAGGACAAAAGAACATAGCGAATCACAACCAAAAAACGTATGAGTAGAAAAGAAAGAGTGGGGATCAGGGGGGGGGGGAAAAAAAGCTGCGTCCAAAATGCTCGGGGGGTGCGCTCTTGACCACAAGGACAAATCTAACCTATCGAAAGGATTTCTACATCGATCCAGAAGAAGATTCGAGCCTGTCAATCGTGCCAATAACGATTCCCAACATCCAGCTGGGGGGGAAAACAGACCGCAAAAGGGGGGCGGTACCAAGGAATGTGCCGACCCGCTGGAGAATAAGAGTATGAAGATACTGCTAGGAAAAGAGCAAAGGCAGCAGGGCGATCAAGGACCCGCCTCAATCTAGTCGAAGGAACCGAGGGCTTGGCACCATTTCACCGACGGCGGTCACAGAAAGGCGGGCAAGGGGGAGGAAGACAAGATCTGGCATGTCGGCCGTATCTAAAGAAATCAGGAGGCATAAATGAGGGAGGCAAGACCGGAGTGCGCCTGAGGGGGGAAGAAGGATACCAAGTAATAAATGAGGTAAAAATCCACACTTCACCGACAGCAAAACTACTGTCTCGGAGCGATTGTGAATAAGAGAAAGAAAGTTCACAAAACTAGGAAACCGAGAATAGATCAAAAAACCACTGTGGAAAGTAATCGGGGGGAATCCACGGGGTCCATATATGATAGAAGAACCATTTTTTCTCAATACGGCAAAAATAAGCGTAACCTGAAAGCCCTCTGGAGTGGAAGGATAAACAGCCAAAATCTGCTTAAATTTTTCTACAAGGTGTCTAGGAGGGTCGAGTTTAGCGACACCGGTCTCCAAGACCTGGGAAAACCCGCCAACGACGTTGACTCAGATAGCAAACCGCAAATCAAGCTTTTTCGTAACTACTTGTTGAGGGCTTAACGCGAGAGCTGACAGGATAAAAGAGTCGAGACTACCGGCGGCATAGAAACGTTCTACTATCAAGACGAGGAGACAAGCGCTTCACGAGCCGAGTCGACCAACACGGCTACGACGACTATAGCCGCGACGAGTTCCAAAAACTATAAAACTGGAAAAAGAAAATGAGAAGGTGGGGAAGCGTCATCGCGACACCAGGATTTAAACACGGAAGAAAGGGAGAGGCCCGTTCGGACAAGGCGAAAGTTCTACAAGGAGGGGCAAGGGCTAACACAATACAACCACCTTCGTGCTAGGCGCAGAGGAAGGGGAGAAGTGCGTCTAACTCACAGTTCATTAAAAAAGAGAGCGATAGCGAAGAAAGGCACGCAAATACATGAGAATGATTGTCTCTCTGCGCTCAGAATGAACGCAGAGAAAGGTGCGGAGGGGAGCGCGGTGGCAGAAAAGGGAAAAAAAAAAGGGGCGGCAGCTCAACCTTCATTTTGATTTTTTTCAATAGGAGGGGAAACCAAGGGGCAATCACAGTCACAAACATCCGCTATAGAGAATAAATGCGTACGGAGAAACCGTCCGGTACATCCGGAAGGAAAAAGGAAATCTTCAGAAGGGACCCCCGCTTCTCGGGGGTCCAGGAAGAACGTAACACTTTGTCTAGTACTACCTGGCCAGGATGTGGTGCAGAATCTTGCTCTTGGGAGCAGGAGTGCCGGTCCCTTTGCGTGGTCGAACATAATTCTTAGTAGTGTCTTTCAGCAAACTTCAGAAAGCAGTGAAAAGGAACTCCTTAGTAGAACGGTACAGAAGGGAAGGGGCTTCACTGCCTCCATCAAACAACTCAACAACAACACGAAGAGAATAGAGATTGAAGGGTGGGGGAAAACCCAACTCGGGGGTTTGGGGTAAAAAAGCGGGGAAGAAATAAGGAAGGGCTGCCTGGGGCCGATGAAAAAAGAGACATTCGTCCAAGGCCGAACTCCACGAAAAGCAGGGACGGAACGAAAAGAGACGGAGAAACCTCGACACTTAAAACTTGTGTCTTGTCCCCCCGACTGAAAAAACGTTTATAAGTGAGTCCCCCGGCATCATATACCGGATTACAGGACGAAATCCCTAGAGCTCTATAGCAATGGAGTATTGGAGGGGTAATTATTCCCCACGCGGGGCAGAAAACGAGGAAAAGGAAAGGAAATCTCAATACCGTGTTAGTGTCGTAAAAAGGCAGCGCCGGGCCCTAACTCACAAGGGATCTTCCTTCATGAGAGAGTAGCAGGGGAAAGAATCCCAGGAGGACGAATAAAGGGGGGAGGTTGACAAAGAGACTATCTCGATCAGACAATTAAAAGGGGAGGGAGCAGTTACTCGGCCAGATGGGAGCAGCGACGGAGGAGGGGGTAGTGAGGAGCCCTGTGCAAGCACTTCGCCTGGGAGAACGGGTTAAGCGGTCAGAACTAGCAGGCGTGGAGGGGAAAAAAAAAAAAAAAAAAAAAAAAATATGGTTAATCGATTAAAGTTGGGAAAGAAAGAAGGAGTGGAAAGGCTGTGTCAGGAACGACTTTAAAGCTATCGAAGTCGGGCCGTTGAGACGTAGGCCTGAATGGGAATACTCTTTCGCCGAGGAGAGTACGAACGGGGCGGGGCGCGAACTGGCGCCGAAAAGAGTTAAGGGATATAGTCCGCTTACCGCGCTGCGCTCCCTATTGATTAGGAAAAGGAGGCGTCTAGGAAAAACTTTGGCGTGGTCACCCGTCAGAAGAGGGAACCTTGTCCAAACGGAATAGGGACATACACTTTCGAAAAATTCAAAAGAAGCTTTGCGCTTGGGGTCTCAGATGAAAAAACGCCAAGGAAAGTTTACGCATTGTGTGGGAAGAAGTGGAAACTGCAGCTTTTGGGAGGCCGTGTGATGGGTAGGATGCAAAATGAGGAAGAAGAGAGCAAGATTTGCTTAAATAGTAGTGATAACACTGAATTTCATGAGAGAGAAAGCGAGAGGAGCTATATTGCTGGAAAGGTTGGATCTAATTTCCTGGCAGGGGAAAATCGCATAAGTTGCGCCGAAGTCTTTCGCTCGGATGAAGAGAGTAGGTCGATACTCTTCGATCAAAGAAAGAATATGTATTAACTATTCTTCAACCGCCTTAAGAAAGGTCCGGTGCTTTCCATAACTCGACCTTGTCTAGAGAATAGGAAGAAAGTCAATTATAGCACTTGTCCAGGCTGCGAGAACGGGAAAAAATTGTCTGTATTCATTCAAAAGTTAAGGCGCTTGGCTCCTGGAGCAAAGAGGCATCGGCAACAGACTGTATGTAAAGACGGTAACGGGTCAGTTGGGCACACCGAGAAAGTGGGGGGAATCTTTATCGGTCCGAAATTGGGGGACTCGGAAAAAAGGGGGGAATCATGGAGTGTCATAGGGGTTGGCTTGCGGGAAAGAGGAGCAATCCCATGTAGCGATTCAAGAATCTCTCACACACAAAGGGGGGGGGGGGGAAAGAAAAGAAAAGTGATCTCGACAGCTAAATGAGTAAAGGCAGAAGGAGGATTGCGCAAGTTCGGGAAAAAGGCCCACTCTAAAAAGGAAAAGGCTGAAGAAAAAGACCTAGCCATACCAAACGATACTACCGATGGCCCTATCAGCTTACAACAAAAACGAATCTGATTGCTCAATGACACGAGGCGTAACCGAAAGGATGGCGATCACTGAGGGAGACAGATTAAGGAAAAAACGCCGCCTCTCTATGAATACATTACGGAGGCAAAGGAGGATTCGGCAATAAGGAAAGGAACAGGCATCTATTCGGAGGAAGAAAGTTCGGTCGCAAGGAAAATACCTCTGGCACAGCTCAGGAGATGAAGAAAGAAAAAGGGTCAGGGAAAAAAAGCGTCTCGCACGAAAAGGGAGCATCCGGAAGGGGCGTCAAGGGAGGATGAGGAAGCTAATTAGGGAACGGCCAACCTACACCGACTCTGAAAAAAGAGAAGGCAGCATGCAATGTCTCAGAGGGGAGGGGGTAAGAAGAGAGACGGCAACAAAAATCCTCGCCTCCGTTGTCGGGGACTTAAGCCACGGAGAAAGCTATCGGCTCTCCCATTCAAAGGAAAAAAAAAAGAAGCGACAGACCCCAGAGGGCGGTGGAAAGAGGGAAATCGAAGCGTATTCTGGGGAGGAAAGTGGTAAAACGAAAAGCGGATCGGGGGCATTAGGCTGAGCTCGACAAACTCATCGAGCATGGTGACCCGAAAAAAGAAAGTCGACTATAATCACAAGAACCAAGGATGGGCTTAAAAAGAGGGATGCGTACTCTGCAGTAAAGAAATTACTATATCCACGTCAGCGTAAGGACAGGCGCGAAAATAGGAAATTCTACTACGCCTCTCAGGAGGGAGCAATCCTTCCGGAGAAAAAAAAAGATACTAATGAGAGTCTCGCGTTGAGCTGAGTCACAGCTAAGACTATCAAGTTTGGAAAAACCGTTCATCTTAACTCCAGCTTGTCTCCGCAATAAAACAGGGAAGCACGCTTAAAACAAGACAAAACTTTCTAACTGCGGCGGGTTCCAGATAAAAGAATACAAGAAGACTTAAGCGGAAGGATAAGGCTCCTCACCGTCAGGAGAGGAGAGATAAGGAAAGGATCCCTCCTCCTGTACTCGTAGGGATTTTCTGAACGGACGATGAGCAACTTCAACAGAAGTCGTGGAATGCGCGGAAATGGCAGGGGAATCAAAACTGTGTTTGGGAAATCCATCTAAAGGAGGGGCATCAGAAAAACGAAACAAGCGTCTATAGAGAAGAGGGGAAGGATACTGTGATAGTCCGCAATCATACTAGGAAACTACCTGGTGAAGGCATTCCACCCGCTTCGCTTAGTGACAAAGTTCAACGACTGCAACCATCTTTGCCGTAGTCAGACGGTCGGACCATTCGGCGAGTTCAGCCATCTGTGATTGAATATAGATGGCCAGAAAGTGGGGGCGGATGGCGGAAAAAAATAAATGGAGTCATCCTTCTTGTGGACTTCTGGAGAAATGAAGCCGACTAGACAGACGTTCAGCAAATCCGGGGCTGCATTCAAACCGAAAAAAATAGAGAGAGAGTAAAACAAAAAGAGGAGGAGGAAAAAGGATGGGCAGCAAAAAGGTGGAAAGTCCATTGGAGAGAAAGGGGTCACGTCTTGGCAGGCACTGAGGTCCTCAGCTTAATAAATGAGACTTAGAATGGAGGGGGGCTAAAGAAATGAGAAGATCGCTAAAAAGCAGATTTGGAATCAAAGAAAAGGAACATATACACGAGTGGCAAGGAAACGCCCAGAAAAAAGGGGCGAAGAGGGGAATGAGACAAAACCCGGGAGTATTCCTTCTTTACCAGGAGAGTCAAGTCGACCGCTTCCTTGTAGAATCTCCGAGTTCGGGTGGAGGAACCCCGCCTAACGGGCGGAAAAGGAAAACTCAGGGAGAGAATAAAGGACATTTTCTGCACGAGAGTAGAATAAAGAGCACCCTTTATCTCAGAGGGAGGTCGAAGCCGAAGCACATGCGCGTCCAGAACTGGATGGGATCTTAGAAGGACGGGGAGCCCGAAAAAGTGGGGAGAAGGACGAGATCGTCAACTAAGAGAGTAGGGGATACTTGACCAAGAGAGGGAACTTCGGCCGTGTCGAAAAGGGGGAAGGAAACCGCGCCCTGAGAAGGAGTTAACCAGAGGTTTAGAGAAGGAAAAGGGTTCCAAACAAACGCAGGTCGGAATGAGGGGCATCGAGCAACCGCGTTCAGAGATGAGTTTAGCACGGGGGGGGGGAGACGGTAGCATCAGAACGAGACGTAGTCCGACGTAGATGGCAGCGGAGGCCTCGGTCTCAAACTCTGACGGGTTCTACCTTATCTGCGTGCAACCCAGAAACTGGAAAGCAGGCAGGGTTGCTATCGAGACGTAAAGTTGCTGAAAAAGAGAAGATACGGAAAATACCTGGTTCCAGATAAGGGGGATAGACGCAGCGACACTTCGAAAACGGACCCACAGAGAGGGACGGACTCGGGGGGGAGACCAACGACCATAGGCTTAGGACGTCTATTGTTTCAACTGATTGGGAAACGGGTCGAACAATAGGGGTGTAAAGGTCATAAGTTAGAAACAGGCTTCGGCGCATTATCGGTGCAGGAACTGGAAAAATTTCGAGATCCCGGAAGACTATATCTAAAAGCGAAAGGTCGGAGAGTTCGGGCAGGGGACTTGAGGTATTGGAACGGGTAAGAGAGGGGAGCCACAAGAGGGAAGTCCACCTGCTGGCAGCGGGGGAGGAGGACGCGCCGCATGAATCAGTAAATGAATTAGCCTCCCTGGTAGGGCCAAGAGGTCACCTTTTCGGGCCCGCAAAAGGTTAAGTCGATAGAGGACCTTGGCCAAGAAGGGCAAAGGAAGGAAGATATCAAGGTAGGCACAAATAAAGAGAGCGAGCTGGAAAAGTTAAAAATAGTCTGGGAGGAAAGCGGCACAATAAGATAGCGCGTGGGGCGGTTCAGGTGATGCCATAGAGGCGTTGGAAGGGGATGTTAGAGACTTGAAGGCTCGAGAGGTGTCTGGCTCTCTATTTAAGGAGGGGGGGGGGAAGAGTTTTTGTAATTGAGGGAAATAGAATCCAGAAAGAAAAGTGCTCACGATCATCGCTCGAAACAACAACACTTATGATATAAAGAGAGAGGGGGGCGTTCTGCCAGAGCTCGGAAAACAGTGATTAGATTTCCCGCGTCCCAACTCTCCCTATCTGCCATTTAATGGGAAACAAGAAAAAAACAAGAGGAATCTTTCACCAAGAAAAAGGGACAAAAATAGTGAGTGCGAAAATGACCAGAAGAGATCAGAAGCTGCTATCAACCGCTTTCTACATAAAGCGGAAGACAAAACGGCTCATACCGGATGTCCAGGTCAAGGTCTCGGAAGGACGTGCTATCTAAAATCATATTAGAAGGGGAAGGTCGATGGCTGAGAATTCACCGACACTGGGGAACTACAGTTCTTCCGAAGATCTACGATCGGCAAAGAGAGCACAGACCTCGAGGCAACAGAGGGGGGACAAACAGGGACCAGGAAGCGAAAGTGGAAGAAATTACAGGAAAGGAAAGAAAGATAAAAAAAAAGATAAGAAAGAGGCGCTTTATCGGAATTAAATTCGGGCGAATAAGGGACAAGCTCGTAAAGACCGTATAGGAGCTATCCTCCGGGGCGAAAGGATCGAAATAAACACCACTGATATACGGCTGGAATTCCTCCAAGGAAGGAATCCTAAAAAAGGGGCGGTTGGGCTGAGACCCGCGCAAAGAGATGCTTTAAGTTCAGAAAAGGGTGTGACGCGAGAAACGAAAGCAAGGGGGATCCGCATCTCGACTAAGACAACGACGTAGAAGGGAGAAACTCCGTCACTTTTCCTACTCCAATGGATTCTAAACGAGATGGAAAGAACTATCCACGTCAGCGAGGGGCTACACCGGCAAAATCAATCAGCTCAGAGAAAGTTCGAAAACTCTCGCTTGAAGACGCGGAAAAAGAAGGACATACGTCGAAAAACGCGAAGAATTCGGAGAGATCAGAACGTTGTCTCTATGAACTCACTGATCGTTTTTTAAAAAAACAGTCATCTCAGGAAAAAAAAAGGTCACTCCTTAAAAAGAGGAGCCAAGGGATTAGAAAGGAGAAAGGAGTAGCTTCGTGAAAAGGATACAAAGGACTAAAAGAAGCTCCCTATGAGAAGAGGGGAAGGGGGAAGAAAAAGGCCCTCATCAAAGTTCATTTGATTATCGTCAGAAAGGAAAGACATAGTTTATTCCCTCAACGTTGCTGTGGAAGCTTCAGGGCTCGCAATAGAAGAGAAGGAACGTCGTTATGCGAAAGGGAGACGGAATGGCAGAAGAAAATGAAGAAGATCCAGACCTTTCGTGTTCAAGCGGAGGCAAAAGGAGAAAGGGCTCAATTAAACGCACAACGGAGAAGAACGAAGCGTACGAGGACCGGACACGCACGGGGGATAATCTAGGGGGAAAAGGCTTCGGAGGCAGGGGAAGGAAAACGACGGCATAAAGAGTGGAGGGAAGACGGTTCGACCTGATGAGTTTCTTTCGACAAGTCGATGGGAGCGATAGGACTCCGTGCGGACTTGGAAAGCATCAAATTCGGACCATCTAAATTCAGGGGGGGACACAGGTCCTCCGTCAGGCAAAGACAAGGGAATTAAAAAGGGTAAAGACCGATTCATGGGGGCCGCTGCACAAGCATAAACACAAAGGAAGTAGTAAAAAATATACTGTTTAGGGAAGAAGACACAGGACCGTGATGGAAAGTACTTGGGGGAGAAGGGTGAACGGATCCGGAGGCTAAGATGACAATATACAGCCTAATCTTTTCGAAAAAAGGAAGTCAAATGGGAACCACCAGCGCAAGCTGGCAGGGATCAAAAAGAGGAGTAACAAAAATTGGGGAAGCAGGGACCGTCCAGAAGAGGGAGGAAGCCTAGGGATCCCAGTTGTAATAGGAAGATTGAACAAGGAAAGTGGACTCCGCTGATTTGGATATATCTCCTGAGGGGGGAGGTGGGACTTTGGCCTCCTCCGGGCATAGAGGAAAAACTAAGAACTAAAGGCAGGGAATTTTAGGTGAGGAAAGAGCGCAGAAAAATAAAGGTATAGTTCCCTGGTATTGACGAGGGGGAGGGGAGAAGCAAATAGAGGACCTAACTGTTGTCTGAGGGGAGAGATAGCGACTCAAGGAGGAACCGTTACTCGCCAGTGCGCATCCGGAAGAAGAACTGGTTAAAAAGTGGGAAGCAACGGAAACCTGCCTTCGAAAGGGGAAGAGGAGAGCCCTTAGTAAGCGGAGTAGAAAAGATCTGGGCGGAGAGAAACTTTTCCAATCTATATCAGCTGAGTTTTCATCGAGAAAACGTAAAAGCAGGTAACTTGTTGGATGAAGGAGGGGCCGGGGCTCAGCGAGAGGGGAGATGGAGAGAGGGGAATCTTCGAAAATGAGATGAGGGGAAGAGGGGGAGGGAGCAAGAGCTGCATAATAAGAATGGGGTCGAACAGCGTGATGAGGGTTACTCTCTCGTTTTCGGGGTGGGGAAACCGCGAATGGTACGGGGCGCTCACATCCTGCAAAGAAAAACTTGACGAAACTCCACATCAGCCGGGAGAGGGGAGAGAAGCAAAAGAAAAAGGAGAGTTAGGCCGTAATTTTGCATGCTAACTGTCAATCTTGGCGACTGGATTTCGATGCAGGGGGAAACGGAAAACGGAAAAGGATCGGTGGCCAAGCGTGACAGAGTAGAGATACAAGGAAAATTAAGAGTCCTAAGCGCGAGCCAGGCTCAGGGGATGTCGGTATTTCCAGGTGGACGAATGGCCTGGAGAGGAGCGCGAGTACCGTGCTTTGCCGAACATCAGGCTCAAAAGAAAGACGCGGCAGGGACAGGAACATTCTATGAAGAATGAGGGAAGAAATGGCTAGGGGACGAGGTAGTTGAACGGCCGCCATCAAAGTGCCTTTCCTTAGATTCCTTGAGTGTGAAGGAAATACCTCATGCGAGAAACTGACTGAAGTCCTTAATGGCAGTCCAAAGGGCGCTGCAAGGATGTCTGTCGCCAAGGCAAAAGAAGGTTCGCCGCGTGGGGAGGGGAAGGGAGAAAAAAGACTTGTGGGAAGCGGAGAGAAAAACTTGAGCAAACTAGTTGGGGGATAATGTCACGTTGTACGAAGTAAATTTAAGAAGAGGGGGAAGGTGGGCACGGGAAGAGCGACAATCCGACAACCACCCCCGAAATTCGGATAAATGAGGAGAAGATAACATCGATCTAAAACAAATAATTATGAGATGGGATAGTGGAGAATCTCTTCTTCCGCAGAGGGAGAGGGGGGAGTCTCAGTTTCAAAGCACTCCAACTAAACCTCTATCTGAATTCTTTCGGACTCCCCTACAGGAGAAAAAAAAAACTCATCGCAATTAAAGACTTGAACCGGAAACTTCCCAACCGCCTCGTATGGAAGCACTGAAAGAAAAAGAGAGGTAACCCTAAGCAGGTGACCTATGCAAGCTGTCAATATATTCAGGAAAAAGAGAGGTCCTCAGCTGAGAAAGAAGAGGAGTAAGGTGCGCGAAGAATGGGGAAGGAGAAACACAGAAAGGAATAAACAGGACGTATTGCTCAAGTTCACCGAAAGCGTAAAAAAGGAGAAGGCGAGGAGGTCTGGAAGCGTCTAGCAAACTAGCTAGGAAGAAATTTTCGGCAAGAGGCTCCCTCTCTAATCGCCAGGGGGAGGAATGGTCAAAGCAAGAAAGCGACCGAGCCGCGCGCGCGGATGCTCGGGAAAAGGAAAAGGAAAAGAATGAACGGACTCTCTATGCGATCAGAGAAGGGTCGAAGGAAAATCAAAAGGCGAAAAAGGAGAGATGATCGCCCAGGCCAATATGAAATAGCGTTACACGACGAATAGTTGGCGAATCGAAAGAGGAGAATCTATGAGGGAGGGGAAATTTTTTCTGGAGATAATGATCTTATCTCACCTCAGAAATCGAAGTGACACCAGCAAAGGGGAAACTCTCCTGGATAGCAACCCTAAGCGACTTTTCGAAGTGGGGGGGGATGAAGCTCTGGTCTCGTCAGAGAAGGGTGGATAAGGATTCCCTCTGTAGACAAGGACCTTTCGATACCCAAGATGTCGAGAGAGTGAAAGAGAGCAAAAAACGGCTAACTAAAAAAGGAGAGAGAAACGAGGGCATCTAGAAGAAACCGGTCGAGGGTGGAAAAAAAAACAGGTAAATATAGAAAACAGAAGGTTGAACTCGCTTAAGAATTGCCTTCTCCAGAGGTACAAGTAGAGATAATATAATGCAACGTGGCAAAGGGAGAAAACTGAACTACAAATAGGAGATTCGGAAGCATTGATGAGTATAATAAGTAATTTGAAGGAGCGATAGGAGGACTAAGCACCATTTTATTCATGGATTGATTAGCATTCCTATGGAGAATACGCTCTGTAGGCGCATCAGGTGGCTAAATATAAGGCAAATGATACTTTAGTTTTTGTACCCCATCTGGAAAATGAAAAGAGAGGGAGTGTCAAGAAAGCCTCAACACTAGGTGAGAGCAGAAATTAAGGGCGTACATACCGGTTCAAAACTGACGAGGAAATGACCGTGTTGAATTAGATTCAACGGGAACCGGGTTATTCTTCCGAAAGACTTCAGTAACCAGCGGGTCTAGTCGACGGGTCCTCACCTCAATGTCGCCAGCAGTTGCATGGGGAGTCCTCAAGTGCCGTCCTTCGGTTGGCGACACCAAGTTCTGCCGTCTCCTTCTTGTACATAGGAACGACATGAGAACGGTCCCTACGCCTGTTCAGCAACGAGACGGGCTGCTTGCCAACGAAGATCCTCTCACAACAACATATTCAAATAGAGATTGGAGTTTCATCCCCGGACAGGAGAACGTCTTGAAAAAAAAAAGATCCGAAGCAAGGAAAAAGGGGGGAAGGAGTTCAAACCCCCACGGGGGCCCCGTTCTGGTTTTCAGAAGAAGAAACTTACGGCAAGTACGAGAAAAGCGAAGCTAGAAAGCAAGGGGAAGGAAAAAGACACGCGGGGGGTGAAGTCCGTCATTGAAAAAAAATCAAGGAAGAGGAAGTGATCCCCGGTTCCCTAGGTCAAGGAAGGGAAACGACTCAGAATTGATCTATCGCCAGGGACTGGATGGGGCCCCCGCCGGGAGGGAGGGAAATGCGAGAAAAGGAAGGTGGCACGGAAAGGGGTCTTCTAAAGACGCGAACTTATCCGAAAATAACCAGGGCGCTTTCATTGTCAGGAGAAAGAGAAGAAAAGAAATACGAGCGCGAATAAAAGGAGGGAGGGGGATCGCTATAGAGCGAAGAGGAAAGGTTAAAAGTTCTCGGCAGATGTGAACACTCCTGGACGGGTATCACGTTTGGGCCCTTTTCCCCGGAAGCAGATAAATCAGACTTGGGAGCTTTTAGCGAAAGAGGAAGGAGTGACGTACCAGACATGGGGTTCGAGATTAAAGGTGTTCCATCGGGGGTCTGCGACTTTGTGCATAGAACTCATCGAGAGTAGAAGTACGTAAAGTTTGTGGCGACGTAGGCCTGAGTGGAGCGGGAAGGGAAAGCAGAGAAGACTTCGCGGGACCAAGGGAGAAAAGAACGTTGGATGAGGGACCGAGAAAGAGAGTGCAGATAAAAGATTGTCAAACTGCAGTGAGGGTGGATAAGGTAGAAGGGAAAGGCGGGGCCGGTGCGCTCGCCGCCTTCTAAAAAAACAAGTGAGAAAACTTGCCAGCAAGGCTCTGTCATCGATAAAACAGAAAGAAGGAATCTGAAGAGGATTGGGGGACGTACGGTGCGAATGGCCTACAATAGTCAGGGAATGTAAGCCGTCGCCGGAGGGATGCGCAGGGAAAGAGGGGAAAAAGGGAAAGAAAAAAAACAATTTTTTTGGTTGTAGATTATAAGGAGGGCCGAGATGAACATCGAGGGAGGATCTTAGATGTACTTAGTTCCGTTGAACGAAGGTAGGGGACGCGTAAGCGGGAATAGGGAGGCCCAACTCAAAAAGGAAGACCGGAGAGGGGGAAGTGCGCCGCACAGATCTGGGGAGGGAAATGCTTCGAAATTGGCGTGCAAGAGGGGAGGGCCTGGTGCGCCGCCAGACCTTTTCCTTGAAAGTATGCCTGTCAGGGACTGAATACCTGGAGAAATGCGCCTCCGATGGATCATTCCCAGCGGATCTAAAAATACGAAAAGGGGGGAATATTCTCCCGCCGTTGGGAGGGTCAGGGAAAGAACGATTCGGGTGGGAAGAGGGGAAAAGAGGAAAACTTGGATCTGTTTTGTACTGGCTCAAGGTTGTAAGTCCCCGAAAAAAGAGGAATATGGATTGACAGGACGCATCACGAAGGACGGCGAAGGGGGGCTGAAAAAAAAAGATGAAGGAATCTGAAACCACAAAGAGGACGGAAAAGAGAGAATGGGGAAAGAGGGCGCAAGAGAAAGGAGAAGAAGAATGCTCTGGGGATTGCGAGAGGGAAAGAAGAAAAAGGAAAGATCTTCAAGGCTTTAGGACTACCCGGTGAGACCACCAAACGAGGAAAGGGAAGATTGGGCCCTATAAACTCGTGCCAAGGACCAACGCACCGCGCGGTACCTTTCATGGGGAAGAGAAAGGAGGGGAGAACGACTATTATTCCCGATCCTTCTGTTAGCAAGTCATGGATCGCAGAAAGCCAAGAGAAGGAAACACCCGTCATCACGGTAGAGGGATGAGCAAAAGGGACACGCCGATGGAAAGAAAAAAAAGGGGGTGACGTTCATCCATAAGATGGAGTATGTCCAGAAAGTCTCCGCCTAACGAAAGTGGGTCACAGAAAGTTAATAGAAGGTGGAGACCCCTCGTCAAAGGGGCAAAAAGACACAAGTATAAAGGAAAATTAAAAGTAAACTGATCCTCGCATCTCTATCTAAATTAAAAGGTGATCAGTGATATTGCATCCAAAGGCATCGCTTCCGCCGGGTTCGTACGTCAAGTGAAATATGAAAAAGGAGAAAAATATACTCAGCGCCATAGAAAGCGTCCCCAATAAGCTGGTAACTCTTCCTAGGGAATGGATAGAATAACCATCAAATCTGATGCAGGGGGATTTCGTAAGTGGTCCTCTTCTAGTCAGGAGATGGAGAACCTATCGACTAAAGGTGAAAAAGAGTCTCAGATAGAAACCCGCAGTAGCTAAATGGGGGCTTAACGCGCTGAATCTGACCTAGGAAAAAATAGAGAAACCGGCTCCCTGGAAAGGTAGATAAAATCGAAAAGAGAGGAAAGCAGGACGAAGTCAAAAAAGCCTAATTAGAATAGATAGAGAAAAGTAGATGAACCAGCCACCTGATCAAGGTGGAAAGGGCATACGCTCAACCAGAATCTTTAACGAATGAGAAGGTACCGATGAAAAACAGTGGGGCGAAAAAGGGCGACGTGAGAAACTCTGAGGGGAAGGGAAAAAATACAACCTTGACTACCACGACAGATAGGTCTGAAAAGGCTTCCGATGGCTCACCGGAATGGAGAAGGGCGTAGGTATAGACCATAAGTGGCGCGCTATGGATGTGGCAAAATGAAAAACATGACGCAACATGTTTGAGAAGGCGAGGAATGGCAGAAGAAAAAAGGCGCGTATCGCTAAAGATTTAGGTGGTTTCCATCTTCATGCCCTCTAAGGTGTCATAAGGAGAAAGAAATCCCGGCAGAGAGACTGGAGCGTCCTGTCAAGCAAAATAAGATTACAGGTGGGATCACTTCCAAACTTAGGGAAGGAGTTTCAAGGAAACGAAAACTAACCATCTTTTGTATCGAAGGGTTCGCGGGGGAGGGACGTTCGCAAAGAGTCGGAGAGAAGTTGCCGTAATTGGAAAGTCAGAAAAGAATTAAGGACTTCTCCTGCTAAAATATTCGGAAAGAACGCCAAGGCACCTTACTTCAAACTAAGTAACAAGAAAAGGAGGACGTTTTAGCAAATAGAAGAAAAAACACAACTGAGGATAAAAAGAGATTTGGGATTGAACCCCACGGCCCATTACGGGGGGAGTGAAAGGGAGGGAAAAAAGTGGTAAGGAGTGGAAGGAGAATAGGGGCCGAAGATGACCAATAATGATACGCCTGAGTATGGTGCGACATCCGAAAAGGAGAAGTCGCTCCCATCGCAACGAACAACTAAAAGCAGAAACCTTCGAAGACGACACTACTTTTGAAGTCGTGCAGGACAAAACGCCGCAGAGACTCAAGAGAAGTGATCAACCGGCGTGAAAAGAAAGGATGACGTACCGAGGCGCACCGAGGAATGGACTGCGGCTATGTTCAGTGGAAAACTGATGCCGAAAAAGCGTAAAAAAAGGAAAAACGAAAGAAGGTGGCAATCCCTGCCCTTGGATTTAGGTCAAATTCCGAGAATGAGACTAACGAAGCCACCCCTCTTCCTGAGAGAATCAAATCAAGAAATAGAGACGAAAAAAAAAAAAAAAAAAAAAAAAAAAATATGGGGGGGAGTAGCGATATGCTAGAAAGGTGAAGGGGATAAGTTGAAACTAGGAAGATGGAGAAAGCCTAGGCGGAGGGTTCCTTTTATTTGCCCTCCTAAGGGAAGGAGCTTGTATAAGAGAGAACAGTCATTGTCTTTTTAAATCTGGTCGAGAGAAACGGGTACCAGCGTATCTTTCGGAGGCGGGTGGAGAGAGAAAATCTTTCTAGAGAAAAGAAGAAGGAGAAAAGTTGGGGGGGGAAGAGAATGCTTGAAGGCGCGAGCGAGGGATAGGTCTAACTGGGGAGTGGAGCCAAGGACGTTCGAAATACGATGCGGATGAGGATTCAGCGCGTTGAAAAGAAAGTAGATAGCGGGAGTGGATATCGGAGAAGGAGGGGCTTTTTCAAAACGGCGGAGTGAGAAGGATACGCGAAATCTCAGCTACCCTGAAAATTCCAGAAGATGGAGATGGAGATTACACCGCCAAAGGAGTCGGGACGAAAGGGGGATTGGGCCGGGTGAAGTCGAACTGGTCGAGCATATAGCAGGTGGCACGTGTATTTCGGATGCCGTCCGAAAATACGAGGAGAAGAGGCATTGGACGTGGGACGAGAGGAATCTTAGGTGATCCCCTAGGTGGGAAGGAAGGCTCAGGAGTATGACGGTTAGGACGAGAAAAGGTCTTTCGCGATTTCGCAGAGGTCTCCCGGCTTGCAAGAAAGAAAAGGAGGAAGGATCAGGGAGAAGACTGCCTACATTCACTTGATGAAGTATAGATCCAGTGCAAGGGTAGGTGAATTGCGCCCAGCCCGCACCGTCCTTCAGAGTGCAAAAGTGTCCAATATAACCCAGGCCCTTAGTGCGAAGAACGGAAGACTTAGGAGAAGTCACCAGAGGAGGGAAAAGTCTCCGTAATAGTAGGGAGAAGAGGGATACGTCACCAAGGGCGTAACCGCGAGGTGACAGGGACATGTCACTAGAGGCGGGGGGGCCGTGATTCGAAAAGGGGAAAGCTCGGGGTCAAAAAAAAAGTCATAGTTTCCAAAATGGGGATTGCGTAAAAGGGAGAGGGACAATCCCGAGCAATAGGAGGAAGAAGGAGTAGAAGAGACCAATCTCAGAAAAAAAAAAGAGGAGGTATCAAAGAAGAAAGATGGGTCTAACCTTCTTCCTAAGATGGAGGATGGGATTGCGCTCTAAAAAAAAAATCCAAAAATAAAAGAGAGGAGATTCTTTGGGGGGACAAAAAAATACTTACTCAGAGAGCCTGTGTGAAGCTTTCCCTAAATCACGCGTAAAAAACAAGGGGGGGGAGGAAAAATGCCCAAAGATACCGAACCTGTCATGGTTCCTAGCCCTCAGGCAGAACAAAACCAGAGTGCTCATTAACGGAGGAGGCTCGCAGAAGGCCAGGAGGACAGACACGCCCGTCAGAATTAGAGGAAAAACAGTTCCCTGGAATGGAGAAAGGGACGACCAAGAGTGAACGAAAAGGGACCGAAGATGAAGATAAAGCTTGGCATGGGCGCTCAGATACTCGCGTGAAAGAGGGGAAAGTTGTCTCCCGCATGAGATAAAGAGAACTTAATTTCAAAAGAAACCGTAGACAAAAGGAAAGGAAAAACACTAAGAGAAGTCTCGGGGTCTGCAGCTCAAAGGAGATTTCAAGCTCGGGCAAAAATGCGCTACATGGCCTCCTGTTTCTACGATCGAGGAAAAAAGGGAAGACTTACTCAAAAGGTCAGCCAGGAGGACAATAAGAGTAACGAAAAAGTTTGCGTGGGGGAAATAGAGAACTCAAAAGAGAGGATGAGGAGGGGGAAGGAGGCGGTTGCAGGAGTAGGAGTGAGGGGGGGCGGGTAGGGAAGGGAGAGGAGTGAAAGGGGAGGAGAGGTAAAATGGGGGCGGGAGTAGAGAGGGGGGAAGAGGAGTAGTTGGATAATTTTTTCTGGGAGAGTCGGGAATGATGAGAAGAGAACAGGTAGCAGAATATCATCATTTGAGAAACGACCAGAAGTCTCATAAAACAGTCCTCTTGTTCTAAGAGGTAACGCGAGAGCTACCTAGATCACGTCATCGGGGCGAAAAAAGGAACGCGCGACTAGCCCTTTCGACGAGAGAAAGAGGATGACAATCTCATAAGTAGACAAAAAACGGATAAGTCGAGTCGAAGCTATTTCTCTTCAAAGAATGAGAACGTGAAGGAGTAATCTCTACCCATATCTTGTCGAACTCCCGAGGGAATCTCGCTGACACGGTCGACTAAGCGGCAGGGGAAAGTATACCGACTAGAAAAGCTCTCGTCATGCGAAGCCTGTGACTATGTAAAGGCGAAGAAAGGGAAAGAGAGATAGCAAGAAATCCATCAGAATTGAAAATGCAAGAGATTGGGGCTGAGGAGTCTAGAAGAGACAAGGGGGAGTTTAAGGAGAAGGGAAGGAGGAATGGAAGAGAAAAAGGTCCTTTATCCTGCCCTTCACGTTTCTTTTTTAATTTCAAGAGAAGGCGGGAAAAAAAGTAAACGCCCCATCGGCGGCCTAAAAAACGGCGTACTTGATCTGGAAAACATGAAGCCGTGGATCACTTCGCTTACAAAGAGGCAGGAGAGGGAAGTCAAAGAGGACATCGTTTCGGGAGAAGGTTTTAGCCCTTCGGGGGTCGGTTCAGCTTGCGGGGAAGAGATATGGCCTCCTTAACGGAAGTGAAAAAGAGTTCACAAACGAACTTCTAGTTTCACGGAGCAACGACTGCCCAATGAACGACGGAATGATAAAGGAAGGCAGAACCGAAGTTCTTCTTCCAACGCAGCCA
>Ga0179593_1524029_pt1 | contig 19391 bp, 20 predicted proteins | sample CZODoug2_1_08_16_FD_185931 | JGI IMG/M metagenome (GOLD analysis project Ga0179593, IMG submission 185931) | Vadose zone soil fungal communities from Angelo Coast Range Reserve, California, USA - CZODoug2_1_08_16fungal (PacBio error correction) | ecosystem: Environmental > Terrestrial > Soil >...
GCGCCGTGAAGGAAAAAAAAGAAAGCCGAAACTTTTCCAGGAAAACTCAAGGACGAGTGATTAAAGAAAAAGGGGGGGGTACCACACCAGTTCTGGGGGGGGGGAAACCACCAAACGCAGGTGCCAACCTTTTGGATGAAAAAATGAGGCGTGAAAAACATCGAAAAAATCAGTAAGAGAGAGAAGGGTATAAAAATTCTCAGGAAATCCTTGGGGGTCGTCCATAACTCCTCTTCGCCTAAGGTCTTAAAGTTAAGGAACTCGGAGAGAAAAGGGGGGGATTGGGAAGGGGAGGAATTGCGAAAGCTCTGTAAGTATGCCTTCCATCGACGTTTGTCAAGGGTGAATGCCGTCACCGGGAGAGGTCTCACTTAAGGAGAAAAAAGAAGTGGAACAAAAAAGTGCGGGGTAATCAAGACTTGGAGGAGAGCAAAATATTTCTTGTGGCGCAGGTTTGGAAAAAAAAAAGGGGAAAAGGTTTCTGTGGGGGAGGAAGACCCCGTTGTTGGAAAAAAAGAGGAGGGAAAGGGAGAAACTGACTCCAGTACAGCGTCACTAGGACAGCCGTTGGAAGAAGCGTCGATCACATCCGAATGAAGGCCAGCGGCACCGGTCGGGAAGTGTCGAAGAGAGGGGGGAAAAAAACCATTGAGAAGAATGGGGAAAAAAAAGCGAAGCAGGGAAAAAGTGCGGTAGCATAAGAAATTAGCATCTGCCATCTGCTGAAGGAATCGGAAGAACGGCGTTAACGGGAAAGGGGTGAGGTCCCTAACGGAAAAAAAAGGGTTTTGATGGGAACCGCGTTGGCCATCTCGCGTTGGCGGGGGTGAACGTCAGAACAGCGAGTGGCTAAATTAGGGAAATACTCAGGGGAAAAGGGAATTGCCATAGAGGAAAAGGTGTCGTAGAAACCGAAAAAAGGAAGAAGACGGTTTGTCTGGTATGAGATACTCATGCCAGGGGGGGGGGACAGCAGTTAAGGCAAATCATACCCCAATCAAGAAGTGTGATTCGAAAAAGAAGGAAATGAGGTCCCTCACGAAATGGTGGAAGGGAAGGAAAGCAATGTGGGCGGCGCCTCTTTTGAGTGGACTGAAATCTTAGATTAAAAGAAAACCGCCTTAATGCAGATTGAATCCGCAAGAAAATAGGGAAGGAGGCTGGAAGTAAACAAGTGTTTTCTTCATGAAACGAACACATGACATAAAGTCAAGCCATAGTCTTGCTGACAAAAGGAGACTAAAAGAGGGGGGGAAGCTCGAACCCAGCCGGAAAAGGGGAAAAAGGGGAAGAAGGCAGGCGTCTTTTTCCCGAGCCGACGGTGAAAACTTCGTGGGGGGCTTACGGAAGGAAAAAGATCGATGGTAGGGCCAAAAAAGGTGAAAGATACAGTAAGAGACGACTTTTGCTCCACGATTAGCCACCTAACCGGGTAATCACGAGCGCATATAGTGAAATCTGCGGGAAGAAAGCGCCAAAAAAAAAAACAAGGCGAAGGAGGACCCGCTCCTGACTTCACGATGAAATGCCTCATCTGCGAATGCAGACCAACCTGAGAAAAAGTAAAATAAAGAAAAAGGGAAGAAACGAGAACCGAACCTTAGTCGTTCACCTAATCGCCTCTGAAACTCCGACTTGCCGCAGGCTTCAGAAAAGAGAGAAAGAGACTCACACCAAAAAAAGAAATAGAGGGGGAGCTCGCGGCAATCTGTCCAGGCTCTCTATCTCCGAAAATGTTGTGCGACGAGGGGGATCTTCGTACAACGCTTGGATAGGGGAGGGACAAAGGGCTAAGAAAGCCGAGCTTAAAGAGAAAATGTTGAAATCAAGGGGCGATGGGGCGCCGCTCGTTCCCGGAGAATCTGGAGGAGGTCACCGGAGCGGACCCAAACTGGAAGGAGGGGGTCGCAAAAAATAGGGGGTAATGAAGCTTCAAATTCAGCGGACCGAAAACCACAACTTTGTCCAGTTCGATGTCCACAAGGAAAGAGAAAATCGAAGGAAGGGACGCAGTCCCTGGGAGGGAAAAAAGAGGGGGGAACTAACGACTCCACTCGGTCAAGTCTTCTAAAAAAAATATCTGCTAGGGTCAATAATACGGAGAGTTGACTGAGGAAAAAAAAGAAAAAATTCGTAAAAAGGAAAACGACTGCAGAAGGAAGACGAGCGTCAAGGGATGGAGCAAATCTCACATTCATTCTTATTTGCTGCCTAATTGAAGTCCCGCAAAAAAGCTGGATAGGAAAGTCGGTTCCCCAGGAAGAGGAAAAGGATAGGTGGTCTAACGTCTGCCGTCAGGACCAATGTCCCCACGGCCCTAAGAACCTGAGAGAAGACCAGAAAAAAAGGACGTGGCTCGGGCGTAAAGGGCTAAAAAGAACCAAAGCGTACACGGGCTCAAGGAAAAGGAGAAGACGCTGTTCCGCTGTCACCACCGCCCACGCCTCCTCGATAAAAGTGCACTATCTCGGGGAGAAAAGAAGAAGTACACTATCTAGAAAGGGAGGGGAAAGCAATCAAACAGGGGAAAAGGAACGAAGTCGATGAAGGAAGAGCGTCGGGGGGAAAGTGAGAAAGAAGAAAGATGGCTCGTTGCCGGGTACGACACTGCCTCAAGGGGTGCTCGGAAACAGGAGAATTCTAAAAAAGGAGGAGGGAATGTGACTTCAGGACTATTACAAGGGTTGGAAAAAAAAAGGAAAAAAAAAGGGGAAGTTAGCAAAGAAAAATCCAAAATCACACCCTCTCTCTTCTTGAGCTGCAAAGCCTTCTAAGGGAAAATACCCCGGCACCCTTTCAAAAAAATAGGAGGACATATTATCCGAAAAGGCCGAGGGAAAAGATGCAATCCATTAAGTCAGGGGTTCTCGCTACCCAAAAACATCTAAACGGGAGAATCCGCTGTGACTACCAGATAAGGAAAAATCGAAAAAACGAAATGTACACAAGATGATTCGAAAAGATCAATTATTCTTCCTAAAAATTCTCGACGATTTCAATCAAGACAAGTACACTCCAATGACTATGAAAGGAAAAAAAGGTCCTGCCATGCGGGACGCTCGCAAAGGAAGATGGGACGGATAGGAAAAAGTAGCGGCGTGGCTGGGACAATGGGAAAAAAAAGGGGACACAAGCGGGGCGGTGGGTTGGTACCCAAAAAAACAGACCTGGTGGTCGCCCACAAAACGGATCTGACTGATCGATCTGCAATATTGACAAGAGTAATGCGAAGATAGTCAGGGAAGGGAGGCAATTTAGGGGTAGAGAGAACAACAAGGAGGAGGAGAGATCAGAGTTGCCTGTAATTCCGAAGTTCTTCCTCCAACCACCGAGTAAAGGGACCATGTTTCCACGCCTTGAAAAAAAGAAGAAAAAAAGTATTGTATGAAGAAGAAGAAAAAGGCCGATCGCCCCGGGGGGGGGGGCACACCCAAAGGTTGCACGGGGGGGGATGATGCATTTGTCGGCAAAAGAGTTGTTGTCATCGGAAGCGTATGACGGCAATTCGGCGCAAATTCTAGAGAGAGGGATAGAAAGCCATCAAAGCTTGGAACTTCACAGAAGGAATGTCGTGAAGGACGAAAAATCCTGTCGGCAGAAGGAGATGGGGTGGTGTCAGCTGTAGCCGAGAGGAGGCGATCCTTTCTCAAGAGGCAATGGAAAAAAGGGAGGTGAGTGATAGGAAAGTTTAAAGTGGGAGAGTCACATCTTGGGCTTTCCGCCCTTATGAAAGCTTCAAGGCGGGTCGCAAAAGTACCCAGAAAACACTATGCCTCCAACAAAGTATGAATCAAATGCTTGCTGTCGGCATTGACACCAGTGTGCCAGGTCTTGGCTTCGCACGGCTGTTCTGGGTCGGAACGAGAGAAAGGGGGGGTGGAGGGCTTTTTGGGAACCGGAGAAAGAAAAGGGAGCCACCGCTGAAAAAGGGGTTAATCGTCCGTACGAAGTAATTAAGGGCCATCAAAACAGGGGGGGGTCGGGGTAACTGGGTTGTAAAAATGCTGGCGGCATAACGGGGGCAACTCTCCCTCTCACACGTTACGTGGTAAACAGTTCATCGAATCCGAGGAAACGCATAGGGGGATAGATTAGGAAAGGGAACGGAGGGGGACTGGCAAGTGTTCGGGGAATTCCAATATAGTGAACTTTTGCCATCTCTGGGAGTTGTCGGGTGTGAAAAAGGCGGAAGATGTTCGAATTAGGAAGGGGCTCCTTGGAAAAGGGGGCTCAGGGAGGGGTTAAAGCAACGGTGAAAAAGATAGTGGGTGGAGGGGCATTCTTCTATACATGCCCTTGGGGAAAAAGTTCCAGGCCGGAAAGAAGGGTTGGGAGAGGAGGATCTAGAAAAGAGACGGATCTTGGGGGGCTTTTCCCCATTGCCGCCGAGCCTGCATAATGGGGAAGGAGATGTTCTGGGGAAAAAGAAGACCTTCAGCAAGAAGGGAAGAAACAGAGCAACCTCAGGGAAGAGACATGCTTGCCCTACCCTGGATTCATGAACGACTTTCCCAGGGGGGGGAGATTCAGCAAAATGCAGTAGTGATTGGAAAGAAGATAGGAATTTAAAAAGGAAAAGGGGAAGTCAATGGAGCAAGGTCATTCCTACGGTGCGGGAGCGTTGTGGGCACAGGACGAAAAAAATCCGAAGGGAAGGAAAAACTCCAAAGGTGCCGGAGAAGCCGGAAAGACAAGAGAAAACTAGGAGACCGTGCGCTCACGGCACCCTATCGTCACTGAACGCAAACGCGCCTCCGCAAATGTTCAAAAGGAGGGAAACGAATGGGGAAGGGTAAATCGTGGAGAAAGAGAAGAAAGAAGTCCATAAGGATACAAAAACTCGTCGAACCCATGGTCGGCGATCGGAAAAACCGCTTATGCAAAGGAAATCATAGAGAGAAAATCTAAAACAACAAGAGTAGAGAGAAAAAGACTTCGGCGAAGAGAGAGTCTCAGAAAGGTGTGAGATAGTCTGCTTCCTTCTCTTGGCCGTAATCCGAGTTCGAAACCGGTATCGGTGCACATCGAAACGCCACGAATCATATGGCAGAGAAAAGGTTGAACAAAAAGACGCCCATCCGGAATAGTAGAAAAAAAAGTGCGCGCCTTTCGAAGCGAGTCCGCGAAAACTTGCGCCCTATGTTCCAGCAAGGGGGGAAAGAACCGAGATGAAGAAGGGGAGTGACCGAAAGAGAGGGTCCATGGTCGGAAGGACGACTCCCTTCTGCATTCCCGGAAAGGCCTCCCGCCAGATGTGATCAAAAAGGTCGGCGAAGGGCATCATGAGAAACACGGAAAACTCCTATCGAAATGATGAGGAAGGGAAGATTGAATATGGACCCGGAAAATAATTTCTCCTCCTGGAAGCTGATTATGCGAATCCCAGAAAAACATGCGATGTGCTGAGAAATCAAAAAAAAAGAGGAAAGAAAAAGATACGGAGAGGAAAGGAATAACCATCTTAAGAAGGGGATAGTATGATCTGACCGGGACACTGTCCACCGTCATTACTTCGGAACGATGCCAGCCAACACCTGATCCTGTTTTGTGCTGCTGAGGACCCCAAAAGGAAAAAAGGGGTTTCGCAAAGAGAAGAGGAGGGGAAAGACCACCCATCAACTAAAGAATTGGAGGTCACAGATCTCTGTTATACATGCTACTTCACACTATCTATACCGTTATAAGGGAGGGAACAACGGTTACCGTACGTCTCATTCAGAAGAAAAAAGAAGAGGAGATGAGCATGGAGAAACGAGTAACTGGGGGGCCAATTGGAGAAAGGGGGGGGGAAAAGCCTCGGCCCTGAGGAAGAGTTTGCGATTGGTCCTTCATTCCGAGGATCCGCCCGAGGTCCACCGGCAGGAAAAGGGAGGGAAACCTCTGGAGGTAAGGGGAATAAGAAAGCCTCAGACTCGAAGGGGAAAGAAGCATGCGGGAAGACCCCCTTCAAAAAACAAAACAAAAAACGTGTTCCAACACTGCGGACAGCAGCAGTTTGGAGGAGGGCAGCAAGAACATTAAAGTCTGGGAGAGAGGAGAAAACATACTGAAAAAAACATAATACTTTCGACAGCCTAAAAGGCTCCCTTAAATCACCGTCCCCAAGAGTTCCGGCTCAAGAACGCCGCCAGCAGGAAAGACTACTCTAAAAAAAAAGCCGCAAAAAAATCAGATCACAAAAAGAGTCTCGCTATGTCCAAAAAGAAAGGACCCTCTTCGAAGATTAGCTACACTCCAAGGAGGTAGGAAGTGAGGTGCTTTATTGAGATCGAGCGCAAGAAGAAGCCTGAAGAAACAAAAAGGATGCAAAAATCCATTTACTTTTGGGGTGGTTTACTCCGACAAAACCCAAAGGTTGTCGCCACCAATGTATCTTACCTGATATACTAAGAGGAATAAGGCGGAGGATAAGAAAGCTTCTGACGAGGGGAAAGAGTTGAACGAAAAAAACTCGGATGAGAAAAGGTAAGAGAGGTCAGAGTGTTGAAAAGGGAAAGTCGTACCTCACCCGAAACATACCTCTTACAACGTTCCAGAAGAGCCTGACCACTAAGAAGCTCGCCATCTTCTTGTATATTCGGCAGAATATCATTTGCCCTCGAAAAAAGGAAACCATTGTTCAGTGGTGGGAACACCTGGTTAAGGAGAATTGTCGTCAACGAGCGTTGGGGTTTTCCGTCGTATCGTACAGCGTGCATCGAGGCTAAGGAGGAAGAGCGAGGGATCCGGGAAGAGAGACAGAATTAGCCTATTTGGATTGGACTCCTTGAAATCGTCGAGAAAAAGGGGTCGGAAGGGGGGAGGAAGGATGATGGTGTCGGCGACATAGAGAGTAGAAGGATTAGGGGGGGGAAAAAGTCAAAAAATCCAAACAGGCCTGGTCAAAAGGAGTTGAGCTTTCTCCCATCTGGCGGCCGTCTGGGTAGGCCAGAACACCGACCACGCTTTCAAGAGGAGTGAAAAAGAAACTTTGCGAGCAGTCTACAGGGGGAGAAAGGGGGGGAAGGTGATTTGGCGAATGGGCCGTTGGTCCTCAAAAACTCGATGGTGGGGTCCGAGTGGGGGAAGAAGGTGGATGGGGGAAGGGGACCCAGTAAGAGAAAGCCTCGCCTTGTCAGTCTGGGGGGATCAAGATAAGGGCGGAACCGATCTTGGGCGCGTGGTGTCGAAGATAGGGGGGGGGTCCGACTTACCCAAGGTGCTGGTAGGGGACATCACATTTAATCAAGGGAGCAATCGGAATCGGATCGAATCTAGGAACGAATACCTGTTGACAGGGGGGAAAAAAGGATACCGTTAGAAGGGGGGAAAAAAAAGGAAGGCGCCTGTAGACAGGCCCTGTGAGGGGGAGAAGGGAATTAAGCTTCTGAATGACCCTTTTCTCTACCTTGTAGCGTAGTGCGCATTTTTTGAAATTGGTAGGGGAACCCGACGCAAACAAGATTTTTGTAAAAAGGAGCGCAAAAGTAAAGGGGGAAAGTTCATCAGGGACATCAGCATTTTGAGGGGAGAGCATCGGGGGGAATTTTTTCAAACAGAGGACAAAATATAGAAGTCAAAGAAGAGAGAAGACTGGGGGTGAGAGTGAAGCATTCATCGGTAGCCTTCCTCACAACATCGCCTGACGGAGATGGGCTTTCAGGCATAAAAGAAAAGAAGGGCAGAAAAAATGACCGGGAAAAATTTCCAGGGGAAAAAGTGGCCAAGCATTAGGGTGGGGACCATAGCCGATCAGTACAAAGGACCTGAGATGGAGGAGACGCGCGACACCAGTCCAAGAAAGAAGAGTCGAAATGGAAGGGACCACGGGAAAAAAAAACAGCACAAGGCGTCGTTTTCTTTCCGCACCTGGGCGGGGAAAGCGTCATTCCAGGCGCAAGAAAAAAGACCACAGTACGGGCTCCGACCTCTGAAATCGAAAAAAACGTCAAAAGGGAAGAAGCGTCTCCTCTCACACTTTGTGGGAAAACGGCGGATCAGCGTATTGTCTTTGACGGGTGAGGCGCAAACGATCGGGGAAAAATCCGGAAAATCCGGAAGGAACACAAGGGGTCAAGGAGCCTAGAGCCGTCTTATCTCCTACTTGGGGAGGGAGAGCAGAGGGCTACATATAGAGCACAACACACGAGGGAGGAGGAGATATGAAGGGGAGTCTCAGGCAAAGTCGTCTAAGGAATGGTTGGGGAAAAGGAGGGAGGAAAGCTGTGAAGGGATAGAGACACCGTATCGGTTTCTTAGAGCTACCGCCTGGAGGGGGGGGGGGAAAAACACTACATATGAGATAGGGTGGGGGGTAGATACAAGGGGAGGAAGTGTGCAAGAAAGTTTCTTGGCCGGGCGCCGGTCCCTAATTCGGGACGCACGAAATGCGAGATTATTTGGAGGGGAGCCAAATTCGGACAGTTGTGGAGGGAAGGGAAAAAAAATGTGAAAATGGATCAAACCGGGAAGTCCTCCCCTTCGGAACAATCTGGGCAAATCCCGAAAACATATGTGAGAAAGCACCGGGAAAGAAAGCAGGGGTGGAAAGAGGAATAACATAAAACGAGATCTTGAAAGGACTACAAGGGGGAGGACCGGAACCTGTTAAGACGGTCGTCAGCAGTTCGAAGGGCATCCGCGGATGAGTATACCATCGAGTAAGGCCGGCTAGAGAATGAAAGAAAACCGCAAAGCGGAATGCCGCGCAGAGGAAAGAAAAAGACCAGAAAAGGGAGAAAAAGAGAGGGCAGCTCAACACTTACGAGTCTTGGACCTTGCTGTCCAACATGACGTACATGCCGCAATTCAAGAAAATTAAGGTTTGGGAAAGGTGCAAAGAGGGCGAAAGAAAGGAGAAAGAGTAAAATTAGTAAAGTCGCTGTTCCGAAAAAGCCAACCGCCCTCAGCGAGGGACCTATCTCAGGTGATACAGGCGACGTCATCAACACTATCTAGCGGAAAAGAACGAAAAAACGGACAAAAAAGGAAGACGCGTCCAAAGAAAGCATTTGACGAGAAAAAGAAGGTGAGGGGAGGCTCAGGCCAGAAGGGGGAAGGCAATTTGGATCTCGGACCCACCTTATCTAACACACACCCAGATCGTGCCAGAGAGAGAAGGATGATCGACGATAAAAAAGTGCGAGGAAGGAGGGAGATAGAGGATCCTAAATCGATTCCCCTCGCAAAAGCGGGAGCGGCGGACAATTCAACCGTCTTACGCACACGGGAACACCAAAACTGCAAAAAAAGGGTTGGAGAACAGCAAAAGGAGAAGGGGGAAAGGTCGAGCGGTGAGGGGGGGGGCTTTTCGTCGCGACCAGACGTCATCAGCATAATACGTACCGGCCCTAACGTGTGTAAAGGAAAGAAAGGATGGCAGGCAGCAAAAAAGATTCTGAAAAAAGAACATCTCAGAAAGAAAAAAAATCAGATCGGACGTCAAAGTGACAAGGAAAGCAAGACCAGTCAAAGCGAAGAGGACGATGAGGAAAACAAGGATTTCAGACCGATGGCTTTCGCTCAGATGAAGAGGGAGAGGCTATAGGTATAGAAAAAACGTTTGGAAAAAGAACTTCAACGGCTGTGGGTGGGAAAACAAAAAAAAATGGGGGTCGGCCACCCATGGCGGATCTGACCTGATAAAGGACGAATAGTGGACAAGACGCTGTCGGAAATGTCAAGGAGGGGGCGCGAACGAGGAGCTGATTGTAAGGGAAAAATTCCCGGAAACACCACGGCAGAAAGAATTGGGAAGGGAAAGAGTAGACTCCAGAAATAAAGAATAAGGGAAAGCCGCCCTTTACCACGACCCTCCAGCTTCTTGTCCTATTCGAGAGTCCGTCCGACGGTGGCTCCAAAAGGGTCTTGGGTCCCAGAAAAAAACGTATTGAAAGGGGGAAAAATCGAGCGTTGTTTGTCATTCGGATACAGCGCATATCGCTCCTGGACCGCGAAGAGCGAAGAAAGAGACGTTTGCTGAGAAAGGGACTGGGGGGAGATTCCGTTAACTGAACTCAAGTAGGATATCATGATATTTTGGGGCGGCGATGCCGGATGAGAAGTCCTTGCACGCAGCTGCAAGAGAAATAGGCTTAGGGAGTGTAAGAACGAAGTGAACAGTGATGTAGAGCTCCCGAGGGTCTTTGAGCGACTAACCAACGGCTTTGCCGCGTTCCTTGAACAGCGGCAGTCACGAGCTGGCGACATCAGCAAAATCAATGCTACAGGGTGTGGGGTCCAAAGGGACAGGGGGGGGGAGCAAACGAATGAAAAAATGGAGATTGCTTTTTAATGCGACCTTGGCATCGAAAGCAGGGAAAAAAAAAAGGGCGGGGAGGGAGGAAAAAGAGAAAGAGACACATTGTCAACTTTTGGTCTAATATAAAGGTGGGTCCGCTTTAAAAAGGGCTGCTGTGGAAAGTAAAATTGGAATCTCCAGAAAAAAAATGAATAAAGAGTAAAAACTCAACTTCAGAACGGGAGACTTCTAGGAACTGCGGAGGAACCGTTTGTCTGGCAAAAAGGGGATAGTGTTTCTTAGTAGCATGTAATCAGGAACCTGGTTCATCAAGGTGCTGAAAAATGAAGGGGTGGGGGAAAGGGGGGGACATTTGCGGAGGCAGTTTTCGGGTTAAAGGAGGGCCCTCGCAGCCGTCTGGCAACAAACAGGATCATTTGTGGGGGGGGCTCTCAGAAGAGGGAATGAGAAAGAAGAGGGTTGATTACGCATCTAATGGTACACCCTCCCTAGGACGCGTTGCAAGTTATCTTGTAAGAGTGGTCCATGACCGCTCATCCCGAAAAAGGTCCGCAGCTGGGGATCACAAGGCCGCCGGAAGTGAAAGGAAAGAGACAACCGCGAGTCCCCTGAGAAAGGTTTCTTCATGACGACTTTTCCAAAGAAAGTCAAGCCTGCGTTAGGTTGACAAGCCGATAGGAAACTTGTACAGGGGGGGAAGAGATGCGAAAATCCGCCTCAAAGAGGGAAAAGAGCTGAGGCGGAAAAAAGATGCCTACGGTTCAGAGTGTGTGGGGCACCTGACGAACAGGAAAAGCGCGCTGGGTCCCTCACCAGGGGTTCCGCTTTCATTCGCAGTCTCCGAGGTGAAATTCGGATGGACGCACTAATCGAGGAAACCGCGCAAGTAGTAGAATGGAGACTCAGCGGCGCGGGATACGCCAAGTTATTTGATCTTGCAAGGCGAATATGCGGGGGCTGTAGCGGGGATGAGCAACCGTCGGGAAAAATCTATTAATTCTAACAAGGGAAAACCGGGGCGCCCGAGTTAGACAAGGGCGCCTTAGCATAGATCTAGATAGACTCTCAACAAAAGGGGGGGAAAAGAGATAGATTCGAGAGAGGATAAGTCTCAAGGTAAGAAAACGCTCGAGAATTGGTAGAAGGCGTCCTCGGGGGCTGGATTAGGGAACGGTATTGTGGGGGGGGTGCTCGATAACCGCCACGACATTCGCCTGCATCCAACATTAACGAAAGGGTAGAAAGAGTCAATATGAGGGATATTTCTAGAGGAAACCTTTCAAGACTAGGGGCCATGAGACCGGATTTTTCCTAATGTGAGGAAGGACGGCTCGCTTGCGAATGATTCAAATTGGGCAAGGACTCGAAAAGGAGTTTCCTGTGGCAGTCGCATGACAAAGAAAGAACAGCAATATTGGAAAGTTTCGTCTTAAAGGGTGGCCGCTCGCTCCGCATACACATCTTGCAATGTGGAGGAGGAAGTCTATGTCCAGAAAAAAGGATGAGTCGTTGGGAAGGTTAATAAAAAGATCATCAGAAAGAGGGGGAAAGGGCCAGAAAGCAGCACTTGGGGATAAAGGGGGGGAAGTCCCGAAAAAACAAAAACTCTGTAAAGCCAGTCCTTTACGGATTAGCTGAACAGCTATGACAATATAAAGCCACCTTTAGGGAAGAGTCGCTCAAGCTTCCTTCAGAAAGGGGGAAAAGCATGAAGTAGGAGAAGAAAACCAAAACACATTTGTGCCCTCCGTTCTGCTAAGCAAAAGCGTCACCCCACTGCGCCGCAGGTGTCCCGGAGAAGGGAAAACGGCAATTAGACTCGAATGGGGAAAAAAGGAAAGGGTTCAAAGGGACTCCGCGAAAGGGGGGGATACAGTGGCGACTCAGCAACAAAACGATACCGGTTATCCGTAGGGCAAGAAAAAGGCGTTTACGCCGGAAGAAAGAAAACTCGATTAAGAGGAAGGAAAAGGACCTGAAAGAGGGGAAAAGGGGGAGCGTGCCAGGAGGGAGGGTAAGAGAAAAGGCCCACAAGGGAAACTCGCTAGGCAGGGATCTTTATCCGCGATTCCCACCCCTGAGCAAAGCGGAGTTCGCTTTCGGATGAGAGGGGGGGCGAACTTACAAAAGCAGAGAAGAGAAAAGAAACTCACAAAGCGAAGGCGGGCGAAAGACGGAACTGGTGCCAACCTTGGGAAAACAACCTATGTGGATGTCCGCCAGCAGGGTCCTGCCGAGGGCAAAAGAACAGGTCAATGTTCGGAAAAACTCCAGCATAAAAGATGTGGGGAAGCCAGGGCGGAAAAAGTCGATTGCCGGCATCAAGAGAGACAATCTGACGCAGCCGCAAGTCTCTCGAAAGAGCTACTAGAGCCACCACCAAGAATGATCTCTGCAAAGATCAATGAAAAAGAACGAAATCAGAGAGAGAGAAAGAAAAGGGGGGAACCTTGAAAATGCGATAGAGCTCTCTCCAAGGCGCTCAGCGGTAACGATCCTAATCACCCACCGCGCATTTTACGAAAGGTCATCAAGGAGGTGGGGGAAGAATCCAACGAAAGTGGTGCACAAAAGGGAGGATCGAAATGATCTACTCTGCCGAATAGGGACAAAACTGCGGCTCGATGTCAAGGCGCGAGAACCGGATTACGTAGGGAGGGTCGATGACGGACTGACGGAAAAGAAAAAAGAAGAGCTCTCAAAAGGTAAAGGAAAAAATCTATATATTAAAGAAAAAAACTAACGGCGGAAAAAGAAGGAGGAGGGTCGTTCCGCAAGCAGAGAAACGCCTCCAGGTCTGTCCCTATTACAGATAATCAGGGGTGGCGAACAGGGAGGGGTCGTGGAAAAAAAAAAAAAGTTGAAAAAAAAACGGATGTAGAAGGGAGGGTGGGGTAGTCGTAAAAAAGAAAGAGCCTTCGCGATATTGAGAAAAAGACGCCATCGGCAGGAAAGCGTGTCCTCATAGCGCATCTTCGCATGGTCTGGAACGGACGGCCGATATCTTCCCGGAGGGGGGGACTGGCGAAAAAATAGAAATTGCGAAAAGATTTGTCATCGGCTGACAGGCCCAGCGACGTGGGACGTGATGCCGGGAGTAATATTGTGAAGAGATCTGAAAGTGAACACCAACTAAAAGGGGGAGGCAAGGTACTTGAACTCGCAGCAAAATGGCTGGCGACACGCATATTCTTGCTGCGATGTTGTCAAAAGGGATTTTGCGGGGGGAAAGGACTTGAAAGGGGGGGGAAGTTGGCAACGAAAAAAGGCTGAACTCCTCCTTTGGGAGACCGGTGTATCGTCTATCAAATGAAGTCCATCAGGGAAAACCTCTGTTCCGGGGTACGAAGATCAGGTTGTTGCAAGAATGCTAAAAAAAAATCTCCTCGAAAAGAGAGGGATCTCCTCCTAAATGCTCATCGGGGGAGAGATGATTACGGGTGCGACTTAGAAAACGGCGTAACGGTAAAGGGGAGACCAGGATAAACGGGAGAGATAGTGAGGTAAGTCCGAGATATATTTGGAAACGAGGGGGAAACTGACTGAACAGGAGGAGGGAGGGGACTCCTGGGGTCTCGTAGGCCATCTAGGCGCATTTTGGGGGGGGTATTTGCCCGAAAAAAGCAGACAGCAAAAACAGTAAGACTTCTGCAGAAAAAGAAAGGCGGTTACAGAAAGGCAGACATCATCCGTGTTGGATCCGAAATTCGGCCCTCCCAGGAAAAAGGGCCGATCTGTGGAAGGGTACTGGGAGCAAGCCGTACAAAAAAGGAAACCTCTTTAAAAAGTCTTAACTTAGAAGAAGGGAACGGAGAAGGCATACGCACAAAAGTGATGAAATGGCTGCGACCTGCCTTCCGGGTGTTTCTTGCATGAACGACGTTGTTTGTGTGGTTTGTTGGTTGGTTGGGGGGGGGTTTTGGGAAAAGGGGAGACAAAGCATGGGGGAACATATCCTATATTGAAGAAAAAGATGTTTATTCGGAGCGAGGGCGTCCACCCCGCTTCCGAAAATGTTCGATTCACATGGGGACTTTGGGGCGGGGGCTGAGGTGGAAAAAAAGTAAACCGTCTGATCGGTCAACCTTGACGTAAGAGGAAGAGACAAGGAGAGGGTTTCTATGGCCCCTACGAAAACCGAGTTAAAAACGGGGGGAGGATGTTACGCGGCTCTCACTTCAATCCATCTCTACGCAGAGGGCGCAGTCCTCAATGGGTGTTAAGGAGGGGAAGGCTAATATAGGTCTGATAACTATCTTTGGGGATGGAAGACATCTATTCCCTACTACCCTCAGGGAACCATTTTTCTGGTGAGGGGGGAGAATTCGCCCTAGAGCCGACTTGCGCCCCTAGAGGGGGGGAACAACAAAAACGGATATATTTATAGGATGAAGAGAGGTCGTCGAAATCGGGTGTAGAATCTTCGAGACTCAGGGTATTGTCTGGGAGAGATTTCACACCGAAGGTCTGCAATCTCTAAGAAGGAAAAGAAAATTTAAAGGCATCGACATGTAAATTCACGGGGAGGCAGTCTACAGCCCGAAGGGCCGCAGCGCGCTTGAACGTATGGTGCCAAGTTTTTCTGCAACGGCGCGCACGAAATGAAAACGTCAAGGGTGAGTACGAAAAACTTCAGGGGAAAGTGTTCACAGGGGGGCCGAATCACGCGTAAATACTTGTCAAGCCGCCAGCCGATGGGTCTCATCTGGTCGGCGGCGTGGTGTCCGCGCGGAGAAGACATCATTCGTAAGTTGAGAAGAGAGGCAGATGTAAAAGAATTCGGCTGGAAAATTGTGAAAGGGAACGTAACGGAAGCATGAAGGCTAAGGGAATCTCAGTCATTAGGGGAGGGAAGGCTAAGATGAAAGTCAAAGAGAAAGCGGCCGCGCGCGCCGATTGACGGGAAAAATGGGGAGCGAAAGTTACCCCGAGTCCTCGTCTCTCAAGCTGCAGGGCCCCGCCTAAAACCGCATACGTCTGCTCAAATTACCCAGCCACACAAGAGTGGCCCCCAACCCCAATGGGGGGGTGCCAGAAGGCAAATATGAACGAACTCGAAGGGAAAAGAAGTCTGAATGGAAAAGACAGAGCTTTTTCCCGTCAACACGCCAACGCCTCCAGTGCCCCCGTGACTATATCGGGGGAGAGGAAGCATTCAAAACTAGTAGGAAGACCATCAAAAAGGGGGGAGAAGTCTATCGAGGAGGAGGAGACGTTCAGAGAAGAAAAAGGGGGAAGAAACCAATAAGTCGCTTGCCAAATTTTAACTTCCTCAATGTTTAGCTCAGGAACCCACCCTGTCTTCACCACAAGGACAGATCGTGCCGTTTCCTAAAAGAAACTAAAAAACCTGCGTCAAAGACAGGAAAAGAATTATGAAGATGAATTAAGACAATCTTCCACTCTCAACCCCCTCGCGTCGTGAAACGTCAAGCCGGAAAAACCAGACCCCGGAAACAAAACACTGAAAAAAAAAGTTTTAAGCACAGCAAGTTCGTGAGAAAGAGAATCTCATGGGGGGGGGGAGAAACCCAGACTTCAGCCATCATACTAGGGGGAAAGCCTCAACGCTGGGGAAAAGACCCGGGGTCAACGGCCCCCACGTCGGGAGGAGAAAAGTCCTATGAAGATGAAAGAGAGACGATACAAGCCAAAAAGGGGCAAGTCCCGGTCAGAGTAATCAACCTCGTAAATATGTGCTCAAAGGACCACTCCCAATTTTTCCTGGGGCCTTTCTTAAAGAAGAAGCTAGGGACTGAGAGGGGGAGCCGAGGAACCGACGAAGAGAAATAAAGGGGGGGGGAAGACAAAAGTGAAAAAAAGGCTTATCGTACCGGATCTAGAGAGGGACAAGACAGCTGTCGCTCGAGTGAAAGGGCGCTTCTGGAACAGATTACGCATTTAGTGGAGGAAGTCCCGCACTAGAGAGAAAAAAAAGGGAGGATTTGAAGTGCAGCGGAAGAGGGAAGAAAAGAAAACCTACGGCCTTTGGAAGAGAAGGAGCCAGCCATCCTTCTTTTCCTATAGGAATCATGTCCGATCCGCCATTGTGGCCCAGGTCGGGTTTTTGTCGGGTAAAGACCCAAAACCGACCGAAGGGGGATGAAGCAAACAAGAGATAGGGGGAAGGAGGGGAACGAGCGAGGGTCAAGAGCCCATCGGCAGAATCCTTGGGGGGTCCTCATAGCGCATCTTCGGAATGTACTGTCTTGGGGAAAGAGCCTTTGAAAGAGTACAATTTGTCCGCAGGAAGTTTGGGGAAGGCAGAAGAATCCTGTGCACATGCGTCAAGGGGGCGTGCTTATGCCGGCCATCGACAGGGCCGTTTGAGGGCCGGGAGTCACGGCGGGGAGGATGACGTGTAGTATGAGGGGGGTCCAAAAAAACCCAGCACAAGAAGGGGGAGGAAACTCAGAAGAACTGGGGAAAAGCACAATATGCTGGCTGCGCTTGGCACCAGGGAGGTTTCTTGGGTCTTCCTTTGGAGTTGTCGCCGAGAGGGGAGGGAATATAGCGAATGAAGAGAGAAAATCGACCAAGGGGGGGGGGAATCGTCGATCACTATCGGAGAAAAGGCATCTGCAAAACTTCTTGTCCGTGGGCATTGGGGTGAGCAGAACCATTAAGTCTTATAGGAGCGACAAAAGGAGAGAACATTGCGCATCCTCCTTACAAGTAATCGCCATACGAGAGAGACTTCAAGAACTTACTCGAAAGGGGGTAGGGGAAAGAAGGGGAAAAGGGGGCAGGCACCGGATACCTTTATAGATACTGAAGTCCCTTTATCACAAGGAATTGCCCGGTGGCAAAGAGGGATTCGTGGGAAAGTTTCACGAAGGAGAATTGACTAAAAAAGGGGTTCCGCGAGGTTTGGGAACTTGGGCAGACTGACGGGGCACAAACAGTATCAGGGGTGTGGCTGTGCCTTCAGAAATACGTCATGCGAAAAGCGGGAGAGCCCAAAAAGAAGGAGGGGACGAAATAGTCCCTCCCGAGGCCGGTGCTCGTGTTATTCTTAAATCGGTGGTCCATTTGCCGAGCAGCCTTAGAACTGGGAGGTTTTTGAGGACTTCATCACCGAAACTGCGATAAAAATGGAAATGAAAAAGGGCTAAAAGGGGGTCTTCATGACGACTTTGAGAAAAGAAGTCAAGCATGCAGTAGTGACATAGCCGGAGGAACTTGAAAGATGGATAGGGCGCAGGCAAAAAAAGAATAAACAGGAGGGGAGGATTGCCCCGACGTGCCGAAGAAGGTTCATGCTCTTTTTTCCCCGACGAAAGCCGCTCGGGGGGGACCCGGAAAGAGGAGAAAAAGACGAAGAGGAAGCAAACAGCAAACCTACTTTCGCAACGCGCACAAGGATCGCTCGAGGATGACCGTCGCACGGAAAGAAAGACGACTGGTCACAAAATATTTAAGTACCATCATCTAATTCGTTTCTTTATAAGCAAGCAACGAGATTGTTCGACGAGATCATACTGCGAGAAAGGACAAAACGTCAAAGAGTATCGGGAAGGGAACGAGAAGCGAGGAGAAGATCATACAGTCTCTCCACAAAAAAAAAAATTAAAATAGAGAGGGGGAGGGAGGTCTCCGGCGAGGAAGGGGGGCTCTCAAAATTTTGTAAAGGGGAGGGATTCCTCTTGTGCAAAAAAGAGAGTTCGACACGATCTGGGCATCGCTACCCCACGACCGGGGGGCAGGGACAAAACTGCATCCGGGTTTAAGATGAAAGCTGGGAAAGAATACAGGGGGGCGAGGACCGAATTCGAGGTCCTACGCGGCGCCTAGTTCCAAATGTGGCAACGCGAGAGAGGAGGGGTAAAAAGCTGAAGGACGTCCCAAAGAGGGGGTGTTAAAACTCCTGAAGGCACAAGGCAGAGGGAAAATTCTCCCCCCCCCCACCCCCAAACACCAGGGGCCGGGCGATAAAAAAAAGCGGGTAGGGAGGAGAGATCAGAAGCAGGGGAAGGGAGGCTCGGTTTAAATACGTGAAAGGGCTTGACTTCGTTTCAGATATCATTAAGAACACGGGCAGCAGGTCACGCCGCCGCTCCGCGCTGAGCGAGAGAAAAGTAGGGAGAGGAGAAGAAAAAGTCCCGGACGGGATGGAAAAAAAAAAGGAAAAAAAAACAAAGTGATCGGAAAGGGGAATTCTATGCGTCCAATGCTTATGTCTGCCGGACCTTGCGGACAATTACGTACTGAGAAGAAGGACAAAACAAAGAGGGAGAAGCAGGTAGGAAAAACAGCACACGTCGAACGTGGTGCCATGTCCGCTACCAGTAAGGTAAAGAATTCGTCACGACGCGTTACACATACCCTAAACGAACTAACGAGGGGGAGGGACAGACTACTTGAATATAAGGGGGTACCTTCGTGCATCACACGGGACCGTCCTACTAAGTAACGATCCCGGGATTCGATGAGCATTTCGGTTCTATTACTTAAGGGTCTTAAAGGGGGCCACAGGAGTCCACGGCTCAAGGAAAACAACCTGAAGAGACGAAGATTGCTATGTGCACTTCATGATCGTGATCTACGATTCCACCGCCGGAAATGTCGGCGTTCAAGAGGGGAAGGACGAATGAGAGAAATCTAGAAAGCGGTAAGGACAAGGGAGCGATACTCCGGGCACACTTGTTCCAAACACAGAGCAAGCCGATTTTGGGATGATGTCGCCAGCAGGTCATTCCGAGGGAAGGACGGGTCCAAGCTGAAGGAAAAAAAGGGGAAAAAAAAAGAACCCAGAAGGCAAAAAAAGAAAGAGGAAAGGAAGAACATGTTAACCAGGGCCCCACGTCTATGCCTGCATCACCGAGACATCTGAGAAGAGCGCAAGGTGATCCGAGCTCGGCAGAAATCCACCCAAAGGAGACAGTGAAGAGGAATCAAGAAACAAAAGAGAGTAGAGGACGACCAAAAGGAGCTATGATTCTTGCGATCGATCTCTCGCGGGGAGTAAGGCCGAGGTACGATCCGAATGGGGAAAAAGTTTGCCGAACCAAGCTCATCAAAGGGGTCTGGCAAAGGAGGTTAAAAAAACCGACCAAAAGAAACCTTATCTGAGAAGAATTGGGCCGTATTTGGGCTGGAAAGGGAATTACGTAAGCGTATTTCGTGAGGACGAAAGGGAAAATTCCCGGCA
>Ga0179593_1587527_pt1 | contig 19389 bp, 10 predicted proteins | sample CZODoug2_1_08_16_FD_185931 | JGI IMG/M metagenome (GOLD analysis project Ga0179593, IMG submission 185931) | Vadose zone soil fungal communities from Angelo Coast Range Reserve, California, USA - CZODoug2_1_08_16fungal (PacBio error correction) | ecosystem: Environmental > Terrestrial > Soil >...
GGGAAGGGGAGGAAGAGCGAGAAAAAGGTGTTGTAAGCCTGGCGGGACCTACCTCGCCAAAAGAATTTCCAAGGCTCGGTAGCCCATGCTGACAACTATAGAAGGCCACGCAGTCTTGACGAAGGGTGAAGGTCATTTATAGTTCTTGTGCCTCGTACATAGCTTAACGCTCTTCCTCGTGGCCAAAGATCGCGAACAGGGTCTCGAGCTTCGGAGGAGAGGCAAGGGAAGTCAGATCCTTCGCAAAAGGGGGAAAGGAGCGGAAAATCTTCGGGGAGGCACCCGCATTGTACCGCGTCCGGCTTCCATACGGCGGGACTCTGAGGAACCGATTCATGGCCCGAAAACGTCTTCAGAAAAATTTTCTTTCAGTAAAAAAAAGAAAAGGGGGAGAAGTTTGATCGACCAGGGAAAGGATCACGGAAAAGATGCCGAACGGAGGCCGTGGTCGGTGCGGTAGACGACCGTGGGTGAGCGCCGACCCAAGAGGGGCCCAACGGCGATCGAACTCAAAAAGGAGCACGTGAATCAAAATCACCCGGCAGAAGAGAAGATTGGCGTGCGGAGATTTACGTATCCGACCGGGAGTGGGCGGGGAAGGTACGGGATCACAATGGGGCAAGGCATTAAGGAAAAAAAAAGGGAACTGCTTATCTCTAACAATAAAAAGAGCTAGACCAGGCCGATGGTAACATGGCTCTGGGCCTTACAGAAATCGGGGTTTGTGGGATCGTTGGGTAGCGACTGGGGAAGAAGGATCCTTAAGAGGGGCAGCGCATCGTCGGAAAGACAAAGGGGGGAAAGCCGTATTTGACCTCTTAAAAAACGACTCAAACCAAACTAGAAGCTGCGCTCGGCAGATTAAAAATGGCAATGAAAATAAGAGTTCAGGTAAGAAAGAAAAGTGTCCAACGGCCAAGGGATGAAAAAATCATCCACCTAACGGCATCAAGAGGGGGGGAGAAGGCAAAGCCGGGGTGTTACTAAAAAAAGGGCAAACATGAAAGAAAGATCTCGTGCGAGGGCTCCGCATTACCTGGCAAAGTCCTCTGCAGAAGTCTTGAAATTCGGGGGGGGAAGTCAGAAACCAAAACAGGTCCAATGAACCACGGATGTGCAGGATGGGGAAAGGAAACCGGATTGGTCGCCATCCTCTTTGGGGATTGGTTGAAGAACCTCTGGGAGAAAAAGGCAGACGACGATCAGCCAAGGGAACCCAAATTGCTAAGAGAGGCTAAAACTCGACGCATCTCGAGGGCAAAAGACGAGGCTGAACGGCTTGCCAAAGTTCAGAGAATCGCGTTCGCTCCGGGGGCAAGGAAACCGGCAAGGCCAATCCAAGAAGAAGTAAGTAGAACCAGGGCACACAAAAAAGCTACAGGGTCGTCCGCCCATCGGTATCAACCCACCGGCATTCATGCCGCAGGACTCAAGCGAGCACCGCTTGATAAACTAGAAAAAAAAACGAAGAAAGGGAACGAGGGACTCTACATCTTCGAACAGATAACCAGCACGCAGCACGGGACGCGACAAGGATCATAACGTCTTTTCTTCGCGACCATCGCGAGAGATACTGACGGCCCGGATCTCGACAAAGGAGACATAACTCTCTCACAACACTTATGAGGAAGATTCGGAACGAAGGACTCACTATATAGAAGAACCGACGATTAGGAGGGGAACGCGGGTGCGCGCAGAGCGAAGAAGCTTGTCGGAAGTCCGCTTGACCTGGAAAATTATGCGAAAAAACGGCCCCACTTGGAACTATGAGCCTCAGGGTTTTAGGGGAAAAAGGGAGCGGGCCAGAAATCTAGAAAGACCTGGCGGCGTGGCGGAACCGTCGCGCGAAAAAAGAGTTGTTCAGCTGTGTATGAAAACTAAACTGCACATTTCAAGGGAAAGAGTCAGGAGGAAAAGCGCGTCCTTGCGGGGGGAAAAAAAAAAGGTCACCTAACATCGTAGCCTTCTCGGCCTCGTCTGCTGACAATTTCCTTTTGGCTGGGAGTCGAGGGAATCTCGAAAAAGGAAGGTCAAAAAAACCAATAGAAAAACCCACACGAGGAAAAAAAAAAACGCGGTCCAGGAAAAAAATCAAAGAAAGTAATCCTGTCAGGGGGACATGGTTGGACCTGCCGATCAAAAGGGGCTGCAGAAGCTGGAAAGGACTTGGCGAGAGGAGGGGGCTGAAAACCTCGAACGAGGATCTTTGGAAAAAATAGGGGCTGATGCCTTAAAAAAGGGGGGATACCACCGATACACGAAGACGGGCCCGGGATGCCGTACGAGGCTTGATGAAGCCGAAAAAAAGACCTTGACTTGAGCATGTAATCTCTTGATTGGGAGAAGGGGGTGTTCAAAAGCAAAACCCGAACGGCTTTGGGAGAAGGCGGTACGCTAGCTTCGATGCAAACCTCGTCGGGCCTAAGCGCGAGGCGAGGGGAGATATTACGAGCATTCCGAGTGAGACATGCCGGAATTCCATAAAAATATAAAAGGGTTCTGGTCTATAAAAAGGACACCAGTAAGGCGGGCCTGGCTGAGAGAAAAGCTCCCCTGCCCCAGCACAAGGTGAGGGACCAAGCCAGGCCGGAGAGACGTCTACTGCTCTACAGCTGAATCAAACCAAAAACGTCGGATACCAGTCATACAAAAAAAAAGAAAAGCGTATGAACTCCTGGGGACCAGGTGATTGATGCAACTTGATCGGAGGAGCCGGCTGAGGCAATCGGGAAAACTTGGAGACTCTGTTGAGAGACAAGACACACAAACGGTAATCCGCCCGACCAAAAAGGATATAACAGCAGAAGGAGGAGCGTATTGGTGGGTCAGGAGAAGCCCTAAAAAAAAGCCGGATCCTTAAACAAGGGGCAGGAAAAGAAAGGCTTGTTAAGCTACTGTGAATCCGTCGGGCAAAAGAAGAAAAAAAAAGGAATGCGAGTCTTTTCGGTCTCGGGAAGAATCAGCAGCCATGCGTGGAAAAAATGGAAAGCCGCGAAAAAAGCCTGCGAACCAGAGACGGCGGTGCACGTCGGAAGCAAGAAGTCGACCGAAGAAAGACGTATGATCTACATCGCCAAATGATGCGAAAAGGGGAGGAGGCCGGCTGATATCACGGGATCAAAAAAAACAACGAGCGATTTTCGTCCCTTTCGGCGGGAAAGGGGGGAATCCTTCAAGTCAAAAGAAAAAAGCCAAAAGTAGGGGCCTTGAAGCGCAGGAAAAAACACAGAAGGACGGAAAAGAGAAGGATTCCTGGTTTCCGTCGCGGTAAAGGTTTTAGTAGAAATCAGGCCCGACGAGCGCCAACCGGGGTCCACAGAGAAAGGAAAATGCAGGGATATCCCACCCGCAACGGTTCGTTGTAGAGTCGCAGGGGATAATCTTTTTCGGGAAGTCTGCAGAAGTCCGCGGTGGCCACGCCTGAAGTCCGAGCGGCGTTCAGGAAAGAAAAAAGGGGCTAATCATAAAAAGAAAAGAGGCAAGGCCCTGGGCCCTTGCGACGCGAAACAGCAGCCCTTTTCCGAGTACGGCCGGAACTAAAACCGCCGCCGCTGAGGGCAAGAAAAAGCTTCGGCGCTGCATTTTCTTTTGTCAAGGGCCGAAAGTAAGATGTGGCTCAATGCTTACAATACCGATCAAATCCTTACAAGAGGCAAAAACCGGGGAGGGCTGCGTAGGCGACCGTGTTGGGTGGGGTCACGACACAAGGGAAAGAGACAAAAGAAAGGCGATCGCCTCCGCTCCAAAAAAAACCGCCCCCAAGTTAAAGGGCGAAGAAGGCAGTGAGTGTTGTGGACTGGAGCGTTATTACGGTATAGCGGCTTCTCTCTATTAGGAAGAGCAGGGAGGGAGGGCAAAAAGGAGTCACGGCGGTCCCCGAAAGAGGAGCAAGATCAGCCCGGCCGAGAACCGAAAAGTAGGGGGGATCTCTGGCAGTCAGAGCCATAGGTATAATTTCCGGCTTAGGGACTACTGAGAAGATCTATATATCCGCGCAGAGAGATCAAAACGCCTCGCCGCGGATTGAAAATGAAGAAAAAGAAAAAGAAAAAACCACGGGCCTATTCTCTCATGAACAAGCACACACAGATGCACACATCTACTGACGCAGGAAAACCGGTGAAGTTGGTCAAAGGGGCAAATGGCTTCGCTCGATGAAAAGTATGACTTCAAGGACAGAAAAGACGGTTGAAAGCCGGAAAAACCCTCAACGAGGGAAAAAATATAGAGGAAAGGGGGGGGTCCCGCAATCGTAATGTGGGTGAGACCGCAAGTCCTCGGAGGTAAAAAAAATCGATCAGGACAGCGCAGAAAAGTGAAGAAAAATACCACTGATGTAACTGAAGCTGAGGGTGAATGGACAAGGATGGTGTCGCCAGCCCGGGGGTGAAGTTTGGGAACCTCTTTGCAGAGATTGAATTCAACAAAAGACCCAAAGGAGGACGATCATAAAATTAAAGGAGCCCGCTGACGCAAAAAAAAGACGGAAACGAAGGAACAGCTTTCCATCTTAAGGCAGCGGCGTCAATTGGCAAAGGCCGACAAGCCAAGTCGGCCTTGTAAGAAAAAAACTTGGAGGAAGCGTCGCTACTGTGGAGGAATAGAGCCGACGGCGTGTGTCGCAGGAAGCGAAAAGAAGCAGCTCTTGGATCGATCAAACACTACATGCAGGGCTCAGACAATCGGGCAACGTTTCCCGAATAATGCCGGCTCATGCCGGGGCCCCGAGAAAAAACAGAAGAATGCGCGTGCTTTCTGCCGCCCAGAACGACATCCGCATCCGTCGATCGGCCCAAAAGAAAAGAAAAAGGGAAAAATACACTCAAAACAAGAGGAAAGAGAAGAGATTCGTCGGCGGAAAGGACCTCAGTCTAGCTTCCGGGGAGACGATAGTCGAGGTTAGCTCTGGGAAGCCCGAAAAGTCGAGGTTGATCCTGTTCGGAATGAGAAGAGAAAGCGCACTGGGGAATTAATTGATTATGGGACCGTGTCGCCAGCCTCATTTGTAGTACAAGAGACTAAAATAAAAATACTTTGAAGTGATCGCTGTGCATGAAAGAACCGGGAAAACCTAAAACTAAAAAATTTTTGAGCCGGCCTCCTCCGGGCGGGAATTTACCACGTCCTTTGCATCCGTAGAGGGCACTCATCAGTACTGGAAAGTATTGCAATACCTTTCATCCCGTAGTCTCGAAAGGGCGAACTCTGCTGGCGTGCTCACGAAACAAAATGTTGTGGGCCTTTGCGGTCCGGAGGGAAGGGAAATCGACTCGGGTTAAAAAACAAAATAGAAGAACCAAAACAAAAAACATACAGGGGTCCATACCAACCACCAGACAAATGGTGGGACATGTTGAAGCTAAACAGATGGCGCGCAGATTGAAGAGCGGCAGAATCGTCAAAAAAAACGAGAGACTTTTGTCCCGTGGAGGAAAAGTACTGATAAAAAGGGGAAAAAACGCGAAAAGCAACTTTTGAGTCAAGGCGGGTGACGAAAGAACCTGGGGACCACCAGCACTTGTCGGTGCGTCATAACTCTTCTTAAAGGGTGGCTGTGTAAGAGCTGCCGCCGATCATCCAAGGACTGAGAGTTGGGGGGTTATGTTCAGGGAAAAAAGAAGATCTCACCCGCGCGAGGGCCGGAAAATTGATTAAAGGAGGGAGAAAATATTCTATATTCCGCAAGGCCCAAGTCCAGAGCTGGCTTTCGAAACCAGGGACACGCACCATCGTAAGTACAGGACCGATGGCTGAAGCCTATAAAGAAAAAAAAAACCAGCAAGAAGAAAACCGGAAAGGGATAAACCCCCACGACGCTCGCGGAAAAACATAGAGCTAAAAAACATATACAGTCCTCCTTTGGGGGAAAAGCACAACGACAATCAACGTCGGGGGGGAGCCGCTCAAGTTCCTCATTTTTTACTGTGAGTCACGGAAGAGGTGTATGACCAAAAGAGCCTATTTGATCTTCCCTCCGGGTCGTAGAAAAAAAAAAAACTTGGATTCCGCATCAACACCCCGACCGGGGTTCGTTCATCTTTTAAAGGGAGGAAAAGTCGTGGAAAGCTGCGATAAAAGGGAGAATTAGAGAAAAAAAGAGAAAATAAAATTCAGCTCGATGGTTCAGGCGGGCTGGCGGTTTTAGAAATCCGTCCGGCAAAGACCAACGCTGAGCTTGAGAGCAGCAAAAAGGGAAAAAACCAAAAAATGTAAAAGAGGTAAGGACGCTCCGAAGAGAAGACGCTCAATACATGCGCGGACTTTGATGGAAGACGGAGCTTCAAGGGCGACCAAAATTTGACGGATATACTCTAGCTGAAAATAAGGATACAACCGGGCTTTCGGTCGCTCTATCACGGGAAGAAGTCGTGAGGGGACTTTTAGTGGCGCGGTCGGGAAGATCTACCTCAAAACAAACCGTCAATACGACATTTATAATCCTAGAACAACACAACTGCTGGGAAGGAGAGGATGCCTTGTTAAGGGGAAAAGGCGCAGACAAAATGTGTCGGAGTGAGCCTCCGGGGCCGAAAGCGCACGCATTCCAAGGAACCCGATGCAGAAGGCTTCCCAGGGATTCAGGGCGGCAAGCCCGAATACGGAAGTTTTGGGACAAGTATTTGAGATGTGGGAGGGAGATCTGATCCCCCTGTCTTTATCATAGGAAAAGCCTTAAAGGCCACCGACCTCGGGAAAACTTTCCGGCTCAAGTAGTCTTCGGAAAAAGAAATTACGCGCACCGCCTGCTTGAGGGGCACAAGACCTGAGCGCGAGGACTCACCCAGAAAGTTTCCCGCGCGGAGGAAAGACTGCTTCCGTAACTCCGAACTTCATTTACAAAACGAACAGAAGGGGACTTTCAGATAAGAAAGAAGGGGAATTGTTTCGAGGGCAAGTAAAAAGGAGGCGGGTCAAGATGCAAAAGGAGGGAGACGGTCAGGAGGGGCATACCTGGGGGTTTTTGTGGCCGAAACGAAAATTCAAAGAGATCTCCTACCTAGATCACGGGCGGAAAGGAAAAAAAGTCGGTCAAAAAAAAAAAGAAGACTGTATTGGTGGGAAAGTGTGCTGTGTGGTATACAGCACTTCTGGGTACGAGAGCCTCAGGGCGTCAGGTCCTGAGTCACGTAGAGGTGCTGTGAAGGTCAGGGTAGACATCTTACGAACAACTTTGACGTGTACGCTTGCATTGGAGGGAATTGCCTGACTGGGGCGTAATTAGCCGTAATCGAATACTGAAAGAAAAAAAAAGGAAGAAGCTTGGGACCTCGCTCTGGGGGGGGGGCAACTCTCCCAAATCGACGGGAAGAGGCGCGGTCTCAGCATCTAAACAGAGTGAAGAGATTGGACATGACGCAATGCCTGGGTGTTCAACGGCCTGTAAGGGAGGAGAAAGACACATATGACAGAACGGAGGCGGTGATATTGCCCGCCGGAATAAAAGAAAAATAGGAAAGATTCTGAGGTTGGTGCTCACGACCGGCAATGTCCCGAAGGACAATAGGAGGGCCACTTAAGGGAGCCAGGACCGCCTCCTGACACGGATGTACAAAGAGGTCCTGGACCCAATCGGGTCAGGGGGTTTGTCTCTTGGGGGAACATCAGTGGGCCCAGGAGGGAAGATGAACAGAACACCAAGACGACCAGCAAAAGGCCAAAAGGCGCTATAGGCAGCGAAAGAGCCAGCGACGCCGCTCTCGATAAAAAAAAAAAAAAAGGGATACATTAACGGCTTGCAAAAACAACAAAAAAGGGGGACGCAGGGCTGAGGGTGCCGCTCACTGTGGGCAAAAGGACCGGTCAAGGCCACGAAAGAAGAAAAAGGGGACGCCCGACAAAAAAAAGGGCGAACGTTAAACCGCAACGCAAGACGGCTCTGGCACGCCTCCAGAGATAATCAACTAGTTGAGAAATCAAAAAAGGCTAATAGGCTTCGAAACAGAGAGAAAATTGGAAGGGACGGGACAAATCAAAGAACGCTACTGACAAAAAAGTACACCTCGGGGGTTTTGAGGGCGCGCACCCAGCGAAAAGTCCGGTTCCGGCATCTCGATATAGGATAAAAAACAAAAAAAAACGGGAGAGAGTGGAGAGGGAAACGGCGTCTCCGATAAAGACGGGAAAGAGGTCCATTGGGTCTCGAAGGGGGAGCGAGCCGCCTATCCTGGTCGAAGTCCGTCGCGGGCCCGGCGCGGACTTATGCGAAAACGGGGGCAACGATATGAGAAGCAGGTGGTCAGTGGATCGGAATCAACTGCCTCGCGGAGCCTGCAAAGGGGACCGTTCGGCGTGCGAGGGTTCTTAGGGAACCGCTCTCCGAAAACGTATTTCTACGTCGTACAAAAAGGACTTGGCTGGCGCCTTGCCCGTGTCAAGGCAGAGCAAGTCCTTGTAAAGGAGCAAGAGCAGGTTAAAGGAAGAGGGGGGGTCAAAAAACAAACATTTCGATAAAAGAAAGAGAGGACGAAACGCTGGCGCCTCCAGGGGGGCCGTTGGCTGAAATTGGTCCCGTCATGTCACTAATGTAGACACACCTCAAGGATAACAAAGGGCTGGCGAACCAGACAAATTTTAAAAAAGGCAAGCCCCCAGTAGTAGGGGAGGGGGACATTGGCGGAAAAAAAACTATCAGGGAGCTCAAGATTAAACTAAAGCACCGGTAATGAGAAAGAGGCGACAAAAAGATAGGTGGGGCCCTCGTTGATGATGTGGGGCATGAAAAGGGCCACACGCGAGAGAGAAGCTAGTGTCAGGAAAAAGTAAAGCCGAAGACCCTTTCCAACGTTCAAGGTTCAGTGCGTCTAAAAAGGTATGTTCAGGTGTGTGCGAGGGGGAGCCGCGGCAGCAAAAACAAAAGGGGATCGTGGGGAGGACCGACGCGCAAGACGAAGGATGCCTTCGGCCGAGCTCGGATTCTCTGAAATTCCGCAATTCTCACATTCCAGAAAAAGCAGGGGCTTAAAGGCGGGGGAAGGACCCGGACAGTGACACCATCTCCCAGGTAAAGAAAAAGACAGTATTTCTGATATACCGGTAGCCAAAGTTGAAGGAAAAAAAGCGGAATCAGGGCCGAAGACCAGACGCTAGACCTCTCTACAGCCGGAATGGAAAGTCATCTCTCTCTTCCCACAACCGGAAAACGCAAAATGCCGCCTCCATACGGTTCTCACTGTCCAATGACGGAGGAAAGGGAAAGACCGCAGCTGTGACGAAAAAAATGGGAAGAGGTCGTAGGAAAAATACAAAAGCAGGGCCTTACGCACGACTCGCCGTTTTCTTGCGCTTTTAAGGAGGGAAATCGATGACAGGTAAAGCGATAACAATGTAAAAGAGGGAAAGAAACCTGAAAAAAAAAAGAAAAATTTCATCAAAGACGTTCGGGAAGGATAAGGGGGATATCCTTCCCAAAGAAACTCGGTAAAGTCGAAGACTTTGGCTGTCTAGGGCCCACAAGCTTTAAAGCAATCGGGGGCAAACGCGGGATATACCTAAAAGAAGGAACAACTACTAGACCCAGGAAGCGCGGCGTGGTAGCATCCGCGGACGCGCGAGGTCAGTAAACCAACACCGGACTCTTCAAAATCAAGTGCGACACGAGCGACGGGCTTAAAAGGCGAATATTCACGGGAAGTAAGGCTGCCAAGGTTAGGGTCAAGGCATGCTGGGGGGGGGCGGGTCGGAAGAAAAAACTCCGCACACTGAAGGGAGACGAAAGTTGCAACTGCAATCTCAAAGCAAAAAAAAAGGAGGAGAGAAGATTCCTTGAATGAGGTCCAAGAAGGTGGGGCGGAAAAGGGAAAACGCGCCAAAAGAATTAACACGGACGAAGAAAAGCGCCTGCATTTTAGGTCGAGTCAAGTCCCGCATTGTCTGCATCTAAGAATTGAGAGGGATACCCCTAGGGAACAGTCTGCCTGGATCGGGAAAGGCGTCGTCCGCAGTGAAAAAAAAACCGAACCTTTCAATATAAGGCTGCTCTGCGTCGATCAGGAAGAGTCGCCTTCTGGGCGGAAGAGTGCAGCTGACTAACAAGGAAGAGAAAGTCAGGAGAAAGCGGTACTACTCGAAAAGAAATCCCTTTCGAAAAACGCTTCGAGGGTTCTCGTATCCGGAGCATTTAGGGGAATTACCTGCAATAGGAGGAAAAAAACCTGAGAGGGGGAAGAAAGATGAACGAACCGAACTTGGAGGAGAGAGCCGGGTTTGTTTTTTCCGTCCTAAACATGAAGAGCTTCTGGATCTCCAATACCGAGGTTCAGCACCGTCACCCCGGCTTGGGAAGGGAAGGGGTGGGTTGGGGTTTTTTCTTCGTGAGACTTGAACTTTTCCCGGCCTGGTTGGGATATTTGGTCGATGAGAATGGGATCATTATGGCACGGCGGTCTCGGTGAAAGGAAAAAAAAAAAAAACGGTCGCCTAAATCGGGTGCCGTTACGACAAAAAATTTGACGGCGGTACAGGGACTCTTTCCTTACATCAAGCCAAAGAGTTGGGACCGGATCGGAGAAACGGGCGGAATGAAGAAGGAAGAGGGAATAAAACGGATCTTCGCGGAAAAAAGAAGGAAAAAAAGGGGCTCGTCAAACTACTACCTCTCCAACTCTATTAAAAGTCGAGCGCGCAGCGAAGCAAAATTGCACACACACCTGGAAAGAAAAGGAGACACCTGAAAAGTGGTTCACTAAAAAGGGGGGGGAAGGAAAAGGGAAGGCAGGAAAAGCAGGATGAACTTAGCAGTGACCTGGATATCGTGGAACGCTCCGGAAAATCCAACGAGGGACAAAAGATCTCCGGTTTCGAGTTTGTAGGAGCTGACACAGTCCTGAGTACAGTGCGCGCCATCTATCAAAAGACGAACGGAAAAAAAGACTAAATGAAGTAATGGCGCTTTCGCCAGGCCGCTGGGGGGGGTCGGGCGTTGTGAAACCTCAGAGATGGAAACATAAGAAAAAAGACTACAGAAAGAGCAAAAGGCGGGAGAGGCGCAGCCCAGACTCAAAAACGAATGAAAAAAAAAAAAAAAGGCGGCTTTGTCACCATACTAAAAAAAGCGCTCAGGAGATCCTGAGGGACAATAAGCGAAGGGAAGACCTGCAAAACTCCGCTTCGGCGCGACGGGGGAGACGCCAAGAGTCTGCCATGCTAAACGAGCCCGCAGGGATCCGAGTAAAAAAAGACCTAAGAAAGTAATCGGACGAACGTAACTGAGGAGGCCCGGACTTCCGACCAGGAGCCAATCTAACTTTTTCTGCGCGCACCCAGAGAGAAAGATGAGAGGCAAGTCCAGAGGAAAGCGATAAAACGACGTCGACGATCTCAAAAAAGGAGGAGGAAAAGAAAAAAAATCAGGTAAAGAGGAAAGAAGAGATGGACCTGTAAAACGAGACGGATGAGAGTATGGGGGTCGCGCTGGTTGAGCAGAACACCAATATGAACAGTGGAGTCCGGTGGCCGCGGATGACGCCGCTTAAAAGTAAGGCACGATGCGAGGAACCCTAGAAAAAAAAAGGGGGGTTTTGAGGAAGCGGCTGCTCGCGGAGAAACTGCGAAAAAAAAAAGGCGTGATCGCGTGAGGCTAAACCGGTCGACTAAAACGGTTGGGAGACTCTGCCCGGCAAAGGGGATTGGTTCCCGGGTCCGGAAAAAGGATTCACGAAGGCAAGGGCAGTATGGAAAAAAAAGCCCGTTCAGCATCGGGAGTCCCATGGAAATAAAAAATCGCGTCCGCAACCACTGATCTGCGCAAGGTGGAATGGGTTCTCTGTGGGCATCTCGCAAAAGGGTTCTAGAAAAAGGGAGAAAAAAACCATCGCTTGGAGGAAAAACCAAGGGGCATGAACCCGCATGCAAGGGGAAAAAAAGGGTCAGGGGGCTGGGTGCCTTCGAGCAGCATATGGATCGCGGAAAAGTCACCGTCTGCGAGGAAACCTCACTGATCTTTTGTCCCTAGAAGGTGGACATGAAGCTCGTTCCAAAGGCGGAGAAAGGAGAGAAACGGAAAGGGGCACTCATCAGGCGGGCGAAGCCCTTTGACCACGTCAAAAAAACTTAAATCCTTTTCAGTGTGTGGGACATATGGTGTCTAAGGAAAGCGTCGCCAAAGGGGAAACGTCAAAGGAGTGTGGGAGAAGGTCGATTAGCAGAAAAAAAACGAGGAAGTCAGGTCTTCCTAATACGATGACGACCAAAGGTCTCCCGCCCGTCGGAGCAGGAAATGAAAAAGCTGGCTTTCTGTACGGAAGCGCCCAATATAAGTCCAGGGGCTAGGCCGAAATGGGCGGAAGAAAAAAAGACCGTAGGCGGGAAACAAACACGCCGTGAACAGAATTCCTTCAAACAAAGATCGCGTCGGCTAACGCGGGGAAGTCGGGTGACCGAAGGCCGCACAATCAAGTCTTCAGGCTGCCACGGGTTCACTTTTCTTCACGTGCTAGTGCGATAGCCTCAAGGGAGAAGTCCTCGGGAGGAACTACAACCACACTTACGAGAAAGCACGACAAAAAAAAGGTCAAGAGTGTGAAACCTCAGAAGAAGTTAATCTATGTGAGGGAAAGAGGGACCTCTTAGTTGAAAAAAGAAAAATTAAGCAGGTTTCGAGGAAAAATTCTGATTTTCTACGAGAAGCGGGGGCAAAGAATTCGGAGAGTTCGTAGGGAGGGGGATCAGGAACGCTTCCCGCAAGCATTGAAAGAAGGCCCAAGATAAAAACTCTCTCCCCGGAAAGGCAGCTGGGACGCAAAGCTGAGAAACGAGCGGGGAATAAGGTCTAACTACAGAATGCCCGATGAAAATGAACATCACAAATCAGAAATGCGAAACAAGATCAAGAAAGGAAGGTTTCCCGATATGCCCTTAATGCATTCTTTCCCGAAAGTTCAGTCCCTGTTGCGCGGTCAGTAGTTCATCCGCACCACTGTCGCAGACCGGCATCTCTCCAGACACAATAATATTTCCGGAGGGTCAGTCTCTACATTTGGGGGACCTGGCCAAGGGAAGAAAGGACTCCAAAGTGCCCACACGACGGGAGAAGAAAGCCTAGAAAAGTATATCTGCCGTTCTAAGACCACTCAGGGGTCAAGTTGATTTTGGAAGATGTAAGAAAAATCGAGGGTATCAAGCTAATTAGATTAAGAAGCTGCGGACACGGTGAACCCCCAAATGCTAAAAAAAAATCTATAGATTCTTCATGGAAATTAGGCGCCTCCGCACACCTAATGCGGGCAACTTCGACTCACCGCCGCAAAGGTAAGACCGAAACCGATTCTCCGAGAAACCTGAACGCTTCATTTTCCCGAAAACTTCAAAAAAAGGGAAAAGGGGGGTTGGTCCGGAAGGGTTAGGCTACAGGGTGCAGTAAAAAATTCACTCCTTCTGGGTTTAAAAATAGAACCGGCGCGTCGGGAGGTTGAGCGTGTTGTAGGTACCGACCAAAAAAAAAAAAGAATCAAATGCGCGGAATCCGAAAAAAAAAAAGAGACTCATTAAAAAAAAAGTAACAGGCTTCAGGAGGGCATCTGCCGTGTTGTAAAGGTTGCTCCGACGGATGAAATGACGCTATATGTCGCGTCGCTGTATGTTGAGGGAGGAGAAAAGCCTCCAGAGAAGGGCAGAACGGCCGGCCGAAAAGTGGGACGTGGGTGGCGCTGGCCGTCCAGAAGCCAAGGTTATGGCAAGGAGGCTAGGAAACGGGCTTACTAAAAGAAGGGAAAAGACGAGGCGCGCATCGGGAAGTCGGCTAAGAAGAAAACGAAAAATGCGCGGCTAACACCAAGAAAAAAAAGGGCCGGGAAACCGCAGGAAACTCAGTCCTTAACACACATCTGCCACAACCTGAAAAGAAGAGGCCTGACAAGTCCTTGAATTGTTCAACGGCCAAAAAGGTTGCTTTAATCCAGCTTGAGGAACGCAGCAAATAGTCGGAGGGAATCAAAAAAAGTGGAAACGCGAACGGGGGAGACAAAAAAAACACGTTGGGGGGGGGCAAAAGCTCGTTTCGGGGACCGATCATTACCTGCAATCCTCAGCTAACATCATGAGCTGCAAACCTCATGAACCAAAACTGAACACTGATGTACTGGTTAAAGGGGACAAAAAAAAGGAGGTTTCGGCCACCTCTGGTGTTAGGGCTTTGGTTAAATAACCGTGGGGGGCGAACCCCGACCAAAGACGACGACAAAACCAAAGGCCAAATTCGAGATAAAAAGGACTAAAGCAGTACGAGCTCCATTCATAAAAAGAGGGGAGCCTTCTGCAAGCCAGGCGCGGCCTGAAAAAAAAAGAACCTAAAAACCACGCCCAAGAAGGAACCTGGGGCGGAAGCAAACAAAGGCAACTAACGCGACGGTTTCACCACAAGAGGAAAGCGCCCGAGATCCTGCGAGCCCTCTTGGGAAGACAATAAAACCTTAGAGGCTTCGACGCAAGACGGGAAGGGGGTCAAAAACGCATCGCATCGCGCCCAAAAGGGGGACCTGACCAGAGAGAGAAATCTGTTGGAAGGGGGGGGCTCAAACACGAGACAACCGAATAAAGGGCTAGGACAGGGAGATAGATAACTGAGAACTGAGAGAACAGGAGGAAAAGAAAAAAGAGAGAACGTCGTTATCAACTATCGAGAAAAAAAGGCAGGATCAAAAAGGTCGGAATTGGAGTTCGCTGGGAGCGCAGAAAAGCCGGCCTCGGGAAATCCTTCGGTCCGGGGGAAGGCTTCCTCTGAACTTATTCTAAAGCCAAAAGAAAGAGGAACCCGATGAGACGAAGGGAGGGGAAAGGGTCGCTCTCTGATCGATAAAAAAGAACTTAGCTAGAGCTGGGCGATAAGCCGGCGGGAGGAGGTGTCGGCAGCTCTTACCCGCCAAAATCTTGGGAAGGAAGTTGAAAGCGGGTCAAGCATAACGCGAAGCCTGGCGGGAAAGCCCCAAGAGAAAGGAGAGGCGTGATTCTGAGGAGAGAGAACAATGAGCGCCAAAGTTTGTTGTTCCTCGTCTTGGGGACGACTCAAGAAAAGAGGTTCTTCACAACTCTCAATAAACCCCGCGGGGGCATACCCATAATCTACCATAACCAGTGGACAAGCACATGGGGAGTTTGAAGAAAAGCGAGGGAGTGTACCGCCGAGGACGCAGACGTCGATGGCGAACCTCGAACGAGAGAGTTGGGGGGAAACGGTGCCTGTTCATAGGGGGTCCACCTCTCTGAGAGAAAGAAGTACTTACTAAAGACACAGGGGGAGTCCTGTGCTCCACGGAAGGGGTTCCGGGACATGTAACTCTTCGTTTCAGGTGTTGGAAGAAGCCTTCTCAGAAAGGGAGGAGATTTGGGGATATGTTCTTGAACAAGTCCGCGCTGAGCCAAAGACGAAGAATAAGCCGCGGGATAGCGAGAGGAGAAGAGGTCGCAGAAAAAATCCAGAAAAAGCGGAGGTCTGACCATGTAAAAGAACCGAATTCCGGGCTCAGTAGGAACTTTGAGGAAAAACTCCGGCCATCAATGGGGGAAAAGGGGGCCGGTGCCAGGCCTTCAAGAAAAATGCGCGCGGCGACTGAGGCGAAACCGTCCTGTATACCGTATCCCGAAATCAAAAAAAAACAACAATCTGAGGGAACTAGCGTCGGCCAAATGGTGACGGTGCGCTGCGCGCATGGAAGGAGGAGGCGAATCGCCGAAGCTTACCGGAACCCCAACACTTTCGGATGAAGAAGACTCCCAGACAAGGGAAGGGTAGTACAGGGGACAAATGGCAGGGGAAAGATCTGGGCATATGCGCGATAACATGACGAAAAAAAAAGCTTAAAAAGTCCTGAAAAAGAAAAATAATGCAGAAATAATTCAGAAAATGGGAAGGGTCTAAGAGACGTAGGAAAAGACGACGCTGAAGAAGGTGGGAAAAAAATCGGATCAAAAAGGGGAAAAACAAAATGCGCGAATGACTGGAGAAACTAACTAAGAATCCTCTCATGGAACCCTGTTAGTTGGAAACGAGTACGAGAGATTAGATAAGGAGAAAGTATAGGGGAGACCTGAGATCTACATATTCAAAAGATCGAACAAAGGTAGTGGCGGGAGTGAAAAACGAAAAATATCAGGGAAGAGGCTGCAGCAGGGAAAGGAAACCTTGCATGCGTTTGCGCAGAACTTAAAAAAAGCTCTCCGAAAGACTGGCGAAGAGAACGTTTAAAGGAGATCTCTCAAACACAACGGAGGAAAAAGAAGCTTTTCAAAATTGAGAAACCTCACAAGTTTTGCATAGCAGAAAAGGCAACCGACCGCGCCAAAAAAAAAACGGACGATCGGGCAGCCTGCGTCGAAAAAGTGATAAAGCAACAGATGTTTTTTTAGGGAAGAGGAGTAAGGAAATCTCATCGGATCAAGCTCGTAAGTAAACACAGGGACTATTGGAAAAAAGCGGGGCTCCTGTACTCGGGAAGAAGGGAGTTCCGGAGCGGCGATCAGGGACTTAAAAAGTTCTTGAAGGGAAATCTGGCGTCAGATCGCAAACGAAGAGCCTCTTCAAGAGGAGGGGGACGGGATAATAAACGAAGGACTCATTTCGAAACAACGCTCTGTTTCAGGGGAAAAGAAAAAAGAGAAAAGTCGACATTGTTATCGCGAAGGCCTGCTCAGGACTACGGGTTAAATGATTCACGAGGCGAGGGGGTCAGTTGGCTTAGGCAGAAAGTGGTCCAAAACGATGAAATAGGCCAAGCGCTGATCTTCCACGAGTCACGTAAAACCATGAGGGGACGAAACGACATCTCCTGGGATGGGGGGGGTTGTGCGGAAGCGGGAGGACTTATTAAAGCCCAACGGTTGGAAAACGATGGCGCGCAGCAGGGAATGTTCAGGCAAAGTCACGCGAACTCACGATTCAAAGGTCAATCTTACTGAGAAAGGGTGAAAAGTGACATGGGCGGGGAAGGGAAACATTCAAATGGGCCGTCTTCCAAAAAAAGGCGGCCTAAACGCTACTCCGATAAAAAACTAGGGCCGAACGAAGTGTCCGCCCTCGCCGAGGTCGCTTCGGAAGGGAACCAAGATACTTTACAGGGATGAGAGAAGGAGGAAAGGATCTTAACAAAGAAAAATCTTACACAACAAAAAGGAAAGGGGCATAAAGTCAAGTAAGTTGGGGTGGCAACGTGTCTGCTTCATCCACGATGACGAGTGGGGAATCGTGCATATCACGCGGTAACTCGGGCAACAGGGGCAACATATAGCGGTCTATGGGTTGCACAGCCAGGACAAGAAAAGTCCTCGGGGAAAAGCTGGACGGCCGCAAAAAGGAAAAGACGGTATGAAATGGGGATTGAATCGTCTGGTTCGGAGAAACAGCAATCTATTTGGGCTTTGTGAAAATAACCAATAAAAAGAACTGACCAATGAAGAAGAAAGAAGGATGAAGGAGGAGAAAGAAAGAAGGCAAAACCAGACTCAAGAGGAAAAGAGCTAAGAAGCTGACGACGTTGCCAACTTTCAACGAGCGCGTGACTCTTCTAACCGCAAGGCCAAGCCGAAGGGGGAGCCGGTCGACGCTGCCGTCACAAAAACGCAAGGAGGGCCTTAGAAAAGGGCGTCCGAATGAAGGATGCACGGACTGCCGCGAGCCGATCGAAACCTGCAAATGTCTTCGGGACATCATCTTAGAGAATCAACGGCATAGACCACCTCGACAGGAAGGGAAGGAAAAAAAGGACGATTGAGTTTCTGCGCGCACCCAAAATCTCCAATCCGGCTGAGAGATATCGCTCTATAACTGGACATTAGCGCAAAAAACAAAAAACGAGAGGGGAGGAGCGTAAGTCGTGCTCAATATATCGATACGGAAATTTCCGAAAGGGGTGAGCTCAAGAAGTTAAACTGGGAGGTATGACGTCGAGGGAGGTCAGGGGAGGAAGGCGAAAAAGGGAAAAGAGGTAACCGATTTTCCGTGGAGAAAAGAGGGCAGCTGAGAAGCTGGGAAAGACGCGATCGTTTGAAGAAAAGAGGGGGAGGGACCTAAGGGCGTTGTGTGCGGAAAAGAAACACAGGCCTCCTGTCCCTGGGAGGGGGCCTTAAGGTAAAGCAAAGACCCGAAGAGAATAAGAAAAAGGAACGGGTAGGCAACCTGTCAGCAGAAGTAACCTGGGACTAGGCCGTCTCGGTTAAGGAAGCGCTCTCGATCGCAAGTCCTTTGGGAGAGAGTCGAGGTTGACTGAATGGTCTCCTGCAAGGGATGAGGAAAAAACCAATAGAGGGAAAACCACTCAGGGGGGTCATAACTCATCCAAAAAATTAACAAGAAAGGTTCAGAAATGTTGGCGCGCTGAAGGATCATATGGGGGAAGACGAGGAAGGACCGGTCTATCGGAGAACCTCGACGAACGTGGGGAAAAAAGGGGGGAGGCTTTGATGAACGAGGCGGGGGTTAATCTAGCCACGAAGACGTCCTTGAGGGGCAGATGCGGATGAAGCCGATCCCTTGGGGACTTCCCAAAGGACCGGGCTTCTGTTAACTCTCTTCAAAGGGGTGGAAAGAGGGGTGGTAAGAAGAAGGAACGGACGCAGCGGTACTGAGTTGTTTTATAGGGGAGGGTAGCCGCGCAAGTCGGGGACGACAGTCGTTTTTCGCCAATATTATGGAGGAGGATCTGATCAAGATAGAGAAGGAAATTAGGAAAAAGAGGGGAGGAGGGGGAAACCTCGCACCATGGAAAGGAACCCTCTCAACTTCCGCCGATGGCTGAAAAAATAAAAAACCCAGCAAGGGAGACAAGCCGTGGAAGGAGCACGCCAACGGCGCCTCGGGAAGCGAAAAAAAAAAAAGTAACCGTAATCAAGGAGGAGGTAAAGGTAACAAAAACACGAGGGGATGCCGGAGGGTCCTGCGCACGGGGGGAGTACACGTGCGCGAAGAGAGTTAGCGAAAATTCTCCGGTAGGGGAAGGGTAAGACCAAAAAAAAAAGGGGGGAGCGCGCACAGGGCCTTTCATCTTTGAAACAAATAGGAGGAGAGGGCAGGTATTTTTTCTATAATTGCTACAACGGCATAAGGGAAAAGAAAAAACAGAGGTGGGGGAAGGGATGGGTAAGCCGGGACGAAAGCCGTCGGCAAGAAGAAGAAAAAGGGGTTTCTGTAACTAACAAGCGGGACCCTCCAGAGGAGGGGTCTCGAAGGATCGCCTCGAACGAAAAGAAAAGATAGCCAACTTACAGGGATCAGGGCACCGAGACTCGCGTTCAGAATAATGTCCCTAAAGGGGGGACCGATGAGGAATCAAGAAAGAGTAAACAACTAAAGGGAGGGATTCCTGTGAGTGAAAAAGGACGAAAAGCGAAAGGGAAGGAATGAGGAGGGGTGTCCTCTTTCAGGGGAGCTGCATTAAACCATCAACTGGCGCAGACGACATGAAA